>Ga0207984_1000005_pt1 | contig 118404 bp, 116 predicted proteins | sample ETNtaG_30_FD_185760 | JGI IMG/M metagenome (GOLD analysis project Ga0207984, IMG submission 185760) | Marine microbial and viral communities from oxygen minimum zone, Eastern Pacific Ocean - ETNP201306PF43B (SPAdes) (version 2) | ecosystem: Environmental > Aquatic > Marine > Oceanic ...
AGACCGGTGATACCGGCTCGCAGCCGGTCGATCGCGTCGCACACAAAAAGTCGCATGTCCGTTGCGACCTGGTCATTTCGCGAGCGGGCCGTGTGCAGTTTCTTACCAGCCTCACCAATGAGCTCAGTCAAGCGGGCTTCGATGTTCATGTGTACGTCTTCAAGGCCTGCTGACCACTGGAATCGGCCCTCTTCGATTTCCACTGCGATGGCATGCAGGCCTTCGATGATGGCATCTGATTCGGATCGAGTCAGGACGCCGCAAACCGCCAGCATGCGTGCGTGGGCAATTGAACCGGCGATGTCATATCTCGCCAGTCGCCGATCAAAATGCTCCGATGCAGTGAACCTTTCTACTGCGTTATCGGTATCGTAATGAAACCGCCCACCCCAGAGTTTGCCCTTGCTCATTGTAGATTTCAGTGTCTGGCTGATAGATTCGCAGCTGGCGGGGGGCCCCAGGCAATCTGTGCGCCGACCGCGAAACCTGTTGGCGTCGGGCAAGGTGCCGTTCGCCCTGCCTGGGCTAGTGCAAGGCTGACATATACAAAGACAAAACCTTGATCTGTTGTGCTGACAGAAGAAAAGCGATCGGCCCCATGACTTCACTTGCTCGCTGACCGGATTTAAATGCCAGCAACTGGGTTTCAAGATACTCCGGCCACTGGGCCGAAAGCCGGGGATAGTTGGGTGGGATGCCATAACCCGCTGGGCCATGGCAGGCCATGCAGGCCGGGATCGACAAGGGTGCATAACCTCCACGGTAGATCTGTTCGCCGGCGCGGGCGAGGTCTAGATCGTCACTGGAGACTTCCCGTGCTTCTGCATCCTGGCTGGAATACCAGGCATCCAGGTCCCGCATGTCTTGCTCGCTGAGTGGCTGGGTCATACCCGCCATGATCGGGTTGACTCTGGCACCGGATTTGAAGCGGGCCAGTTCCTGGGCGATGTACCCGGGGGGCTGGCCGGCCAGAACAGGATTTTGTGCCATCGTGCTGTTGCCATCCGCACCATGACAGGCACCGCATACCTGGGCTTTCTGCTGACCAGCCACCGGGTCCCCAGTTAGCGCCATGACATTGGCAGCAGCCATCATCAAGTATGCCGAGGTGGTGATCATTATCAGCCGTTTCATTAAACTGCTCCTAAACTTGCCGCACAGACAGACGTGGGGCTGTGCTGCCAGACGTGGCCTCGGCTCAGACATAGTTGGAACCTGGCTGGCAGAGAAAATATGCCCCGAAAACGGTACGCTACCCCATCAAACGAGCGATTATACCTTGTGAAATCCAGCCCGAGTGACCCTTCTCTTCTGCGACAGGCACAGTACACTCTGTCCGCTCATCTGCCACGCGACTGGCCTGAAGACCGTGGCAGTGAAGTTGCATTTGCCGGCCGGTCGAACGTCGGTAAGTCCAGCGCAATCAATGCCATTACCGGGCACAACCGGCTGGCCCGGACAAGCAAAACACCCGGCCGAACCCAGCAGATCAATTTCTTCACGCTGGATGAGGATCGTCGACTGGTGGACCTGCCGGGTTATGGCTACGCCAAGGTGCCGGTGGTGATGCAGCAGCACTGGGAAAAAACCATACGGCGCTACCTTGAGGAGCGGGCTTCGCTGCGGGCACTGATACTACCTGTTGACAGCCGCCGGGAACCCACTGAGCTCGACTGGCAACTGCTCGGCTGGTGCACTGCCAACCAGCTGCCGGTCCATGTTCTGCTGACCAAGAGCGACAAGCTGGGAAGGGGCAAACGCACGCAGGCGCTGCGCCTGGCCCGCGAATCACTGGTTAGCATGCCGCTCACCAGCGTGCAGCTGTTTTCAGCTACCCAGGGCATGGGCCTGGAGCAGGCCCGCCAGCGGATCATGGAACTGCTGGGCAGTGGGGCCCAGGCCGGTCCAACAACCTGAATCGTCTCAGCTGTGGGCCTGGGCCCAGTTCGCCCCGACACCGACGTCCACGACGAGCGGCACATCCAGCTCGGCAACACCACTCATCAACGGCCCCACGGCAGCCTGGACGTCTGCCAGTTCCGCCTGAGGGACTTCCAGCACCAGTTCATCGTGAACCTGCATGATGGTGCGAGTCGAAAGGGCATGTTGTCCGATCCACTCGTCGATCGCCACCATCGCCAGTTTGATCAGGTCCGCCGCTGTACCCTGCATAGGTGCATTGATGGCGGCCCGTTCAGCGCCCTGGCGTCTGGCGTGATTGCTTGAATTGATATCGACCAGAAACAGCCTTCGGCCAAACACGGTTTCCACATAACGCTGTTCGCGCGCCTGCTCCCGAGTCTGATCCATGAACTCTCTGACACCGGGGTATCGGGCAAAATACAGATCAATATAGGTTTGCGCTTCGGCACGCCCGATCCCCAGCTGGCGGGCCAGACCGAATGCCGACATGCCGTAGATCAGCCCGAAATTGATCGCCTTGGCACTTCGTCTCTGGTCGCTGTCAACCGCATCCAGCGATATTCCGAACACCTCCGACGCGGTGGCACGATGCACATCCTGCTCATTCGCAAATGCATCGAGCAGCCCCTGGTCGCCGGACAGATGGGCCATGATCCTGAGTTCGATCTGGGAATAGTCTGCGGCAACCAGCACGCAGCCGTCGTCCGGCACAAACGCTTCCCGAATCCGGCGGCCCTCGGTTGTCCGGACCGGAATGTTCTGCAGGTTCGGGTCACTGGACGAGAGCCTGCCGGTCGCAACCGAGGCCTGGTGATAGGACGTGTGAACTCGCCCGGTATCGGGATTCACCAGGGCCGGTAGCTTGTCGGTGTAGGTCGATCTCAGTTTGCTGAGCGCTCGATGTTCCAGGATCAGCCTGGGCAGATCGTGTTGGTCAGCGAGCTCCTGGAGCACGCTCTCCGACGTCGACGGCTGGCCCTTGGGCGTCTTACGAATGACCGGTAACTGGAGCTGCTGATAGAGGATCTCCTGAATCTGCCGGGGCGAGGCCATATTGAAAGGGTGGCCGGCCAGAGCATGAGCCTGCTGTTCCAAGTCACCGATCCTGACGGCCAGTTCGGCGCTTTGTTTCAACAGCATCTCGCAATCCACACGCACCCCGGTCCGTTCAATTCGTGACAGCACCGACAGCAGCGGCATTTCAATTGTTTGCAGCAGTTCGAGTTGTTTTGTAACTTCTTTGAGACGCGGGTAGAGCAGCTGGTGAAGGCGCAGGGTCAGATCAGCGTCCTCAGCAGCGTAAGGCGCCGCCTCTTCCAGGGGCACCTGATTGAACGACAACGCTCCCTTTCCCTTGCCAGCCACATCCTCGTAACGGATAGGATTGATACCGAGGTATTTCAGAGCCAGGGTATCCAGATCATGTCGCGAGCCCGTACTGTCCAGCACATAGGATTCGAGCATCGTGTCAAAGCGGATCCCCTTGAGTTCTATCCCGTGGTTGAGCAGCACTGATCGATCGTACTTGAGGTTCTGCCCGACCTTGGGTCGGGCCGGATCCTCCAGCAGTGCTCGCAGCTTCTCCAAAGCCCCTTTCAAGGGCAGCTGGCCGGGCGCCCCCGGGTAGTCGTGTGCCAACGGCAGGTAAGCGCCTTCACCGGGACGATCGGTGAATGAAAGGCCTACGATACGGGCGCGCATGGCATCCAGTGAGGTGGTCTCGGTATCGATTGAAATCAGGTCGGCTTTTTCCAGTCTCCGAATCCAGGCTTTAAGCGATGCCTCATCGAGAATGACATCGTAGTCAGCAACAGCATTTTCTGCCGGGACATCGCCCTGAATACCACCTAGTTCCGACAACCAGGTCTTGAATTCCAGCTGCGAATAAAGCGCTCGTAGTCTCGATTCGTCCGCAGGCTGAAGACAAAGCTCCTGCGGTGTTGTCTCGAGCGGTACATCCAGCTTGATGGTTGCCAGTAGCCTGGACAGCGGCAGTTGATCCAAGGCACCCCGAAGGTTCTCACCAATCTTGCCGCTGATCGATCCGGCATTTAGGATTACATCATCCAGTGAACCGAACGCCTTGAGCCACTTACTGGCGGTCTTCGGGCCGACCTTTGGCACACCGGGGATGTTGTCGGCACTGTCCCCGACGAGGGCCAGAAAGTCGACCATCCTCTCCGGCGGCACACCGAACTTCTCCTCGATCCCGGCCCGGTCATACGTGATGTTCTTCATGCTGTCCATCAGCACAACATTTTCATTGACCAACTGGGCCAGATCTTTGTCGCCACTGACCAGAACAGTCTTCAATCCTTGCTGTGTTGCAGCGACCGCCAGAGTCCCCATCACGTCATCGGCCTCTACACCGCTGATGCACAGCAGAGGCAGCCCGAGCGCCTGGATCACCTCATGCACCAACTCAACCTGGGCTCGCAACTCATCCGGCATCGGTGGACGGTTGGCCTTGTACTGGGGATACAGTTCGTCCCTGAAAGTCGGGCCGGGTGCATCGAACACCACGGCAAGAAACGTGGACGGTTGTTCTTTGAGCAGCCGGCGCAACATGTTGACCACACCGTACACCGCCCCGGTTGCCTCACCCTGGGAGTTGGTGAGGTTCGGCATGGCATGAAATGCCCGGTAGAGATAGGACGACCCGTCTACCAGCACCAGTTTCTCGGACACGATCGACACCATTAAAAAAGTGGGTTTGGCGCGGTGGTTGTAAAAAGACTCGCACCGGCCGCTGTTAAGAAGTATACGGCCCAATCAGGAACCACGACACTCAGCGCAGCGCTTGCATGACGGGCAACAGTGGCCGATGATATCCGTTCCAAGGCGTCAGCCAAAGATATCCCCATGCCTGTCATGGAGGCCCGATGACCAAGATCAAACACACCGTTACGACCATCCTCACTCTGCTGTTTCTGCTGGGCTGGAGCCAGGGCTCTGCCCAGTCTGCCGATGACGGCAGCGCCACTGGGCAGACGGAGAACATCCGCCAGCAAGCCGGCTACCCGGTACTGGAGCGCCGAATCCTTGGGCAGCTGAGATCCGTGCTGGTGATCCATGAACGAGGCCCCGACCAGGTGATCGAAGACCGATCAGGCGATGGTTCGTTCCTGGATCCGGAGCGGAACCTGGAACCACTCTCGACCATTCCGCTGTGGAAGATCTTTGAGTGGAACTGAACCCGCGCCTGCCGGTTCGACTGATCCCCCGCCTGATCCTCGTCGTTGTTGCCGTACTGTTACAGACCGCCTGCCAGTCTTCCGACCCACGGCCCGACAGTCCCGTCGCTTCGATACGCTTTTACACCATCAACAGCCAGAATCAGCAGCGGGAACTGTACTTGCTGCCCAACCGGGGCGAGGCAGGTTGCTTTAACCTGCCGCTGTCGGTCGATGTCTACCGCGTCGCGCAGATCGGATTTGTATCCTGCTCAGTCTACAGTGACAGCGACTGCGATCCGGCAACCGCACACCTGATGTACTGGTCAGGGAAAGCTCGGAAGGACCCCAACAAGAAAAAACCAACAACCTTCATGACCGAAGGGGCGATGTGGCGGATTGAAGGTACCCGGGAGGCAGCGCTACGCTCCTGGGAATGCGTCCTGAAAACGCCGTGAAGATTCCCCGGTTTTTTATCTGAACCGATATCCGGAGCGGTCCGCAGCGGTCATGAAGACACTTGAGCGGCGATGGCCATCCCCTTGAGAATGTTCAACGCTTCGCGGACCTGCAGGTCGCGGACCTTATGCCCACCGTTCTCAACATCGGTCGGCTCCCCGCCAGCCTCGGACTCGTTCTCCAAGTGACCGGAGAGGTCTGATTCACGAAGCCGATCGTGAGTCTCGCCTGCCTCATCGACAGGCTGTTCGCTGCCACTGCTGATCACGTCGGGCGTAATGCCGGTCGCCTGAATAGATCGGTCATTGGGGGTGTAGTAACGCGCAGTCGTGATTTTCAGTGCGGCGCCATTGTGCATCGGTAATATGGTCTGAACCGAGCCTTTGCCGAAGGTCTGGACCCCCAGAATGAGAGCGCGTCCGTGATCCTGGAGAGCGCCCGCTACGATCTCGGAAGCCGACGCGGAACCGCCATTCACGAGCACGACCAGTGGCGCACCGTTGAGGAAATCCTTGGGTGTTGCACTGAACGTCACCTCGGAATCAGCGCTACGCCCACGTGTTGAAACGATCAGGCCTTTTCTGAGGAATGTGTCGCTGACCTCAACCGCACCGTCCAGCACACCGCCAGGATTATCCCGCAGATCCAAGATCAGGCCCTGTAATGTCCCGTCGTCAGCTTCCCGTGCCAGGCGCACCAGTTCGCGGCGCAGAGAACCGGCAGTACCGGTCTGGAACTGGGTAACCCGGACGTAACCGAAACCTGGTTCAAGCAGCCGGCCGCGGACACTCTCGATGTGGATGATGGCTCTTTCAAGCGTCACATCGAATGGCTGCGGCTGGTCTTTGCGCATGATCGTCAGAACGATCTCGGAGCCAGGCTCACCGCGCATCAACGACACGGCCTCATCCAGGGACTGCCCTTTGACCTTGATCCCGTCAAGGCTGATGATCAGGTCTCCCGCCTTCAAACCGGCCTTGTCGGCTGGTGTCCCGTCGATGGGTGCGACCACCTTGATCACGCCATTTTCCAGTGTGACCTCAAGACCCAGGCCACCAAATTCCCCATGCGTATCTATATTCATCTCCCGATATGACTCGGGATCCAGGTAGACCGTGTGGGGATCCAGGCCCCCCAACATACCCTCGATCGCATCCTTGAGCAGCTGGCTGTCCGGAATATCTTCCACGTAGTCGGACTTGACCTTGCCAAAGATCTCGGCAAAGACCTTGAGGTCCCCCACGGGCAGAACGACCTTCTCGACAGTGCCCTCGGCATGGGCGATCTGACCGACACCGATACCCAGCCAAAGAATCAGACAGATCAGGATTCGGGGCAGGGTCTTCATTGCTTCACTCCAGCTTGGCGAAAGATCGGTGTGGGAGGCCAGACAACCGGTGCAAGTATAAATCGGCACCCCGGCTTGTTGATGTCGCGCACGCGGCGTGCTGTGGGCTCGAGCCGGCAAATACTTCTCTGAGAGTACCTGAGCCTGGTTCCAGGCTCCCGCATCGGATCACTGGACAAATAGTACATTAGCGTATAAGGTAAGATTAATATTAACGTAATTTCTCAATAAACGCTGATATGGCCCTAGTTTCAGATAGTGAATCTTCCTCGAGTGAAGTCATCAGTACAGCGGTGATGCTGGCAGACGATCGGGACCTATACGTGGCATCTCGGGCCCTGAAAGCCATGGGGCATCCCCTGCGACTGAAGATTCTCTGTATCCTCGCCGGCGCCACTGAGATCAGCGTTCAGGACCTGGTTGAGCGGGTCGGTACTTCCCAGAGCAACATCTCCCAGCATCTTTCGATTCTACGAGACAAGGGCATCCTCGACTCGCGCAAGGATGCCAACAAGGTTTTCTACCGTATCGGTGATGAGAAGATACTCCAACTCATGGGGACCATGCACGCGGCCTTTTGCAGTCCACCGGCCTGAGAGCTTCTGACAGTTTCCCCGACGATGCCCGGGCGGCCAACTGCTGCCGGCTTGCTGTACACTAGCGCACCCGTTTGAGCGCTGAGCTTTCCATGGACACTCAATTCATCGCCGAAAACTGGCACCTGTTTGCAGCGCTTGTGGTGATCTGCACCCTGCTGGTCGTGGATTCGCTGCGCCGCAGCGGTGGCTCGAGCCAGGTCAGCGCCGTGCAACTACCACAGCTGATCAATCACGACGGAGCGGTTGTCGTTGACGTCTGTGAGTCAGCTGAATTCGACAAAGGTCACATACCAGCCGCCATCAACATCCCGATGGGCCAACTCAAGGACAACCTGAAGCGCTTGAACAAGTATCGTGACAGGAAAAAGCCGATTGTCCTGACCTGCCAGAGTGGTACCAGGGCCGGTCGCGCTGCGGCCATTTTGCGCAAGAACGAGTTCTCCAACGTCTACACACTGACCGGTGGCATCGCCGCATGGGAGAAAGAGAACCTTCCAATCGAGCGCTGAACCTCGACTACCCGGCAGACCCGACCATGTCAGACCCCGACGCTGTTGACCAGCCAACTTTTAGTTTCAACCAGGTGTACGTCAAGGATTTTTCTTTCGAATCACCCGGCAGCCCACAGATCTTTTCCCGCGAATTCAACCCCAAGATCGATATCCAGCTGAATGTTTCACACCAGGTACTCGACCCCGACAACGGTGTGTTCGAGGCGGTACTGTCATGCACCGTGACAGCAAAAACTGGCGAAGAAACGGCTTTTCTCGCGGAGTGTCAGCAAGCCGGCGTCTTCACTTTAAAAGGCTATGACGAATCGACTCTGGAACAGGTTCTCGAGGGGGCTTGTCCCAATATGCTGTTCCCCTATCTTCGGGAGACTGTGGGACAGATGGTCGCCAAGGGCGGTTTCCCTCACCTGCTCCTGAGCCCGGTCAATTTCGACGTGATGTACCTGAACAAAAAAGCAGCTGAACAGACTTCGGCCGGCAACGGCAGCGGTGCCGAGCCCAACTGAATCAGGCCTTCCCCGCAACCCGGGTGAACTGCCCAGACAAGACAAGCTTTGAGCAGAAAACAACATCAGACCCTGGCCGTGCTGGGTGCGGGCTCCTGGGGAACTGCACTGGCAATGTTGACCGCACGCATTGGCCGGTCGGTGCTGCTTTGGACCCATGATGATAAAAGACGATTGACACCACTCTGCGGGAACGATACCAGTGGCCAACTGCCTGGCGCGCTGACCCTGCCGGAAAACATCAAGGTCACGAGCCACTTTGAGCAGCTCATCGAACACAGCAGCGACTTCGTGGTTGCCGTTCCCAGCCATGGGTTCAGATCGGTCCTGGAAAGATTCTCCCATCATCTCGACGCGTTTCCCACTCCGCCGCGCATCTGCTGGGGAACCAAGGGGTTTGAGCCGGACAGTGGCCTGTTACTGAGCGAGGTATTCGATCAGGTTCTGGGCGACGCGGCGGTTCCGGCTGTGCTGTCGGGACCAAGCTTCGCCGCTGAAGTGGCACGTCGTTTACCCACGGCTCTGACCACAGCCGCCCGCACCTTGGAAACGGCGGACGCCGTCGCGTACTGGTTTCGGGATGACCGCACCCGGGTCTATACCAGTACCGATCTGCCGGGTGTACAGCTGGGAGGTGCGATCAAGAACGTGATCGCCATCGCTGCCGGAATCAGCGACGGCCTGGGTTTTGGTGCCAACGCCCGCGCAGCACTGATCACTCGTGGCCTGGCAGAGATGAGCCGCCTCGGTACAGCACTGGGTGGGCAGGCTGACACGTTCATGGGATTGACGGGTATGGGTGACCTGATCCTGACCTGCACTGATGACCAGTCACGTAACCGGCGGGTCGGTCTGGGCATCGCGACCGGAAAACCGATCAAACAGGTACTGATCGACATCGGACAAGAAGCCGAAGGCGTCAATACAACCCGGGTGCTTTACCAGAAAAGCGACAGCAACGGAGTTTCCCTGCCGATCACAGAGCAGGTCTACCGCGTGTTGTTCGAGGGGTTGGAACCGGCCTCGGCCGTCACCGCACTGCTCGGCCGAGAGCCACGACCTGAAAAGAACTGAGATGGAACAGGTTGACAGCTAAGATCCGGCTCTAAGAGGCGACCCGCAGCTCCGGAGAACAAACCCGGAACCGGCTTTACAGACCTCAGCGCCAAGCCTTTTGCAGATCTTCCAGTACCGCTGCGCCGGGTATCAGCCGACTTGACTCGAGTGCGTTGAGCGGGGTCTTAGTCGTGTTTTTCGTGCGGTGCAGATCCAAAGCATTTTCGTCAAGAAACAAAAGTCCGGTGACGATTTCTCCCTGAGCCTGGTGTGCTCGTATGTAAGCCGTGGCTGCCCCGGGATCAAACGGGTCGTAATCATCGTCCACTTTACGCAGCGTGATCCGACTGCCATCGTGCAGAGTCACTGAAGTCACCGCCTTTTCGACGTTGGCTTCAATTGGCTCCAGTACTGGAATGAAATCAGCGTACACAGTCGTACGCTCCGAATCTCTGGTATACGCATAGCTTTTGGTCGACCCTTCGTGGTCATTGAAGGTCACACAGGGCGAGATTACGTCCAGCATGGCAAAACCCGGGTGCTGGATGGCGGCTTTGAGCAGCGGAACCAAGTTGCGTTTGTCGCCGGAAAACCCCCGGGCGACGAACGAGCAGCCAAAGTTGATCGCCGTCAGAACCGGATCAATCGGTGCCTGGGCGTTAACCTCACCGCCCTTGCGAGCGCTACTGCCGACATCCGCCGAGGCGGAAAACTGTCCCTTGGTCAACCCGTAAACACCATTGTTTTCAAGGACATATAACATGTTGACGTTGCGGCGGATCGCGTGACAGAACTGCCCGAGGCCGATGGAAAGCGAGTCACCGTCGCCGGATACCCCAATGTAATGCAGGTCACGATTTGCGGCATTCGCGCCCGTTATGATCGAGGGCATGCGACCGTGAACTGAGTTAAAGCCGTGGGCTGGTCGCAGAAAATAGGTCGGGGTTTTACTCGAACAACCGATCCCCGAGACCTTGGCTATCCGGTGCGGCTCAATATCGAGCTCGTAGTAGGCCTGGACGATCGCCGCAGAAATCGAGTCATGGCCGCAACCGGCACACAACGTCGACATCGCTCCTTCGTAGTCTGCAATGGTCAGACCCAGGGTATTCTGCGGTAGGCCCTTGGTGAGCCTTGGTTTTTTTATGAAACTCATGCAGCTTTCCCCTTGGCGATCTTCTCAAGCATCGGGTCGATGATATCGGTACAGGCGACCGGCATACCGCCGTAGCTCAGGACGGGAATCAGCTTGTCACCGGAAAGACCCGTCTCAGTCTGCAGTAGGCTGCAAAACTGAGCATCGCGGTTCTGCTCGACAACAAACACCCGCTCATAGCGGGTCAGAAAATCTATTACCGACTGGCTGAATGGAAAGGCCCGGACACGCATGTAATCCGCCAGGATGCCTTCAGCGGCGAGTCTGTCACGGGCTTCGCGAACGGCACCATCGCAACTGCCTAACGACACGATCGCGCAGTCTGCTCGCTCAGCTGTTTCGATCACCGGTTCCGGCACCAGGCCGGCTGCGGTATCAAACTTGCGGCGCAGGCGGTCAACGACTTCCTGGTACTCGTCAGCTTTCTCGGTATAACCACCAAACTTGTTGTGGCCGGAACCACGGATCAGATAGCCTCCCTTGGGATGCTCTCCGGGCAATGTCCGATAACAGATGCCATCACCGTCTACGTCCAGGTAGCGGGCGAAAGTGTCCATCTGGCTCAAGTCGTCGGCGCTGTAGACCTTTCCCCGGTCCGGCTGGTAGTTGTCATCCCAGCTCAAACTGGGGCACGGCCAGTCGTTCATGCCGATATCAAGATCCGACAGCACGATGACCGGGGTCTGGAGTCGTTCAGTCAGATCAAAAGCCGTAACAGCGAATTCAAAGCACTCCGCCGGGTCCGACGGGAACAGCAGGACGTGCCGGGTATCACCGTGGGATGCAAAAGCTGCCGCCAGAATATCGCTTTGCTGGGTCCGGGTGGGCATCCCAGTCGAAGGACCGGCCCGCTGAACGTCGAACAGAACCAGTGGTATCTCTGTGAAATAGGCCAGTCCCAGGAACTCTGACATCAGTGAGATGCCAGGGCCACTGGTCGCAGTAAAAGCCCGGGCGCCGCTCCAGGCGGCCCCCAGCGCCATACCGATTGCAGATAGTTCGTCTTCCGCCTGGATGATGCAATAGTTGTGCTCACCCGTATCACTGTCCTTACGCAGGCGTTTGCAGAAACCACCGAATGCGTCGAACAACGAAGTTGACGGCGTGATCGGATACCAGCTGCCGACAGTCGCCCCTGCGTAGACACAGCCCAGGGCGGCGGCCGTGTTGCCATCGATCATGATGTGGTCGGCCATGGCATCCATCGGCACAAGCCGGGTCTTCAGGGGGCATTCGAAGTTCGATCTGGTGTAGTCATAGCCCAGCTCAAAAGCCTGCATATTCGAATCAATCAGCTTAGGCTTGTCAGCAAATGTCTCCGTCAGCAACTGGTGGACACGGTCCTGGTCGATATCGATCAGGGCGGCAATCACACCGACGTAGGCAATATTCTTCAACAGGATGCGTGTCCGGGCGCCACTGAATGCTTCGTTACACATTCTTGACAACGGAATGGGCAGAACCGTGACGTCCGGGCGGGATTCAAGCTCCGCTCTTGGCCAGGTGGCATCGTAGATCAGCAGCCCGTTTGGTGAAACCTCGACGAGATCCTCGGCATAGGTCTGCGCATTCATGGCCACCATGATGCCCACCGAGCCTGAACGGGCAAGGTAACCCTTTTCGGTGACGCGGATCTCATACCACGTCGGCAGCCCCTGGATGTTGGACGGGAAGTAGTTCTTGCCAATCACAGGTATACCCATACGAAAGATCGCCTTCATCAGAAGGGTGTTGGCACTGGAAGAACCCGTGCCGTTGACCGTCGCAATCTTGATGACGAAGTCGTTTATCCGGTCTTTCGATTGCATCGCGATGCCTCTTCGTCAACAGCGTACGGAATCAACAAACTGGATTTGCGCATGTCCCAGGCGCCAGTGGGACATCGTTCGGCACACAAGGCACAGTGCACACACAGGTTCTCATCCTTGAACATGGCCCTGCCGGTCTGTGGCAATGCTTCGGACACATACAGCGGTGCCTCCGGATCCAGAGGGGCTACTGTCAGCTGCCGCCGCACCTCTTGTTCATCACCATTATTCGCGATCGTCAGGCAACGAACAGGGCAGACGTCGATACAGGCATCACACTCGATGCACAACTTGGCACTGAAAATCGTCTGCATGTCACAATTGAGACAACGCCGGACCTCGGTCAAGACCTGCTCAGCCGAAAACCCCAGCTCCACCTCGATGTTGAGTTCGTCAAAGCGTTGCTTGAGTGCCACGTGGCGCATCTGACGACGCTCAGCCGGATCGTAATCGTTACTGAAACTCCACTCATGGATGCTCATCTTGGTCGCGAGCAGGTTCATGCCCAACGGCAGACGATCATCCAGCGGTTCACCCATGCAATACTTGTGCAGAGAAATTGCGGCCTGGTGCCCATGTTCCACAGCCCAGATAATGTTCTCTGGGCCGAATGCCGCATCACCACCGAAGAACACACCCGACCGAGTGGACTCGAAAGTGTCCTTGTTCACCACCGGCACGTCCCACTGGTCAAACTCAACACCAAGATCGCGCTCGATCCACGGGAAAGCATTTTCCTGGCCGATGGCAAGAATCACATCATCGCAGGGAAGGAACGCTTCACCTATGACCTCAGGTAGCAGATTCCCCACCTCATCGGTGTGATACTCGAACTGATCGAACATCATCCCTTTGAGCTGTCCATCCTCTACAACAAAAGCCCTTGGTGAGTGATTGACGACGATTTCAACCCTTTCTTCTTCCGCATCCTCAAGCTCCCAGGGGGAAGCTTTGAAGTAGGCCCGAGGTTTACGGGCCATTACCTTCACGTTTTTACCACCCAGTCGCAATGCGGTCCGACAACAGTCCATGGCCGTGTTACCGACACCGATGATCAGGACGTTCTCGCCGATCGAGTCAGTGTGGCTGAATGCGACCGACTCCAGCCAGTCGATACCGATGTGGATACGCTCGCTGTCGTGACGGCCGGGTAGGTCAAGCTCCTTGCCACGCGGGGCCCCAGTGCCCACAAAAACCCCATCGAACTCCTCTGCCAGAAGCGCCGCCATGCTGTCGATACGATGGCCCAGCCGCAGATCGACACCCATTTCCAGGATCATCGTGATCTCGTCGTCCAACACCTCGGCCGGCAGTCGGAAGGCGGGAATATTGGACCGCATCAGGCCACCAGTCTGGTCATACTGCTCGAACATCACGATCTCGTACCCCAGAGGCAAGAGGTCGTTCGCCACCGTCAGGGACGCACATCCGGCACCGATGCAGGCAATGCGCTTTCCGTTCTTCTTTCCCGGAATCTTCGGCAGACACGCTCTGACGTCCCCGGCAAGGTCGGCCGCAACCCGCTTGAGCCGGCAGATCGCGACCGGTTCATCCTCGACCCGGTTCCGCCGGCAAACAGGCTCACACGGCCTGTCGCAGACCCGGCCCAAGATCGCAGGAAAGACGTTAGTGCCCCTGTTGAGCAGATAGGCGTCTTGATAGCGCCCCAGCGCGATCATCCGGATGTATTCGGGGACGTCCGTGTGGGCGGGGCAACCCCACTGGCAGTCCACCACTTTATGGAAGAACGTCGGATCAGTGGTGTCGGTCGCTTTCAAAATGTCACGGGACAGTCAACAGACGGGTGCACGAGCACTGAGCCTACACGCGCTGTACGTGCGGCCGGTCGGTCGAATCGTCAGGACCTGGGCGGAGGTTGTCCAATCAAGACACCCAAAATGGTTCAATTCACCAGGAACAGCGGGAAACATCTACATAAGCAATGATTATACATATCAGAAGTATTAAGTGATATGACGGTTGGGCAGAAAATGCCTGTTGCTCTAGCGACCTACCCGCCATTCCTTAAAAGCCGCCGAGAATGGTCACACAGAATGGTTGCTGTTCAACAATCGCCAGGGCGCAGCTCAGCTTGCCGACTGGTGCTCGGCCAGAGGCACAACACAGTCGGCAGAATTATTCGCCGGGCTGTTGACGAACGTACTCACCGGGTAGCTGCGAAGATCAGCCTGGTGTCCGGCCATCAGTTCCCTGACCATGTCAGTATCCGAGACGGCAGAGTCCAGCCAGTCGGAGTGGACGGGTCGCGGCAGAACGACCGGCATTCGGGCGTGAATCTCGGACGCCGCTGCCGTGGCCTCGGTGGTGACGATACAGAACGTCTCCAGAGCCTCCCCCGTCAGCTGGGTGTTCAGCGACCAGAGTCCGGCCAGTACAAACGGTGTATTGTCAGCCAATCCGAGGTAGTAAGGCTGTTTTCGGCCACCAGGCTGCTTCTGCCATTCGTAGTAACCGTCGCACAGCACCAGGCACCTCTGATGCCTGAACGGTCCTCGGAACATCGGCCGCTCGTGCACAGTCTCCGCCCGGGCGTTGATCGGACGCGTCATCTTCGGATCTTTTACCCAGGCTGGCGCCAGACCCCACTGGAGTGCTGCGGCCGTATGCGTCCCGGAGGTGGCACGGACGATCAGTGCTTGCTGTGAAGGCGCGATATTGTAGCTGGGCCGAAGCAGATCTGGCCCATCAGCGACCAGGCCTTCTATGACCTCGGAGAATTCTGCCAGTGTACTATGGCGCTCGAATCGACCGCACATCTTCTGTTACCTCAACTTGATATACCACTCAGGGTAAGCTAACTGTGTCCAGCGCGAACAGCGAGAGAAATTACCCACGACTGATGACCCGTCGAACCCGATGAGTACTTACGAAAATTATACCCAAGTCAGCCGCGTCTACGACGAGACCCGCTGGGCTGTCGGATTGGATCTCATCACGGAGGGGCTCTCATCTACCTGCACGGCGATCGAACAGCAGGTGCTGCTGGATGCAGGCTGTGGTACCGGGATCTATACGGCTGCCCTGATCGACCGGGTCAGCCGGATCGAAGCGGTCGACTTAAACCCGGCCATGTTGTCTGTGGCGCAGTCCAAGCTGGTAAACAGCCCTGATCGTGACCGCGCCAGGTTCTGGCAGGCCTCCATCAGCGAACTGCCTCTGGATGATAACAGTGTAGACAGCATTGTCATCAACCAGGTCCTGCACCACCTCTCCGACCGGGTAGAAAACGACTGGCCGGCACATCGGAAGGTACTGGCCGAGTGCGCCCGCGTCTTGAAGCCACACGGCGTCATCATCATCAACAGCTGCGCTCACGTGCAACTGGATCGGGGGTTCTGGTTCTACCGTCTGATTCCGGCTGCGTTGGCGGCCGTCAAACAACGGACTATTCCCCTGGACGATCTTGAACGGTTAATGCATGCATCCGGTTTGGATCCGATAAATCGTCGTGTGGATCTCGATGGTGTGCTCCAAGGCGCAGCGTATTTCAGGGCGGATGGCCCGCTGGACCCGCTCTGGCGCCAGGGTGACTCGATCTGGAGTCTGGTCTCCGAGCCCGACCTAAAAGCTGTCCTCGACCGCACTATTGGCCTCAAGTCAACCGGTGATCTCGATGCTTACATGAAACACTCTGATGCTGAGCGTTTGAAGGTTGGACAGATCACATTTTCCGTAGCGCACAAGACCTAGCGCCAGATCAGAAACATGGAACCGGCCATTCCCGAAAAATTCGCCGAGCAAGGCCAGTATTAGCGTTTGTTCCTTTGTCGATCTACAATCTAGAGTGATTGGTACCCCTTCCCCGCCCGGTTCCGTGCTCTCCCGATGAAGAAAATCCGTCGAATCATCCTGCCGTTACTGGTGATTGCCGTTGGAATAGCCGGGTATGTCCTGCTCAGATCCAGCGCACCAGTGGATCAGCCACTCGAACCCAGTGAACGGGTGTGGTCTGTCAACGCCGTTTCTGTAGCGCGCAAGCAGTTGTCCCCGACGTTGCGACTGTACGGCCGCGTCGAATCACCGCGTGAGACGCACCTGCGCGCAGCCGTGTCTGCAGATGTTCAGGAACTGATGGTGTTGTCTGGACAAAATGTCCGCAATGGTGAACTGCTGCTGCGGCTCGATGACGATGACGTGACCCTTTTGCTCCGCCAAAGAGATGCCGATGTCTCGGAGATCGAAGCGCAGATCGATAGTGAAAAACGCCGCCACGCCGCTGACCTGACTGCCCTGACGCATGAACGGATGCTTTACCAGCTGGCTGAACGTTCTCTGAAGCGCGCCGAACGCCTTGCCAAGACCCAGGTCGGCTCACAGGCGCGGGTTGACGAAGCCCAGCAAGCCCTGCGCGGCCAGGCACTGGCACTGGCCAAGCGTCAGAGCGTCCTGCAGGATCACCCCTCTCGACTGGCCCAGTTGCACGCCCGCCTGAAACGAGCCACCGCCGTGCGTGACATGGTGCGCCGTGATCTGCGGCACACCGGCGTCATGGCACCCTTCGACGGCCGCATTACAGCGGTGCACGTCTCGCCGGGTGACCGGGTACGCCCGGGCGACCGACTCATCGACGTCTATGACACTAATTTTGTCGAGATTCGAACCCAGGTACCCAACCGTCATCTTCCGGTTCTGCGAAAGTCGTTATTGGCCGGTAGCGAGGTCACAGCATTGATGCAATTCGAGGGCCGGTCAATCAGGCTCGCGCTGGACAGGCTGGCTGGAAAAATCGAAAAAGGCCAGGGAGGCGTCGATGCGTTCTTCAGTTTTCTGGATGAAACCCAGGATGTCGAACTGGGCCGTACGGTCGTAATGTTCGTTGAACTACCCGTTCAAAATGATGTTTTCTCACTGCCGGCAACCTCCGTCTACGGTGCAGATACAGTCTATCGGATCGAGAACAGCCGCCTGGTCATGGCCCGCGTGCGACGCGTGGGCGAATACCGTAACGGCGAGTGGGGTAGCTGGATTCTTTTTCGCAGTGACGATCTTGTCGACGGCGACCAGATACTCGCTAACCAGCTGCCCAATGCGGTTCAAGGCCTGAAAGTCGAGATTGTGCAGGCAAACGACTGACGCTCCGAGGTCATGACAAACAACCTGCTCGGGATACTTGCCCGCCATCCGGTCGCGGCCAACCTGCTGATGGCGATGATGATCATCGCCGGCCTCTGGGGTCTGTCCCGCTTGAACACCCAGTTCTTCCCAAGTTTCGACATTGATTTTGTTTCCGTCGGGGTCACCTGGGCGGGGGCCAGTGCCGAGGACATCGAACAACTGGTCACCGATCCTATTGAACAAGAACTCAAAAGTGTCGACCGAGTCAAGGAACTGAGTTCGAGGTCTTTTGACGGGTTTTCACTGGTGGTTCTGGAATTTCAGGAAGGCACGGACATGGGGCTGGCCCTCGACCAGGTTAAAGAACAGGTCGACCTGGTACGCAACCTCCCAGCCAGCGCCGAAAGCCCGGAGATCAAACGCATTATCAATTACGAGCCGATTGCCAGCGTGCTGGTGGTCGGAGCCGATGATCCCCGGGGACTGCGTAGTCTGGTGCGCCGTTTTGAACACGAACTGCTGGACCGGGGCATTTCAAACATCCGGATCTTCGGTCTGCCGGAAGAAGAAATTGCTATCCAGGTTCCTTCGGAGACCCTTCGTGAGCTGGGCCTGTCGCTCGAGGACATTGGCCGACGGGTCGGGGCAGCCTCGCGCGACCTACCGGTTGGTGTCATCGGTCGGGGCGAGTCGGCAAGGCAACTTCGTTTCAAAGACCAGCGCCGCGGTGAACTCGCCTTTGAAGACCTGCCGATCATCGCTGCTCAGGATGGGCGCTTGCTGACCCTGGGTGACATCGCCGAGATCACCCGCCGACCCCAGTCTGCCCAGACCGAGGTGAGCTACCGGGGCCGACCGGCCGTGGAAATGCGCCTCTCCCGGTCCCGGGACGCTGACAGCCTCAAGTCGGCCCAGATCATGCGGGACTGGGTCAACGAGACCCGGCCACTACTGCCCCCGGGGCTCGAGTTCCACGTCTACGACGAACGCTGGGAATACATTGAGGACCGGATCAACCTGTTGCTCAAGAACGGTCTAGGCGGTCTCATCCTGGTCATCTTCATCCTCTATTTCTTTCTCAACGCCCCTGCGGCCGGCTGGGTCGCGGTCGGTATCCCGACCTCCTTCATGGCGGCTCTCGGGGTTCTCTACGTCTGCGGTGGTTCGATCAACATGATCAGCCTGTTCGGCCTGATCATGACGCTTGGTATCATTGTCGATGACGCAATCGTCGTCGGTGAAGATGCCGTCACGCATTTTGAAAAAGGTGACAGCCCGCTGGATTCAGTACAGCAGGGTGCGCAACGAATGCTGGCACCGGTCCTCTCGTCATCATTGACAACCATCGCCGCCTTCATGCCACTGCTGCTGGTCGGCGGCATCATCGGTATCATTCTCAGGACCCTTCCGATCGTCGTGATCTGTGTGATTCTCGCCTCACTGGTCGAGGCCTTTCTGGTACTGCCTGGCCACCTCAGAGGAACCTTTAGCCGAATGGGTGGCTACCACCCCCGGCGACTGCGCAAAGCGCTGGATGACGGATTCTTGCGATTTCGCGAGAACCGATTTCGACCCTTGATCACAGCTGGTGTCCGGCACCGCTGGTTGACCGTGTCACTGGCTGTCGCAGTCTTTATCGTGAGCATCGGCTGGGTCGCCGGAGGCCGGATCGCCTTTAATTTCTTCCCAGTCGCTGAAGGACCGATTCTTTTTGCCAACGTCGATTTCGTCGCCGGCACGCCCAAGAAAAACGTCGATGAATACCTGTCCCAGGTAGAACAGGCACTGTGGGACACCAATGAGCACTTCGGTGGTGCGTTGGTGCTCACTGCGATCTCACGATTGGGCCTGGGCGAAAGTGGTGACTGGGAGCGACGGAGCAGTGAAAACATCGGCTCGGTACTGGTCGAATTGGTCAAGCCTGACGCCCGAACAGTACGCAACCGCGAATTCATCGATGAGTGGCTCGCGCGTATTCCCAACACTGCCGGTCTCGAAAACCTGTCGATCAAGGAACCTACCGCGGGGCCGCCGGGGCAGGATCTGGAGATCCAGATCACGGGCCGGAGTCTCGCGACCGTTAAGAGCACAGCAGTAGAACTCAAGAACGTGCTGATCGACATCGCCGGTGTCTCTGGCGTTGAGGACGACATGCCCTACGGCCGCGAACAACTGATATTGCGCCTGACCCCCACAGGTGAGGCGTTGGGACTGTCAGTCGAAAACCTGGGCCGACAGCTACGTGCCGGATACGAGGGCTACCTGGTCCAGGTGATGGCCGATGACAGTGACGAAGTCGAAGTGCGCGTGGTGCTTCCTGACAGCGAACGAGATCGGCTCGACAGTCTTGATGAATTCGAAGTTTTACTTCCTGGCGGCGGCACGGTACCGTTTGCCAACGTGGTGACTCTACAGAGCCGGCGGGGTTTTGACTCTATTCGCCACGTCGAAGGCAAACTGGCGGTGACCGTTACGGGCAACGTGGACGACGCGGTCAACAATGACAACCGTATCATTGCGAACCTGAAACAGAACACAATACCGGAACTGGAGCAGCGGCACGGTGTGAAATTCTCCTTCGAAGGTCGGCAGGCCGACCAGCGGGAGACCCTGGGCGACATGCAACGCGGCGCGATTCTCGCATTGGTACTGATCTACCTGGTTCTGGCGTGGGTTTTTGGATCCTATGGCTGGCCGCTGCTGGTGATGGCCATCATTCCGTTTGGTCTCGTTGGTGCAATCTGGGGTCACACCTTGATGGGCATCGACCTGACCATCCTCTCGATGTTCGGCTTTTTCGGGCTGGCCGGCATCGTGGTCAACAATTCGATTATCCTTGTTGTGTTCTACAAACAAAGCCGGGCCGAAGGCCTGGCACCGGACGAGGCGGTGGTGGAAGCAGCCTGCCAGCGTCTGCGGGCCGTTCTACTGACTTCGCTGACCACTATCGCCGGTCTGACTCCACTCCTGTTTGAAACTTCGCTGCAGGCCCAGTTCCTAATCCCGATGGCGACGTCAATCGCCTTTGGGCTGGCTTTTGCCACTGTACTAGTCCTGTTCCTGGTGCCGGCTCTGTTGATGATCTATGAACACTCGGCCCTGACCCGCCGGTCGATGGACATACAGGCCACGACGTAACTTAGTCCGATAATTCCAGCCAAAGCGGCTGGTGATCGGAACCTGGCGCCTCAGTATCGACCTGGCAACTGCTGATACGATGACGCAGGCTTGCACTGACAAAACAATAATCAAGTCGGGCGGGCTCCTCTTTCACATCCGACGTATGGCCACCTTTCGGATCACCGCCCACATGCGTCCAGGCATCGACAAAACCATCGGGGTGGGTTACACGGCCACCATAGGGGGAATCCGGTCCCACCAGCAGATCGTATTCTGGGGCATCCGGCGTGCAGTTGAAGTCGCCGAGTAATACAGCATGTGGCGATACCTCACCAGGTGTGACCCCTTCTGCCCAGTAATTTCCACCGTCGCGCAATGGATTAGCCTTAAGCTCACCGCACACGGGCAGCCCCTCATAGGCCGCTTGGCGGTGAATACGCAGTAACTCGCGGACCTGGGGCAAGCGGGTTTCCGAACACAGGTGGGTCAGGTGCACACTGAAAAACCGGATGGTCTCATCGCCGCACTGGATCGCGCATTCAAGTGCCGAGCGCTGGATGCTGAGCGGCCCAATGCTAGCCATCTTGGGCAGTAGGTGATGACGACAGTACTGGATGGGCTCCCGTGACAGCAGCAGGTTGCCGAACTGTCGCCGTTGGGGCTGCCCATTGGCGTCCATACCCCCGGGAACAGACTGATCCACACCTGGGCCATAGACAGCGTCGTAGCCAACAAACGCTGCTCTGATAGAGGCGACCTGGTCGGTGTCGCCAGAACGTGCCCAGAAGCGATCGACTTCCTGCAGCGCAATCACGTCGGCTCCGTCAACAGCGGCGACAATGCGATCGAGGTCGACCCGGCCGTCTCGGCCCTGACCGAACTGGATGTTGTAGGTCACGATTTTCAATGGCTGATGTACATGACGAAGCCTGGTCCGGAACAGCTCGCCTCAGCGTCGTGGTGCCCAGGACCCATGGGAATCAAAGGTTTCTGAATCCTGACCTGTTTGAACCAACCGGGACAACTTCTGCGTCAGACGGTCACGTTCGGAAAGGAGGGAATTGAACTGATCGTCGCAGCCTGCGATGGGTCTCGGGTAAGCTTGGATTTCAAGCCGTATGGAGGACAGGAGATCTATGATTTCCTGCTTTTTCTTTGAGTCAGAAGCAAGCATGCAAAATCATTTTACCCTGTTTAAATGCTTCTACAGAAATCTCTGCTATTTACCTTGGTTTATACTTTTTCACCGTCAACACAATAGGCTCGACTGACCGAAATGGGCTACCATTTGCAATCGTTTGAAACACTGCTCAGAACCCTGTCCGAATACCTGAACCTCAAGGACGAGCAGTGTCTTTCCCTGCCACGGGAAGCCTATCTCTCACCTGAACTGCACGCTTTGGAGCTCGACAACAGTGGTACCGGCAACAAAGACGAAGGGGCCAACGTGTTTGACATTCATATAGGCACCGGCTTTTTCGAACCGGCCACCACCGGAAGATGTCAACATCACCATAACGTGATCGGTCTAACGTAATCACCGAACGACGGGCACACCCTAAACGAACCTGAATATGTTTACCCGACTGATCCGCAAGCGCACTCGACTCGCCGATGACGTATACGAGCAGATTCTCTCGGCAATCCTGTCCGGTGAGATCTTCCCCGGTGAACGCCTGATTCAGGAAACCATCGCGAATCAGATCGATGTCAGCCGTACACCGGTCCGTGAGGCTTTGCTACGACTCGAGCAAGAGGGCATTCTTGAAGCTTCCGGGCGAGGCGGCTTTCAGATCCGCGACATCAGCGAACGGGAGATCAGAGATCTGTACACGGTGAGGGAAGCCGTTGAGGGTTTCGCTGCAAGACTGCTCGCCGGGAGACTTTCCATAGCACAGGTACAGACTATCGAAAAAGCCGTGCGGGTCGAGATGACTCTGACCTCATCGCGCAAGGAAGAACACTTCCACGCCAACCGCATCATTCACCGCACCATCGTTGAACAGACAAACAACGGGTTTCTTGTTGAGCTTTTTGACAACATCTGGAATCGCGGAATTTCCATCCGTAGTTTTTCTGCCTACCGGATTCCCGATCCAGCCGATGACCGCGGCCAGCACCTGGAATTGCTCGAGCAGCTCAGATCCGGTAATGCTGGCGAGGCGGAAGCCGCCATGGTCAAACACATTCGTGAGGGGTTGGCTAATCACATGGGCTGGCTGTCGGAACAGGCCGGTTGAACAGTGAAGAGACCGCACTGACACCCCGGGCCCGACCCCGCCCGAGAGTTCAGCCCGCACCTTGTTCTCACGAGTGCTGCGTTATAATGAGTGTATTCAGTATACAAACGGGTTCATTCGATGTGCGGAATCGCTGGAAGAATACTGCCGGGTCCAGGCAGGGTCGGCGACGAGCTGGTTAAGCTGATGCATGCCCAGCGTCACCGGGGCGCCGATTCCACGGGCTTTGCACTCTATGGGGAACCGCTGGATACCGGCTACATCGTCCGGGCGATGGTGGCACACCGCCATGAGCTTTCACAGGTTCTCGAGTTGTTTCTCGACCTGCTGCGTGCGCACGGCAGCGATTTCCTGGCTGACCCCAGCTGGGACGAGGCAACGACCGACCACGTCTCCGTGCGCATGGTGATCCGCGAACCGAATTCGCTCGGTGACTGGATTCGCCAGGTAGACGAACATTCCGATCGCATCGAAGTGCAATCCGTTGGCCGTTCTCTGGAGATCGTGAAGGACTTGGGAGGCGCGATTGAGGTCGCGGAAAAACATCGGGTCCATGATTTCATCGGTACCCACGGCCTAGGTCACGCACGTATGGCGACCGAATCAGAGGTCTCACCGACCGCCAGCCATCCATTCTGGGCTCGACCGTTCGCTGATGTGGCGATCGTGCACAACGGTCAGATCACCGACTACTTCACCTGGCGGGCCCGCTTGGAGCGCAAAGGCTACCGATTCATGACCGGTAACGACAGCGAACTGCTGGCCGTCTGGATCTCCGATCGTATGAGTCAGGGCGAGACTCAGGACGACGCCCTGATACGATCACTGACCGAGATCGACGGGGTGTTTACGTTTCTCTACAGCACCCTGGACCGGCTGGGGTTTGCAAAAGATCGCTGGGCCATCAAGCCGCTGGTCGCGGTCATCGGCGAACAGTCCCTGTCGATCGCAACCGAAGAACAGGCGGTGCGCACGGTTCATCTCGACGAAATCGAGGTCGTCAACTTCGACGGTCCCAGTCTGACTCGAACCTGGCAGACCAACGTCTCACTGGACCGCGCCGCATGAACGACCACGAAGTGATTGTCGCCGACCGCCCGCTGCGCGAGTGTAACCAGGACATACGCGATGGCATCGACCGTGGTCTGGCTGTCCGGGTCATCGATACCCGCTCACGGCACAACCTCGGCATCGGCCTGCCGAGCGGTGCCCGGATACATTTTGAAGGCAGTGTCGGTTACTACTGTGGCGGACTCAACAACGGGGCCAGTATCCGAGTATCACGCAACGCTGGTTGGGCCGCCGGAGAGGCCATGGCCAGCGGTGACATCACCATCGACGGTTATGCCGGTGTCAGCCTGGGCGCCTCTATGCGGGGTGGGTTGATCCACGTCAAAGGAGATGCTGGGCCACGTTGTGGCGTCGCCATGAAGGGCGGCGACATCATCGTCGAAGGTAAAATCGGCTACCTGTCGGGGTTCATGGCACATGCCGGTCGCATCATTGCGCTGGGCGGCGCTGATGAGGCCTGTGCAGACTCCCTCTGGGGCGGCGAGGTCTGGGTTGCAGGCCCCATTGCTTCCCTGGGGGTGGATTCCAAAACCGAAGAGCCCGCAGACGATGAAATCCAGGAAATCGAGACCCTCTTGGCGACGCGCGGCCTGGATGACGCTTCCAGAGCCTGGCAGAAGATCGTGTCCGCCCAACGCCTCTGGCACTTTGAAAGCCGGGATGCAAGTGCGTGGCTGATGATATGACTCCCCCCTACGAGTACCCGTTCGATGCCCCGACCGAGGAAGCTGTGGCTATGGCGGACGGAGCCGATCCTGCCAGGCCCGCTGGGGTCCCGGCATCGTACGCAAAAGGCCACTCCGCCCGTTGGACACCTGCTTCGATCTCAGAGATTCACGCGTTGTCGCGGCTCGGGCGGTACCAAATCCGAGGTTTCAACACCTTCAATCAGCGGTTACCCACCTTCGATGACCTGACTTTTGTACCGGCGACCATGACGCGACTGCCGCTGGAGGGTTACCGGGAAAACTGCGAGACCCGGACGGTCCTGGGCGCCCGGCCTGGACTCGTTGAAAACCCAATCGAGTTGAATATTCCGATCTACATCGCGTCGATGTCGTTCGGCGCGCTGTCTGCGCCGGCAAAAGCCGCCCTGGGCTACGGTGCATCCAAAGTCGGCAGTATGACCTGCACCGGAGAGGGCGGCATGCTCGAAGATGAACGAGAGGCGTCGAGCCTGCTTGTCTACCAGATGACGCCGTCGCGTTACATGCTGGACTTGGAACACCTGCGGATGGCCGACGGAATCGAGCTGGTGGTTGGGCAGGGCGCCAAGCCCGGAACCGGCGGTCTACTGCTGGGAATGAAAGTCTCAGACCGCGTGGCTGGAATGCGTACTCTACCCGAAGGAGTCGACCAGCGTTCAACGGTCCGGCACCCGGATTTTCTTGGTGCCGATGACATGCAGGTCAAAATCGAGGAGTTGCGGGAGGCCACCGACTACAAGGTTCCTATTTTCCTCAAGATGGGCGCCACTCGGCCCCGCTACGACGTTGCCATCGCCGCCAAGGCCGGTGTCGACGTGATTGTGGTCGACGGTGCCGAAGGGGGTACCGGTGCCTCGCCCGAGCTTTTGCTGGATCACACCGGGATTCCGTTGATCTCGTCTATTCGTGCTGCGCGCGAGGCGTTGGACGACTGCGGCATGTCGGATGAGGTCTCGCTGGTGGCGGCAGGCGGAGTGCGCTCCGGCACGGACGTCGCCAAGTGCTTGGCACTGGGAGCTGACGCGGTGATGATCGGCACTGCCGGGTTGATCGCGCTGGGCTGCAATTCACCGCGCTACTTTGATGACTACGCCGTGCTCGGCACCACACCTGGGCAATGCCACCACTGCCACACAGGTCTCTGCCCAGTCGGTGTGGCGACCCAGGACCCGGAGCTTGAAAAAAGGGTTGATGTGGCGGCGGCATCCGAACGGGTCGCCCGATTCCTGACAGCTATGACCATGGAAGTGTCACTGCTGGCCAAAGCCTGTGGCAAATCTAACGTCCACAACCTCGAAGTTGAGGACCTCCGTGCTTTGTCCCTGGAAGCCTCCGCATTTACCGGGGTCAAACTGGCGGGAATAGACCGGCCGTACAACTGGTAGCGTTGTCTGACAGGACCGGGTTGTAATCCGGCGACGAGGCACCTGGGTGATCAGGATTCCCCGCACTGACCAACAGGGCCTATGTAGATCTGGGGACTCTCCCTTGAGTACTGCTTCCTTGCTGTGAATACAGGATACAATTACTTCGCTTGTACTCGCATACAAACCTATTATTAATTCTTGCTGAGTTTGACTATTAGAGGATGCCCAAATGAGTCACAAACCAAAACCGCTTCCCGAGGGTGTACACACCGTTGTCCTAGGCATGGGTGACCTGAACGGTTTGCTGCGCGGAAAAAGAATCCCCGCAGACAATTGGAATAACATCTGTGCATCAGGGATGGCCATGGCGAACGCGATCTTTGCCATCGACATGAACTGTGATGTCTGGGACACACCCTATGCCAACTTTGAAACAGGTTACCCCGACCTATACGTGATGCCGACTGGTGACGTCTATCCCATTCCCTGGGAAGAGGGCGTCGTATTCTCTTTCGGCGAAGCAGTCGGGCACGATCGTTTACCCGTACCGATTGACCCACGGGCTGCGCTGGTACGTGTTCTTCAGAAAGCCTCGGACATGGGTTTTGAACCCCGGGTAGGCACCGAGCTTGAGTTCTACTTGCTGGACAAGGACACCCTCAAACCGAGAGACCGTGGCATTCAAGTCTACGGTCTACCCAGAGCATCGGAACTGGAACACGTGCTGGGCCCGATCAGAAGACACCTGTCGGCCGTCGGCATACCCATTGAGCAGTCCAACCCCGAGTACGCCGCCGGCCAGGTCGAAGTCAACATCCGCTATGACGAGGCACTGACGGCCGCCGATCGCGTGGTCACCTTCCGTGGACTGGTCAAGGAACTCGGCAACACTCATGGCTATCACGCAACCTTCATGTCGAAACCATTTTTCGCCGAGTCTGGTAACGGCTTCCATGTGCACCACTCACTGTGGCGCGACGGGGAGAACCTGATGGCCGACAACGGCGCACTTTCGGCTCTGGGGCGGCAGTACCTGGCCGGTCTGCAGCAACATATGTCCGAGATATCGATGGTCTCTGCTACCACCCCAAACGCCTATCGCCGGCGTCAGCCCTACACCTTCTGTCCGATCAACAATACCTGGGGAGTCGATAACCGCACCGTTGGACTGCGCGTGATCCTCGGCAACGACAATGCGATCCGGGTGGAAAAGCGCGACGGGTCAGCCGACTGCAATCCTTATCTGCTGCTCGCACTGGAAATCGCCTCGGGCCTTTCCGGAATCGAAAATAAGCTGGAGCCGACCGCACAAACCACGGGCAACGGCTACGAGGACCAGGACCACCAGGCCATACCCACTGATCTCGCGAGCGCGGTTGCTCTGGCGCGGGAATCTGATCTTATGGCTGAGGTGCTGGGCCCGGACCTGCTCGAAATGCTGATCCAGCAGTCGGAGCGCGAGATCGAGTTTGTCGCCAATCAGGTCACCCCGGTAGAGATCGAACGGTACCTGGAATCCTTCTGATGCGGATCGCCCGACCGAGCCCACTGTCGGTGTCAGTGATGCTGACCGGTGAGTACGGCATCCGACCTGGCGCTTGCTGAGCTCTGTCTTCTGGATCAAAGCACCCTACAGGAGGTCATCGGACAAATCGCGGTGTCTGACCACTGAGATTCACCTGGAAAGCGCTCAGGTGTGTGACGCCCGACTGCGCATGCGCTCGCCGCAAGCTCTGCCAAACGCCTGAAATATGGCGAGATAAAAAGGGTTCTCGGCGACCTTCCACTCGGGATGCCACTGCACGGCCAGGCTAAATGCCGGTGAGTCGAAGACCCTGAAGGCTTCAACCAGTCCATCGGGCGCCCGGGCCTCGACGGCCAGCCCGTTACCCAGTTTCGCCGCCCCCTGGGTGTGCAGTGAATTCACCTTAATCACCGGAGTATCAACAAGACTTGCAAGCAGGCCGTTGGGGACGAGTTCAATGTCGTGGGACGGTGCATATTGCTCGTCCAGTGGCAGGCTGTTGTCTTCCTTGTGCTCGATCAGACCCTCGACGTGCTGCAGCTGCGGATGAAGCGTTCCACCATAGGCGACATTGACCTCCTGGCAGCCGCGACAGATCGCCAATAGCGGGACCCCCCGGTCGACGGCATTTCTGAGAAGGTCAAGAGTGGTGGCATCCCGCAACGGATCATGCGGCGGTACACTGTCCTTGCGAGCGCCCCCGTAGCGGTGTGGTTCGATGTTGGACGGACTGCCGGTCAACAGGATACCGTCCAGCGCGTTCAGCAGCGTCTCGGTATCGAGTCGTTCCGCCAGTGGCGGTATTACCAGGGGCAGGGCACCCGCACCATCAACAACACCGTCGATATATTTCTGGCCGACAATGTTGAATGGATGGGGATCGAGCTGCCGGCGACAGGCAGTTACGCCGATTAGGGGTCGTCTGTTCATAGCGGGCATGGCCACTTCTGAGATTTCCGGCGTGATGTCTGCCGGTTTCGTTTCTTCAGTGTCGCAATTTAGCCGATTCGAGATCATCGGGCATCCGTGTAATAAAGCTGCAACACCACTCCGATCCCGTAAATAAACTAAAATCTATACCTTATGAAAATCGGTTATCTCTTTTTCGCATTGTTAGGACTGGCTGTATGTATCGCGATTTTCTGGATCGGATGGAAAATGGCCTGGAAAGGCTCTGAAGATGACCCCCACGTTAAATAAGTACAATCTGCACAAGAGGCATCGGCGGGTTCTGCACTCAGCCACCCGCTATCACCTGCTGTAGGTCATTGGAGTCAAGCCATGCGGTTTACGATCGTTATCCTGTTGATCATCTCGCTGGTGGGTTGTATCTATCCGTTTCTCTCCTCTGCCGCACCCATCGTCGGCGGCTGAATGACCGAGGAGGTCATTGCGTGAATCTGCCACGCTGATCATGCGCAACGCATTCAAGTGGGCCGGGCTGTTATTCATCGGCGGTATTGTCGGATACCTTGTCAGCGACGATCTACGCTGGCTTTATGGCAGCGTCAGCATCGCGGCGGTACCGATCCTGCTGCAACTGATCTGGCGGGAACGGATCTCTTTCCGGGACCTGCTTCGACCGCGAAACCACTGATCGACAGGCGGATAATGGACTATCTCATTCTTATTCTGCTGGCGGCTTGCCTACTGATTATGCTGGTGATTCACCAGGACATCATCCAGTTCGGCGAAGGTTACAACAGAACCATGGGCCAACTGCTTCCCAGGTTGGCTTCAGTCGGTCAACCGATGAAAAATGCGCTCACGCTGAGTTGCGTGATCTTCTTTGGCGGAGCCATCGCCCGAACGTTTACAGAAGATGATCGCTGGCTGTGGAATGCCCTGATCTTTTCGGTCATTCCACCTTTGGTTCAGTTCCTCAGGCGTAAGAGAACAAAGACTTCAGGCTGAACGACTCTCGATTATCGGTTCATGGAGCAGGAACTGGACCGGCTGCCCATTGTTACATCACAAATATGCCGATTAGGCCGATCAGAAAAACACCAAGGCCAATGATTAGAACCACTCTGCCCACACCCTGACCTTCAGTCAGTCCGCCGTTTTGTTCACTCATTGTCGTCGTCACTCAAAGTTGCGATTGGTTGGGCCGTAGTATAAACGGCGAGGAAGGTCCGGGGGCATTTGGAATCAATCACACCTGACGTGTGATCACCCCGGACAAGGATCGGGTCATGAAACCATCGGTTGGGCAAGTATCCACAGGCTGACCATCGTGTAGAGCACCATCAGCACCATCATCGGAAGCTGGCTGAAGAAGGCAGCGCGTGGGTTACCAAACAACCGGAGCGCTGCCAGGTGAGCAATGTAGACGGCGAATACATGACCGGCCACGATAAACGCCACCGCCAGGTACCAGGCTGTCCGGGCACCGAGCAGGCTGATGTCCACTTGGTAATCCCTTGTCCCCAGTAGATTCCAGCCATTACCCAGCGGGTCCGACAACCTTGGAATCAGATACTGTCCTGATATAACGAGGTACGAGAGATAGTGCGCCAGATGGTAGGCAATCGCGATCGGTACCAGAGTCATGACGAACGTGCTGGCGACATGAAAAAGATCAGGCCTGGGAACTGCACCCAAACTCTGTGGATCACCAAATCGCTGTGCACAGTAGGCCATCAGCCAACTGAAGCCCAGAAACACCATCAGAAATCCCATCGAGAACATGACCAGCGCTACGCTACCGACATAACGAACCTCGCCGCTCAAGGTGCGCTCAAGCACGTGGGCCCACAGGGGCGTTTCCAGGATCCCGTCGAAGGTCACCGTCGCAAGTAGCGTTATCACCAGAACCATCAGGGACGCCGGCACCCGAGGCTCATCAAGCAGACCGAGGGCTGGCGGGCGCAAGATCCACTCCAGATCTCCTGGGCCCGCCCGGGCCAGGCAGATCTGTCCATTGACGCAGTATTCCCGACGATAACGGCAGGCCGGGCTGACACAGGTGCGGACCCGCTCGCGGTCGCTGCTACGCAGCGCCAACGGGGCAAACCGGGCAAAGACGCCAAACACCAAGGAGAACGTGTCGGCGTTCTGCAACCAGACATCACGGCCAAACACAACCATCCCGGCCCAGGTCATAGCGGCATAAATGGTGATAGCCAGGGCAAGGTCCCACGGCACACCACCCCCCGGCCAGATCAGTTCCGCCCAGAAAAACACCATCAGGCCTGCCACCGCCGGCCACGCGGACAGACCCTGCGGATAGGGTTTCTCCAACGACAGACACTTTCCGCCAGTGAACAGGTTGACGATCTTTTCCGCCCAGATAAAAAGGGTGCGAAAAGGATTCAGCACTGCCCAGAGGTCACCCACGAGCGCGCAGACGTAGGCAACACCAACCCACCACACTACCCACACGGCCACCGGCACAAGGTTTTGGTACGGATCGGGCACCCCCAGAAAGCCTGACAATACGCTAGCCAACAGGAAGGTTACGCTCAATACGCGGATGACTGAGATCGTTATCGGATGAGCGAGCCCACGCAAGCCCCACACCCTGAATAGATTGATCCTGGGTCCTTCTGGATGCAAAGCACGGCTCTGTGGGAACAGCACGATGACCGCAAAAGTCAGGACGATTGTGGCGCCGGCACCAACGACCCACAACCACAGGGGCACGGGAAGATCATAGCGCTCACCGAACCCATGTGCGATCGCATACGGGCAGATCCAGAAACCGATCAGACCGATCGCAAGTTTTAGGAATACAAAACCTGAATTCATAAGCGTATCGATTGTAATGAGTATCTCTTCAGAGCAGCGGCCGAAGAAAGCAATTGTCGCTCAGTCGCAATCCCGCTGAATTTTCCCCCACGGCAACTGCGTATGGCACAAAATGGCCTGATCGACCGATGATCGGTCGATCAACGCCTTGGTCAGGTCGGCATTGGTCAGATCCGCCTGCTTGAGCCTGGCCCCGGTGAGATCCGCACCATTCAGGAAGGCACCCGTCAATCGAGCGAAGCGCAAGTCAGCTTTTCTGAGATTAGCCAGCAGGAGATAGGCTCCACGTAGATCAGCCTGGCTCAGGTTGGCTTTTCGCAGGTCTGCGTTGATCAACTGGGCACCGCGAAGATCTGCCGCACTGAAGTTGGCACCGAACAGATATGCCCCGGTCAGGTTCGCTGCGCTCAGATTGGCCCGGTCGAAGCGCGCACCGTTGAGATCCGCATTGCTGAGGTTCGCCTGCCGGAGATTCTTTCCTTGCAGAACTGCACCACGCAAGTCACATTTCGGACATTCGTTAGTCGATGTCAGTCGATCCAGTCGGGCATCCAAGGCTTCGGATTCTACTTTCCGGTTCCAGTCGATCCCGCCGGGGCGGAAATGGACCGCGACTCGAATCAATCGATCCGCTGCAGGACGTAGGGGCGTAGTGGTTACGGCAGGATCAGGTATTGGCGGTGTAACAGTCGCTGGCCAGACAGAACTGGCGTAACTGGACAACCATACGGCCGCAATGAAAAGGACAGCGAAGATAAATGGGCCAGCGTGTGAATCGCGTGCTGTACTTGGCGAGCACCTCGGCAGTGCAACAGCGTTGCCTCTGAGAAGAACCTGCTGTGACAGAAGTTTAGCCGTGGCCGAAGCTGGCCCGAAGCGCTACTGGGACTGGCTCACCATGTAGTCGACAGCGGCCTTGACCTCTTCGTCACTGAGTGTGGGGTTACCACCCTTGCCGGGCATCACTCCGGAAGAGCCTTGGAAACCGTTGATGGCATTGGCATACAGGGTCTCACTTCCGGCTGCGATCCGTGCAACCCAGGTCGGGGCATCTCCCACCCTCGGCGCTCCAGCTACACCCGCGCCATGGCAGGCAATACACGCGCTTTGATAGACCTTCTCTCCATCGACTGCTGATTCGCTGGCCGCAGCTGCCTGTGTGGTGCTCTGGGCCTGTGCCACGTTGATCTGGCCGACCGCGGCGATACGAGCGGCTATTCCGGAACCGTCACTCAGCAACGATTCGCGCTGCGCCTCGGAATGACCGGGTGTGTCCAGGTGGTGTTCGACAAAGATAAAACCAAACAGCACCAGTGCCAGTGTAAAAATAGTGAGGTAGCTTTTCATGGACTCTTATTCGGTTTGTCGTGGGCAGGATCCGCGCTAGATTCTGAAATCTAGTCAACTGACACTGCGTAGGTCATTCAGCTCCGGCGAAGAAAATCTCGCGGGTGAGGAAAGTGTAGTCCCCCTCGAGCGTCCCGATACCGACGAATACCAGCAGCAGTAACGGCGGCACGATAATCGCGTAGACCAGCGCCAGCCGCTCCCACAGCATGTGCATGAACACTGCGACAATCAGACCAGCTTTGAGCATCATGAACGAAATGATCAGGAACCAGCGCAGATAACCCTGGAACTGCATGTAATCGACCATGTAGGATGCGGCGCTCAGAGCGAACAGCAGGATCCAGATCTGAAAATAGATGCCCAGGGGGTGTTGTTGACCTTCATTGGATGACATGATTGTTTTACCAGAGATAAAAGACCGCAAAGATAAATACCCAGACCAGATCAACGAAGTGCCAGTAAAGGCCCATGATCTCGACCATGTTGTAGTCCTGCTTCCTACCCGTCATGAACCCGGGTTTTCCCGTGTCCATGTTTCCGCGCAGCACCTTGACCGCCATGATGCCCAAAAACAGCACTCCGATGGAGACGTGCGTCCCGTGGAATCCGGTGACCATGAAGAATATCGCACCAAACTGTGGGGCGCCCATGGGGTTACCCCAAGGCCGCACGCCTTCGTCGACGATCAGCTTGGTCCACTCGAAGGCCTGCATACCCACGAAGGCCGCGCCGAGCAGCGCGGTCGCCAGCAGCAGCCAGAACGTGACCATCTTGTTTTTTCGGTAACCATAGTTGACTGCAAGTGCCATGGTGCCACTGCTGGTGATCAGCACGAAGGTCATAATGGCAATCAGCAATAACGGCACGTGAGTACCACCGATCGTCAGCGCAAAGACCTCGCTGGGGTTCGGCCATGGGATAGTCGTAGACATCCGGACCGTTCCATAAGCGATCAAGAAACAGCTGAAGATAAAGGTGTCACTGAGGAGAAAGATCCACATCATCGCCTTTCCCCAGGGGGTTCTTTTGAACGCTCGTTGGTCAGAAGACCAGTCAGCGATTACACCCGGTGTGCCATCGAGCAGTGGCAGCGCCCCGGCCGTGGTTGCTTGCGCAGATTGCGTCATATGTATTACTTCCCTTTTAAGTGACCAACAGCAGCCCAAACATCACCAGCCAGACCAATAGCAGGAAGTGCCAGTACACGGCGCACAGTTCCACGCTCAACCTGATCTTGGCTACCTCAGCGCCCCGCCACAACCTGACGGACGCCCGCAGCCAGGCTATCAGGCCGCCCAGCAGATGCAGACCGTGCAGCCCGGTGATGAGATAAAAGAACGAATTCGAAGGATTGGAGTCCACGAAATAGCCGAGCGACCCCAACTGGCGCCAGACCAAAAACTGGCCAACGAGAAAAGCAAAGGCAAGTACTCCGCCGGCCAACAAGCCGTGTCGTACACTGTCAGCCCGGTCCCCCCTGGCGGCATTGCGGGCCCACTGCAGCGTAAAACTGCTGAGGATCAGGATAGCCGTGTTCAGCCACAGCATGGCCGGGACCGGTAGTGGCTGCCAGTCGGCGTAGGCCATCCGGATGAAGTAGGCCGCAGTCAGAAGCCCGAAAACAGCACTGACCACCCCAAGGAACACCGACAGAAAAACCTTGGCGTTCGGTGGGCTGAACCCGTGTGATTCCGAGACGTAACCCCGCTCGGCTGCCCAAGATTTGGTCGACAGTGTCCGAAAAATACTCACGCTCTGAGATCTTCTCTCTGATCAGCCATGTTGTTGTATCGCCGCCGCACCCTAGCTGGCCTGGCCGGTGTTCTTACCGGCCGGCACGTTCTGCGGAATAAAATCCTCCTCGGCACCCGGCACGCTGAAGTCATACGCCCAGCGGTAGACCGACGGCAGTTCCTTCCCGAAATTACCGTGTGTCGGCGGTGTATCAGGAGTCTGCCATTCCAGGGTTGTAGCACCCCAGGGGTTGTCGCCTGCCGGCTTGCCGCGCTTCGCGCTCACCGCCAGGTTGTACAGGAATATCAACTGCACGCAGGCGACGATAATCGCTGCGATACTTATCCAGACATTCGCCAACTGTGCTGATTCCGGTATGAAATCGGCCACACCGTTGGCGTAATAACGCCGCGGCACGCCCATGATACCCAAATAGTGCATCGGGTAGTAAAGACAATAAAGGCCCACAAATGTGACCCAGAAATGGAACTTGCCCAGGCCCTCGTTCAGCATGCGGCCGGTGATCTTGGGATACCAGTGATACACCGCACCAAACACAGCCAGGACCGGAGATACCGCCATCACCATGTGGAAGTGCGCCACGACGAAATAGGTATCGGACAACGGTACGTCGACGATGACGTTGCCGAGAAAAATACCGGTCAGTCCGCCGTTGATAAAGGTGAACACAAAGCCGATGGCAAACAGCATGGGTACCGTCAGGCGAATATTACCTCGCCACAGTGTCAGTACCCAGTTATAGACCTTGATCGCAGTCGGCACAGCAATGATCAGTGTCGTCGTGGCAAAGAAAAAACCGAAATACGGGTTCATGCCGCTGACGTACATGTGATGTGCCCAGACGATAAAACTTAGACCCCCAATTACGATAATGGCCCAGACCATCAGCCGATAACCAAAAATGTTCTTGCGGGCATGCACGCTGATCAGGTCGGAGATGACCCCGAATGCCGGCAATGCCACGATGTAGACCTCGGGGTGGCCGAAGAACCAGAAAAGATGCTGAAACAATACCGGGCTGCCACCGGAGTAATCGAGCTGTTGTCCCATGGAAACCAGTGCCGGCATGAAGTAGCTGGTACCCAGCAGGTTATCCAGGGTCATCATGATGCCCGCAACCAAAAGCGCCGGAAAAGCGAGCAGCGCCAAGACGGTCGCGATAAAGATCGCCCACACCGTCAGCGGCATACGCATCAATGTCATTCCACGGGTCCTGCCCTGCAACACCGTAACCACATAGTTCAAACCACCCATGGTGAAGCCGATCACGAAAAACACCAGGGAAACACACAACAGGAGGATTCCCCCGCCCGAACCCGGGGTACCCGGCAAAATTGCCTGCGGCGGATAGAGCGTCCAGCCCGCTCCGGTCGGCCCACCGGGCACAAAGAAACTCGCGAGCAGCAGCAGCACAGCAAACAGATAAATCCAGTAACTGATCATGTTGACGTACGGAAATACCATGTCACGAGCGCCGACCATCAGCGGAATCAGGTAATTGCCGAACCCACCCAGAAAAAGTGCCGTCAGCAGATAGATGACCATGATCATGCCGTGCATAGTCACAAATTGGATATAAGCGTCCGGGGTGATAAAAGAGACCGCACCGGGCCAAGCCAGCTGTATCCGCATCAGGACCGACAGGATCAGCGCCAGCAGTCCTACGGCCATGGCTGTGATCGAATACTGCAGGGCAATGATTTTCGCATCCTGTGAAAAGACGTATTTTCCGATCCAGGTCTTAGGGTGATACAGCTCTACCTCTTCGACCTCGGCTGGCGCAACATAGTCTTGCGCGTCATGTGTGACATCAGTTATAGCCATGATGAATGCCTCTTCACTTGAACTTTGTGTTCTTTGTACCCTGAATCGGGATTAAAACCTTTTAAGCCTTCTTTCGTTTCCGATCTCTATCAGCCTGAAGCTGCCTTGAGATAAGCCATGAGCGCTTTAAGCTGATCATCCGTCAATTGTGCTGGCGGCATGATCGGCCCATAGCCCTTGACGACCTTGGCGTTTGGATCAACGATCGATTCCTTCAGGTAGTCCTCGTCGACCACCACGCTGCTGCCATCGACCAGGGTCTCGGTCTTGCCGACCAACCCTTTCCAGGTCGGACCAACGCTCGGGCTACCGTCCAGGCTGTGACAGGCGATACAGCCCTGATCCCTTGCCAGTCGCTCGCCCTGCTCGGTCAAAGACCCGCCTGATGCAGCGCCGGTTCCGGCCAGCGTCTGGGCAAAGGTCGGCTGGGTCTGCAGCCAGGTCTGAAATTCGTTCTCTTCTTCCACAATCATGCGACTGCGCATGTTGTAATGCCCCGAACCACACAACTCCGCACAGAGCACATCGAAACCGCCTGTTCGGATCGGCGTGAACCAGAAGTAGGTGATCATGCCCGGCACCAGGTCCATCTTGGCGCGGATCTCGGGTACGTAAAAATCATGCAACACATCCTTGGATCGCAACACCACCTTGACCGGCCCGCCGACCGGCAGGTGAATCTCCGAACCACTGACCAGGATATCGTCCTGGCCGTTGGGATCGTCCTCATTCAGTCCGTAGGGGTTCTTGGCGTTCACGTTGCGCGTATCAACGGTGCCCAGAACGCCGTCGGCCCCCGGGTAGCGGTAGGTCCACCGCCACTGTTGTCCCACTGCTTCGACCAGCATGGCGTCTTCGGGAACCTCAACATATTTGGCCCAGACAAACAATCCGGGTGCCAGCATTGCGACGACACCAATTGTCGTAAACGCTGTTAACCACCATTCGAGCTTCTTGTTCTCAGGCTCATAGCTGGCACGTCGATCCTTGCGATAACGATACTTGTAAATCGAATAGGCCAAGAAAAGATTGACGACAACGAATACGAATCCGGTTACGGCAAACGTGATTGTCAGAGTGTCGTCGATCATGCCCCAGTTCGAAGCGATCGGCGTTAGGTACCAGGGACTCAGAAAATGAAAAAGTACTGAAGCCACCAACAACACAACCAGGACAATGACTAGAGCCATTCGTTCCGTTCCTCTGAATTGTTCCAAAAAAATCGCGGCCCAAATCTCCGCAATGCGTTGTCCTGAACAGACCCAGGCTCGCGGTGATTACTTCCTGTACCCCAGCGAGACAAAAAAAGACCGCCGTTAAGGCGCCTTTAATGTCTCCACAAATCCTCCAGTGGGGACGCAGTTCAACGGCACGAATTTTGTCACAGAAGTTTCCTGACAGCAACAAACAGGGTCCTGAAGATCAACACGAACAGCCCCGAGAGCTATTTGTTTTTGACGGCACCCCCAAGTCAACGATCAGAACATGTCCTCAAGGGTGTAGTTCACCAGGATCTCGGCGACGACTGCGTTGTTCGGCAGAGTCAAAGCTGTGAGGACCAGTTCAGCCAGATCGGCCGGCTGGATCATATCCGCCGGCTCGACCCGGTCAACAGCGGACGTCATGTCGGTCCGCACAAAACTAGGGCAGATCGCGGTCGCCCGTATACCCTGTGCCCAGCCTTCACGACGGGTGGCGTGGGTCAGTGCAATGAGCGCAAACTTGGTCATCGCATACCCCATATTGACGTTTTTCACCCGTTTTCCCGACAGCGACGCAATATTGACGACCCGGCCCGTGCCACTGCTTGCAAGATGAGGCAAGGCCAGGCGGGTCAGCCGCAAGGGCCCTTTGACATTCACGGCCCACATTTCATCCAGCCCGGTCTCGTCATCATCCGTCAGGGCCACAGGAGGTTGGGAGACCCCGGCGTTGTTTACGAGTCCGTCGAGCCGGCCGAATGTCTTTACGGTCCCGGCCACCCAGTTCTCGGCGGATTTGAGGTCTGTAGCTGAATAGGGAAAGAACCTGACACCCGTTGTATTGCAGGTGCGCAGGGAATCCCTGGCGGCAGCCGTGTCCCTGACCCCTAGACTCAACCGAGCGCCTTCATTCAGCAGTCGCTTGGCCACCGCCAAACCGATCCCACGACTGGCCCCGGAGATCATGATCACCCGTTCAGCAATTGGCATCATCGGAAATCTCCGGTCTTGAACGAATTGTTCAACACCGCTGGTCTGACCACAGCGTGTGACTTGACTGATGTAGCACCATTAAATTGCTTGTGTTGCGATGACAATGTCATCATCAGCTCTGCGAAATAGAGTTAGCCCGTCACGTATGCACGCATTATTGAATCAGATTCGGAGCACTTTTTCATCTCATGGCAACAATACTGACAGCCAGGGCATGGCCCATTACATGCGCGGGCAGTTTGCTTTTTTCGGCATCAAGACCCCTGAGCGCAGAATGCTCTCTAAACCCTTTTTGCACGAGGCCGCAACGCTGAACAGGAAGGCGGTCTACGCATTGATTCAAACCCTCTGGGAACAACCCGAACGGGAATGCCACTATCTGGCCCAGGAGATCTATCTCAAAGTAGCAAACAGGATACTGACCCGGGGCGACATGCCTTTTATCGAGTTCCTGCTTCTAACCCATTCCTGGTGGGACACCGTTGACGTGATCGCGCCCAAAATCATTCCTATTTATCTCGATCGGTTTCCCGAAGAGCGCGACCGGAAAGTCGAGAACTGGTCAGCGTCCGGAAACATCTGGTTACAGCGCAGCGCCCTGCTGTTCCAGCTGAAATTGAAAGACCAGGTCGACCTACCCTACATGTTTCAGACCATATTGCGCCTCTCCGACACCAGGGAGTTTTTTGTCAACAAAGCCATCGGCTGGCTACTGCGTGAACATTCCAGACACAAACCCGTCGAGATCAGCCGGTTCATCGACCAGCACCATCTCAAGCTGGATAAATTGTCGATTCGGGAGGGACGGAAACACCTGGACCGCGTACCCCGATCCCCTTAAACAGCCCGGCTCGGCTAGAGCAACGACTCATTCAGTAGCGCCAGAAACGAAGACGCTAACGTGGGCTCGCTGTCAGTAACAGTACCCCCGGCATCCGGCTGCGACCCGGGATCATTCAGGATCACCCGGCGCCTGCACTGTGCCCGCAACTCGATATCGGGCGTGATTCTGATTGTGGCCCACAGCTCAACATCCCCGGTTATTGGCTGACCGTCGACCCTAATCAGTCGTGTTGCCTGTCAAGAGGCCGGCGGCTTGCGGGTCGGGACCACCACGACCTGGGCGATCACCACATCCGGTGGCTGGTCCAGGGCAAACAGCACGGAACGGGCGATATCTTCCGGTTCCAGGCAGACACCGAAATCGGCGTAATATTGATCACCGCGATCCTCGTCACCGAATCGTATGGCGGCAAACTCGGTTCTTACCATCCCCGGAAGCACTTCTGAGACCTTGATTCCGGTCTTGGCATAGTCGATTCGCAGGGTTTCACTGAGCCCGTGGACGGCATGCTTGCTTGCCGCGTAGGCAGCACAAGCTGTGTAGGCCTGGATACCGGCCACTGATCCGATGTTGACGATGTGGCCCGAATCCCGCCGGACCATCCCATCCAATACCACCCGCGTCACCCGCATCAGGCCGATCACATTGGTCTCGATGGTAGCCGACCACTCCTCTGCGGTACCTTCGTGGAACTGCCGGCGGCCACCGATATCATGCCCGGCGTTGTTCACCAGAATGTCGAGGTCACGCCAACCCCCCGGTAACCGATCCATCAGAGTGTCGACTGACTGTGCGTTGACGACATCCAGTTCGAGCGCGATGGCTCGCTCCCCCAGTTCTGCAGTCAGCGACTCAAGGCGGCCCACTCGGCGCGCGCTGCACACCACCCGGGCCCCGGCGTCGATCAACGCCCTGGCGGTCTTTTCGCCAATTCCAGCACTGGCCCCGGTCACCAGGGCTACTTTTCCTGACAGGTATCCCATGGACCCGGCCTCCTCAGCTGATTCGAATCTCAAGTGATCGGTCCGAGATGGACAGAACCGCCTCAGTATAATGCCCGCACTCGACACTGGTACGCTCAGCCCCGACAGATGCCTGGACACAAATACCGAATTGTGCCGTTTGCCTGATCCTGACATTCAGGTCATTCGTGACGGGCCGGCGCGGGCTGCACAAGCACTGATACTCGCCCATGGCGCCGGTCAGGGCTCGGACTCCCCGTTCCTACAGTGGTTTTCCGTCGAACTCGCCCGGGCACGACTGCCCGGCGGGCTGTCGATCTGGCGGTTTGACTTCCCCTACATGGCAATGGCCAAAACGACAAACAGGAAACGCCCACCGGATCGAGCGACAATTCTGGAAGCTGCCTGGGGCCAAGCCATCAGTGAGGTCCGGCGGCAATCACCACGGCTCAAACGCCTTTTTATCGGCGGTAAATCAATGGGTGGCCGAATAGCCAGCATGATCGCCGACCATTCGGGAGTCGACGGGCTGGTCTGCCTGGGCTACCCTTTTCACCCGCCCGGCCAACCGGAAAAGCTGCGAACTACACATCTGGCAACACTCAATACCCCTGCGCTGATCTGCCAGGGCGAGCGCGACGCTTTCGGCTCGCGCCCGGAGTCTTCTGGCTGGCGGCTGGCGGACGTCATTAAATTCTGCTGGCTGGCCGACGGCGACCACAACTTTAAGCCACGCATAAAATCAGGTTGGACGGAGGAACAGAACAGGGTGACCGCTCGCGAGGCGATTCTGGGCTTTGTTGGGGATCTTCCGAGGAAACCGGGCTGAAACGGATCCAGAACCGAAGGTGTTGATCAACACTATCCCAAGGTGTCGATAAAAAGTGGAAATTGCCGATCGCTGGTTTGAAAGGAAGTCCATCGACGATGACATCACGTTGTTGTGGGAGCCCAATGTCGATCCGTTGCTGCGTTGCAATATCTGGCATATTCGAGGACGCGACAAAGACATGCTGGTCGATACTGGGCTGGGTGTATGTAGCCTCAGAGACGCTGCGCGGGATCTGCTCGAAAAAGAAGTGATCGCGGTCGCGACTCACAGTCACTACGACCACACCGGCAGCATGCACGAATTTGATATCCGAGTGATTCACCACCAGGAGGACAACGGTCTGGCGAACCCGGAACCGCTCGGCTCATTGCGATCAGCTGATTTTGGGGAAGAATTCCTGAGTTACTTGAGCGAAGTCGGTTATCCGCTCAAAGAAGAATTGATTACCGCCTACCCTCGGTCTGGATATGACCCGGCAAGTTTCAGGACGTTGCCGGCGGCCCCGACATGGCTTGTTGATGAGGGGGACACGATAGACATCGGCAACCGCGCTTTTGAGGTATTACACCTTCCGGGACACTCACCGGGCAGCATCGGATTATGGGAGCCTGGCACCGGCACTTTGTTCTCCGGTGACGCCATCTACGACGGACCGTTGCTCGATCGACTAGAAGGCTCGAATATCCAGGACTATCTGAAAACCATGGAACGACTCAAAAAACTACCCGTGAAGATCGTCCACGCCGGTCACGAACCAAGCTTTGACAAAAAACGTCTGACAGAACTTGTAGATGCTTATATCGAGAGTCGGCAGTAGCGCTTAACTGAATGCACATTATTAAGGACGGGGCATCGCAGGTTCAGGCCGGGCCTTGCGACTCAGTCGATCTCCAGTTCCTTGAGTTTACGGGTCAGGGTGTTGCGCCCCCAGCCCAGCCGGTGGGCAGCTTCCTGCTTGCGTCCGCGGGTAAACGCGAGGGCAGTACGAAGCAATACCCGTTCGAACTGCGGACCCACTTCGGCCAGAATGGCGTTCTGCCCGAGCGTCAGCTTATGCTGAACAGTCTCTTCCAGCAGCAGCTGCCAGCCCGACGCTGAGGGGCCGGCATCCACATCCCGTTCCGCGGCCATCCCAACTGGCAGGTCGGTTACCGAAATCACCTGGCCTGGTGCCATGACCGTCAACTGGCGGCAGAGATTTTCCAGCTGACGCACATTGCCAGGCCAGGATTGGCGGACCAGCATTGCCAGCGCCTGCCTGTCGAGTTGTTTGGGCTCCACTGCCAGTTCACGTGCCGCCTGGTCCAGGAACCTCCGGGTCAGACCCTGGATGTCTTCTCGCCGGTCTCTCAATGGCGGCAGCGTCACCGCCATCACGTTGAGCCGGTGGTAGAGGTCTTCGCGAAAGCGCTTGTCACGCACCCGGGATTCGAGGTCCTGGTTGGTCGCTGCAATGACCCGCACATCGGCCTGTAGTTCCTCGTGGCCCCCTACCCGGTAAAACGTGCCATCGGAGAGCACTCTCAATAGCCGGGCTTGCAGACCCACCGGCATATCGCCGATCTCGTCGAGAAACAGCGTGCCTCCCTGGGCCTGTTCGAAACGGCCCGCCCGGCGGGCATGGGCGTCGGTAAATGCCCCTTTCTCGTGCCCGAAGAGTTCCGACTCCAGCAGTTCTGCCGGTATGGCGGCGCTGTTGATGGCGATGAACGGCGCTTCCGAGCGCGGACTGTTGGCATAGATAGCCCGGGCAACGAGCTCCTTCCCGGTGCCCGACTCACCACAGATCAGCACATTGATGTGCGAGCCCGCCAGCCGGCCGATCACTCGGAACACCGCCTGCATGGCCTGAGCCTCACCAATCAGAGTGTGCGGCTGGGCAGTTGATTCGACCGGTTGCGCAGCACTGGCAGCGGTTTGTTTCTCCAGTGCCCGTCTGACCAGTACCACTGCATCGTCCAGGTCAAAGGGTTTGGGCAGATACTCGAAAGCTCCTTCCCGGTAGGCTGCCAGCGCATTGTCCATGTCAGTGTGGGCGGTCATGACGATCACCGGCAGGGTCGGGAACTTCTCGACCAGGATACGGACCAGGTCCAGCCCACTGGCGCCTGGCATCCGGATGTCCGTGATGATGGCATCCGGCTGCACAGACTCGATTGCTGTAAGTACGTCCCCGGCATTATCGAAAACCTGAGTTTTCCAACCGGCACCGGTCAACGCCTTGTCCAGAACCCATCGCATCGATGCGTCGTCGTCAACAATCCAGATCATCGGCTCTTGCTTCACACCGAGTCCTCCACCGGCAGGTACAGTATGAATCGGGTATCCCCCGGTTGGCTGACGCATTCAATGGCGCCACCATGGCGGGACAGAATCTCCTGGGCGATCGTAAGCCCAAGGCCCGTTCCACCGGGTCGACCCGAAACCATCGGAGAAAAGACGTCTTCCAGAATAGCGGGGGGAACCCCCGGGCCGTCATCGTTGATTGTGGCTTCCAGCACGTGACGGTGGCGACGGCTACCAAGTGTGAACTGTCGACGGATGCGCGTGACCAGCGTGATTCTCCCCACGCCATCAATAGCCAGCACAGCATTACGAACGATGTTGAGTACGGCCTGGACCAGCTGTTCCCGGTCACCTGTAATGTCGGGTATGCTGGGGTCGTAATCGCGGTGGAACGTCAGCCCTTCCTGGACCTCGGCGAGGGTCAGTTTTCGGACGTGTTCCAACACCGCATGCAGGTTGAACCTGGTTTTCAACAGGGGCCTGAACGGTCCCGTCATCCGGTCGACCAGGGCGCTCAACCGGTCTGCTTCGTGGATGATGATTCTGGTGTACTCCTTGAGCTCACGACCCGGAAGTTCTCCATGCAACAGTTGTGCCGCACCGCGCAGACCACCCAGGGGGTTCTTGATCTCGTGGCCAAGACGGCTTATCAAGGCGTTCGAGGCACTGTGCCGATCATGCAACTGTGCCTCTTGAGCCAGCCGCGTCAGCTGATCGACCCGGGTCAGTTCGACCAGCGCATAATTCTGCTCGTCAGCGCCCCCGAAAGGTGCAACGGTCAAGTCGACCACCAATGTACTGGCGGTGGCCGGACGCTTTAATTCAATCTCTCTGAAGGTCGTCGAACGCCCCTCTACAGAATCGGCCAGTGCCGCCTGCAACGGTGCACTGATTCCCAGCAACTCGTCAGCCAGGCGACCCGCTGCGCGCTGCGCACTGATATCCAGCAGTACCTGCGCTGCCACATTGACGTACACCACCTTGCGGCCACCGTCGACCAGCAACACCGCGGTGGTCAGTTCGTCAAGAATCTGGTTTGAGAGCGGGTTTGCCATGGAAAGACCGCAATGCACCAATTTAGTGCATTTTACTCCAGAACCCGGTGCACCCCGGTCGTCCGGGATGCGTTTGGTTCTTGGTGTCAGACGCTGTAGTACATATCGAACTCGACCGGGTGAGTCGCCTGCAGGAGGCGCTGGACCTCTTCGGATTTGAGTTCGATGTAAGCATCGATCATATCGTTGGTCATCACACCACCGGCTTTCAGGTACTCCCGGTCGGAATCCAGCGCCTCCAACGCCACATCCAGCGAATGGGCGACGGTCGCAATTCCTTTTTCCTCCTCCGGCGGCAGGTCGTAAAGGTCCTTGTCTAGCGACTCGCCGGGATGAAGCTTGTTCTGGATGCCGTCCAGACCAGCCATCATCATGGCAGTGAAGGCCAGGTAAGGATTGGCCGTCGCGTCCGGGAAACGCACTTCCACCCGACGGCTCTTCGGATTGGGATCGTAGGGGATGCGGCAGGAGGCCGAACGGTTCCTGGCCGAATAGGCCAGCATCACGGGCGCTTCAAATCCTGGAACCAGCCGTTTGTAGCTGTTGGTGCTGGCGTTGGTAAAGGCGTTCAATGACCGAGCATGCTTGAAGATACCGCCGATGTAATACAGTGCACTCTCACTCAGGCCACCGTACTCGTCACCGGCAAACATGTTGTCGCCGTTCTTGAAAACCGACTGGTGCACGTGCATTCCCGAACCGTTGTCACCGACCAGCGGCTTCGGCATGAAGGTTGCCGTGAGGCCGTGCGCGTGAGCCACGTTGTGGACGCAATACTTGTAGATCTGGAGCTGGTCGGCCTTGGCGACCAGGGTATCAAAACGCGTGCCGATCTCGCCCTGTCCGGCCGTGCCGACCTCGTGATGATGCACCTCGACATCCAGGCCCATATCAGCCATTGCCAGGCACATTGCCGAGCGGACATCCTGCAGGGAATCAACCGGTGGCACGGGAAAGTAACCCCCCTTGACCCCGGGACGATGACCGATGTTGCCGTCCTCGTATTCCTTGCCGGAGCTCCAGGCCGCTTCCACTGACTCGAGGTGGTAGGACGCTTCACTCATCTCGTTGGTCCAGCGGACCGAGTCAAAAATGAAAAACTCCGCCTCCGGTCCGAAAAAAGCAGCGTCACCGATACCGGTGGACTTCAGATAGGCCTCGCCCCGCTTGGCGATCGACCGCGGGTCGCGTTCGTAACCTTGCATGGTGGTTGGTTCAATCACGTCACAGCGCAGCAGAACAGTAGTGTCCTGCATGAACGGATCGACCACCGCTGTATCCGGATCCGGCATGAGGATCATGTCTGACTCGTTGATGCCCTTCCAGCCGGCGATCGAGGAGCCATCAAACATCTTACCCTCCTCAAATGTGTCATCTTGGACAACGTTGGCCGGTACAGACACGTGCTGCTCCTTGCCTCGGGTATCGGTGAATCGAAAATCAACAAACTTCACTTTGTTTTCCTGAATCATCTTCAGGGCATCGGCCGCTGACATCGTTGCTTACCTCATATTGGGTTGGTGGATACACTGACCGGGCCTCATGGCCCGGGTCTCGTCTGGATAGCGTGACTGCGCCTTACTACCAGAAGCAATTGGCGTGCCAGGTAAATGACGGGAATTTACCGGCTCTATGCACTATTATAGTGCATTTCCCGCAGACTACGCCCTACACTTGTGCGACTTCTGGGAATGTCAGGGGTTTACAGCGTCAGGATTCGCCGACTCGCAGCGTAACCACCACCTCTTCGGCCTGCTCGCCGGCCTGTAGCACGTCGTGCCCGTTGATCCGACACCAGGCGGGGATATCGTTCAGTGCCCCGGGATCGGTACAACGCACCTCGAGGACATCGCCCGGCTGTAGCTGTTTGACCCGGTCCTGGGCGCGGATCACCGGCAACGGACATAACAAATTGCGGGCATCCAGGACCTGGTGGCTCACAGATACCACTCCGGTTGAACGTTCTCAGGTGCCAACGGCTGAACGGACAGTCCGCTGGTCAGGCCATCGACGACTGCATCAAATACCACGCGCTCGGCGTCACGCCCCTGCCCGAAGCGGGCAGCGATCCGGGCAGCAAGTTCAACGTCAGCCGCTGTAACCTCGCCCTCCAGCAGGGTCAGTGGGCCGCTGTGACTGGTCATCGTCAGATGGTTGAATCTGCGGCGATAGCCTTGCAGGTAATGCGTCTCGCCACTGTCCCTCGCAATGATCAATTTGAAGTGGGGCCTGGGCCGGATATGGCGCCCCACCTTGAGCAACATGATGTCATCGAGTTCATAGTGCTTGTCACCTCTGGATTGCCACAGGTCACGTAGCTTGCGCGAATAGGCCGAATCGGTCAGGAAACAGCAACCGCCGGCGGGCTGAGCATATTCCTCAATGCCCAGAGTTGCCGCCAGTGCTATCTGTGGCCTGCGGCTGCGGCCGTTGAAATCAAACAACGCTTCCCGGTCGACCCAGCCCTGGCGCTCCGGCAGGGTGGGGGGCTGACGCTTTGCACACAGTGGTCTCAGCAGTAGATCACCGGCACCTGATTCGCGCTGCACCACTGGAAATGTCGACCGGCGTTGAGACATGGGACGCTGACCCACCACTTCACCGGTGATGATGAAATCGAAATCATGCGCCGTCATCCACTCTCGGGCTTTCCGGACCATGAACGATTTACAGTCCAGGCACGGATTCATGTTCGCGCCGTAACCGTGCTTCGGATTGATCACGACTTCCTTGTACTCTTCTATCACATCGATGATGTGGAGTTTGATCCCAAGTTGCTCGGCAACCCACAGGGCATTGTTGCGTTTGGCCCGTTTTCGGTCGCGGTTGCGGATCGCGTGAGTGTGCCCCTCGACGCAGAACCCGGTAAAGAAATTCAGACCCTCAACGTGAATCCCCTGGTCTGAGATTACCCGGGCCGCCAGCATCGAATCGAGTCCACCAGAGATCAGGGCAACCGCTCTGGCTTGGCACTGGTTGGGTTCTGACATTGATTGTTTCCCGCAAACAGGTTTGATTTTACCTACTCGCTCGCAGTACCTGACAAACGATCGCGGCCGGCAGTCTACCAGTGCTGCTACGACAGTACTGCACACTGCCGGTATAATCCGATCGGTATCACAGCGCCTGCCGGGGGAGGTCTGTCCGTTGCATTTTCAGGATCTCATCCAGCACCTCCAGGCGTACTGGGCCGAACAAGGTTGCCTCATCATGCAGCCTTACGACCTCGAGGTCGGCGCCGGTACATTTCACACTGCGACTTTCCTGGCTGCAGTTGGGCCTGAACCACTGCGTGCAGCTTATGTTCAACCCTCACGTCGCCCAACTGACGGGCGCTACGGCGAGAACCCCAACCGTCTGCAGCACTACTTTCAGTTTCAAGTCGTGCTCAAACCGTCCCCGACAGACTTTCAAGAGCGCTACCTGGGCTCACTGGAAACGCTCGGCATCGACTTTCTCCGTGACGACGTGCGTTTTGTGGAGGACGACTGGGAATCGCCGACGTTGGGCGCCTGGGGCCTGGGATGGGAGGTCTGGCTGAACGGCATGGAGGTCTCCCAGTTCACTTATTTTCAACAGGTCGGTGGTCTGGACTGCCGACCTGTCACCGGCGAGATCACTTACGGCCTGGAACGGGTCGCACTCTACCTGCAAGGCAAAGACGACATATTCGACCTGCGCTGGAACTCCGATTTCAGTTACGGCGACCTCTATCGGCAAAATGAGATCGAACAGTCAGCTTACAATTTCGAACACGCAGACGTGGAGGCGCTTCTACATCATTTCAATGCCTGTGAGTCCGCCTGTAAACGGCTGCTCGAAGCAGCTTTGCCGCTGCCGGCCTATGAACAGGTTCTTAAGGCTTCTCACACTTTCAACCTGCTCGATGCGCGTCACGCCATAGGCGTGACGGAGCGCGCCCGGTATATAGGTCGGGTCCGGGCACTGGCCCGAGGCGTCGCCGAAGGTTACCACCTGAGCCGTGAACAGCTGGGCTTTCCCCGTTGTCAGGAACGCTGATGTCCAGACTACGAGATAACCAAGACAGCCGCTCGAGAGCAGACCTACTGGTCGAGATCGGCACCGAGGAACTGCCGCCCCAGACTCTGATCCGCCTGGGCCAGACATTTGGTACAGCCCTGGCAGCGGAGCTGGCCAACCAGGGACTGGTCGAAAACCCCAAAATCAACTGGTTCGCGACCCCGCGTCGGTTGGCCGCGCGTATCACCGGGGTTAAGCGCCAGCAACCCGACCAGATCAGCGAACGCCGCGGTCCGGCGCTGGCCAAAGCGTTCAACGACCAGGGCGAGCCGACAAGTGCGGCCAGCGGATTCGCCCGATCTTTGGGAGTCGGCGTCGAGGCGCTGGAGCGGCTTGAGACCGAAAAAGGCGCCTGGCTGGTCCACCGCAGTTCACAGCACGGCCAGAGCGCGAAGGCACTTGTTCCAGGCTGTATTGAAAATGCCGTAAACGCACTGCCCGTTGCGAAGAGAATGCGCTGGGGCGACAGTGACGTCGAGTTCGTCCGGCCGGTGCACTGGCTGGTCGTACTGCACGGTAAGCAGACAATTCACTGCCGACTTCTGAACGTATCGTCGGGCAACCTGAGCGCAGGTCACCGCTTCATGGCCAAGCAACCTGTCAAAATCACTTGTGCTTCGAGCTACGAGATCGACCTGAAATCAGCCGGCCAGGTGATCGCCGATTTCAGCGTCAGACGCCGCATGATCAGCCGCCAGATCGCGCGGCTGGCAAACCGGGCCGGGGGCGTTCCCGTGGTCGATCCCGGCCTGCTCGACCTGGTGACCGGACTTGTGGAAAAGCCGCACAGCCTACTGGGCAGCTTCGATGTGTCATTCGTCAAGATGCCCAGCGAGGTCCTGGTGTCCTCGATGCGCGATCACCAGAAGTATTTCCACCTGGTCGATAAGCAGGGCACGCTGCTGCCGTGTTTCATCGCCGTCTCCAACATCCGCAGCAAACAACCGGCGAGAGTACGTCAAGGCAACGAGAGGGTTCTCAAGGCGCGGCTCTCGGATGCCCGGTTCTTCTGGGATGAGGACCGGCGCAGGACCCTCGAATCACGCGTCACTAGCCTTAAGAGCGTCACTTTTCATCACCGGCTCGGCAGCCTGTACGACAAGACCTTACGCCTGGAGATTCTCGCCGGGCAACTTGCCCGTCACCTTGGCCAGGACCCCTCTCTTTCGAGCCGGGCCGCTCGTTTGAGCAAGGCCGATCTCGTTTCGGACATGGTCGGTGAATTTCCGAACCTCCAAGGCACCATGGGCCGTCACTATGCAGATCATGACGGTGAAAAGCGCGCGGTCAGCCGGGCCATTGAGGAACACTACTTGCCGCGCCAGGCCGGCGATTCACTACCCGGGTCCGGCCTTGGGAGGATCGTTTCCCTGACCGACCGGGTCGATTCTTTGGTCGGACTGTTCTCGGCCGGTGAGGAACCCAGTGGTGATCGCGACCCCTATGCGCTGCGCCGGGCAGCGCTCGGCATCATCCGCATTCTTATCGAGAAGAGGATAGACCTCGACATCACCACACTGATCGACATGAGCGTTGACGCCTATCAACAGACCGACTGCCCGATAGAGCAAGAAGCACCAATGCGAGTGAGCGATTTTCTGGTCGAACGCTATCGTGCTCTTTACCTGGCTGCCGGATTTCGCAATGACGAGATCACAGCAGTGACTCAGACCGGCGCTACCCATCCGCTGGACTTTGACCGGCGCCTCAAGGCGGTCGCCAGATTCCGGCGAATGCGAGCGGCCGCCAGCCTGGCCGGCGCAAACAAACGCATCCGGAACATACTGCGGCGAGTCGATCAGGATGTGCCACTACAGTTCAACGACAGCCTGTTTGAGCACCAGGCGGAACGCGATCTGGCGGCGGCCCTGGTACGCATCTCGACTGCTGTGTGGCCCCTGATCGAACGATCGGACTATACCCGTGCCCTTAAGCAACTGGCAGGACTGGGTGAACCTGTCGACCGTTTTTTTGACGATGTCATGGTGATGGCTGAAAATCCAGATCAACGCAGCAACAGGCTGGCGCTGTTGAACCAGCTGGCCAGCCTGTTCCTGGCGATCGCCGACATCTCCCACCTGCAGCCGACCGACTGATCCATGAATCCGAACCATTACGCCGATATGCTGGCAGCCGTACAGTCGTTCCACGACCAACACAGACTACGCGAATCAGGTGGCGAGGATCTGCCCTACCGCGTCGCCTTGATGGCCGAGGAACTGGGGGAGATCTCTGCCTGCATCACAAAAGGCAAATCAAGCAGTGCACTGGCCGAAGAATGTGCAGACCTGCTGATCCTACTGATCGGTACGGCCATCGCGGCAGAGCTTGATCTCAGTGCCGCTTTCTGGGAAAAGATTGCGAAACTCAAAACGCGGCACAGCCGTATGGTCGACGGGCGGGTCCGGGTCTCCGAGTTCAAGAGTTGATCACCCAGATGCCGCTGGTCATTCTCGATCGCGACGGTGTCATCAACCACGATTCACCGGACTACATCAAGACGCCCGAGGAATGGCAGGCACTGCCGGGCAGTCTGGAGGCCATCGCTCGGCTATGTCGGGCCGATTACCGGGTGGTTGTTGCGACCAACCAAGCAGGCATTGCCCGAGGGCTTTTCAGCCAGGAAATGTTGAATCGCATCCATCGCAAAATGGTAACCAGCATCCGCGAAAAGGGTGGCAGGCTGGAATCGATCTTCTTCTGCCCACACGGCCCGGATGATGCCTGCTCCTGCCGCAAGCCCAGGCCAGGCCTGTTCCTGGAAATCAGCCAGCGTTTGCGTGTTCCGCTTGACGGGGTCCCGGCGGTGGGTGACTCCCTGCGCGATCTCGAGGCGGCGTCGAGCGCCGGCGCGAAACCGATACTGGTGCAGACCGGTCGAGGTCAGGAGACCCGAACCAAGCTCCTTAATTCTGACTCGTCAGGCTCACTAAGCGAGACGCAGATTTATCCGGATCTCAAGGCTTTTACCGAAGCGTTGCTGGACGGTGCCCTAGCCGCATTTCCAGGGGCCAGGTCTGGCGAGTGTCTTAAACTCTGAGAACGTCAACCTGTCTTCGATTGCGATCGTCTGATGATTCTCTGGTTACGCTCCGCCTTGTTCTTTGCCGGGATGGTGGTCTCTGTCGTAGTCTTCTGGCCAGTGTGCATGCTGGCCTGGCTGCTGCCGATCATTCCACGGATGAAGGTCATCGGTTTGTGGGCCCGGTTCATCAGCCTGTGGCTGCAGCTGACCTGTGGCCTGCGACATCAGGTCGAGGGGCTGGAAAACCTGCCGCCACAACCGGGGGTGATCCTGTCCAAGCATCAGTCGGCCTGGGAGACGATCGTCTTCCAGGTCATCTTTCCACCTCAGACCTGGGCGCTCAAACGTGAGGCTCTGTGGATCCCGCTGTTCGGCTGGGGCCTGGCGGCGACCAACCCTATCGCTATCAACCGCGCGACCCGGGTGAAGGCGCTGGAACAATTGCTGCAACAGGGCAGAAAAAAGATCGAACAGGGTCGCTGGGTTGTGATCTTTCCCGAAGGAACCAGGATCGCACCCGGCCAACGTGGCCGCTACTTTCCAGGGGGTGCCATGCTGGCTGTCAAAGCCGGCATACCAGTGGTGCCCGTGGCTCACAACGCCGGGAGTTTCTGGGGCCGGCGCAGCTTCATCAAGTATCCCGGCACCATCCAGGTCCGCATTGGAGTCCCGATCGAGACCAAGGGCCGCAAAGCCAGAGCGGTCAACGAGCAAGCCGAAGAGTGGATCGAACAGACCATGCTCGAGCTTCGGAACAACCCCTGAGCCTAAGCCGCTCGGGCGCTGATCATAGGTCAGCCGAGCCACAGCGGCGAAGTGCAGCTCAGCCTGGATACAACGCCGCGGTCAACTGGGCAAATTGAGCAGCACTCAGTGTCTCAGGACGTGTTCCTGGATCGATCCCGGCCTCTTTGAACGCCAGATCAGGATGGTAGCTCCTGAGCGAATTGCGCAGGGTCTTGCGGCGCTGGGAAAACGCTGTACGGACGACCTGTGAGTAAGCCTGGCTGTCGACTGGCGGGCCCAACGGTGCGACCCGTGGGCACAACCGGACCAGCGTCGAATCGACTTTAGGTGGCGGCCTGAAGGCACCCGGCCTTACGTCAAACAATATCTCGACCGTGCACAATCTGCTAACCATAACCGTCAACCGGCCATAATCGCGGCTGCCAGGCATTGCAGCAAGGCGCTGCGCCACCTCGCGCTGGAGCATGAAGATCGCCCGGTCAACGCAGTCCAGTACCGATAACAGGGCGATCAGAAGCGGCGACGCAATGTTGTAGGGCAGGTTACCGACTAGGACCAGTCTGGTGTTCAACTGCCCGGCCAGGGCCGTGAAATCAAAGCGTAGGACGTCGCCTGTGTGGACCGTGACTGCGGGCGCCTCGGCATAACGCACCATTAGATCGCCCGCCAGTTCACGGTCGATCTCAACCAGATGCAGCTGAGCACCGCAACTTGCAAGCAGCCCGGTCAGGGCACCGCGACCAGGGCCGATCTCGACCACTGTTTCTCCCTCGTCGGTCGCCACGCAGTTGACGATACGCCGGACGATCGCCGGATCATGCAGGAAGTGCTGACCGAAGCGCTTGCGCGCCCGGGACAGGGGGGTAGCGGGTAGATCAGATGCCACGTGTCATTCGTTCGGCCATCCGGATCGCGGCCCGCAGACTGGAGACTTCGGCCCGGCCGCTACCAGCCAAGTCCAGTGCTGTGCCGTGGTCTACCGATGTCCGAACAATCGGTAGACCCAAGGTGATGTTGACCACCTCACCGAACCCGTGGTGCTTGATCACCGGCAGACCCTGATCGTGGTACATCGCCACTACAACATCGAGATCGGCCAGCTGGCGGGCAGTGAACGCCGTATCCGCTGGCAAAGGGCCGACAAGTTCCAACCCCTCGGAACGCAGTTTACTGATGATCGGATCGATGACTTCGATCTCTTCCGTTCCCAGGTGTCCGGATTCCCCAGCATGGGGATTCAGCCCACAGACGCCCAGAACAGGGGCGTTGAACCCAAACCAGCGGGACATGTCATGTGCGACGATACGCAGCACAGCCGCCAGAGTCTCCTGGGTGATCGAAACAGCGACCTCTGCCAGCGGCAGATGACAGGTCACTAGCGCCACACGCATCGCATCGGTCGCCAGCATCATCACGGGCTGCTCGATACCGCAGCGTTCGGCAATGAACTCGGTATGTCCGGTAAAAACGTGTCCTGCATCGTTGATCAGGCTTTTCTGGACCGGCCCAGTGACCATCGCGGTGTAACGACCGGCAAGACAGCCCTCGACCGCGTGGGTCAGCATCTCGAGAACATGGCCAGCATTGGCAGTGTCCAGTCGCCCGGGAGAACAGGGCGCCCTCAGCAACACCGGCACTACGCCCAGATGACCACCGGGACCGGCAACCCCGCCCTCAACCTCTTCCAGGTCCAGACCGATGGCCCGCGCCCGCTCCAGTAGCAATGTCGGATCTGTGACCACGCAGAACGATCCAGGCAGAGGCTGCTGCAGCAACTGAACCACAAGATCAGGGCCGATGCCGGCCGGCTCACCAGTCGTCAGCACGATGGGAGCAGATGTCTCCGGACGACGTTCAGCCATCGTCACCGTTGTTCATCCAGTGAGCCAGCGCCTTGAACGGGGTGTGCAGTGTTTTCGTCCAGGCAATTACCGCGCGTCGATCCGACGGGCGATTCTGACTGATCTTCTTGTGCACCCGGCAACGCTCCGGTGAGAAGCGGATCCCGAACACCGCGCTGGCCATCTGTTCCAGATAATCAGCTGGGGCGTCTTCGAGTTTCCACTCAGAACCCTGGGCTTGTTCAAAAACACTCACCTGGTGCGCTAGAAGATTCAGCAACCCGTGGTCGGGGACTTTTTCGAGTGTCCCCTGGAACTGGCAGGCGACATAATTCCAGGTCGGTACGACCTTACCGCTTTTGGGTTTTTCCGCGTACACCGAGGGGGAGATATAGCCATCGGCGGCTTGGAAGACCAGTCGGCAGGCCAGAGGCCCGTGTGACAGCATCTCCAGCAAAGGATTGGACCGCACCAGGTGGCCGGAAAAAATCGCCGAGTTGTTGCGATTTGTGCACACGAACGGGGCAAACACCGGGTCGCACAGTGTTCCGTCCAGCGGATGAATCGAGGCGAACTTGACCTGTTCGGCCATCTCGATGGCCTCTTGCAGTTCTTCGCTGGAAAAGAGTTCGGGAGGATAACGTTTCATTGGCACTGCGGCCGGACCAGGGGGGCACTCCCCATTCGTGCGGATCTATTCCACAGTGACGGAATTGGTCGGGTCGATAGTGACTTGATTCGGTAATTGCCACGTGGAAACTGCCGCATCTGAGTAATATCTCACAAGTTACAACCGGTAAAACCCAGCAGCATATTTTCGTATTTCTGCACCAAACTGACTAACTATGTCATTTAAATCTTCTTTAACCGGACCAAGAACAGTAAAACTCTTTATTTCAAAAAGTTCTTGAAATCGACCGACCAACGAACTTGCAAGTAGATTTTCTACGCGTAATTTCGCTCCATCGCTATCTTCAAACAATTCCAAAAGTGTCGCAGAGGTCTCGTCTGCTGACAAATACCACTCAAATCTAATCGTTTTCGGTTCATTACAACCATGCGTATAAATTCCTGACTCTTTGATGAAATTTTTGCAGGTTTCTGGGTCACCTATTAACCCGAGTTCAAAAATATAGGTCACTACTGAACCACCAGTGTTCGGATCACTTTTTGTCATTACCAAATCTCCATTGGAAAAGAAAAGACTGTTCTAGACTACTCCACGGTCACAGACTTTGCGAGATTGCGTGGTTTGTCCACATCGGTACCCTTGATGAGCGCCGCATGGTAAGCCAGTAGCTGCAACGGTAGTGTGTAAATAATCGGCGCCACTGCACTGTCCGCCTGTGCCACATGAATCAACTCAAGGTCCTGCCGGGGCTCGAATCCGCAATCCGGGTCAGCGAACACGAACAGCCGACCACCCCGAGCCGAAACCTCGGCCAGGTTCGATTTGAGTTTCTCTAAAAGAGTGTCGTTAGGAGCCACCGCTACCACCGGCATCCGGTCATCGACCAGTGCAAGTGGGCCATGCTTGAGTTCCCCGGCCGGATAGGCTTCAGCATGAATATAGGAGATCTCCTTCAGTTTCAGCGCCCCTTCCATGGCGATCGGGTGGTGTGCCCCGCGGGCTAGGAACAGCGCGTGCTGCTTATCGCCGAATGCCTTGGCCATACGCGCGATCGCAGCCTCCATGTCCAGGACCTTTTCCAGAGCGCTTGGCAGCATTCTCAACTGGCTGACCACATGAGCCTCAAAGCCGGTGTCAAACCCGTGGCGCCGGGAGAGCACCAGCGCCAGCATCATCAGTGCAGTCAATTGGGTAGTGAACGCTTTGGTCGAGGCAACACCGATCTCAGGGCCGGCATGGGTCATAAATGAGAGGTCGGACTCACGGACCAGCGAGGATTCCGGAACATTACAGATCACCAGCGAGCCGACGATCCCCAGGTTCTGTGCTTCAGCGAGCGCGGCCAGGGTATCCGCTGTTTCCCCTGACTGCGAGATCGTCACAACCAGCGTGCCTTTACGGGTAACGTGACGACGGTAACGGTATTCGCTCGCGACCTCGACCTCGCAGGGCACACCGACGTATTCCAGCCAGTACTTGGCCACCAACCCTGCGTGATAGCTGGTACCACAGGCGATGATCTGGACCTGTTGGGTGTGGTCAAAGATCTTCCCGGCGCTGGGACCGAACGCCTGTTCCAGAACCCGGTCACCGGCAAGACGGCCTTCGAGCGTATCGGCGATGGCCCGGGGCTGTTCGTGGATTTCCTTCTGCATGAAGTGGTCATATTCCCCTCGGGTCGCAGCATCGCTGGACTGACTGCTTTGCCGCTCGGCCCGCTCCACCAGGTTACCGTTACGGTCTCGGATGGTGCAGCGGCCATCGCAAATATCGGCGATGTCACCGATCTCTAGTACACGATAGCGCCGGGTTACCGGGACCAGGGCTGCGATGTCTGAGGCGATAAAGAAAGCATCCTCACCAATTCCCACCAGCAGCGGCGGCCCGTTTCGGGCGGCAACCAAACGTCCGGTGGCTCCGGCCTGCACGACACCCAGGGAATAACTGCCTTCTAGTTCGTCCATGGTGGTTCTGACAGCAGCTGCGAGGTCCATACCGGCATCCAGATGAATGTAGACCTGATGGACAACCACTTCGGTATCTGTCTCTGACGTGAATGGCAAACCAGCCGTTTCCTGGGCCTGACGAAGTGTGGCGTGGTTCTCGACGATGCCGTTGCAGACCAGTGCCAGGGCATCACGACAAATGTGGGGGTGGGCATTGGGCTCGGTCACGCCGCCATGGGTAGCCCAGCGGGTATGCGCCAGTCCCGTGCACCCACTGAGCTCGCGACCCGCTATGACCTGCTCCAGCGCTTCGACTTTACCGACGCTGCGGGTACGGTCCAGCTCTCCGGAGTCCTTGATCACCACCACGCCTGCAGAGTCGTATCCGCGATACTCCAGGCGGCGTAGTCCCTCCAATAGGAACGGGGCCACATCTGCCCCTGAAACAGCCCCGACTATTCCGCACATGCTTTGTTTCGCACCTCGCCCTTTATCTGCAATCGGTCCCTGATTTCCATGAACCCCGGATCAGGTTAGCGGACCCTTTTTCTTTGGTCTTTGCCAGTTCTCAAACGTGACCTGCTTGCTTCTGGTTAGTGTCAGCTTACCTTTTTCAGCGTTACGGCTGATCGTAGAGCCGGCACCGATGGTAGCTCCGGCACCGATCTCAACGGGAGCCACCAGTTGGCTGTTCGAGCCAATAAACGCGTCATCCCCGATCACTGTCTTATGTTTGTTGGCACCGTCGTAGTTACAGGTAATGACACCGGCAGCAATGTTCACGTGGTTCCCGACATCAGCGTCACCAACATAGGCCAGGTGATTAGCCTTGGATCCGTGGCCGAGCCGGGCCGCCTTGAGTTCGACAAAGTTGCCGACCCGTGCCTTTTCGGCCAATTCGGTCCCGGGGCGCAACCGGGCAAACGGCCCGATACTACAGCCGGCACCTACCGTCGCCCCTTCGAGCACACTGTTGGCGTTGACCGTCACGCCATCTCCCAGAGTACAGTCTCGCAGGAAACAGTTTGCACCGATCGAGACCCGTTCACCAAAGGTCACACTCCCGGCAATCACAACATTCACATCGATGCTGCAGTCCGCCGCGAATACCAGTGTACCGCGCACGTCGAAGCGGGCCGGATCCCGGAGCGATAGCCCGTTATTCATGAAGCGCTCAGCCTGACGAAGCTGGTAGACCCTTTCCAGCCGGGCAAGTTCACCCTGGGTGTTGACCCCGCGGATCTCATCACGATCAGAGGCGCTGCAGGTCACTACTTCTATCCCAGCCGCAACCGCGTGGCTGACGATATCAGTGAGGTAGTACTCGCCTTGTGAATTGTTGTTATCAACGACGTTCAGCCACTCCTTGAGGCGGGCTGCCGGCGCCGCAAGGAACCCGGTGTTGATCTCGCTGATCGCCTGTTGTGCCGGACTGGCATCTTTCTCCTCGACAATGCCAGTCACGCGCCCATCCGGATTACGCAAAATCCGGCCGTAGCCGGTGGGGTCGGACAACTCACAGGTCAAAACGGCCAGATGTTCTCTGCCGGCCGCCTGCATAACCGCCTTCAAGGTCTGACTACGGATCAGGGGCACATCCCCGTAGACGACCAGGATCTGTGCGCTGTCGGCGACTGCCGGCAGCGCCTGCAGCACAGCGTGACCCGTCCCGAGTTGCTGCGCCTGGCACACCCAGTTGATGCCGGGCCAATTCTCCGAAAGCGCAAGGATCTGCTCCGCGCCGTGTCCGTAAACCACATGAACGCGAGAAGTCTCCAGGGTGCCGAGCGTGGTGATGACGTGTTCGAGCAGTGGCCGGCCGGCGAGGTCCTGCAGCACTTTGGGCCGGTTGGACGACATACGCGTGCCCTTACCCGCGGCCAGTACAATCACTTCGACAGTCATGGCGGCGATATTACTGCAAACGACCGGGTGGTTGCCGATCCTGTCGGGCCTTTAGGAACCTCAATGCACGAACTGCTTCGCCTGCCGGCTGATCTCCTCCCCAGTGGCATCACGTATGTCTGCTACGCGGGCCGAAAAGGTGATGTCCTGGCCCGCCAGCGGATGGTTCGCGTCGACGGTAATCTGGCCGTCATCTATGCGGGTGACGCGAAAGTGAAGCACGTCGCCTTGATCGTTTTCCGCGTCAAGTTCCGCACCAACGAAGTGCAACTCTTCAGGTGTATTATCGATCTCTTCGGTGTAGATCAGGCTGGGATCATGCTCGCCAAACGCTTGGTCAGCTGTCAGAAAAACCTCGATTCGATCACCCATGGCCAGACCCTCGAGCGCTGTTTCAACCTTGGGAAACAAAGGGCTGCTGTTGACACCGTGCACATAGGAGATGGGTAGATCACTGTGTTCAACAATCGTGCCATTGACGTCGCGTATCGTGTAGGCGACGGAAACCAGCTTGTTGTCGGTAATCAGTGCGGGCATTTTGGACAGCCAGCTATTGTCGGCAGAAAGACGTCAAGCGCGGCCTTTTCCTCGAAGTTTCTGTATGGCCCGGAGTTGGGCAGCAGCCTGAATCAGTTCCGCCTTTGCCTTGGCCAGCTCCATGTCACCCGTCCGATCAGCCAGCGCCTGCTCTGCCCGGCGCTGTGCTTCTAGCGCGGCGGCCTCGTCAAGGTCGTCGGCCCTTACCGCAGTGTCGGAAAGAACTGTTACCAGATGACCCTGAACCTCCAACAGTCCGCCGGACACGTAGAAAAACTGCTCGTCGCCTGAATCCTGCTGTACCCGGATCTCACCTGGTTTTAGCCGTGTCAGTAGTGGTGCATGCTGAGGGGCGATACCGATCTCACCCATTTCTGCCGGTGCAAAAACCATAGTCCCTTCACCGGACCACACGTCTTCCTCCGCGCTGACAATCTCGACTTTGATAGTGTTGGCCATGTTCCGGGTCTGCCTTCGATCAGGTAACGGTCTTCGCCTTCTCGCTGGCTTCTTCGATACCACCAACCATGTAGAAGGCTTGCTCCGGAATATCGTCGTATTCGCCGTCGACGATGCCCTGGAACCCGCGGATCGTATCCTTCAAGGCAACAAACTTACCCGGTGAGCCGGTGAAGGTCTCGGCTACAAAGAACGGCTGCGACAGGAAACGCTGGATCTTTCGGGCACGACCGACTGCCAGCTTGTCATCCTCGGATAGCTCATCCATACCCAGGATAGCGATAATGTCACGCAGTTCCTTATAGCGTTGCAGCGTACCCTGCACGGCCCGCGCGGTATCGTAGTGTTCTTGGCCCACCACTAAAGGATCCAGCTGCCGGCTGGTGGAGTCCAGCGGGTCGACCGCGGGATAAATACCAAGTTCTGCCACCTGTCGGGACAACACCAGTGTCGCATCAAGGTGGGCGAATGTGGTCGCTGGGGAGGGGTCGGTCAGATCATCAGCCGGCACGTAAACCGCCTGGAAAGACGTGATCGAGCCTGTGCGCGTCGAGGTGATTCGTTCCTGCAGAATACCCATTTCAGCCGCCAGGGTCGGTTGATATCCCACCGCCGAAGGCATCCGGCCGAGCAGCGCCGATACTTCGGTTCCGGCCAGGGTGTAACGGTAGATATTGTCCACAAACAGCAATACGTCCCGCCCCTCTTCCCGGAAGTGCTCACAAATGGTGAGGCCGGTTAGACCAACGCGCAAACGGTTACCAGGCGGTTCGTTCATCTGGCCGAAGACCATTGCGACTTTGTCCAGTACACCGGATTCTTTCATCTCATGATAGAAGTCATTGCCTTCACGAGTGCGTTCGCCGACACCAGCGAAAACGGATAGCCCCGAATGTTCCTTGGCGATATTGTTGATCAATTCCATAATCGTCACGGTCTTGCCAACACCGGCACCGCCAAACAGGCCGATCTTGCCGCCCTTGGCGATCGGCATGATGAGATCAATTACCTTGATACCGGTCTCGAGGATTTCCACGGTCGGCGCCTGGTCAGCATAGCCCGGCGCTTTACGATGGATCGGCAGATGATGGGGTGTTTCGACCGAGCCACCTTCATCGACCGGTTTGCCCAACACGTCCAGGATCCGGCCAAGTGTTGCTTCGCCGACTGGCACGGTGATTGGCGCGCCGGTATTGGTCACCTCAATGCCGCGCTTGAGACCATCGCTGGAGCCCATGGCAATACTTCGAACCACGCCATCACCCAGCTGCTGCTGGACTTCCAGCGTCAGTCCGGTCTCCGACACTGTCAGTGCGTCATAGACCTTGGGCACTGATTCCCTTGGAAACTCGACGTCCACAACCGCGCCGATGATCTCGACTATGTTTCCGTTGTTCATGGATATTCCCTCGCTAAAATATTTTCCAGACCGATCCTAGGTCAGTAGTTAAACAGCGGCCGCACCGCTGACGATTTCTGATATTTCCTGGGTAATGGACGCCTGGCGGGCCTTGTTATAGACCAACTGCAACTCGTCTATCAGGTCACCGGCATTGTCCGAGGCAGACTTCATCGCCACCATCCGCGCCGCCATCTCGCAGGCAATGTTCTCGACTACACCCTGATAGATCAGGGACTCAACATAGCGTGTCATCAAGGCGTCAACCACATCACGGGCGTCGGGTTCGTATAGATAATCCCAGTGGCGGGTCAAACTCTCGTCGGGTTCATCGGCGTGAGTAGGCAAGAGCTGTTCCACCTTTGGCTGCTGCGACATGGTCGATATGAACTGATTGTGCACAAGATACAGACGATCAATCCGCCCGTCGGTGTAAGCATCCAGCATCACTTTCATGGCCCCGATCAGTTCAGTTAGTTGCGGGGCATCACCCAGCCGGGTCGCTTCAGAGACGACGTTAGAGCCGATCCGCCTGAAGAATCCGAGGCTTTTGGAACCGATCGTTGTCACGTCGATCTCGGCGCCGCGATCCTGCCAGTCTGACAGTGCATTGACTGTCTCTCTGAACAGGTTGATGTTCAGGCCGCCGCAAAGACCCCTGTCGCTGGAGACGATAATAAAGCCCACCCGTTTGACATCGCGTTCCAGGGTGAAACTGTGTTTGTATTCCAGATTGGCCTGGGCTAGGTGTGCAATGACGTTACGCATTTTCTCGGCATACGGGCGGGCCAGTTGCATCCGCTCCTGGGCGCGGCGCATTTTGCTGGCCGCGACCATTTCCATGGCCTTGGTGATCTTCTGAGTATTCTGGATACTCTTGATCTTGTTACGTATTTCCTTACCACCCGCCATTGTCTACCGCCTGTTGTCGTGATGTCCTTATTTGTTTACCAGCTGCCGGTCGCCTTGAAGTCTTTCAGTGCTGCGTGCATCTTCTCGCCCACCTCATCGTTGTAGACTTGGTCACGATTGAGTTCTTCGATCAACTCGGCGTGCTGGCTTTTTATGTGGCTCTGCAGGGCCTGTTCAAAGTCCACCACCTTGTTTGTATTGACATCGTCGAGGTATCCCTCGTTAACAGCAAACAGACTGATGCCCATCTCGGCCACCGACATGGTCGAGAATTGTTTCTGTTTCATAACCTCTGTCGCCCGTTCACCGCGTTCCAGTTGCCGGCGGGTGGCCTCGTCAAGATCTGACGCGAACTGTGAAAACGCGGCCAGTTCCCGGAATTGTGCGAGTGCGAGACGGATGCCACCACCGAGCGTCTTGACCAACGGGCATTGCGCTGCTCCGCCAACACGGGACACAGACAATCCAGCGTTGATCGCGGGCCTTATCCCTGCGTTAAATAGATCTGTCTCGAGAAAAATCTGGCCATCCGTAATCGAGATGACATTGGTGGGCACAAACGCCGAGACATCACCAGCCTGTGTCTCGATGATTGGCAATGCGGTCAAGGAGCCGGTCTTGCCTTTGACCTCTCCGTTGGTTCTTTTTTCAACCTCTTCAGCGTTGATCCGGGCCGCCCGCTCCAGTAATCGTGAATGGAGATAAAACACGTCGCCAGGATACGCCTCGCGCCCAGGTGGTCGACGTAACAGCAGGCTGACCTGCCGATAGGCCCAGGCCTGTTTGGTCAGGTCGTCATAAATGATCAGGGCATCTTCGCCTTTGTCGCGAAAATACTCACCCATGGTGCAGCCGGAATAGGGTGCGATGTACTGCATGGCCGCCGATTCAGCTGCCGAGGCGCACACCACGATAGTGTGTGCCATAGCACCATGCTCTTCTAATTTGTTGACCACGGTGGCAACCGACGAGGCCTTCTGGCCGATGGCCACGTAAATGCACTTGATGCCTTTTCCTTTCTGATTGATGATGGTATCAATCGCGACCGCTGTTTTACCGGTCTGGCGGTCACCGATGATGAGTTCGCGCTGGCCACGCCCGATCGGCACCATCGAATCGATGGACTTGAGACCCGTTTGAACCGGCTCAGACACAGATTGGCGGCTGATTACCCCGGGGGCTACCTTTTCGATCGGTGATGTGCCCTCTATTTCAACCTCGCCCTTGGCGTCTATGGGGTTACCCAGCGAATCCACCACCCGACCGAGTAATCCATCTCCTACGGGTACTTCCAGTATTCGCCCGGTGCACTTGACCGTGTCACCTTCGACTATGTGCTCATAATCGCCGAGGATCACGGCACCGACAGAATCCTGTTCCAGATTCAGCGCCAGACCGAATGTCTCGTTCGGGAACTCAAGCATCTCACCCTGCATGGCATCAGCCAGGCCGTGGATGCGGGCGATACCGTCAGTCAGGCTGACGACCGTGCCCTCGGTTCGTGCTTCGGCGCTGGCATCAAAATCCTTGATCCGCTCCTTGATCAGTTCACTGATTTCGGAGGGGTTTAGCTGCATAGACATACCTAAATTCCTCTGAGTTACACCTGTTTGATGACCGCTCAGCCGCCGATGGCGACAGCCAGTTTTTCCAGTCTAGCCCGGACCGAGCCGTCGATGACGAGATCGCCTGCGCGGATCACAGCACCGCCGAGAAGCGCCTCGTTGGTCTTGCATACCAGTTCCACCTTGCTTCCCAAGCGGGCCGTCAACGCATCCGCGATACGCTGTTGCTCGGCGTCACTCACGGGTAGCGCGGATTCCAGTTCTGCTTGCACTGTCCGCTCAGCCTCAGCACGGAGATTCTCGTACTGTTCTGCGATGGCTGGCAGTGCGTGCAGCCGGCGGTTTTGTGCCAGCAGCCGCAGCAGATTCTTACCCTTTTCATCAATCTGGGTGCCGCACACGTCGACGATCACCTGAGCGATTTCCTGCCTTGATACTTTGGGGTTATGGATAAGCGCTTTCATGTCAGGGTCTCGAGAAACCAGGGCCATAGCGCCAAGAGATTGCGACCAGTCGTTGTAATCACCGCTTGCCCTAGCCAGTTCAAATACCGCCTGGGCGTAAGGTCGGGCAATACTGAATAGTTCGGCCACGGGGTTAAACGGTCAAAATAAGGTTAGGGGATGTTTTAAAGTTGCCGGGTCAGATCGTCGATCATCTGTGAATGCGCCGCGGCATCCACCTCCCGGCCGAGTATCTGCCCGGCACCAGCGACAACGAGTGTTGCGAGTTGCTTGCGAAGCTCGTCTCTTGCCTGATGGACTTCCTTGTCGATCTCACTGCGGGCGGCCGTCAGGATTCGTTCTCCTTCGCTACGTGCTGTACCTTTGGCTTCTTCGACAATTTCAGTCTCCCGGCGCTCCGCCCGCCGGATAATTTCCTGAGCCTGCCCCTTCGCCTCGTCCAGCACCTCCGTTGCGTGTTCTTGCGCTCGGGCTTTTTCGCGCTGGCCCTCATCTGCAGCTGCCAGGCCATCAGCAATTCGAGTTTTGCGTTCGTTGAGTGCCGTAATGACCGGCGGCCAGACGAACTTCATGCAGAACCAGACGAAAACAGCGAAAGCTATGGTCTGCCCGATAAGCGTCAAGTTGATATTCATAACCTGTTTCCGCCGGATTAACCCGGTTATTTAACCACCAACAACTGCGAACATGATGTAAAGCGCGATGGCGACACCAATAATCGGGATGGCATCCACCAAACCCATGACAATAAAGAACTGTGTCCGCAGCATCGGCAACAGTTCTGGCTGACGGGCTATGCCCTCCAGAAAGCGTGCGCCGAGCACACCCACACCCACACCGACGCCCACACCGGCCAGGCCCAGCAGAACCCCGCCAGCCACGTAGAGTAAAGCAATTTCCAATGTCATGAGTTTCTCCTATTAAGCAAAGTCAACTTGATACGACAATTTTGTAGCTTGATCAGACCTGGTCAATGGTGACTGTGCGCCATTTCGAGGTAAACAATGGTCAGCGTCATAAAGATAAAGGCCTGCAGCAACACGATCAAGATATGAAAGATAGCCCAGCCCAACTGCAGAACACCACCGACCACGGCCAACGTCATACCACCTGAGAACAGCAGGGCAATCAGTATAAAGATCATTTCGCCAGCAAAAAGATTACCGAAGAGTCGCAACGACAGCGATATTGGTTTGGCAACCAGGCTGATGAACTCCAGGAAAAAATTGATCGGCAAGAAAATGATCTTCAGTATCGGATTGCCAGCCTGGAAAGGCTGCATGGTCAACTCGGCGGCAAACCCCAGCGGCCCCTTCACCTTAATGCTGTAATAAAGTGTCAGCAGGAATACCCCCAACGCCATACCAAAGGTTGCATTGGGGTCGGTCGTCGGCACTACCTTCATGTATTCAATACCCAGCAGGTGTGCAATCTGCGGTATCCAGTCCACTGGCACCAGATCCATCAGGTTCATCAACAGAATCCAGACAAAAAGCGTCAATGCCAAGGGTGCGATCATGTCATTCTTGCCGGAGAAAGACCCTCGCACGTTGTCATCGATGAAATCAATGATCCACTCGACAAAATTCAGAAAGCCACTCGGCGTATCCGCCGTCGCCCTAGCCGCAGCCTTGCGGAACAACCACAGGAACAACGCACCCAGGAGCACTGACCAGAACATGGTGTCCAAGTGGATCGCCCAGAATCCCATTTCTCTGGCCTCCTGGGCTCCATGCGCCAGACCCCACGAACCATCGGGGTGCTGACCATAGGTCAGGTTCTGCAGGTGGTGCTTGATGTATTCGGTCGTTGTCAGGCTATTGCTGGCCATACTGCTCGGCACTCGCTGTGCTGTCCTTATTCGATTCTGGCACCTGCACGGGTTGTGTGGCCGCCGCCAGCGTCGCTGTAATCATCCCTAATACCAGTCCACCAACAAAGGCCACGACATTCAATCCGTCAATAGCTGCGAAAGCGCCCGCGCAGAGCGCACCGATAATAATGAGTTTTCCAAACTCTGCCCGGTAGAGTGTAAACAACTCGACTGGACCGGACTTAGCATCTCCTCCAGAGAAAACCCGCCACGCCGCGTAGCCGTTTCCCGCTACGCTGATCCCCGCGCCAACCAGCGCCGAATGCAGAAACTGCGGGCCGGCCAGCCAGAGTACCAGGGCCAGTACCGCCGTGACCGTGAGTTGGGTGGTCAGCACTCGCCGCAACGGCGTTGCTTCAACAGGCTCACTCACGCTCGCAAGGTTTCTGCTGCAGCCACGGACACTCTCGACATGGCCAGACTCCGGGACCTTTGTTCGTCAGCGACATCCTTATACATGTCCGCCGCGGCAAAGGCCGGGCAGTATAGGTGAGCGCTAAAACCCGGTCAATATCCGCTTTCCCAATGGCTGTACTTAGGAAAAACGCCCCGGCTTTGGCGGCCAACGACTTCTTCTGGAGGTCTTGTGCCACCGCCGGATTATCGGGAAGACCCGCCTTCACCCCGATCGGCTACGAGACCTCACCAACGGGCAACCCAACCGGCCGGTTCGCAGTATCCGCCTGCAAGCTACTCAAAGCGCTCATCGTGCGACGTGTTCCGGACATCCCGAGAATAGTCCAGCGCTACGGCCTCAATCATCGCGGCCTGGCTATTTCATTTGATTATGGGGTCTGACTAGGAACAAAGTCAGGCGCGGCATACTGTGGACAAGGTCTCTGGGTGCTTGACTCGCCTGTGCTAAACTTTTTGCCGTCCAACACGGCCTGCGTCTCAAGATGGATATCGAACTCGCCCGTTTCAACATGATCGAACAGCAGATCCGCCCGTGGGAGGTTCTGGATCCTTCGGTGCTGGCGCTGTTCAAGCAAATTCCCCGAGAACAATTCGTGCCGCCCGAGTACAGTTCAGCCGCTTTTGCGGATTTCTGTGTTCCGCTCACCCACGGCCAGTGCATGATGCAGCCTAAAGTCGAAGCGAGGCTTCTGCAGGCTCTCGCGCTGACGGCCCAAGACCGGGTACTCGAAGTCGGGACCGGAACAGGCTACATGACCGCTCTGTTGTCAAGCCACTGTGCGCATGTCACCAGCATTGATATCCACGGCGATTTTCTTCGACCCGCTGCGGCCCGTCTCGAAACGCTCGGGATAAACAATGCCACACTCGAAGAAGGTGACGGGGCAGACGGATGGAACGCCACCTCGGACTGGGACGCGATTCTGCTGACCGGCTCCGTGCCGGTGCTGCCCGATGCCTACTGCCAAATCCTGGCACCCGGCGGCCGGCTGACCGCTATTGTCGGCCAGCAACCGATTATGGAAGCGATGCTCTATTGCCAAAGTATTGACGGACAATGGTCGGAACAATCTCTTTTTGACACCAGCCTGCCGCCATTGATCAACGTAAAAACACCTTCAGCGTTCACGTTCTAAGCTAACACGCCAGGAACCATCCTCATGTACACGATCCGACTGTTGCGAACCACGCGGTTCGCCATGCTGGCCCTGTCCAGCCTGGCAGTTACGACACCCGCTTTCTCTAATACGGACTACATCGTCCAGCCCGGTGACACTCTGTGCGAAATCGCTGAACGCTTCGAGGTCCGCTGTGCTGATCTCATGGCCCGTAACGGGCTGAAAAAAGCATCGCTGATCTATCCCGGGCAGATCCTGTCGATTTCGAACGCCCCTTCGATACCCGCCACAGATCCGGTCACACCGGCGCCAGCTGAAGCAGAGTCGGTACCGGTACCGGCTGTAGCACAGCCCACCGTCGAACCGGCGGTGAAAGAGGTTCCCGCGCCCGAGTCACCCGGAGTCGACCTTCTGGCGGTCTATCAACTGGCGCGATCTGGAGACCCGGTAATTGCCGCCGAAGCTTTCAGCCGCGATGCCGCTCAGGAATTCATACCCCAGGCCAAGGCGGCCCTCCGGCCACAAATCAGTGCCGCCACAGGCTATACCCTGAGCTCTAAGGACCTATACAACGAGGCAGCGTCTGCCTCCGTGTCGTTGAGTCAGTCCCTGTACAACCGTGCTAGTCGGCTGACCGTCGACCAGGCCCGTCAGCTAGCAGACCGCGCGCAGATTGATTATGCGATCGCCGCGGAGTCGTTGATCCAGCGCGTCGCTGCGAGTTACTTCGCGGTACTGGCCACCCAGGATAATCTGGAACTATCCGAACGAAATCAGCGGGCAATTGGCCGGCAGCTGGAACTGGCCGAAGAGCGGCTGGAGGTCGGTCTGGGTACCCGTACCGACCTTTACGATGCCCGGGCGCGTTTTGAAAACGCCGTTGCTGAAGGCATCGAGGCCCGACGGCTCCTCGATGATGCCCGCCAGGCTTTGGTTGCGCTCGTCGGTGACGACCCTGGTCATTTACGATCGCTCTCTGCCGCCGCCCCCCTGGCAAAACCAAATCCCGACAATGCCGAGATATGGGTGGCCCGCGCCCTCAACGAGAACCGGGGCCTCGCGACGTTACAACAGGCGGCTGATCTCGCGGCGTTAGAAATCGACCTGCAAAAGGCGGAGCGGTTCCCCACTGTTGGTCTCGGTCTGTCGGCTGCATACACCGACAGCGCTGTGTCGGATGGCACCGATACCACTCTGACCTTTTCTTTGAGCCTGCCGTTCTACCAGGGCGGGCTGGTTAACGCTCGCATCCGCAAGGCTGCTTTTGAACTCAACGCTGCTCGAGCCAGTTACGAGTCGGCTCGCCGCAACATTCAGCGCCAGACCCGGCAGGCTTTTCTCGGTGTCAACAGCCAACTCCGGCGTGTCCAGGCGCTGGCCGAAGCCGTCCGGGCGGGTGAAAGCGCTTTACAGGCCAAGGAAGAAGGGTTTGCCGCCGGGCTGACCACGAATATTGAGGTTCTCGACGCCCAACGTGATTTGTTCCGGGCCGAGCGTGATTATCTAAAAGCGCGCTACGATTATGTCCTGCAGGTCCTATTGCTCGAACAACTCGCAGGTCAACTCGACGAATCCGACGTTGCCCGTATTAACCGCTGGCTGGGCTGAGCGGATCCAAGCTGACCCGTAGTACGCCGTCCGCTTATTGGCCGGCTCTCTGCTACAATAACTGTCATCTCAAGGCGTCACTCTGATTCATGACGTTGGCATGACATGGCACGTTCATTTTTGAGCTTTAGCTGAACCTTGGCACGTCTGACCATAACCGAGGCGAGCCGTCGTTTTGGAGTGGCCACCAACACCATCCGCCGGCGAATCAGTCGGGGCGAACTTACACCGATACAGGCTAGCTCGACCACTGGTAGAGGCCGTCGCCTATTTGATATATCAGATCTGATCAGGGTGTTTGGTGAACCCAGTGGCACATTCCCCAAAGAAGACCCGGCGTCATCTGCCTGGAAACCCGTTCAAATACCCGATCCCACGGACAGCTCCCCCCAGATGGTCGCCGAGAACGCCGCACTGAGAGCTCGGTTGGAGGCTCAGGAACGCCACCTGGAGGACCTTCGGCAGCTGCTCACCCCGCGCCTCAAAGGTCCAGACACGCTGGGTGTCCGGGCTGCTCGCTACGTTGCCGAAGTGGTTCGAGCATTAAAGAGCGGGGCGGGATGACCCGGCGACCTGCGATACAGTTGGTTGGTCGGTCGATCCGGGCGACCCTAGCGACAGTCTTCGCTACCCTTTTATTGGGCTGCGCCACTGTGCCCAGCATAACCGAAACACCCCCTGCTCTTTCACTGGTGGATCCACTTGAACCCTTTAATCGAGCCATTTTTAGCTTCAACGATGTTGTCGACCGCGGTTTTTTGCGCCCGGTAGCCAACGTGTATCAGCGTGCCCTTCCCCTGGGTCTGCGCGCCAGTGTCGGCAACTTCTTTGACAACCTACGCGGTCCCACCACCATTATCAACGACCTGTTACAGGGTGATTTCACCCAGGCCGTCAGGGACTTTGACCGTTTTACCATCAACACGACCCTCGGTATTGCCGGCCTATATGACGTCGCGACACCCCTTGGCCGACCATACCACCAGGAAGACTATGGCCAGACTCTGGCGATCTGGGGTCTCTCCTCGGGGCCTTATCTGGTGCTACCGCTAGTGGGCCCGAGCACACCGCGTGACGCTTTTGGACTCCTGCCGGAATTTTTCTATTCGGACCCGCTGGCTAGCAATGCTTCCACCCACCAGCAGGTATTTCGTTACACACTGCGCGCTATTGACATTCGGGCCAGCCTGCTCAAAACCGATCGGCTTCTACAGCTACAGATCGACCCCTACCTGTTTGTCCGGGAGGCCTACCGCCAGCAACGGCAAGCCGAGATCTATGACGGCCGGCCACCGGAACCGGTTGAGATGCTCGATCTTGAGAAGGCGCTCTTCAATGACTGAGACGTCGCCTGGCGATGCTCGCCTGGCGTGACTCGTGGCGACCTGGGCCATAGGTGACGTTCAGGGCTGCCTGGACTGCCTCGACCGATTACTGGAAAAAATCCGATTCGATTCAACCCGGGATGTGCTGTGGTTTGTCGGTGATCTGGTCAACCGGGGTCCGGATTCGGCTGGCGTTCTACGACGGGTCATAGGCCTTCAGGACCGCGCAATAGCCATTTTAGGTAATCACGACCTTCACCTGCTTGCCATCGCCGCTGGGCTTCAGCCGGACCGCCCCGATTACCGGCTCGGGGAATTGCTCAGGGCTGACGACCGTGATGCCCTAATCGACTCAGTTCGCCAGCGACCCTTGATTCACCATGATCCAGAGTTAAACACGGTCATGGTCCATGCGGGCCTTTTTCCGGGCTGGTCTCTGTCCCAAGCCTGCGCTCTAGCCCTCGAAGTACAGAATGTGCTGAATTCCAATCGCTGGATGAGTTTTGTACAGAATATGTACGGCGACGAGCCTTGCCGCTGGAACGAGTCCCTGAAGGACTGGGAGCGGTTGCGTTTTATTACCAATGCCTTTACTCGCATGCGCTTTTGCCGGGGTGACGGCAGTCTGGATTTCTCTCAAAAGGGCCCTATTGTCAACTCGCCCAGTCATCTGCATCCTTGGTTCGAAGTGCCGGCTATCACCGATGCTCCGTACCGTATCGTCTTTGGCCACTGGTCCGACCTCGGCGTGCATCGCCACCACAACGTCATTTGCATTGACAGTGGTTGCGTCTGGGGTGGTCAGCTGGCAGCCCTGCAGCTCGAAGCGCAAACCAGAAACCTTGAGATGGTAGACTGCCCTCGAGTCTGAGCACAAGGCCGGTCTAAATGGAAAACCCCTACGACATCGATGTCCAGGTCGAGACGACGTATGTTGCCGAACACTCAGAGCCGGATGAAGACCGATTTGTCTTCGCGTACACCATCACGCTGGTCAACCGCGGATCCGTCACAGCGCAACTGATCTCAAGACACTGGTACATCACTGACGCCGAAGACCGTACCGAAGAGGTCGAAGGAGAGGGTGTCGTCGGTGAACAACCGATATTGAAACCAGGCGAGGGTTTTCGTTACACCTCTGGTGCGGTCATCGAAACACCGGTCGGCACCATGCATGGCACCTATCAGATGATCGCTGATGATGGCCGGGAATTCGACGCGACCATTCCCCGTTTCGTACTCTCTGCTCCTCGCACTTTACATTGATAACTTGTTGTTTTTATTTATATATCTAGGTGTGAAACAGAAAACGCATTGCGTTCGATGAACGCTCGCCTGGGCTCGACCTCATCACCCATCAGAACAGTGAACACCTCGTCGGCGCTGACAGTGTCTTCAATATGGACCTTCGACAGCCGTCGGCGACTAACGTCCATCGTGGTTTCCCACAACTGATCTGGGTTCATTTCTCCAAGCCCTTTGTAGCGCTGCACCGTTAAGCCCCGCCGGGCCTCTGCCATCAGCCAGTCAACCGCACCGGCGAAGTTCTCAACCTCTTGGTGTCTTTCCCCCCGCTGTACCGTTGGTTGAGACCCCACCTCATCCCTTAGGCGCTGGCCAAGCGACACCAGCGAAAGGTACTCGCTTGACTCGAAGAAATTTGCGCCAAGCCGCGTTTGTCGATATTGACCGTGATGTTCACACTCGACGACCAGCGACCAGCTGCCGGCCGGGTCGAGATCTTCAAATTTTGCCGAGTAACGCGCCCCTCCTTGGCCGGTTGTTGCAGTAAGTCTGCCACTCAGGGCCAGCGTAAAATCACTGCCTTCCGCTACCGAGGGCTCTCCTTCTTCGGCAAATCGGTTCAACTCCGCCAGCGCCCAAAGAACCTCCGATTGGTAGCGGCGAGACAGGCGCTGCACCGCTGACCGGATCGTAAAAAAATCAGTCGTCAGCGCCTTCAGTGCCTTATCCGCCAGTGGCGATGACGAATTACCATTACACTTAATTGACGAGCCTTCCAGCGCCATACCCAGGAGGTATTGCTGCATTTCGTCGTCATCTTTAAGATAGGTCTCTTTTTTCCGGGTCGTCACTTTGTAAAGCGGTGGTTGGGCTATATAGACGTGACCTTTTTCCAGCAACTCCGGCATCTGGCGGTAGAAAAAAGTGAGCAACAGTGTTCTTATGTGGGAGCCGTCCACATCAGCGTCGGTCATAATGATGACTCGGTGATATCTTAGTTTACCCACGTCAAAATCATCTTTGCCAATCCCTGTCCCCAGCGCCGTAATCAGGGTGGCGACCTCGTCGGAGGCCAGCATTCGGTCGAACCGTGCCTTCTCGACATTAAGAATCTTACCCTTTAAAGGCAGAATCGCTTGATAACGACGATCCCGGGCTTGTTTGGCCGATCCTCCTGCGGAATCACCCTCCACCAGGTAAATCTCGCACAATGCTGGATTGGTCTCCTGACAATCTGCCAACTTACCGGGTAACCCCCCCATGTCCAACGCGTTCTTGCGCCGGGTCATTTCCCGTGCTCGGCGCGCAGCCTCCCGGGCGCGGGCCGAATCGGCAATTTTCTCGAGAACTGCCTTGGCCTCGGCTGGGTTCTCCAACAGGAAAGCCCCCAAATGTTCGCTGATTAGTGACTCGACCGGGCCCCGGACATTTGAGGACACCAGCTTATCCTTGGTTTGGGATGAAAACTTTGGATCCACAACCTTGACAGACAACACCGCTGTCAACCCCTCCCGACAATCTTCTCCTTTTAGGTCGACTCTGGCGCGCTTGGTGAATCCAGTATCCTCCATATAACGGCTCAACGTCCGGGTCATTGCGGCGCGTAGGCCCTCCAGATGGGTACCACCATCTCGCTGGGAAATATTATTGGTATAGCAGAACACCGTCTCCTGGTATGAGTCGTTCCACTGCAGTGCCAACTCTATCTCCACATTGTCCCGGGCGGCCAGCATGGTGAAAACCGTCGGGTGAAGCTTGTTTTTCTTGCTGCCCAGGTGGGCAACAAAAGCCTTGATTCCGCCCTTATATTCAAAGATATCTTCACTTTCAGTCCGTTCATCTATCAACCGATTTTTCACACCCGAATTCAGGAATGACAACTCCCGCAGCCGTTTGGCGAGGATGTCGTGGTGCAGTATGGGATCTGAGAAGACCTTGGGATCCGGTCGAAAATGTACCTCTGTACCCGTCCGGTTCGTCTTGGCGACCACCTTGAGCGGTCCGGTCGGCACACCGGCCTGGTATTCCTGGCGGTAGGTAGCGCCTTCCCGATGGATTACCAGCCGCAGGTTCGCCGATAGCGCGTTAACCACCGACACACCGACTCCGTGCAGACCGCCTGAGACTTTGTAGGAATTCTGGTCAAACTTACCGCCCGCGTGCAGTTGTGTCATGATGACCTCGGCGGCCGAACAACCCTCCGCCTCGAGCATCCCGGTAGGAATGCCCCGGCCATCGTCAGCGACAGAGACGCTTTCATCGGCATGCACTGTGACGGTGATTTCCTTGCAATATCCCGCCAACGCCTCGTCTACGGCATTGTCCACAGCCTCAAACACCATATGGTGTAAACCGGTTCCGTCGTCTGTATCGCCGATGTACATCCCTGGGCGTTTTCTGACCGCCTCAAGCCCTTTGAGCACCTTGATACTGCTCTCGTCATAAACGGATTCGTTGGTCATAATAGTTCCTGTTAACGGGCTTCTGATTATACCACTGCTGGACCGTATTCTTGCCTAAAAAACCTTGTTTTTAGGGTTTTTTGCTCGTTTGTTTCACGTGAAACGCCATACTTTTCGTGAGACCAGGCGAACCTGGTTTCACGTGAAACAAACGAGTGGAAGAACGAGGTTCTAGGGCGCTTTAGCCGTGGCCCTACAGCCGCATCGGCATAATGAGGTAGAGCGTGTCTTCGTCACCGGGGACATGAAGCATACAACCGCTGTTGACGTCCTCCAGTTCGGCTTCGATCTGTTCCGTGGGCATCGCTCGCAGGGCGTCCATAAGGTATGTGACGTTAAAGCCGATCTCGAGATTCTCGCCCCCGTATTCGACCGCAATCTCGTCGCTCGCCTCTTCCTGATCCGGGTTGTGCGCAGACACCTTCAACGACCCCTTGGATAGATCTAACCGAACCCCTCGGTATTTCTCATTGGTTAAGACTGACGTCCGGGCCAACACCTCATGCAGCAGAGTCCTGTCCGCGACCATTTTCTGAGACAACACTTGTGACATGACAGCCTTGTAGTCGGGAAACTTTCCGTCGATCAGTTTGGTTGTCAACACTGCGCCCGGGCGACTGAATCGAGCATGGTTAGCGTTAAGTTCAATCGTGATCTCATCGCCACCGTCACCGAGAAAACGGCTGAGTTCGAGCACCGCCTTACGAGGAATAATCGCCTGGCGGTGTTCTCCCGCAGGGCTAGGCAAAACCGCCCGGCTCCTCGCGAGCCGATGCCCGTCAGTGGCGACCGCGACCATGGTGGTACCATCTAGCTCCAGCAGGACGCCGTTCAGGAAATAACGCACATCCTGCTGTGCCATCGAGAACGCAGTTTTCTCAAATAACCCCCGGAGCACCGGTTGCTCAAGTTGAACTCGTTCTTCCCAATTGTCAGTTTCCAGACGAGGAAAATCCACGGCGGCTAGGGTCTGCAGGCTGAATCTGCTGCGCCCCGAGCGGATTTTTAGACGGCTGTCTACCGTCTCCAGTTCTACGGTTGCTTGCTCTGGTAATGCCCTACAGATATCCAGTAATTTCCGTGCTGCGACCGTACACTGTCCATCAGAGCCTTTCAGTGCTTCAGCCTCTATGCTCGCTTCCACTTCTAGGTCGGTACCCACTAGTGTGAGGGTGTTTGCCTCAAGCAAAATCAGCACATTGGCTAATATGGGTAAAGTCTGGCGGCGCTCGACCACGCTGGTTACCGCTATCAAAAGATTTAAGAGTTGATCTCGTTCTATTAATAATTTCATAAGTAATCAGGTAATTAAGATAATAAGAGTAGTTGATAACTCGAGTATAGAAAAATATATCTTTTAATACCGTAAGTTAAAGAAATATTAACTTGTGAGTAAAGGTGTGCTTTGAATGTGGATAGTCACTGAGTACGAGAGTCGGTGAAGGAAACTTGTGTGGAAAACAGTCGGTTTGTCGACAAATTACCCACACCTTATCCACTCAATAACCGGTGTAGATTCTGGTAATCCTCGTTAATCTTGGGGTCAGTTTTGAGCAACTCGACGACCTTGCGCTGTGCATGCAGAACCGTCGTATGATCACGGCCCCCAAAGGCGTCGCCGATCTCGGGCAGGCTCATTCTGGTGAGATCCTTGGCCAATGCCATAGCGATCTGCCGCGGTCGAGTAATCTGCCGGTTTCTCCGTTTAGAGTGGAGGTCTGACACCCGCATTTTAAAATACTCGGCAACCACTTTTTGGATGTTCTGGATCGTGACCTGCCTTTCCTGGAAAACCAACAGGTCGCGCAGAGCTTCCCGGGTTAGATCTAAATCTATGGTCCTGCCGGTGAAGCTGGCGCTGGCCACAATCCGGTGCAACGCCCCTTCGAGTTCTCGCACATTGGACCGGATCTGCTGAGCGATAAAGAAGCAGACGTCCTCGGGCAACGTAACACCCTTCTGCCCGGCCTTGTTTTTGAGGATCGCGACCCGAGTCTCCAACTCCGGCGGGTCGATAGGCACGGTTAAGCCACTGCCAAAACGCGAAATCAGTCGCTCCTGGACGCCCGAGATTTCTCTTGGGAAGCGATCACTGGTGATGACGACCTGTCGTTGGCCCTCTAATAACGTATTGAAAGTATGAAAGAATTCCTCTTGCGAGTGTTCCTTACCAGAAAAGAACTGTATGTCATCAATTAGCAGAGCATCCAGCGATCTGTAGTAGCGCTTGAATTCGTTAATGGCGTTATGCTGCAGGGCCTTAACCATATCCGCGACGAAGCGTTCCGAGTGAACATAAACAACCTTGGCATCTCGTTTTCGTTGGGTGGTCAGGTTGCCAGCGGCCTGCATCAGATGGGTTTTGCCTAATCCCACACCGCCGTAAAGAAACAAAGGGTTGTAAGCAAGACCCGGGTTTTCACCGACTTGTTGTGCCGCGGCCCGGGCCAGTTGATTCGATTTGCCCTCAACATGCCTGTCGAAGGTAAAAGCGGGGTTCAGGCGGCCCTCAAAACCGAGGCCCATGGGGCTACTGGATGCTTTGCTGGGCCTGCGGGTACCGGCTTTGCCGGTGGTTTGAGACGGGTTGTCGCTGCCAATCCCAAGCCGAACAGCGATCTCCCCGGTACCGAAATTCTCGGCCAGGCCCGAAATACGGGCCAGGTATTCTTTGTGGACAAAATCCCGAACAAACCGGTTGGGCGCGAGTAATGTCAGGCCCTCTTGATTCTCCACAGCATGCAGGGGTCGGATCCAGGTGTTGAACTGTTGGGCGGACAGGTCATCTTCCAATCTGCTCAGGCAGAGCTTCCAGAGAGCAACGGACACCTGTGGCGACCTCCCGGGATAAAGTTTCAGGTCGGGACCCTTACAGCGTGCAAAATTAGTGCGTCCGCTCGTTCGTCCAGGCCAATTTGTAACCTTCGATAGTGTAACCTGGAACGAGACACTTATCCACAGATAAATACCTAAAATAAGTTATCCACAGGCTTGACTAAACATTGACAATACAGGTTTAAAACGATTAAAGTCCGACGCCTTTTTGGGTCCTGCCGCAGCAAAAAAGGGATGACATCAGATGAAGAGAACCTTTCAACCTAGCGAAGTCAAGCGTAAACGGAGGCATGGCTTTCGGGCGAGAATGAAAACGCGCGGCGGTCGGGCCGTGATCAGTGCCCGTCGAGCCAAGGGGCGCACGCAACTCAGCGCCTAAGCAACACCGACCCATCCGAAAGTTGCGCTTGTGAATGACGCCGGGTTCTCCCGTAGTCTGCGACTGCTTCGTCCAGAGGAGTACCGAGCAGCAATTGCCCAACGCTGTCGTAGCGACGATCGGTTGTTTACCGTTTTCGCTGTTAGTAACGATCTTGATCGGGCCCGGTTGGGTATTACGGTGTCGAGAAAAGTCTCTGCCCGAGCCGTTTATCGCAACCGCCTGAAGCGTCTGGTCAGAGAATCGTTTCGCCACCACAAGCAATCACTGAACGGTATGGATCTGGTCGTGGTGGCGCGAAGAAACGCGAGCGACACCAAACGGTCTGAGATCGATCGAAGTCTTGTTCGGCACTGGATGATCGTGGAACGCAAATGCACAAGACATTAACCACAGTACTACGGGGCTATCGTTACCTCATCAGCCCCATGCTTGGACCGTGTTGCCGGTTCTATCCAAGTTGTTCGACTTACGCGATCGAGGCAATTGAGCAACATGGTACAACCAGTGGTCTTTGGTTGGCCTTGAGGCGGCTTGTGAGGTGTAACCCCTGGAATGAAGGTGGCGTAGACCCCGTGCCGCAGTCGGCAGGTCGGGCTACTCAACACCACGAATGCTGAGCACGACGTTTTGGATATTCAACGACTGATTCTGTTTACCGGCCTGGCACTGGTTCTGGTGCTGATCTGGCAGGCGTGGATCGAGTACGACGGGAAGCAGCAACCGATAGAGACGGTAGCCGAGAGAGCGGATCAGGGCGGTTCGGATCAGAATCAGGCGGTGTCTGCCCGACCCGGCAGCAGTGTGCAGCCCGAGCAAGATGTACCAAGCGCGCCAGCTTCCCCTGACAAGCCGGCAACCCAAGCGCCGGTACTCCTTGCCAGTGCGTTAGCGAGCACGAACACAGTGACGGTGGAAACTGATCTTGTCAGGGCACAGATCGATACCTACGGCGGTGACCTCCGACACCTTGAGCTGCTGACCTACCCGGTGACACTGGACCAACCCGACCAATCCTTCAGCCTGTTACACGACAAAGGAGCAGATATTTTTGTCATACAAGGGGGATTACTGGGGGTACAGGCCGACCTGCCAAATCACCACACGCCGTATACCAGCGAGCGTAGGAATTATCTCCTTATGCCAGGGGCTGACAGTATCGAAGCTGTGCTGGAATGGCAGGGGCCTGAAAACGTCGTTTACCGCAAGGTCTACACTTTTAAACGCGACAGCTATTACATCGCCGTACGCTATGAAGTAACCAACAATGGTAGTACGCCTTGGCAGGGATACATTTACAACCAGATACTGCGTACCGAGGTAAAGACAAAATCCAGCGGGCTGGGTTTCTTTGGCCGGCTACCCAGTTACACCGGTGGTGTCATTTACACCCCCGAAGACAAATACCAGAAAATTGATTTCGACGACATGCGGGAGGCAAACCTCGCGCGATCGACCCCGACCGGCTGGGTTGCGATGCTGCAACACTATTTCGTTGGTGCCCTGCTGCCGCGCGGTGGTACCGCATACGAGTTCTACTCAAACGTAACCGCCCGCGACAGTCAGCCGCGTTATCACATTGGCTACAAAAGTGTTGAGCCTACCGTAGTGCCGCCGGGGGAAAAAGGTGAGCTGAGCGCTCGCTTTTATGTCGGTCCCAAAGAACAGCACCGCCTGGTCGAAGTGGATCAACAACTGGAGCTGACGGTCGATTATGGCTGGCTGACACCGGTCTCGTCACCATTGTTCTGGTTGTTGACCAACATCAACAAAGTCGTTGGGAACTGGGGTGTCTCCATCATCCTGTTGACCCTGTTGGTTAAGTTGGTCTTCTATCCTTTGTCGGCGGCCAGCTACAAGTCGATGGCCAGGATGAAGAACCTGCAGCCAAGAATGAAAACGCTTAAGGAGCGTTTCGGTGATGACAAGCAGAAGTTCCAGCAGGCGATGATGGAGGTGTACAAGAAAGAGAAGATCAATCCGTTTGGCAGTTGTCTGCCGATCGTTATTCAGATCCCCGTTTTCATCGCGCTTTACTGGGTTCTGCTTGAAAGTGTCGAGCTTCGCCAGGCCCCGTTTGCGCTGTGGATCAAAGATCTTTCTTCACAGGATCCCTATTATGTTCTGCCGTTGTTGATGGGCGCTTCGATGTTCGGCCAAACACTACTTAATCCGACACCAGTGGATCCGATGCAGAAGAACCTCATGATGGCAATGCCGGTAGTGTTCACAGTGTTCTTTCTCTGGTTTCCAGCCGGGCTTGTTTTGTATTGGCTGGTGAACAATATCCTGTCCATCACCCAGCAGTGGGTGATCACCCGCAAGATTAAGGCAGCCGGCGGATAAAGACCGGCGAGCTGCCCGGTTGTTCAGGGTTGGGTTCCGTGCAACACCTTCAAGAGGACACCATCGCTGCAGTCGCAACCCCGACCGGTGCCGGCGGAATCGGAATAGTCCGGGTGTCGGGGCCGAAGTCTGCCGGTATCGCGAAGGCGCTGACGGGCCGGGTGCCCGATCCACGGCGTTTGCTGCGGACGCGTTTTTGTGATGCCACCGGTGCCCCACTGGACGACGGTATCGCGCTGTTCTTCCAAAGCCCCGCGTCCTACACCGGAGAGGACGTACTCGAACTGCAGGGCCACGGTGGCCCAATGGTGATGCATCAGTTGCTAGAAGAGGTCACCACCTTGGGTGCGCGTCTGGCCCGCCCGGGTGAATTTACCGAGCGGGCTTTCCTGAACGGTAAACTCGATCTGGTCCAGGCGGAGGCCGTTGCCGACCTCATCGGGAGCCAGACACAGGCTGCAGCCCGCGCTTCACTGCGCTCACTATCCGGTGAGCTTTCGAGCATATTAACAGCAATATCGAAGGAGATAGAAGAACTTAGGACCTATATCGAAGCTGATATAGATTTTTCCGAAGAGCCGCTAGACCCGCTATCCGAGACCGGAACAGCAAACAGGCTGGCTGGTGTACAGCGAGACCTGGCCCGCGTACTCGAGCAGGTGCGAACTGGGGTACTGCTCGGTCGAGGCGCCGCTGTTGTGTTGGCCGGGGTGCCCAACGCGGGAAAGTCCAGCCTGATGAACACGCTGTCAAAGGCCGATCGAGTGATCGTGAGTGAGGAACCAGGGACTACCCGGGATGTGGTTGAGGTGACCATTGACTGTGCAGGTTTGGCCATTCACCTGACCGATACCGCCGGCCTGCGTGACTCGCAGGACAAAATAGAAGGTGAAGGTGTCCGCCGTGCCAAAGCTGCCATGACGCAGGCTGATCTGGTACTGGCAGTCATTGATGACCTGGTGCCGTTTGCTGGGCAACAAGCGGTTTTTTCCGGCCTGCCCGATGACATACCCAGACTGATGGTCTACAACAAGTGCGATCTGAGCGGCCGGAAGATGGGCATCGTGTTGGGGCAGGCTCAGCATGCCGTAGCTGTGTCTGCTAAGACGGGTGAGGGCCTGTCAGCGCTTGAGGATCAAATCAAGGTCATCTTGGGCTGGACTGGGGATTTTGTCGAGACGTTCATGGCCAGGCGGCGCCATGTCGATGCGCTGGACGGGGCCAAGACACACCTGGCTGTAGCATCGGGCCACGTCGGCGGTGCAGCGGAGTTGCTTGCCGAAGAACTGCGTCTGGCACAGGTGACACTGGGCGGAATAACCGGCGAGGTGACTACCGAGGATCTGCTGGGTGAGATATTTTCGACGTTCTGTGTCGGCAAGTAACGGCAGACAAGAACCAGCTGGGTGACGAAGGAGCCTGCCCGATAGACGGCGGGCCGCCCCAACGATTGGGCGTCACACACACCATGGAGTTCAGTCGTGCGGTAATGCATTATCCCTGGGTCCAGGCCCGTAGATTGAGGAGGACGAGGTCATCTAAACAGGACAATCCTTTGAGAAACTAGGCTGACGCTTTTCTTTGTGTGAGGCGAGGCCCTCTTTCACTTCCGCACCGGTGAAGCCAAGCATCTCCAGCGCAGTCGACGTGTCAAATGTTGGCCCGGCCATCCTCAGCCAGTTATTCAGGGCATATTTGGTCCAGCGAATCGCGCTCTGCGCGCCGTTGGCCAGTTCGATAGCAACCTCCAGGGCCGTGTCTTGCAACTGGTCGTCTTCTACGCACATCGAGACGAGACCAATGCGTTCGGCTTCTTCCCCTTTCAAAGGCCTGCAGGTCAACAGGTAATACTTCGATTTCGCCATGCCACACAACAGCGGCCAGATCAGGCAGGCAACATCACCGGCGGCCACGCCAAGACGAGTGTGGCCATCCACGATCCGAGCTGCTTTAGCGGCAATGGACACATCGGCCAGTAACCCAACGACCAGCCCCGCGCCGACTGCCGGACCATTGATAGCGGAAACGATCACCTTGTTGAAATTGACAATGTTGTAGACCAGGTCGCGCGCCTCCCGCCACATCTGCATCCGTGTTTGCGGGTCTTCTATGATCTTCTCTATCAGGTCGAAGTCGCCGCCGGCTGAGAATGCTTTTCCGGCTCCAGTCACGAGTACTACACGCACAGTCGGGTCAGCATCAATGTCCCGCCATATCGTCGTCAGCTGGGAGTGGGTTTCGGCATCGACCGAGTTGTAGCTTTCGGGTTTGTCAAAGGTGATCTTCAGGATGCCCTCGGCCGGCTGTTCGAGGGAAAGGGCATCGTAGGCGGTGTATCGGTCAGACATGGGTCTACTCCAGGATTTTCAGGTGGTTAATTTGTGGGCTACCAGGCGTGAAGAGAAGTACAGAAACCGCAGAATATCGTTCAGTTTCCGCTGAAACGTTCTGCTCCAAAGTGCTCCTTGAAAGTGAATTCCTCGACGGTCAGTCGCTTAAGACGGGTCAACTGTTTTACCGGTCGGCCAAGCGGGACAACAGCCGCCAGGGCAAAAGACGGTGGGATTTCCAGCAACGCCTTTACCTGCGGTTCTGTCGCCGCACTGATCGTGGTTAGCGTGCCACCAAAGCCCGCGGCCCGCGCAGCCAGCAAGGTATTCCAGACCAATGGGTAGATTGAAGCACCCCCAATGATCCCGACTCGGTCAAGCAATTGGTCGGTAACCGCCAAAACTCGAAGGTCCACGACAAAAACGAGCAGGACGTCGGCTTGACGTAACGGCTCGGTCAGCCGCGCTGGCACCGGGGTCTGACGGATGGTTTCCTCGCTAACGGTAGTCGGTACAACTGGATTCCAGGGATTTTCTCCGGCCGCAACCTGTGCGGCATAACGTTTCGAAGCCGGTTCCACCAAGCGGGCCATTTGGTCCTTGGTTGCAGCATCGCGAACAACAATCACTCGCCCACCCTGCCGATTACCGCCGCTCGGCGCAAATCGGGCGTGATCCAGGATCTCGTAAAGCACTGTATCGGGAATTGGCTCGCCCGTGAAGTCTCTCGCGGCGAAGGTGGTTCTCATAACTTCCTGGTAATCCATGTCTGTCACCCTTGGTAATGTGTCATGCGTGGTTCGAGCCTATGCAATACTCAGAGGTAGATGGTTTGCGGTTGTTTTTCGGACCAATGCCCTGATGGAACTGGTCTTACCCTGATCACTCGACAACGCCATTGAATCCTCCGCTTTCTGACACGACCCGCGGCGTCGTCTGCATGGTGCTGGGTAGTGCCCTATTGACCACAAATGATGCGGTCTCCAAATGGCTGACCCAAGAGTACCCCATATCCCAAGTATGGTGTCTACGTACCGTGTTTGCAGTGGTGCTGATTATCCTGCTTGCCCCGCGCTATGGCGGATACCGGGCGCTGTTGCCGAACCGAATCCCAGCGCAACTGCTGCGGGCTGTTCTTTTCTTTTCGACCACGCTGCTGATCGTTACCGGACTGTCATTACTACCGTTGGCCCAGATGGTCGCGATCGTTTTTGGTAGCCCGATTTTTGTCGCTGCGCTGGCACCTGTTGTTCTCCGGGAACAAGTCAGCCGAGCTCGCTGGCTGGTGATCGGAATCGGCTTTGTCGGCGTTTTGTTCATCCTGCGCCCGGATCCCGCCAGCATCGGAATCGCTACGCTGATTGCGCTTGCGGCCGCCGTGTCAAGTGCCGTGCGCGATCTCGCGACACGGCGGATCTCAAGCACGGAGAGCTCTATTTCGATACTGTTCTGTTCGAGTATGTTCGTGGTAGTCATAGCGCTGCCCGCCGCGCCCTGGTTGGGCTGGGTCGCTGTGCAGCCGGTAGGCTGGATCCTGTTGATGGTCAACGGTATTCTCAACGGAGCCGCCCACTTCCTCATTATCGAAGCACTGCGCTTGGGAGAGGCGTCGGTAGTTACGTCGTACCGGTATTCAGCACTGCTCTGGGGCGCACTTCTCGGCCTTGTCATCTGGGGTGATGTGCCCGATCTTTGGGTCATCGGTGGTGGAATCCTGATAGCCGGGAGCGGGCTTTATCTGCTGTACCAGGAACGGAGCTGAACAAGTGAAATGCCCATTGCGATGAGTAGCCTGCTGAAGACAGACGAAAACCTACGAGTCACGGCGAGGTGTCTGCCAACCGAGCCTCAGTTTTGTATCGGGGTTCGGGAAAGGTCTTCTATCGGCTCTGCTATCAAGATTCGCCCCGGATAAGCATTCCAGATCGGATCACGCTGATTGGTGGTGGGGTACCAATCGCGTAGCAGAGTTCAGCCGGCGAGGTGACATCAAAGAGCGCGAAATCGGCCCGTTTGCCCGGCGCGAGGATGCCGCGGTCAGTCAGGCCCAGTGCCCGGGCAGCAGAACCGCGACGGTCCCCGAGCGAGCCATAGCCTGCACACCCGCCTCGCTGGTGTATTCCAGATGATCCGCGGAGAGCGCGTCGAACTGCGCCGCGAGGGCTGCACCGCCGCCGTCACTCAGCTGGTCGGCGTGCAGCCGCACGGGCAAATTCAATTCTCGAGCCTTGCCAAATACCCGGCCAACCTGGCCCGCGTCGAAGGCGATGGTCTCGCAGAAAGCATCGACGCTGTCAGCAAGTGCGTCTTTGGCGATGGCCGGTAGCATTTCTTCGCACACGAGGTCGATGTAGGCATCGGTCCGACCCTCGAATTCCATTGGCACTGCGTGAGCACCAAGGAAGTTCATGGGGGTTTGCTTTGGGTGTGATCCTCAAGAATTCCGACTGGTTGTCGGTAGCTTGGGGTGGAGAACCGGGAACTCTTCACCTTGAAAAGGTGCGCCGTCTTCAAATTCGAGATCCGGGAAGTCCGGTGAGGTTTTCGAATTCCGCTTGATAAAACGCGCGTCGTCGCCGACCCAGCGGATCGACGTGACCCGGCGGCGGGTTGTCGAGTTGTTGGCTGGTGCCCCGTGCAGCGTGCGAAAGTCGAATGCCACGGCATCACCCGGCTGCATTTCCCAGCCTCGGATATCGAACTGATCCCGGTTCGAGTCGATGTCGGGCACCGATTCATAGGGGTCATCCGGGTACAGGTCGGTACCGTCGAAGCGTTTGGGCCTGAAGGTTTTGCCCCATCGGTGAGACTTTGCGATGTATTCGATGCTCCGCTCCCGGGGTACGGGGTCGACGGGAACCCAGAAACTGACTGACTGTTCACCATCGACAAGGTAGTACGGCTGATCATGGTGCCAGGGAGTGATGACCGCGTTGCCGGGCTCTTTGACGAGGACGTGATCATGGAATACCCGGGCAGTATCAGAGTGCATTAGCCGCGCCGCAATTGCGGCCATGGGGGACTCCTCAACCAGCGCCCGGTATCCCGGGAACTGTGACCAGACACAATAATCCTGAAAGAAAACCGCACCGCCCCCGTTATCGGGCCGGTAGGTCCGCTCACGCCAACTCGGGGATGCTTTGTTCTGCTCAATGGCCTCGCGCACACCTTCTACCCAGGGGGTGAAAACGCCCCTTAGGGGTACGACACCGTCACGCTGGAACGAACTGACTGTATCGTCGGTGACGAAAAGTTTTGCTGCAGCCGTCATCGGTGGGGCTCCTTCTCCGTGAGCATATAGAAAAATTAAACGGGAAAGCCTATTCTGAACGAGATCAGCACGAGGAAATTGCCGATCTTATTATCTGTGTGACCAGTCATCCGGATCATCTGAATTGTTTGGAGACAGTCCAATGATATCTCCCGCCGTAGAACAACCCAGACCGAGCACCGTTCGGTTGGCATAACAAAAATAGGCAGACACCTGGTTAATCTCCAGGATCTCGCCGTCGTCAAAGCCCGCCGCCCGTAGATTTGCGACCATCGTTTCGCTGGTATCCGAAGGAGACTGGGACAGGATCTCGGCGTAGTGCATCGCAAGTTTTTGTTTTTGATCCAGCGGAGCGGCAGAGATATCTCTTGCGTCTATGGCGGTTTTGATGGCATTGGCCTTGTGATCATCGGCTAATAGCCGTTTCAAGCCAGCAAAGTGATGATCGACACAATAGGCGCAATTGTTTAAGGAACTCACCCAGACACCCAGAGTTTCGAGAAACCACTTCGGAATCGTGTTGTCGGGGTGATGAAGGACGTATTTGTAGATTGCCATATGGCCTTCCAGGGTATGAGGGCGCAAAGAATGCATCATCATGATGTTGTCTACGTTGTTGTCTGGGCCTTTTATCCGGTCATAAAGCTGTTTCAGTCGCCCTTTGGCATCCTCATATGACACTGTTTCGATCCACGGCATTTCCTGATCTCCTTAAGTTATTCGGGTTACTGAACGCGGTCCAATCTCCACTTGAGGTGGGTATATGAAGCCTTCGGTCACCAAGTTTCACTTTGTCCTGAGGGCGGCTTTGCAGAACGTAAAGATTAGCAAGAAAAAGATAATCAAGGATCAAATCAGCCAAAGGGTTCATTTTGGGTTGGCCAATCAGGTTAGGATATAGAGGATACAGCTGTGCCTGGCTGTACTGGATAGGAGAAGGTTTTGATTCAAAGTGGAGTAAAGATATGTCCATGAGTGAAGTCGACGACATTGTTTCTTCATCGACTACCGGGGGGATCGCCAGAGTTCGGCAACTGTGAAACCGGCGGCACAGCGCTTGAGCAGAATCCGCTGTGCCCGGGCGCTGACGCCGGAGGGCTGGTGCGAACACTGCGTTATTCAGGTGGATGCCTCAGGTCGTATCACTGCAGTCGTAAAGGACGATAGCCTTTCGGTGGATCTCAGCCTCACCGGCACCGTGATACCGGGGCTGCCCAATCTGCACTCCCACGCACACCAGCGGGCCATCGCCGGCCTCACGGAACACAAGCTCGCCGGCTATGACGATTTCTGGGGTTGGCGCGAACTGATGTACCGTGCAAACGCCCGGCTCGGCCCAGACGAGCTGCAGGCAGTGGCCCGTTATCTCTATTCCCAGATGTTGCAGAGCGGCTACACCGCGGTAGCTGAATTTCACTACCTGCACCACGACCCGGCTGGTAACCGGTATGCTGATCCTGCCGAGTTGTCGGCACGGCTTCTGGAAGCTGCGTCGGAGGCCGGTATCGCTATCACGCTGCTGCCGGTGCTGTATTGCCGGGGCGGTTTCAACGGTCAAGCCGTACAAGGGGTACAACAGCGGTTTTTCTGCTTGCCAGAGCACTATCTTGAATTGGTTCAGGCGTGCGCTTTGCACTGCGCAGATGATCCGAACAGAGCCTTCGGATTTGCAGCCCACTCCCTACGCGCGGTGGCCCCGGAGGTGCTGACCAGAACGTTGCAGGACGCCGGGGATCTCGCCTCTGGCGTACCCGTTCACATCCACGTCGCTGAGCAGCGAAAAGAAGTGCTGGAATGCCAGGCACTGAACGGCCGGACCCCCATTGCCTGGCTGCACGAGGCGTGTCCGGTAGATGAGAACTGGTGCCTGGTGCATGCGACTCACGCAGACCCGAATGAACTTCGAGCGATCGTCAAAAGCGATGCTACAGTGGGCCTGTGTCCGACGACAGAGGCCAACCTTGGTGACGGTATTTTTCCCACAGAACAGTTCATGATCGATGGCGGACATTTTGGGATTGGTTCTGACAGCCAGATCTGTACCGCACCAACTGAGGAACTCAAGCTGTTGGAATATACACAAAGGCTCACTCTGCAGCGGCGCACGGTGCTGGTAAAAGACGATGAAGGCAGTGTCGGGCGTTCACTCGTCGAGTTCGCACTGGCAGGCGGCAGCCGCGCTATGGGTAAGGCCACCTGTGGTCTCGTTGCCGGCGCCAGGGCAGACTTCCTCGAACTTGACAATAGTCAGGTGGACCTCGCAGCACTCTCTCCAGACCAAGTGCTCGACAGCTGGATATTTGCCGGACAGGGGACCGCTGTGCACAACGTCATCGTCGGCGGTCGGCACGTGGTGGTAGATGGCGTCCATTCCCTGCTGGAGGTGGCCGCCAGACCCTTCCAGCAAGTCGTTGCGACCCTTAATGAGGCCTGACGGGGTCTGTTACCAGTAGCCAACAGAGATTTAAGAATGAATGAAATGAAACTGGAACCAGCGGGACTGACCCTCGATCAATTGAGAAATCTGGGAGCAGGTCCGGTACGGGTCAGTATTCCGGATAGCGCCTGGGCAGTCACCCGAGAGAGCCATGCTCACGTGGAGGCCGTGGTCGCCTCCGCCAACCCGGCCTACGGCATCAACACCGGGGTCGGGAAACTTGCCCAGACGCGGATTGCGGCGGCCGATGTCACGACTCTGCAGAAAAATCTGGTACGGTCGCACGCGGCCGGTGTCGGTGACCCGCTACCAATACCCGTTGTGCGCCTCGCTCTGGCGCTCAAGGCGCTGAGCCTCGCGCAGGGTTACTCCGGGGTACGCCCCGAGATCATCGTGTGGCTTCTGCAAATGCTGGCGGAGGACATCGTCCCGGTGATCCCGGAAAAGGGTTCGGTCGGAGCCTCCGGTGACCTCGCCCCGTTGGCGCACCTCAGCCTTCCGCTCATGGGTGAGGGTGAGGTTTTCTACGATGGCGATCGATTACCTTCGGCTGAGGTCCTGCAGGCGATAGGCTTGGAACCCCTGCTGCTGGAGGCAAAGGAAGGGCTCGCGTTGGTGAACGGTACCCAGATCTCCACTGCTCTTGCCATTGAGACACTTTTTGCTGCTGAGCGAAATCTGGCCTCAGCGCTGGTGACAGGGGCCATGGCTGTCGACGCGGCGCTTGGTAGTTATGTGCCTTTCGACGAGCGCATTCACAATATTCGCCCGCACCCAGGACAACGGCAGATCGCAACGCTATATCGCACCCTTCTGTATGACAGCGAAATCAATCGCTCTCATGCAACCTGTGACAGAGTCCAGGATCCGTACTCCCTACGTTGTCAGCCCCAGGTGCTTGGGGCCTGTCTGGATCAACTGGTTCACGCGGCACAGGTGCTGGAACGGGAGGCCAATTCGGTGTCTGACAATCCGCTGATCTGCCACCAGACCGGTGAAGTCCTATCCGGTGGTAATTTCCACGCCGAACCTGTCGCCATGGTCGCCGACAACATGGCACTTGCCATTGCTGAGACGGGTGCTCTCGCCGAACGCCGCATCGCAATGCTGATCGATTCCAGCATCAGTGAGTTGCCACCCTTCCTCACACCACGAGCAGGTCTCGATTCCGGCTTCATGATGGCTCACGTAACGGCAGCGGCGCTCGCATCGGAGAACAAAAGCCTTGCCCACCCGGCTTCGGTCGACAGCCTACCCACCTCGGCCAATCAGGAGGATCATGTCAGTATGGCCACGTTCGCTGCCAGACGACTGATGGCCATGAACGACAACACCGCTTCGATCATCGCCATCGAGTATCTGGCAGCGGCTCAGGGTATCTCCCTGCGCCGACCTCTGACCTCTTCGGCTGCGATAGAGAAGGCCCACGCGACCCTTCGTCGCTTTGTGCCTGAATGGATCCGGGATCGCGCGCTGCACCCGGATATCCTTTCGGCCCGTTCGCTGATTGATACCGGCAGATTGGCAGCGCTACTACCGGTTGCGTTACTGGATGCACCATGCTCCGATGGCTAACGAATTGGGCAAGTACAGCCCCGCCCCAATAAGGCGTGCGTTGATTAATCGCCCTCTTTAAACTTCGGTTCTTATCCAGCGACCCATTTTCGGGTCGCTTTGCTCACCATGGAGCACAAAGATGACCGGTTGGTGTGCCGGTCTTACAGTATCGAGAGGATGACAACATGACAAAGACAGACCACCGCTCGTTTTACCAGAGGACGGATATCACCGGCCAAACCTACGAGCCCATGCAGGGACTTCGCTTCAGTGAAGTTGCGACGTTCATGCGGACACCACTGGTGAGCGAACTTGACGACGTCGACATCGGCATTATCGGTGTGCCCTATGATGGTGGTCTTACCTGTCGTACCGGGGCACGCTACGGGCCGCGCGAGGTGCGCAATGAATCCACCCTGATGCGGGCTATCAACGTGGCCACCGGTGTCCGTCCTTTTGAACTTGCTCGGATCGCCGACCTTGGTGACGTACGGTTTAATGATTTTTTTAACCTGGATCGCGCAGTCGAAGACATCAAACGCTTCTTCACGGTAATTGCCGGGACAAACGTCTTGCCCCTGGCGGTCGGTGGAGACCACTCGGTGACGTATCCGATTTTGAAGGCGCTCGCTCAACGGTTCGATCAACCGCTCGGGCTGGTGCATATCGATGCCCACACGGATACCTGGCCGCCTTTTGCCGGCTCCAAGTTTCACCACGGAGCCCCGTTCCGGCTGGCCGTGGAGGAAGGCTTGATCGACCCACACCGAACCGTACAGATCGGTATTCGGGGCGGGCAGAACTTCGCCGACGGCCTCGACTACTCGCACGAACAGGGTATGCGGGTCATCTCTATCGAGGAATTCGAGGATCTAGGCTGGAAGGCGGTGGCCGCACAGGCCCGAAAGGTCGCCGGTACCGGGCCGGTTTATTTAAGCTTCGACGTCGACGGTCTGGACCCGGCATACACCCCAGGGACCGGTACACCCGAAGCCGGGGGCATCACCATGCGGGAGGCCCAAAGGCTCATCCGTGAGTTGGCTGATCTTGAACTGATTGGGGGCGATGTCGTCGAGGTCTCCCCGCCGCTGGACCCCAGCGGGGTCACCGCGCTGAACGCGGCTACAGTCCTTTTTGAGATGCTCTGCCTGCTGGCGGTTCGGGTATCTTCTGATCGGTCCTGAGTGATCGGGAGACAGGAGGCGGTGGTCAGGTACGGGCCGCTGGTACAGTCGACTCTAAAATCATGATTGGCCTAGTATGTAGTACGTTTCGGCCTCAGTTCGGTCTTAATTAGACAATGAACGAAATCGAAGCCGTCGGACGGCCCAGGTCTTCGAAAGCCGGCGATAATCCTTATTTGGGAGAATTTCAGCCGTTTTTTGCGCTGCCAGATAAGCCTGATCCGCGCTCAGGCCGGCTTCTGCAAGCTGTCGCAGTAGTGCCTGAGGCTGATACTGGGCCAGGTACCCCAGCAGCCACCATGGAGGAGGAATCTTTCGTTGGGCCGGCATCGCGGGGCCTTCTTTGTTTATTGTACTACAACGTAGTATAACTTAGATCAGATACCTTGGGGTAAAAAGTAGATACCGAGTAGAGATACCAGGCATACGGATTCGGCACGAAATTCAGGTCAGGATGAGTTCGGGCCTGGCTTGCTGAGAGAACACGAGATTAAAAGGAATCATGGGATAATCGACGCAGAACCCGCCCGATACAATTTTGGGATGTGGGAGAGATAACCCTTTTCTGGAGCACCTGATTTGGCTGTTAAAGAGAACCAAACGAGTTATATCCGGCCTATTCTGACGCAACTGATTGTGTTGGTGCTGATCTGCCTGGGGGTAGCGTTCTGGCAGCGTGACTTTCTGGCCGAGGTTTACCTGCGTAATCAGCTGACTCAGGTGGGTTGGTTTATCAACAGCGGGATCTTCGTACTGTTTCTGGCCGGCATGGTCAAGCTGGTGCGCCTTTTCGTCAGCTATAGCCAGGAAGAACAGGCGATTAACCGGTTTCTGGCTAACCTCGATCTCGCTGTGGAACCCGAATCGGGGCTCACCGGAGAGTCGATCATTGTGCATCGGTATCGGACCCTGCGTGATCTGCACCAGCGCCGGTCCCCCATTAACCACAACGCCTTAGCGGCGACTCTTCTGGCTCACCAGTCCAGCCGCAACACCTTCCCAAAGTTCATTCACAACATTCTCATCCTGACGGGCGTCTTCGGGACCATCGTATCGCTGGCTATTGCGCTCTTCGGGGCCTCGAACATGATTGTCACGGCATCCGAGGCCGGCAGCCTGGGTATGGTCATTCACGGCATGTCAGCGGCGCTCTCCACCACCATGACCGCTATTCTCGCGTATCTGTTTTTCGGCTATTTTTATCTTCGGCTGATGGATGTGCAGACCCACGTGATCAGCCGAGTCGAGGAGGCTACGACGACGATCCTGCTGCCGCGGTTCCAGACCCAGCCCGAGACCGTTATCGAAGATTTCGCTGACATCATTCGGGCTGCGGCAGCGCTGGTCAAGAGACTCGACGCCTCGCAGGCACAGTATGCTGACGTGGCGGACGAACTCAAGGACCTGCTGTCGAGTTATCGCGACGAGATGCAGCGCAACAGCGCAGCGCTGGAGAAGATGATCGAGCTGCTCAGGGAAGGGTTCCGCCTCCACCAACCACCGCAATGATTCGTACGGAGGGATTTGTTGACCTGAGGGTCTCGCCGTCAGGGCAGATCGGCACTGACGAGGACAGTGTCTGGCCGTCTTTTACCGACATCATGATGGTCGTCGTGATGATTTTCCTGATGGCGCTGGTGGTCATTCTGATTCGCAACGTCGATCTGGTTCGTCAGTTGCGCGCGACCCTCGACTATGGTGAACAGGCGGCGACCGAGCGCACGGCACTTGCCTTGAGGGCCGCCTCGCTGGGTGATGAGCTGGCGGCCCTGCAACTTAAACTGGGTGCGACCTCGGCCAGGAAGGAACAGGCAGAGGCGACGTCGGCACAGCGGCAGAAGCAGATAAGCCAACTGCTCGGTGACGTTGCAGCCCTGGAACAGGTGCGCGACGACCTGGTTGGTGAGCGGGACAAGCTGACACTGCAACGCGATAACCTCGAGGGCGATCTGCTCTCCCTGGAGCAGAAACACTTGTCGCTGGAGGCGTTACGGTTGGAGCTTGAAACTGAAGTGGTAGCATTGAGCGGCGATCGAACAGCCCTTCAGGATGAAAAAACAGATCTGATTTCACGAAACACTGGGCTCGCCGCAGAGCGCGAACAGCTGCTTGTGGACAAAGCTGGGCTGTTGGACGTAGAGCGTACTCTGGAGGCCAGGATTGCAGGGCTCACAGATGAGATCTCCACTCTTCAGGATCGATTGTTCCAGATCGGCACTGACCGGAATCAGGTCCGTAAGGTTGCGGCCGAGAGAAAGTCACGTATCGAGGCTCTTTCACGGGACATCGCTTCGCTGGAACAGATCCGTGACGATCTCCAGGGCGACAAGCGTAAGCTGACCACATTGGGTGATGACCTTACCGGAAAGCTCCAGTCGCTCGATGACAAACACAACGCCCTGATCGCACTGCACCTTGATCTTGAAAACCAGTTGGACGGGTTGCTTGGCGATCGCAAGCAACTGGCTTTGGACAAGGCGCAGCTGCTTCAAACCAAGGCAGCGCTTGAGAAAAAGATCACGACTCTGGATGATCAGCTCGCAGAGCTCACGAGTGATAAGAGCGCGTTACAGCAGGAAAAACAATCACTGCTAACGCAAACCGCCACACTCACGGAAGACAAGCTCGCACTGGTGGGTCAGCTTGCTGAGTTGACAGCGCTGAAGGTGCTGCTGGAGCAGAACTTGGGACAGATCACTTCAGAGCGCGACGGGCTGGTCTCGGAAAAACAGGCACTGGTCCAGGACAAGCTTGCCCTGGCATCGCAGCACACAGCACTGTCAAAAGAAAAGCGATCGCTGGTTCAGCAACTGGCGGAAGTGGTGACTCTAAGAAAAGCGCTTCAAACGCAGTACCAAGCGCTTGCCGCCGACAAGACGACACTGGAACAGGAAAAAGCGGTGCTCGCCGAGGCGAGTGCCGGACAGGCCCGTCGGCTGGTGGATCTTCAAAAGGTTCGTGAGCAACTCGAGGGACAGATCAAAAGTCTGACCAGCGCCCTCTCCGCGCTGCAAAAAGACAAGAGCGGGCTCGGCGAGCGCAACACAGCGTTACGCACAGAACTGGCCACACTAGGGACGCTTAAAAGCGCGCTTGAGCGCGAGTATGACCGGCTACAGAGTGAGTATCAGGACGCGGCCGCAAAGATCACAACGCTTGCGGCCGGGCGCAGTGATCTGCAGATCGAGATCGTCAAGCTGAGAAACGAGATCCAGTCACTGCGTGAGGCCTATGCTGCGCTGACCGAGAATGCGGCGCAGAGCCAAGCCGATAAAACCACGCTCGAAGAAGACACGCTGGACCTTTCCAGGCGCTTGAACGTGGCCGAGCAGCTCAAACGTGAACTGCGGTTCAAACTGACGCTGGCCACCGACAAGAATGAGGATCTGGCTCGCAAACGTGATGAGTTGTTCCAGAAGAACTCGACCTTGGGCCTGCAGGTAGAGCAGCTGGCCAGACTGCGTGACGATCTGGCAACCGAAAGAAAGCAGCTGATGGCGTCAAGAGCCGATCTTAAACAGGATGTCTCACGTCTTTCTGAAGAAAAAGCCTCACTTGCCGGTGAGCTCAAACAGACCGATGAGCAGTACAGGCTGACCAAGGAAGAGATCGAGTATTTGCGTGCCGAGCACGCCGACGAGGTAGCTGAATTCAAGCAAGAACGCGAACTTCTGAAAGAGGAACTCGAGGCCCTTGAGATCCTGAAGGTGCGTTATACAGAGCTTGAAAGCGATTACAATCGGTTAGTCAGACCTGCCCGCAGCAAGGTAGGCCGACACGTAGTACGGATTCGTTTTTCGAAGGACGACAACGGATACCACTACACGCTACGTGAACCCGGCGAGAAGCAGCACACCGAAGTGAGCCGTGCTCAACTGCACCAGCGCTTGGCAGAACTGAAAGCCAAATTCGGTGTCAAGCTCTACACTGCGGTATCGTTTCCAGATGATGCCAATCTGAGTCATGCTGAAGCGGTGACGTTCAGCAGCCGCATTCACAGTAAATACGACTACTACTACAGCAAGAATTAAGAGCACGATCCGATGCAGCATCGAGAACAATTCGACGTGATCGTGGTCGGTGGCGGTCACGCTGGTACCGAAGCTGCACTGGCCTCCGCCCGGGTCGGCGCGCGAACGCTGCTGGTGACTCACAATCTTGAGACCATCGGGCAGATGTCGTGTAACCCAGCCATCGGCGGTATCGGCAAAGGTCATATCGTCCGGGAAATTGATGCGCTCGATGGTGCGATGGCCCGAGCCATTGATGTTGCCGGCATACAGTTTCGCATCCTCAACGCCCGAAAAGGTCCGGCCGTGCGCGCAACACGCGCCCAGGCCGATCGGACACTGTATCGGCAGGCCATCAGACGCCGGGTCGAGAGCCAGCCGAACCTGACTTTATTGCAGCAGGCGGTTGATGACTTGATGATCGAATCCGGCTGCGTCACTGGAGTCCTGACCCAGGACAAGATGCGGCTGACTGGCACCTCGGTTGTGCTGACGGCGGGGACCTTCCTGGCTGGACGCATACACATCGGGCTTGATACCCACGAGGGCGGTCGTGCAGGTGACCCCGCTTCCACGGTATTGGCCCGGAGCCTGCGGGAACAGCCTTTCCGGGTGGGCCGGTTGAAGACCGGTACCCCGCCACGACTTGACGGACGCACGATCGACTACGACCTGCTGCAGCCCCAACCGGGCGATGTGCCGGTGCCGGTGTTTTCTTTTCTTGGCAGTCCCGATGAACATCCGCAGCAAGTCTGCTGCCACATTACCGCGACCAACGCCCGCAGCCACGAGATTATCCGCCAGGGCCTTGGACGCTCGCCACTCTACAACGGTGTGATCGAGGGTACCGGGCCACGATACTGCCCGTCGGTCGAGGACAAAGTGGTGCGCTTTTCCGATCGGGACGCTCATCAAATCTTCGTCGAACCCGAGGGCCTGAATACCCATGAGGTCTACCCGAATGGCATCTCGACCAGCCTGCCCTTCGACGTTCAAAAGGCGTTGGTGAGAAGCATCCAGGGCTTCGAAGCAGCAGAGATCACCCAGGCCGGCTACGCCATCGAATACGACTACTTCGATCCCCGCGACCTCAGAGCATCGCTGGAGTCGCGGTTGATCGAGGGGCTCTATTTTGCAGGGCAGATCAACGGCACCACCGGGTACGAAGAAGCAGCCGGCCAGGGCCTGATCGCGGGCCTGAATGCAGCGCGCCGGGCCCGCGACCAAATGCCCTGGTCACCGCGTCGTGACGAGGCCTATATCGGGGTCATGATCGACGATTTGGTGACCCGAGGAGTCACCGAACCCTACCGCATGTTCACCTCGCGCGCTGAATACCGTTTACAGCTGCGCGAAGACAACGCTGACCTGCGTTTGACCGAGACCGGCCGACAACTGGGTCTGGTTGGCGAAGCGCGCTGGCAGCGTTTCAGCGACAAGCAAGCGGTACTAACGGGCGAACGTCGGCGCCTACACGACAGCTGGATCCGGCCACGAACTCCCGCGGCGGTACAGGCGGAGCCCATACTCGGTCAGCCGCTGACCCGCGATGCGCGGTTGCTCGATTTACTCCGTCGGCCAGAGGTCAGTTACAGCAACCTGATGGCCCTGCCAGGTACGGGCCCCGGCATCGATGATCCCGGCGCGATCGACCAGCTCGAAGTCGAGGCCCGCTACGCTGGGTATATCGAACGACAGCAGGACGAGATCGCGCGACAGCGCCGCCACGAAGAAACACCCATACCGGAAGCGCTGGACTACCGGGAGGTCCGCGGACTGTCCAACGAAGTGTGCCAGATGCTGGAGGAACATCGACCAGCGACCCTCGGCCAGGCCAGCCGGATCTCCGGCGTGACGCCGGCGGCCGTATCGCTGCTGCTGGTACATCTGAAAAAACGCGTGTTGCAATCGGCAGCTTGAGGGGGTTCTGGTGTTTCCTGAGCGGCAGAGCCTCGCGACCCGGCTGGCTGAGGGAGCCGCTCAGGCCGGTTTGAGCCTGGACGATGGAGCCGTCGACGCGTGTCTGGATTTTCTCGAGTTACTATTTAAGTGGAATCGGGTGCACAACCTGACCGGTCCCATAACAACCGCTGACGCAGTGTCCCGGCATTTGCTGGACAGCCTGGTTATTGCGCCACTTTTACGAGGTGAACGCGCACTCGATATCGGTTCGGGTGCCGGTTTTCCGGGGTTACCTCTGGCTATCGCCCAGCCAACCGTTGACTGGACACTGCTGGACAGTCGGGTCAAGCGGGTCGGGTTTCTGCGCCAGGCCTGCGCCAGGCTGAAACTGCCCCGGGTCAGGATCGAACACTGCCGGGTCGAAAATTACCGGCCCAATCGGAATTTTGATACGCTTGTGACAAGAGCAGTGGCGGCACTGCCGACACTGGTGGGGATGACGGAACACCTTCGGGATGACGGAGTGCGCTTGATTGTCATGAAGGGAACCTTCCCGGAGGCTGAGCTCAAGGAAGTGTCTGCGGAATTGCGCGCAAGAATGGAGGTGGTGCGGCTGAATGTGCCGGGGCTGGACGCCGAGCGTCACGCGGTAATTCTGGACAACTGAATTTTCGATACACTGTCAAAACGAGGCTGCATGACCAGGATCATCGCGGTGACCAACCAGAAAGGCGGTGTGGGTAAGACCACAACCACGGTCAATCTGGGCGCCTCTCTGGCGAGAATGCGGCGCCGGGTCTTGTTGATCGATCTGGATCCTCAGGCGAACGCGACTGTCGGCTGCGGGGTCGACCGGGAGGCTCTGGCGGGTACTGTCTACCAGGTACTACTCGGCCAGGTTACGATACGTGAGACCGTCGTGACAGTCAGTTCGGGTTTGGACCTGCTGCCGGCCGAGCACGACCTGGCCGGTGCCCAGGCCGAACTTGGTGGAGGCAGTGAACAGGAAAACGACAACCACCGCCTACGAAGAGCCCTTGCGACAGAAACCGGTTACGATTACATCCTCATCGACTGCCCACCGGCACTCAATGTGCTGACGATCAATGCACTGGTCGCAGCCAATTCGGTACTGATCCCACTGCAGTGCGAGTACTATGCGCTTGAGGGCCTGACCGGGCTACTGGAGACCATCAGCCGGGTACGTCAGAATGCCAATCCGGGATTGGTCATCGAGGGTCTGCTGCGCACCATGTACGATGGACGAAACAGTCTGACCCGCGAGGTTTCAGACCAACTCTCCCAGCATTTTGGTGACAAGTTGTTCCGCACGGTCATCCCGCGCAATATTCGGCTGGCGGAGGCACCGAGTTATGGTAAACCAGTGATCGACTACGATGAAAAATGTCTCGGCACCCTGGCTCATCTGGCGCTGGCCGGCGAGATGGTAGGCAGTGCTGGCGCGTCGCTGGGCACTGGAAAGGCCCCTGCCGATTCTCCAGGCCCGGAAGCCGCGGCACAATCAATAGATATCTGACCATTTGCAGGATATACCATGAGCAGAAAAGCGCGACTCGGCAAGGGCCTCGATGCTCTGCTGGGCAGTGTCGAGAAAACTGCCGCGGAAAGTGACGGCGAACTCCGGCACTTGCCGGTGGAGAGTATCAGACCCGGGCGCTACCAGCCCAGGACGCGGATGGACGAAGCATCACTCAGCGATCTGGCCGCATCTATAAAAGCCCAGGGGGTTGTGCAACCAATCGTGGTTCGGGAAACCGTTGCCGGAGACTACGAGTTGATTGCCGGGGAACGGCGCTGGCGAGCGGCCAAGATGGCGGGGTTGGGCGAGTTGCCGGCGGTGGTGCGCCGCGTTCCTGATGAGATCGCACTGGCGGTGGGTCTGATCGAGAACATCCAACGGGAAGACCTGAACCCACTGGAAGAAGCCAGTGGTTTGCGGCGTCTGTTGGATGAATTCGGCCTCACCCACCAGCAGGTGGCAGAGAGTATTGGTCGTTCGCGTGCGGCAGTTAGTAACCTTCTGCGATTGCTCAACCTGGACCCACCCGTACGGGCTCACCTGGAGGCCGGTCATATCGAAGCCGGTCATGCGCGGGCCATTCTGGCCCTGCCGCGGGAACAGCAATTGGCAGCGGCAGAAACCGTCATGCAACAGCGACTGTCGGTGCGTCAGACCGAGCAACTGGTTCGGCGTTATCTGAGCGGCACACGCAAGAAAAAACGCAACAGGGCGAGTCAGGACGCTGACCTGCGCCAGCTCGAAGAAGAACTGTCGGAACACTTGGCCGCCCGGGTCAGCCTTGAGCACAGCGGCCGACGCGGCCGCGTGGTCATTGAGTACAACAGCCTGGATGAGCTCGAAGGGATACTCGAGCGCTTGCGCTCGTCACGCGCAGCATCCGGCCAATGACGATCACAGCTGCCGGATTGGGAGAATCTCTAGCAGCTTAGGGGCATAAATTCTTGTCCCAGTATCATTTCAAATGACAGCGGTAAAGTGTCAAAGGTATGTCTTAGGCGATTGTTAAGATTCTCGTAGGCTATCCAGTGGTACGAGTAGCGCCAAGCCCGTGTCTTAACAGTTCTCCCATCGTAATCTAGCCCGTTGATCGCCTACGCGTTTCGGATTTCCCCCGTTTTCTTTGCGCCCATTATTTGACTGAAACGAAGTGTTCGACTCACATTCGTTTTCTTAATACTGATTTTCCAGTCTCCGGAGCCACCGGCGACTTCATCCAGTTCTTGGTCACTCAACCGGGCTGCACTTTCCAGATCTTCAGCAGTGAATTCACAATCATTCTCTACCCCCAGGGCAATCAATGCCTCAACCGATATGTTCCCATCGATATCTAGCTGGTCGTTGATTCGTGCGAGAAGTCCTTCATTCTGATCCACCTTCTCCAGAAACTGCTCGAGATTCTCCTTGCTCATGGTGTGTCTCCTTCTTCAAGGGCTCCCCAATATTACGTTTGTGGCTGAATGGTTGCCATAAAAGCATTAAAGTACTGTTTCAAGCCTATCCTGAGTGACTCAGCTCATGCATTGGCGCTTTAAACAGTTTTGAGTGTGATCCCCGTCACACTGGTTTTCCGTGGCCGTGTCTGCAGTGTTCCCCGTCACATACACCTCGGCCGTTCATCCCCAGAATGAGTCTCATTGGAACTGACCCGATGAACACAGAACAGGAGATAGAGATGAAAAACCTGGATAAAACATTTTTTTCTTTGAAAGACGAACAAGCCGCAACGAATTCAGGTGGGCCGTACTACACGGAATGGCCACACGCTCACTTCACTTCAGTCAACAAAGTGGAAACAATGCCGCGAACCGACTTTATGAACCCACACCAGACTCCCGACCACAACAGGCCTCACGACAGCATTCACTGCTGATCAGAACTCCATTAACCTAAAAAGACCCCGCTCTGGCGGGGTTTTCTATTTGTTGCTGAGAAAAGCGCAAATGAAGGATCGACCAAACCTTTCTGTTAACACTGTCCGAGCCGTTGAAGGCCCTTCAGGTACGGCGGATGCCGATCGCACGCCCGGCCTGTTCGGGTCGGGGCAACGCCCGGTGGAGTGCCATCAGTTCGGTCAGAGCTTGCTGAACGTTGTTCGGAAAAGGGCACGACCGGCGCTCGGCGAGGTCCACGTGCAGCAGCATCTGCTCACAGGTCGCAGCCAGGTAGCCCTCATGCGCATGGTACATGTGAAAGAAGTAATGGATGCGTTTGGCATCGAAATCCAGTAGCTGACAGGTCAGACGGAGTGGATCGCCGAGGTTCAGTTCCTTGAGATAATTGATGTGCATCTCGAGAGTAAAGGTCGAGGTGCCGCGCCTGTCGATGCCTTCCGGACCGATATCCAGGTGGTTGGCCAGCCCGTCTACGCCGTGGTCGAACGCCACGACGTAGTACGCTACGTTCATGTGACCGTTGAAATCGATCCACTCGGGCAACACTTTCTGGTCGGATAACTTGAGCGGGGCACTGGTGGCATCGGTGATGAATGCTCCCATGTTCAGTCCTTGATCTGGTTGCGCAATTTGTCCAGCGCCCGGTCGATGCTGCGGTCAAGGTAAGCACCGTAAAATCCCAGCGTGCCCAGACCAACGATCTGATCTTCAAGTTCAGTGCCGCGGCCGTCGGTGAACTGGATGGTCGGCACAAGCTCAATGCCGCGCCTATCGGCAAACCCGGCATGGGTTGTCTGCTGCCGGTCAAAACCGACCAGCTGATCGACGCTGTCGAGACGAATCTCGCGCAGCAGCGCCCTCTCTGTCTTATCCGTATCGGTTGTTATGTGATTGAGGAACTCGGTCCGGACGGCTTCACAGTACTCGCAGTCGGCTGTGCTGAAGAACAAAACAATGGGAATCCCGCGGGTTTCGGAGAGTGCTCCGGTCTGGTTAAGGTCGGTCGCAAGGTGCAGCTGGCCCGACAACGCCGGTTCAGCCCCTGACAGCGCAAGACAAAGAAGTGCAGCATAACGAGCCCGGTAACGCATAACAGGAATTATAGCGAGGGTCGCCCGACACTCGGAGCCAAACACTAACGACAGTGTGAGTCCAGACGATGTATCACGGCAAGGGGGACCACCGGTGGCCCCTATCCGTGCCGAATTGTGATTCCCGCGGCTTCCCGGTCCCAGGTGCTGTCGGTCAGGCCCCGGTCTCGTAACGGGTATTTCTGGATCTTGCCGGTCGGGGTCTTGGGCAGGGCATCAACCCGGTCGATGTAACGCGGTACCATAAAATAGGCTAGCCGTGGCACCAGGAACTCGATCAGCACTGCCGGGTCGAACGCCGAAGGGTCGCTGGCTACGATCACGGCCATCACATCCTGCTCGGTGTGTGCCGAGGCCACCGGGATGACCGCACACTCGACGACATCCGGGCTGGCGTTGATCTCGTTTTCGACCTCTATGGATGAGATGTTTTCGCCGCGCCGCCGAATGGCATCTTTGGTTCGATCGATAAAATAGAAATTTCCGACAGCGTCGCGCATCAGCATGTCGCCAGTGTGATACCAGAGATTACGGAACGCTTTCTCGGTCCACTCTGGATGATTCCAGTAACCATTGCTCATGATCCAGGGCTCACGGCTCCGAACCAGTGCCTCGCCAGGCACCCCGTGGGGTAGCTCCGCGTCGCTCTCATCGACGATGCGTACCTCGTAGCGGTCTTCGGCGACCCGCCCGCAACTCTTGTTGTCCACCAGGTCAAATCCAGAGCGCATTGGACAGTTCATCTCAGTGCCGCCCCAGGTCGTCGAGACCAGGCAGCCGAAGCGTTGTTTGAAGCCCTCAACTTCCGGAATCAACGGTGCCATCAACACGCGTTCCAACGGGTTCTGGTGATCGCTGGCCGAGAGCGGCTGTTGGTAGAGAAAATTAGCCATGGCACCGAGTAGAAAAGAGCAGTTGGCGTCAAAGCGCGCGATGTCCAGCCAATAACGCTGCGCGCTGAAACCACCGCTGATTACCGCTGTCGCACTGGCGATACAACTGGCATAGACCACGGCGAACTGTCCGGCGAGATGGAACAGCGGCAAAGGCGCGTAGTAGACGTCGCCCGCGTCCAAGGCCAGCATCTCGGTCACGCCGAAGGCATATTCGTAGGCATGGGCGTGGCACACCGTGGCTCCTTTTGAGGGGCCGGTAGTCCCGGAAGTGTACATAACGGCCATGAGGTCGCGGTAAACGGGGCCTGTACCGGACCATGCAGTGCTACTCTCTAGTGTTTGGTAATCGACGATCTCGAATCGTCGGGCGAGCGCCTCGGGCACCTCGGCGATATCGCAGTTGCGGACGATCAGTCTCTGGAGGTGTTCAAGCTCCGGGGCCAGGGGCTCAAACCGATCGAGAAATTCGACGTCCACGACAAGATTCTGGGCCAGTGAATCGTTGACGAGGTAAGCCAGGAGGTTTCCTTTGTAGTGTACGTTGACTGGGACCTCAATGGCGCCGAGTTTGGACAGCGCACACCACGTGAGAATGAAATCCACCGTGTCGGGCAGCATGATGAGTACGGTGTCGCTGGCAGTGATACCGAGTCGGCTGAAGCCGCTGGCAAGGCGGCTCGAACACTGGTCCATTTCACCGTAGGCGTAAGATCGCTCTTCTGTCACGATCCAGGGCGAGTCAGGGATCTGTCGCGCGCGCTTACCCAGCACGGTTGCGAGATCCTGTTCGGTTCTGGGGTCTTCGATCATCGTATCGTCAGAGGCCTCCCAGTTGGTGACCACGAACGATTACTGTAGTGCGATTCAACCTACAGGATAAGTCCGGTTGGCAGATCAGGGCCGAGTTGATTCCGCAGGCGCGCCGCGCTCGGCACGTCACGGACCCACTCGTAAAAAACCCCCTTGGTGTTGGTGATCATGATACCGGCGTTCTCCATCCGCTTGAGGCCAGCTACATGATTCGGTTCCGGAGATGCGGTCGCGTCCGCAATGACCAAGGGCCGATAGCCGGCAGCATGCAACTGCAAGGCTGAATGGGCAACGCAGACATCGGTCTCCATACCCACAAGGACAACCTCCGACTTCCTGACGTCTTCTAGGGCCTTTCGTATGTCAGCTTGCGCCAGCAGACCAAAGCTGAACTTATCGAATACCGGCAGGCTGTTGGGCAGCAGGGTCTTGAGAGCCGGCAGCAGGTCGCCGAGATCCTGGATATTTTCCGCCGTGGCGATGATCGGAATATCCAGGTAACCCGCAACGCGCATCAGCCAAGCGATACGGGAGACCAGCTTAACCCGCTGGCAGGCGGGGAGTTTGTCCAGAAAATAGGCCTGTACGTCGATGACGATTAAAATGCTGTTAGACGCCTGAATCAGCATGTTTCGAGTCGTTGTGTTTCAGTAGCCATATTTTTCGGCAGGACAACCGCAGTGCGGGTGGTTCCCTGGCGTATCACAGCACCCACACCCCATCTTATATTGGCGATCCGGTAGATGATCCTATTGGAACAGGAGCTAGTTGACAACGCCAGTGGCTGTTCCACAGCGTTCCGGATGATGGACTCAGGCACCGGTCAGCACGGTCAATTCGCTTTTTCGCTGCCAATTTGCCGAGGGGCAATTCCAATCGAACAGAGCCAGGGCAGCTTTCCCGGTTTTAGATGCTTTTGTTATTGGTCCGTTTGCGGGTCCCTCCGCTAGAATCAGGCAGACCATGAATTGAAAAGATGCTGGATCGGGCACAAAGACGCCCATGAACACCCGCAATCGTTCGGAGCAAAGCCGTGTCAGAACCCGGTGAATCACTGAAACTCTATATCACTGCGAATTCCCCCTATGCCCGTCTGGCACGGATCGTGGTCCTGGAAAAACGTCTTGAGGGCCGTGTTGAACAGGTCATGGCGAAGACCCGGCAGGCAGAAAGCCCGTATTACCAAGTGAATCCTTCAGGTCGGGTGCCGTGCCTGGTGCTGCCAGATGGCAGACGACTGGAGGAATCTCAGCTGGTGTGCCATTACCTTGACCACCTGGATGCAGCCCCACGGTTTGAACCCCCGGCCGGTGAAGCCACTCTGGAGGTGAGGCGTCTTGAAGCACTGGCCCGCAGCCTGGTAGACGGGCTGAGTGTGTGGATCCGGGAGGGATTCCGACCGCAAGACGAAAGGTCGCCTGGAATCATCGCCCATGAGCGGGACCGGGCGGTGCGCTTGATCGACGTCTGGGAGACCGAGGTCGGTCACCCGGCTATTCAGGGGGCGCTCGATAACATGGCGCAGTTGACGCTGATCACTGCGCTGCAACTGGAGCACTGGAATCCGGATTTCGAGTGGCGCGACGGCCACCCGAACCTGGTGAATTGGGCCGAGTCACTGGCGGACAAGCCTTCGATCTACGAGACGATGCCTGTGGGCTGATTCTGCTGCCAGGGCTCAATAGACATAGCGATCAACCAAGAGATCGAGGAGAACATCAAGATGATCCCGACAGTGGGTGATATTTCCCGTGTCAGCGCGCACCTATACGGCGATAAAACCGCGCTGATTATTGAAGACAAACAGTTTAGCTTCAGCCAGATCGACGCGATGGCCTGCCGGATCGCTAACGGTCTGAAGACAGCCGGTGTGGGGCCCGGAGACCGGGTGACGCTGTATTCACCCAATTGCTGGGAATGGGCAGTCAGCTACCATGGTATCGCCAAAACCGGGGCGGTGATCAACCCGATCAACGTCATGCTGACGCCCGATGAAGTCGGGTACGTCGTTGAAGACAGCGGCGCCAAGGTCGTTATCGGATCGTCCGACAAAGCCGAGTCGCTGCTGGATCTCAAGGGCAGTGGTGAGCTCAAGGAGGTCGTGCTGTTTGGCGAGCAGGTGGTCACCGGTGCGTCGTCATTTGAAGACTGGCTCAAAACCGGTGCTGACACCTTTGACGTGGCGCAGCGCGCCCGTGATGAGTTGGCGGCGATCTGCTACACATCGGGCACTACCGGTCATCCCAAAGGCGCCATGCATTCGCACCGCAACATCGTGACCAATGCTCACGGCACGGCGCTGATGCATGTGCGGACCGCCCGGGATGTCCTCGTCAACTCACTGCCATTGCCCCATGTTTATGGATCGGTGGTCTTTAACAGCAGTTTCATGTACGGCATGACACTGGTGATAGTGCCGAGATTCGAAGAAGAAGCCGTTCTGTCGGCCATTCAGCAGCACCGGGCCACCATCCTGGATGGAGTGCCGACGGTCTATTACTTCCTGCTGTCCCATCCAAAGTTCGATGACTACGACCTGTCCTCTCTCACGCGCTCGACGGTAGGCGGTCAGACCCTGCCGGCGGCAAAATCAATCGAATGGACGGAGCGCGTGACGACGCCGGTTCTGGAGCTCTGGGGGATGACCGAGCTTGCCGGCGCGGCGACTGCGAACCCCTATTATGGTGACAACAAGCCGGGCACCATTGGCCTTATGTATCCTGGCAGTGAGGGTAAGATCGTCTCGGCCGATGACCCCAACGTGGAACTTGACGCCGGCGAAGAGGGTGAATTTATGGTCCGCGGCCCGTTGGTGATGCTGGGCTATTACGGTAACGATCAGGCCACCCGGGACGTTATGGCATCGGGTAACTGGATGCACACCGGGGATATTGCAACCCAGGACGAAGACGGCTATTTCACGATTGTGGACCGTAAGAAAGACATGATCTTGACTGCTGGTTACAACGTATACCCCGCCGAGCTGGAGCGGGTCATCTGCGGTCATCCGTCCGTGGCACTGGCTGCGGTTGGGCGCATCCCGGACGAGGCGAGGGGTGAGCTCGCCAAGGCGTATGTCGTGCTCAAGCCTGATACCCAGGCCAGCGGGCAGGAGATCGTTGACTTCTGCAGAGAGACGCTCGCCGCCTACAAGCTACCCCGCGCCGTTCAGTTTGTCGACAGCGTGCCCCAGACTTCCAGTGGCAAGATTATGCGCCGGCTTCTGATCGAGATCGACGACGGTAATCGTGCGGTGTAAAAAATATGGACCGATAACGGGTCTCCCACGACCACCACATTGCGTCGGACGGGCATTCAGTCCTTGTTTTTCTTGTGCTCGTGCTTGTGGTCGTGACCGTCTGACGGGCTAACGGACGCCTTGCTGAACACCAGCTTGCTCACAACAAGATCGCGCTCTGGCTTGGTGAACTCGAGTTTCAGCGCCCACTCACCGTGCATCTCTAGAGTGATGCGGGCATGGTACATCCCGTTGCCGACACTGTGTGCGGACACCGGCTCGACGTTGTGTGCCATGGGCATGGAGGGCATATCGGCAGCGACGGTGAATTCTGCGTCGGCAATGACCTCACCGGACTTTTTGCCGGTCAACATGACCATACAGTCGAAGACAAGCTTTTCGTCGGTTGGCGTACACTCGATCATGGCCGATTTCTTCTCCGCTGCGTGCGCTGGAATCAAGATCAAGAAGAGGCTGGCGGCAAGCACGCTTATTCGGAGACTGCTCATGAGTGTCTCTTTTGGAAACTGCTTTCTTTCAGATCGACCTAGAGTAATGTTAGGGTAAAGCAGGGTTCAGATCAAAGCCTCTGACCGGAGTGAATCTAAGATACCCCATTTAGTTGACGGGTCTGCTGACGGGCCTGTTTGTCGCTGGCCTGCTCGCAGGTGCCATCGACGGGTTGTAGAAAGCCTGCCGGTGCTAGAGAATCTTACAGGCCTCATCGAATTCCAGTCGTGGCAGCCGCTTCATGACTTTGGAGATGTTCCCGTAGCCGAGGTTGCACAGAAAATTGGAGCGCAGGGTCGTCCCGGCAAAAAAAGCGTCGTCGACGACCCCGTTGTCGAAGCCCGACATGGGGCCACAATCGAGCCCCACAGCCCGGGCTGCGATCAAGAAATAAGCACCCTGTAGCGTGCCGTTGCGGAAGGCCGTTATTTCGGCGCCGGCCGTGTTGTCTTTAAAGGCCAGCTGCACGGCCGGGTTGTGCGGAAACATCTTCTCAGCGTGCTCCCAGAACGCCGTGTCGTGGGCGATGATGGCAGTGACGGGTGCAGCCCGGGTCTTTTCAAGGTTGTTGGGTTTAAGCGCCGCCTCAAGGGACGCCTTGGATTGTGCTGTTTTCAGGAAAAAAACCCGCGCCGGAAAACTGTTGCCGCTGGTCGGACCCCAGCGCATGATCTCGTAGAGCTCCTTGAGCAGCGAGTCCTCGACCGGACGGTCCTGCCAGCCGTTATGGGTTCTCGCCTCGGTGAGCAGCAGGCGGAGGGTGCCGGGGTCACACTGGGTTACTTCTGCTCTGAGCCTGGTTACCGTATCCTGTGCAGCAGCGTCAGTAGCATCTTGGGTCATCAGTTCTTTCTCCGTGTCGGCGTGCGGTAATCGGAGGTCCTGATCGTGGTCGGTGCCCCGTCATCACGTGACCTTGAAGTATAGGCAGAGACGAGTAGGTTGTCGTGGCCGAGTGAAGCTCAGGCCAGGCTCTCTCGGTTCAGCTCCGGGTTATCCCCAGATAAGACTGTACCAAGTGATTGTCACTCAAAAGTGCTTGGCCCGAGCCTTCCATCACCATGCGACCGCTCTCCAGCACATAGGCACGGTCTGAGATCGCCAGTGTTTGGCGAACGTTCTGTTCTACCAACAGGATCGTCAAACCCTGATCGCGTAGCTGGCGGATGAGTTCGAACACTTCGCTCACAGTAATCGGGGCAAGGCCAAGAGTGGGCTCATCGAGTAATAAAAGCTTTGGGTTGTTCATCAACCCACGAGCCAGGGCGAGCATTTGTGCTTGGCCTCCGCTCAAGCTGGATCCCAGCGAGTCGAGCCGGTTTCTGAGCAAAGGAAACTGTGACAGAATGGTTTCAGGAATTTCGCGGTCCAGCAGGAAACCCCCGCCCGTATAACGTCCCGCCAGAAGATTCTCGCGCACGGTTAAGGTCGCAAACAGCTGGCGTCCTTCAGGAACCTGCACGATACCTTTGCGCACCATCATATGTGATTTGAGTCCGGCAATGTTTTCACCGTCAAGCAGAATCTCACCACCACTGGGCGCATGGATACCGGAAATGGCGTTTAAGACGGAGCTTTTCCCGGCACCGTTGGCGCCAGTAATGGACACGATCTCACCTGATTTGACTTCGAGGGATACCGTATTTACGGCTTGCACTTCACCGTAACGAACATCCAGTTGCAAGACTTGCAACATTCGCTTCAGGCCTGCCCGAGGTAAGCTTCAATCACCTGTGGTTGCCGCAGCACGCTTGCGGGTGGCCCCTCGGCGATCTTCTGCCCGTGGTTCAGTACGCACAGGTGGTCGCAGATGTCCGATATCAGTTCCATTTTATGTTCGATGACCAGGCAGGTACGGCCCGGAGCAATTCGATCTCGCACGAGATTCGCGATGCTGGTTGTTTCAGCCGGGGTCATGCCACCTGCAGGCTCATCCAGTAGAAGTAGTTGTGGGTTGCGAACGAGGGCTCGGGCAATCTCCAGCCGGCGGCGCAGTGGCAGCGGTAGGTCACCAGCGATAATGCCGGATTCATCTATGAGGCCGACGGTGTCCAGTGCTTCCTGTGCCAGGTACATTCGGCTACTGTCAGCTTTTCTGGCTCGCCCTAGCAGCAAGCGTAGGGTCTGATTGTCGCAGCTGATAGAAGCTGCAAGCACATTCTCGAGCACAGTCATTCGTTTGAAGATACGGATATTCTGAAATGTTCGGGCAACACCACGGTGGGTAATCTGATCGGCGGTCGAACCAACAACATCGGCACCATTTAACAAGATCTGGCCAGTGTCCGGAACGTAAATACCGGTAATGATGTTTATCAGTGTCGTTTTGCCCGAGCCGTTGGGTCCAATCAAGCCACTGACCTTACCTAGTGGAATCGTAAGGTCGACCTTGTGGAGCGCCATCAATTCACCGAAAACCTTGCTGATTGATCGTAGTTCAAGCATTGAACCATTTCCGTGTCACAGCTTTGATCCGGTAAATGCGATCTTCATCCAAGATTCCCCGTGGCATGAATATCAACATCACGGCGACGAGACCACCGAAGACGATCATGCGGTAACCCTGAAAGATTCGGATTGATTCAAGGAATCCGATATCTATTGCTACACCGATCAGTGGTCCCAGCACGGTGCCAAGGCCCCCGATAAGCCCGTAAGCCAGAGAATGCACGCCGAGCATTACATTGAAGATCTGTGGTTCGATATAGGTGAATGAATGTGCATAGAGCGTACCACCGAGACCCGCGATAAAGCCGGCGATCACTGCTGCGGAAACTTTGTAGCGAACCGGATCGAGTCCTAGGGTTTTTGTGAGCAGTGGATCTTCTCCTAGCATTCTGAATATCATTCCAAGCCGCGAGCGTTCAATCAGTACCAGAAAGATCAGTACCAGAAACAGGACGCCATAAATCATTATGGTGTACTCCAGCACACTGATGTCATGGTCAAATATCCAGCGAATCTCGCCAAAACCCTCAGCGCCATTCGGTCCGATAAGTTCCCCATCTACCTCGATCTGGTAGGTCAGTTTATACAAGGACAAACGAACCATTTCGGCAAACGCAAGTGTTGCAATAGAAAAATACATGCCGCTGATGCGAAGTGTAAGCACGCCGACAAGGCCAGCCGCCAACGCTGCCAGGATACTGCCAAACAATAAAGCCAGCCAGAAAGGCCAGCCCCACAAGGTGCTGGCCACAGCACCGGCGTAGGCGCTGATCCCAAAAAACGCTTGCTGTCCGAAAGAGATTTCTCCGGTAATAAGTAGAAGATAAGCAGACAGTGCAATAAGCGAGATCATCCCAATGTTCGAGACGACTGTTAGGACGTACTCATTAAACATGGCTAAACAGCTTCCCTGTCAGACCCGCTCGTCTGCAGCGCGCTGTTCGGCCACAATCCGCTGCCCAATCAGTCCCCCGGGCCGCACGATTAACATCACAAACAAGAGCAAGTAGGCGGACAGATCACGGATAACCGGGCCGCCATACCAGAAAGCATTGGCTTCGACCACGCCCAGTAACAGTCCGCCCAGGATCGCTCCGGGCAATGACCCCATGCCGCCCAACATCATGGCAATCAGGCCTTTAAAGGTTGCCCAGAGCCCAAAAAAAGGTGTCACCTGGGAGTCTGCAGATAGGATCAAGAATCCGGCTAAACCGCCCAGAACTGAGACAAGGGCAAAAGCGAGAAATAGAATGTTCGAGCCGTTAATACCCATGTAGGCTGACGCTAGGGGGTTGTCTGAGACGGTTCGAAGTGCGAGTCCCAACCGGGTCCGAAACAGAAATGCGTGTAAAAGTATCAACAGTGCCAGCGTCAGCAGCAACATGGTGATGTGTTCGCTGCGGGCATAAAACGGGCCGAACTCCAAAGTGGTCGTTGTAAAGAAAGCTGGAAACGGATAGGTCCGCTCGGGCAGCAGATGCATGGCGATCTCTTCAAGCTGCATCCAGATCGCGAAACTTGACACCATCGAAGCGATGGTTGCATCACGTCGAATGGCACGGAAACAAAGTCTTTCAACGTAGGCGCCAACTGTGATGGTGGCTATCACCGTGACCAATGCAACCAGCCAGGTGTTGTCTGAAATGTTGAGGTACACCCAGGTACCCACGTAAGCGCCCAGCATGATACTCGGCCCAAAAGACAAATTCAGCCGTTTCATTACGCCGAACACCAAGGTAAAGCCAAGGGCCAGTAACGCGTAACCCGAACCAAACATCAACCCATCTATACAGTTCTGAACAAAATCGGTCATCGCCAGGACCAGGCGTTAGTCAACTGCTCAGCGTTAGCTCGAGCCCACGCCCAGGTAGGCGCGATGGATCATTTCATCCTGCTGCATATCTTCGGGACTTCCATTGAAGGTGACTTTCCCTTGCTCTAGGAGATAGATTTTGTGGGCAACTTTGAGTGCCATGTGGGCGTTCTGCTCGACCAGCAATATGGTTACCCCCTCTTGGTTAAGTTGATGGATAAAGCTGAAGATTTCTTCGACCACCATTGGCGCGAGACCAAGAGAGGGCTCATCCATCATCAATATCTTGGGCCGAGCCATCAGCGCCCGACCAATTGCGAGCATCTGTTGCTCTCCACCGGAAAGCGTCCCACCGATTTGTGCGCGTCGTTCTTTGAGTCGGGGAAAGCGCTCGAAAATCTCGGCGAGATCATCGTCGATGGCCTGACGTTCGCTTCGAGACCGACAGTAAGCACCTGCATACAAATTGTCGGTCACTGACATCTCAGGGAATACCAGTCTGTTTTCTGGTACCAGAGCGATTCCCTTACGCACAATGGATGGTGCTGACTGATTAGTCAGGTCGTTGCCATCTAGCGTAATAGACCCGCTGTGGGGGTTCAGTATTCCGGCAATACTAAACATGGTTGTGGTTTTGCCGGCACCGTTAGGACCCAGTAGGCAGGTGACTTCGCCGTGGCGTGCATCAAGACTCAATCCTTTGAGGGCTTCGATCGCGCCATAACGGGTGACGATGTTTTCGACTTTCAGCACGCCACTTCAGCTCTCATCAGATTGGCCCAGGTAGGCTGTTTGTACCGCCTTGTCCTGTTGGATGTTCTCCGGGGTACCTTCGGCGATCTTTGAGCCGAAATTAAGAACTGCAATGCGGTCGGTAACACCCATCACGAGTTGCATTACATGTTCGACCAGTACGATAGTCATACCTTGTTTTCGTAGGCTGCGTAGTCGTTTTTCAAGTTCCCCAACTTCCGCCTGGTTCATTCCAGCAGCCGGTTCATCCAGCAGCAACAGTCGAGGTTTGGCAGCAATGGCCCTGGCCAGTTCCAGACGCCGCTGTTCACCGAACGCAAGATTAGATGCGAGAACATCAGCTTTATCGGCCAGATCGGAGAACTCCAGCATGACTTCGATTTCTTTTTTTAGTCTGGTACTGGTGCCAATCCATCGGCTCACGATACTCTGGGATTTGATGTCTTCGGTGGAGTTACCCGCGACCCAGAGGTTTTGCCATACAGTTAGCCCGCCGAAAAGACGGATATTTTGAAATGTTCGAGCTATGCCGGTCCTTAAGCGGGCGCTGGGCGCTCGACCATCCAACGAGCGACCCTCAAACAGTATGTCGCCCGACGTGGGTTGAAGCACGCCACAGATGATGTTGACCAATGTGCTCTTGCCAGATCCATTGGGACCGATAAGTCCAAAAATCTCGCCTCTTTCTACTCGAAGATCTAGCCCATCAACGGCCCTCACGCCGCCGAAATGCTTGGACAATGTTTTGACTTCCAGCATAGGGAATCTGTCAGGTAGAACCACCGCGGCGCTTTATACCTAAGGCATTTTGGAGAATCCGAATGGTCTGATTGTCAAACAAACCCATTGGCTTAAAATTCATCGCGACGATGATCAACGCGCCGAACAGCAACATTCGCCAGTCACCCAGAAAACGCAGACCCTCGACCAATAAACCCTGGATGAACACTACGGCGACCAGAGTACCGAATACGTTCGTAAGCCCGCCTAGAATCGGGTAGGCAATAGCGAAGGTGGCCAGCAACACCGTAAAGGTATGATGATCAAGGTCGGTTACCTGATGTGCATAGAGGCTACCAGCCAGTCCAGCGACGACTCCGCCTGCAGTCATTGCCGCAACCTTGACGACAGTCACGTTGATGCCGGTACTGTCAGCTGCGAGTTCATCTTCTCCGACCGCCCTTAGCACTGCACCGACTCGGGTCCGATCAGACCACCAGATAATAGCCATGACCACGACAACGAAGGTCCAGAGGAAGATCGTTACCTCCCAATTGAGCCAACCGTTGTTATTAAAGTATCGAATCTCAGCAAAACCCATGGTGCCGTTTGGGCCAATTTCGGTGCCGTCGCGCACAACCTGCCACCGGAGGTTATAGAAAAACATTCGCGCAAATTCGCTGAACGCGATGGTTGCGACGACCAGCATTAAACCGCGGACACGCAGCGCTGGAAATCCTACCAGGAAGGCTAGCCCCCCAGCGACCAGCATCGCGGCACCAATTGCGCTCAAAATACTCCATTGAAAGATTACCGTGAGGATCGCAGCAGTGTAGGCCCCGACACCAAAGAATCCGGCCTGTGCCATAGAGACCTGGCCAGTCAGAATCAACAGGTAAGCCGACAGACCAAGTAAAGTGTGAATGCCGATCGTATTGATCAGGTTAAGGTAGTAGTCCACGGATGGGTTTCACCAATAATGAATGCTTACCTAATTCAGTCTCGCGTAATTGTGCTGCCGAACAGGCCGTTAGGCCTGAAAACAAGAAACAAAAACAACAACGCGACCACGTACATGTCTCGTTCGTCAATGCCACGAAAGTAAAGAAAAACATTCTCAAACCCACCGATAAACAGGCCGGCAATGATGGCGCCTGGTATCGAGCCCAGCCCCCCAAGAACCGCGACAATAATACCTTTGACGGTCAGCGGTACTGTCATCACCGGTGACAGCACACCGACGGCAGCTGCGGTCATAGCACCAGCGATACCGCCGAGGACACCTGCTATCGCAAAAGTTACAGAATTGGTGGTGTGGACACCGATACCACAAAGACGCGCGGCAATATCTTGTTGAGCGACGGCGCGTGTCGCGAGCCCCAGACGGGTCTTAAATAGGATATACAGCAGAACTCCAGTACTGAGTAGTCCGATAATAAATACGAAGACGAGATCACCGCGAATTCCGAACGGGCCAATTTCAAAATAGATGTCATCGAACATACTCGGAAACGTCAGCGGAGAACCGCGCGTCACATGAACGACAACTTCATCGATAAAGAACAATCCGCCCACTGAGGCCATCAGGGCTGCTAAATGGTTGTGGGTTGGGATGAATCGAAAGCATGTGAAATAGATCGCGTAGCCGAGTAGCGCAGCGGCCACAGCGGATACGCCGAAAACAACGACCAATGGCGCTTTAACCAGAACAAAGGCGGCAAGGCCAGCATAAGCCCCGGCCAGCGCTGCCCCGGCATAGGCCATGTTGAGTTTGCCCATGGCCCCGAAAATCAAGGTAAAACCAATACCGATCAGAGCATATGTGGACCCGAACAGCAGACCATCGGTTATTGTTTGGGTTACCTCTACAAACTCATACCAGAAGTCGTCCATGGCTAATCAGTTTGCCGAAGAGGAAATCCCGCGATGCACTTCGGCACCGCGGGACTACTCATCAGTCGTTATCAACCAGAATCAGCCGCGTGGGTCGTGGATTACTTTCCATTGGCCATCGACGACCTGGACATAAACATAGGGTTTACTGGCTTCACCTGTAGCAGTGTCGCGAGAGACCGGACCAATCAAACCGTCACTGGCCGTAATCGATGCGAGCGCATCACGGAACTTGGCACGGTCGGCGTCCACGCTATCGGAGCTGGCCGTAATACCAGCAGCTTCAACAGCTGCCTTGACCAGATAAGCATTCTCCCAAGCGGCCGCACTATGCAGATCCAAAAAGCCGCCGGCTTTACCAACGATATCATTGGCCTTTTGAGCTTCCGCGGTGATCGGTGCGAAACCGGTTGGAATGATAATGCCTTCAGCTTCCTTCATGCAGCCATTCAATGTTTCCTGACTCGCTGAACTGGTCAGGCCCACCAGCAACTTGGGCTTGACACGCTGACGTTTCATTTCCTTTAAGAAGCCGCACGCCGAAAAAGGGTGTGAGGACACCAGAATCATGTCAGGATTCTGCTTCTTGATCTTGCGGGCCTGCACAGTGTAGTTGGTGTCGCCCATTAGCCAGTGTTGAGTCTTGGCAGCAGCCTGGAGCTCCTTCATACCCTGTTTAACTTTGGGGCCAAGCTCTGGCACGGCTGGGCCCACCCACTCGAAACCATGCTTGATAGCAGCTTGCACAATAACGGCGGTATGAGTGATAAACGAATGGCCCTGATCAGTTTCGGTACCGCCACTGAAGGTCTTGATATCAGGATGCTGCTGACTCAACCAGGCGAACAAAGCATCGTACATGGCGATTTCGTTAGGCACATTGCGAAATGCCCACTCGGAAATCTTTGCAAGACCTGGGCGAATGCAGGTGTCGGCGAGGATCGGCATCTGCAGACCAGAGTCGGAAGAGTCACCAACTTTCTTCTGCAGCACACCGAACATCGCCTGGCAGCTGCCAGAGCAGGTCGCACCCATACCGACGATCGCGTCGGTGGTGGACGCGGTTTTGCGCAAAATGGCGATGTTCTGATCCTTTTTACATGCGCTGTCTTCGTATCCTATGACCTCAATAGGCGCCATCGAGCCATCACCCAGCTTAACGCCACCAGCTGCATTGATTTCAGCCACTGCTGAACGAAGGGCTGTCTCTGAGTTCACACCAAACGATTTAAGCGGCCCGGACTGTGCACCCCAGCCCAATACCTTGACCGAACGGTCAGCGCTGCTCGTTAGAGCGCTCAACGACAATGCGCAACTGACCAAACCCACTGAAACGACTTTGCAAAACCTTTTCATGGTTTCCTCCTTAAACTTTAAAGCAAAAAATACGACATATTCCAAGGTAAGACGCAAACGAAAGGCGTCGTTCTGCTACTTATAGCCCCTCGGCGAGTGTCGTGCAAGCGAGGGTTTTGAACGCTTAAGGTGGGGCCTGGGTTTGGATGGATTTCGCCGTGACTGGAACCTGAGAAAGGGCGTTCACGCCAGGATTGCGCCACTGTGATAAACCATTTTGACGCTAGTAATTCCCCAGATTTCAACGGCCTTTATTGATCTACTCTGGTCTCGATAAGAGTGGGCATGTGCCCACTCTTAGTAACAAAGAATACTATCCACAGTGATTATTGGTTTCATACCAACGCTTCAAACGAGCGGTCCGTCCGAATCCCCACTTTAGGAGTCTTTACTTCGCGCCCAGGCCAGCCTCGGTTGCATTGACCAGACAAGCCATGTTGCCGTAGGGGTGCTTGTTCTCGTGCATCAACTGATGGGCATGACCGATTTCATCGAAGCTGTAGGTACTCGACAGACATGGATCGACCTTACCGGAGATGATCAGTTCGTTCACCGCTGCCGCCTGCTCATCATTGGCAAGGTGGCTGCCCTGGAACCGTTTCTGCATCATCCAGTGGTAGCGCAGGTCCAAAGTCACGTTGTAACCCGTGGTACCGGCGCAGATCACCATCATGCCGCCCAGATCGCAGACAAAGCCGGACGTTGGCAGAGTTGATTCCCCGGGGTGCTCAAAGACTATCCTCGGGTTCTTGCGCTCGCCAACGGCATCCCAGATCGCCTTGCCAAAAGCCCGGGCCCCTTTCATCCAGCCACCCCACTCCTTGCTGTTGGTGTCAGGCATTGGCCCCCAGTGATCGAATTCATTTCGGTTGATGACACCGACAGCGCCCTTGTCCAGGCAGAACTGGCGCTTTTCCTCGTCAGAGACCACCGCCACCGCCTTGCCACCCCGGGCAGTGACAATCTGCAGGGCCAGAGAACCGAGGCCCCCGGCGGCACCCCAGACCAGGACCACGTCGCCTTCTTCGACGATATTAGGCGACCACCCCATGAGCATGCGGTAAGCCGTAGAGGCACACAGCATGTAACACGCGGCCTGTTCCCAGGTCAGGTGTGGGGGCTTGGGCTGACACTGGTGCGATTGGGCCCGGGTGAACTGGCAGTAGCTGCCGTAGTTGGTCTGATAGCCCCAGATACGGGTCGAGGGGGCAAGCATGGGATCCCGACCAGACAGTACCCAAGGGTCGTCCGGTTCCCACCACCCCGAATGGATGACTACCTCATCTCCGACCGTGACGTTGCTGACCTTTGAGCCCACCGCCCAGACGACACCAGCGCAATCGCTGCCACCGGCGTGAAAGTCTTCCGGTTCACCCTTTTTCTGGCGATCGGCGATGACATCGACGGGGTAACCCAGCGCCGCCCAGACATTGTTGTAGTTGATCCCAGTGGCCATGGTGTAGATCAGCACATCTTGGGGTCCGATCTCAGGGACCGGTATGATCTCTCGTTGCCAGGCGTCTTTGGGTTCACCGAACCGGTCTTGGCGGACACAGAATGCGTGCATGTTTTCAGGCACAACACCGAGCGGTGGTTTCTCGCCGAGCGCATAAATCTTCTCGACTTGGGGGGTTTCAGAGTTGTTTTTTGAGTCCATCAGGAATTCCGTGGTTGGTGTTCTGGTCAAGAAAAGCCGCAACAACCATCTGCAAATTATTGGAACAAACGATGGCTGAAGGACCGCAGCCACCAAGTTTATAGTTGTGCCGTTTGCTGTGTCTACGCTCTACAGGGTGCGCCAGGCGAAGAAAGCTATTGATGCAGGAACAAAGTCCTCGCACCGGCGTAGTGCTGGTTTGAGATACAGTATTTTGTGACCGACTCATCCCAGTTGTCGCCTGCCCGAAGGTGCGCCTCGAGCTTCGGCAGATTCGCGACACTTGCGCCGCCGACCACATCGACCCCGCGGGAGAAAAAGGGATCGGGTAAACAACCGACGGTTGGGCCGATCAGGGCGATCCTAGCGCTAGGCGCGCAACTGGCGAGTACCGATTCTAGGGTGTCGTTGAGTAGTGTCGAGGCTGTTACCAGAACCCGGTCACATGACTGCAGCGCAGCCATGTCTAGGGTTACCTCCACCGGCCCCCCGTAGTCCAGATACAAAGCATCTTTTTCGATTACGGTCAGCGTTATTTCGCGGCCCTCCAGCATTCGGACCAAAGGCCTGAAAAATCCCACCATTCCCACGTGATGAGCGGTGGCCACCTCCATTTGACCGAGGGGGTCAGAACCGTACTCCAGGCAGGTCTTGTCGGTGCTGAAAAGATGCTGGCTAATTGCATTGAGTGCGCCCAGTCCCAGGGTGCGCTGCAAAGGGTCGCTGGAAGCGTATCCGGCAGCAAGATCCAGTACCGGTGTGCCGATGATGTTGTCGATATCAATGTGCGCGCGTATGTGGCCCAGCATGGTGTCCAGACGGGTAAAAAAGAATCCGCAGCTACCGTCGGCCAGCAACAGCGCGCCAAATTTCTTGTGGTGCGGGTCCCGGGGATGCTCCGGCGGAAGGTGCAGCCACGTCACCGCAGGCAGCACACGCTGCCGACAGATATCGTCTACCAGTGTGACCAGTTCGGTCGCGATACTCATCAAGTCTGAATGGCTCGGGCCAGGATCCAGTAGTCAGAGATAGAGCAGTGTACCGTACAGTGGAAGAACCGCAGTCGGGTCAGCTTATCCGATGGGCGCCAGAATAACCCAGTTGGCGCCAGCCCTCGTAAACCGCGACGGCCACGGCATTGGAGAGGTTAAGGCTGCGACTGCCTGGGCGCATGGGTATCACCACGCGGTGGTTTTCAGGTGCGAGTTGCCGGATGCTCGCCGGCAGCCCTCGAGTTTCAGATCCGAACACCAGGGCGTCGCGGTTGCGAAACCGGCACTCCCCGGGAGCCTGGTGATGTTGGGTGGAGAAGGTGAAGAGTCGCTCGGGGTTTTCTGCTTCAAGAAAAGTATCAAAGTTGGTATGAACCGTTACCGCCGACAGATCAGCGTAATCCAGACCAGCACGGCGAAGCTGGGGTTGCTCCAGTGCAAAGCCGAGCGGTTCAATGAGATGAAGCGCACAGCCCGTATTGGCACACAATCGGATGATGTTGCCTGTATTCGGTGGTATCT
>Ga0207984_1000007_pt1 | contig 112969 bp, 93 predicted proteins | sample ETNtaG_30_FD_185760 | JGI IMG/M metagenome (GOLD analysis project Ga0207984, IMG submission 185760) | Marine microbial and viral communities from oxygen minimum zone, Eastern Pacific Ocean - ETNP201306PF43B (SPAdes) (version 2) | ecosystem: Environmental > Aquatic > Marine > Oceanic ...
ACGGCACTGCAATCAGGGTCAACAGCAGTGTCATCTTGAGGCCACGCCACAAGTAAGGTAAAGAGGAAATCAGGATCTCCAGATTGAAGAAATTGTAGATCAGTACGTCGAGGTTGGATTCCACGATGCTTCCTCAGTGCTTCCAGGCATAGCGACGCTCAACCCAGCGGGTAAACAGGGTCAGCGGGAAAAAGATCAGCAGGTAGCCAAGGGCCGCCAGAGTCAATGGAGAAGTGTTCGCGCTATAGGCCTGGGCGGTCTGGGCCACGTTGAGCATCTCTTCTACGGCGACTACCGATGCCAGTGCCGTATTCTTGGTGATCGTGATCGTACGGTTGGTCAGTGGAGGAATGGTCATCCGTACGGCCTGCGGGATGATCACGAAAACCAGCGTGGTCACATGACTCAGTCCGGTGGAGCGGGCCGCCTCCCATTGGCCTTTCGGCACCGAAGTAATCCCGGCCCAGTAAATCTCTTCTGCAAAGGCGGCCAAGACCAGACTAAGGCACAGCCAGACCGAGACAAACCCGGAAAACTCCAATCCGACCAGTGGCAGCGCAAAATAGAAAAGCACCATCAACACCAGAGGCGGGATCGCCCGGAAAATATCCACAAAAACAACGATCACCGCACTGACAGGTTTCACCCGGTGGGCACGGATAAAGGCCAGCACAATGCCGAACGACAGCCCGCTCGCAACGATCAGCACACCGAGGCCGATCGTCGTCCAGAAACCGGCCACGATGGCCGGGAAATACTCGACGAGCACTTCCCGGTTAAAGAAACTATGAAGGAAAGTGTCCATGCCGATCCTTCAGATGCCTAGTGGCGGGAGATTCGGCTGAGAAACTCCCGTGTGCGGCGGTGTTCAGGGGCACCGAAAAGCCTCTCCGGTTCCCCTTGTTCGAGGATCTCACCTTCGTCCATGAAGATGACTCGGTTGGCAGCCTCGCGCGCAAACGCCATCTCGTGGCTGACCACCACCATGGTCATCCCCTGGTCACGCAACGAACGCATTACTTCCAGAACACTGCCAACCAGCTCTGGGTCGAGTGCACTGGTCGGCTCGTCGAACAACATCAGCTTAGGCTCAAGGGCTACAGCTCGTGCGATCGCAACCCGTTGCTGCTGCCCACCGGATAACTCGTTGGGATAGGCGCGCGCCTTGTCTGATAAGCCCACGGCCTCCAGAGCCTCCATACCACGCTGCTCGGCCCGGACCTTGTTTAGTTTCATCATTTTTTTCAGTGCCAGGGACACGTTTCCCAGCGCACTCATGTGGGGATACAGGTTAAAAGACTGAAAAACCATCCCAATTTGCTGCCGTACCTGGTTGATGTTCACATCCTTGTGCAGGATGTCCCGACCGTCAAAGACAATCCGCCCGCTGGTGGGTTCCTCAAGGCGGTTACAGCAACGCAGTAAGGTGCTCTTTCCCGACCCCGAGGGACCGATAATGAAGACGAACTCCTGTTCTTGGACTCCCAGGTCGATGCCCCGCAGCACTTCCAGGTCACCGAAACATTTGCGCAGCGACTCGAGCGAAAGAAGCGTGGTCGAATCACTCACGGCAGCCACCTGTCCTGGATAAGGTAATCCGCGACATTGATGTGATCAGGTCATCGCCCAAGCGAGTGGATTGCGCTTGAGTCAAGCGCCAGCCCTGTCAGGGGCTCAGGTTACACGGGCCCGGCAGTTGTGCGACACCAACTGCCGGGCCCCAGGCTTCGAGCGACTAATTGCAGCTGATCTTATGTGGAGAGGGATCGTAACCGCCAAATCCCGGCATACCGTATCCGCGGTAAACGACATTGGCCGAAGATGTCGGCAACGGCGGCATACCGATCCATTTTTCGTGAATACGCGCAACGGTGCCGTCAAGCTTCATGCATTCGATGATGTCTTCGAACTGGTTTCGCAGTGCCACATCATCTTTACGAAATGCAAATCCACCTTTCTTTCCCGATTCGATCACAACTTCGGCCACTGACAATTGGGCGTTCTTACTCGCGGTCCAGCCGCCGACCGTGTCACCTGCCATGTTGGCAAAAGCCCGCCCCGTAACGACGGCCTGAACCGCTTCGGTGTTCTTGCCAAAACGCATGATTTCCCAGTCGTACTGTTCCTGCCGGGCACTCAGCCATTTGTCAAACAGGTTGCCTCTATTAACAGCAATCTTCTTGCCTTTAAGGTCATCGAGAGTCTTAGCGGCCGATCCTTTCTTGATGATAAAAATATAGTTCACATCCATGTAGCCTTCGGCAAACAGCATGTTCTTGGACCGGTCGGCAGTAATGGTCGTCGGCGCAATAATCGTGTCATAACGTTTGGCATTCAGTCCGGCAAATATTCCGGACCACTCCTGGTCGATGATCTCGAACTTCTTACCCATGCGGCGCGCAACCTCGTTAGCAAGATCCACGTTATAACCCTCGACACCGCCATCCGCCGTAGCCATGACGTGCGGTACGTAGCCCACGTCAGCTGCGACTTTGATGGTTTCTTGGGCCTGGGCTGAAGCCATCATGGCAACGCCGGCAACAAACGCGCACACTGCTGTGCTGGATAGTCTGGTCATTCGTTTCACTCCTTCGGTTACTGTTGTCACCGCAAATCGAAATCCTTTCGAGTAGCTGATCAGAATCCGACGGGGAATGCGGCTTAATCCAATGTTATCCTGATAAACAATTCCTACCCCCGCCAAGCAGTCTACTTCAGGCTGAATGTGGCGACAATGGCCCGCACAGGGGCCCGTCAGTCAGTCAGACAACTGGTCGATCAGCGCTGCACAGGTGGTCAGCCCGGCGATACTGCCGAGTGCCTCCAGGTTCACCTCATGAACCCGCTGGTCGAAGGCCGCACAGCCATCGGACAGAACGGTCACTTCAAAGCCATGGACATGTGCATCGCGTACCGTTGATGCGACGCCGCCATTGGTGACGATGCCGCCTGCAACAAGGTGGGTGATGCCGGCCTGGCGCAGTACCCATTCCAGCCGGGACATATAGAACGCCGAGTAGGCGACTTTCTCCACCGACAGGTCAGCCGGAGAAAGTTCCTCCACCAGTGCATGACCAAAACTCCCCGGCGCAAAATCGCCCCGAGAAAGGAAAGGACGTAATTCCCGAAGGTGCTGACTGATCAACGGCTCAGCATCGCGTCCTGGAACGAGTGTGAAGTGGGTCGACACCACCCATCCACCAGAACGTCGGACAGCATCACAAACTGGGGCCAGTGAAGCAGGCAGTGCAGCTATGGCCTCACAGGTGATACCCGCTCGTGCGTAGGCCCCTTCGGCATGCAGAAAGTCATTCTGCAGGTCGATCAGAACCAGAGCCGTGTTCGACAGTGTTGCCACTATGGTTACTCAGGGTTCAGTCGTTGCACAACCAGATTACCATGGCCGTCGACCACGCCTTCCAGGCCCGGATCGATGAAGATTGTCGCATCGGACTGCTCGAGCACTGCCGGCCCGTGGATACGTTCCCCCACTGGCAGGCTGAGCCGTTCGTAAACACGAGCCCGGTGCCAGCCCCCATCAGCCCATACATCCCGCTCACCTGTCATCGTGCTCGTGGTGTTGGCGGCAGGCGCGATGACCGACAGATCAAAAACCGGCCGTCGGCCCACCACGGCAATCCGAAGGTTCAAGACTCGCAGGGGAATATCCTCCAATAGGCGACCGTAGGTCGCGCGGTAAGTTCGGTCGAAAGCCGCTCCTATGACCGCACCGGCAGTGCTGTCGTCCGGTAACTGCTCCTGCAGGCGCACCGCAATCGTATGAGTCTGACCGACATAGTTCATGTCCAACTCACACAGCACCTCGACCCCGTCGAGACGCACCCCCGCTTGGCGCAACAGGCGCTCACCGTTTTCTGTGCTTTCCCGTATCCTCTGGACGAGTTGCGCAGTGTCCAGTTCCGCCAACAGCTGGTTAATCGTCATCACCCGGTCGTGGCGCATGTCTGCAGCGATACAACCCAACGCACTGGTGACCCCCGGGTAACGGGGTATCAGTGCACTGGCGAGCCCAACGTCCTTGATAAGTGATCCCACGTGTAGGGCGCCGCTACCGCCGAAAGGCATGGCGACAAAGTTCTTGGGGTCATGGCCGCGCTCAACCGATACCAATCGGATGGCCCCGGCCATTTTCGCGTTGGCCACGCGGATAACGGCCTCAGCCGCTGCCATGGCATCCAGGCCCAGCGGCGAACCGATCTCGCACTGAATCGCATGCCGAGCCAATTCAACATCGAGCGTTGCTCGTTCGCCCCCGATTGGCTGCTGCGCATTGATGCGGCCCAGCACCAGATTGGCATCGGTCACGGTCGGGTGAACGTTGCCCTGCGCGTAGCAAACCGGTCCTGGATCTGACCCTGCACTTTCAGGCCCGACCTGAAGTAACCCGCCCGCATCGATCCGTGCGATCGAACCGCCTCCAGCACCGATCGTGGTGATCTCGACCATCGGCGTCCGGATAATCATGCCAAAGTCAATCTGGGTCTGTGGCACCATTTCACTGCGGCCTTTCTCGATCACAGACACATCAAAACTGGTACCCCCCATATCACAAGTAATAAGATTCTCGATCCCCGCGGACTGGGCAATGTGGGCACTTGCGATTACACCGGCTGCAGGCCCAGACAACGCGGTTCGAACAGGAAGCCTGCAGGCGGTGTCAATCGTCATGACGCCACCATTGGACTGCACGATCAGGATGTTTCCACTCAACCCGTCGTTGCGAAGCCCGCGTTCCAGTCGGTCGAGATACTCCCCGATGACTGGCTGCAGGTAGGCGTTCAGCGATGCCGTAGAAGCCCGCTCGAATTCCCTGATTTCCGGCAGGATCTCATGTGAAGCGGTCACGTGGGGGTTTGGCCACATCGCCCGCACCGTCTCCACAGCCAGGCGTTCGTTGTGGTCATTGGCGTAGGCATTGATGAAGAACACACAGATCGATTCAGCACCCTGCTCGAGCAACTGCTGTGCGGCCTGGCTGACCTGATCGGGCTCGATCGGTCTCAGCAAGGTGCCGTCCGCGAGCACTCGTTCGTCGACTTCGAGGCGAAAATCGCGGGGAATCAACGGGGTAAATGTCCCCCACAGGCCCCAGGTGTTGGGCCGGTCCCTGCGCCGCATTTCCAACACGTCCCGAAACCCACGGGTGGTGATCAAGCCGGTCCGGGCACCTTTGCGCTCAAGCAACGCGTTGGTCGCTACCGTTGTCCCGTGAACGATGGTCGCCACACGGCCGAGCCCGCCAAGGGCCCGGGTGATACCGTGCTGAATGGCCCGGGATTGATCATCCCTGGTAGTGGGCACCTTGACAACGTCACAACTGCCATCAGCCTCATTAAGAAAGAACATGTCGGTAAACGTCCCCCCGACATCAACGCCAACAACGATTTGTGCGGTCCCGGTACTCATCACCCAATCCGTGATCTACTGCCGGCCCTTACCGGTGCCTGCTGTCACATAACCGAGCCGGAGGTCCTCTTGCTGGCGCTCCTGCCTTCTTTTACCAGGCATCCCAAACCCACCGCCACCCGGGGTTTCGAGGCGAACCCGCTGATCTTTCTTTAACTTAACACCGACGATCTTGGACACCAACTCCGGTGAGTGAAACCCATCATCCTGCTCATAAGAGAACCGGTTGCAACTGCCCGGTGATCCGCCCGCCACACCAGGTGGTGGAAATTTTCCTCGATCGCCGAAAAGAAAAGCTTCAGCTTCATTCTCTAGCAGGGCGATTTCGTAGACCGCTCCACAGCCGCCGCGGTGCTCACCGCCGCCACCACTGTCCGGCCGCAACGCCCATTGGGTAAAGTACACGGGGTAGGCAGCCTCTAGAATCTCCAACGGCGGAATCGTGGCCGTCGAGATCGGCGCGTTACCATGGTTGAGACCATCACCTTCGGGGTGCCCGCCGTGTCCTCCGCCAAAGAAGGAAAACATCACCCAGCGTCGCCCGTCTCCGCGGAACCCGGCAAGAGACAGCGCGTTGATCGTACCGTACGCGCAGCCGTTAGAGATCAAAGGATCGGCCTGTGACAAGGCCACGAAGATCACGTCGATGATTCGAAGGATGGTCTCGGTATACCCCCCTACCGGCCGGGGAACAGTTGCCGATAGCAGACTGTCTTCCGGGATAACGAATTCGATAGGCGAAAGAACGCCGGAGTTTGCCGGCACCTCTTTGAAGATATGTTTCAAAGCAACGTAACAACAAGCGATCGTCGTAGACCGGGATATGTTGACTGGCCCCGCACATGAACCCGCTGTCCTGGAAAAATCCAGGCACATGCTGTCGTCACGGATGTCGATATCCAGCGCTACACGTAGAGGCTGATCGACGATACCGTCGTTGTCCAGCCAATCTTCAGCCGAGTACCTGCCTTGTGGCAACTCTGCAATATGACTGCGCATCAGTGTCTCAGCCCGCCGCTTCAGCTCACTGAAGGCCTGCTCGACCTGGGCGGTACCGTATTCTTCGAGCAGCGCATCAAGTCGTTGCACGCCAAGATCGAGCGCATTCAACTGCCCATTGAGATCCCCATAGAGCGATCCCGGCAGACGGGAATTGGCCTTCAGAATTTCGATTATGTCGTTTTGAACACGCCCGCCTTCACAGAGTTTGACCGGTGGAATCAGCATACCTTCCTGAAAACTCTCGGTCGCTGCGGGATTGTAGTTACCGGGCACGTTACCACCGACATCGTGCCAGTGCCCTACCGAAGCCAGGAAGCAGAAGAGCTCACCCTGGTAGAAATAAGGGCGCACCAGTTTGAAGTCAGAGAGGTGCGTACCCCCTTCATACGGATCGTTGAAGATGTAGGTATCACCTGGATTCAAAGGGGCATCGGCCGCCGCGATGCGCTCGATCACCATTCGGACAGCAAACGCCATGGTACCAACGAATATCGGCAGCCCGCTCTTGCCCTGGACCAACGTCTCACCGGTGTCAGCATGGTACAACCCGTGACTGGCGTCATGGGCCTCGGCAATGATCGGATTGAATGCGGACCTGAAGAGGGTCGCATCCATCTCGTCGGCGATCTGTTCCAGACGGCCTTTCAGAACAGAAAGTGTCACAGGGTCTAGATCTGGCATCGGTTCATCGTCCCCTGTACGGGATAAGGTGCGTTGAGTGCGCGGCAGTCGTATCATAACCGGCTCATTCAAAACGAAACAGATTGTGTTCTGAATCAGGTTCCAGGCTCACAATCCGTGTGCAAATGGCCGCGCCGGAGCCCATAAAGGCAGGGAGAGATAAATGACACGCATTGGAATAGCATTCTCGGGAGGTCCGAGCCCGGCTGAGATCGTCGAATGCGTCAAGTTGGCTGAATCACTGGGTTATGAGTCGGCCTGGGTCGCCGAGGCACACGGCGGGGATCAGTTCTCGATCTTGACCGCTTGTGCGGCACAGACATCGACAATTCTGCTGGGCACCGCAATTTCTAGTGTCTTCGTCCGCTCAATCCCGACCATTGCCATGGCCGCAGCTACGGTGGACGAGATCTCGGGGGGTCGATTTATTCTGGGTCTGGGTTCAAGCCACAAGGTCCAGGTCGAGCCCGAGCACGGGATGGATTACGCCAGGCCGATCACAAGGGTGAGGGAAAGTGTCGACATTGTCAGGGTGTTACTGCGCGATGGCGTGGTCCAGTATGCCGGTGAAACAGTGGCAATCGAGAATTTCGATCTCTGGTTCAGTCCGAAACGCAGTGGTGTTCCCATTTACCTCGCGGGCCTTTTCCCGAAGATGATCTCTGTCTGTGGTGAGATCGCCGACGGTCTCATCCTGACCCGCAGCACACTGGAGACGGGGCTACGAGCCAGGCAATGGATCGCCCAAGGCGCCGAGCGCTGCGGGCGCAATCCCGCTGATGTCGATGTGACCTCGCTGCTGCCAGCGGCACTCGCCGACAACCACAAACAGGCCCTGGACACCCTGAGACCGGGGCTTGCGTTTTATCTTGGGTTCTTCCCGCGGTACAACCGCCTGATCGCGGAATACGGGTTCGCCAAGGAAGCAGCATCGGTAGCTGCGGCCTGGGCCCGGGGCGATCGAGAGGCGGCAACCCGCGCGGTCACCGACGTCATGATCGAGGCAACCAGCGTGGTCGGCACTGCCGAGCAGTGCCGGGAAAAGATCGAGGCGTACCGGCAATCGGGTATCGATCTGCCGATCGTCAGCCCGTTCGCGCGCGGCCCGGGGTCAAAAGCGGTCTTTGAAGCTGTGATCCGGGCCTGCGCCCCGGGATAAGTCTAGAGAGGCGCGACACTGACTGCAGCGGCGATTTGCTCTCCAGGTTGCACGATCATTCCACCAGGTGACAGGCTACCCGGTGTGTTGGGGCCACCGCCTTAAGATCCGGCTGATTCGTGCGACACTGATCGACCACCTGCGGACAGCGCGAGGCGAACCGGCAACCCGGTGGCAGATCGATTGGATTTGGCGGATCACCCGATACCGTGATTCTGTTTTGCCGGTTTCTCCGGCTTGGGTCGGCAGAAGGCACCGCCGACAACAGGGTACGGGTGTAGGGATGTCTGGGGTCGTTGAATAGTGATTCACGGCCTGCCTGTTCGACGATCTTGCCCATGTACATCACGGCGATGTCGTCACACATGTGCTGCACGACGCCAAGATCATGTGAAATAAAAAGATAAGTCAACCCCAGCTGTTCTTGCAGTCGTCGAAGAAGATTAAGGATCTGTGCCTGTACCCCCACATCCAGTGCTGAGACCGGTTCATCACAGATCACGAGCGCCGGGTTTGAAGCAATAGCCCGGGCAATACCGATTCGCTGTCGCTGCCCACCAGAGAACTGATGCGGAAACAATTGCAATTGTTCACGACGCAAGCCCACCTGGTCGAACAGCTCCTTGACACGCTCATCTCGGCTGCTGGCCGAGCCGATCTCCAGACGATCCAGAGTTTCACGTACGATCTTCGAGGCCCTCAGCCTGGGATTCAGTGAAGAGTAGGGATCCTGAAAAATAAACTGCATACTGTGGCGTATCTTGCGCAACGCCTCACCGTTAAGACTAAGAAGATCGACACCGTTCATATCGATCTGCCCGTCGGTCACTGATACAAGCCTGGCAACAGCGAGAGCCAGAGTGGTTTTCCCTGAACCCGATTCGCCTACGATACCCATCGTCTGACTCTTGTGAACAACCAGAGACACCCCATCGACTGCCCTGAGTTCAGCCGATCTACCGAACAGGCCAGAATGCTTGAGGGTAAAACTGACCTTCACATCCCGTAGTTCCAGCAACGTGTCAGCTTGTCTCGCGACGTCAAGCATCGGGCGGAACCTCGGTATTCTCAAGGTTCCAGCAGGCAGCACTCTGGCTTTTAGTCAACTGGACCATGTCAGGTTTTTCCTGCCAGCAGCTCTCACCGGCCAGATCGCACCGGGGCACAAACATGCAACCATCAAATCCGAAATCAGCTAATGGCGGCACCATACCCGGCACCTCCTGCAGGTAGGGACGCTCAGAGGTGACCGTGTCTAGCAGGTGCGGCACACACGCGATGAGCCCTCGGGTATAAGGGTGTCTCGGGCGGCTGAGAATATCAGCAACGTCACCTTCTTCGATCTTACGCCCGGCGTACATCACGACGACACGTTCGGCCATCTCGGCCACGGAACCCATATCGTGAGTGATCAGGATGATCGCCGCTTCAGTCTCCATTCGCAGTGCCTGCATAAGATCAAATATCTGCGCCTGTACGGTGACATCCAGCGCCGTGGTCGGTTCGTCGGCGATCAGGATCTTTGGCCGGCAGGCGAGCGCCATGGCGATCATGACCCGCTGACGCATTCCACCTGACAGCTGATGTGGATAATCCGCGACTCGCCTCTGGGGCAGCGGAATCTGGACCGCATTGAGCATCTGCACGGCCTCGGCCTGAGCCTGTCGACGGGTGAGGCCCTGATGGCGCCTAAGTGTTTCACTGATCTGTTCGCCGACCGTAAAAACCGGGTTCAACGAGGTCATCGGTTCCTGGAACACCATCGAGACCTCGTTTCCGCGAATCTCCCGTATCCGGCTATCGGTCGCCTGCACCAGGTCCTCACCTGCCAGGCTGATCGAGCCTGCCGCAAACCGTCCCGGTGGCGATGGAATCAAACCCATGATGGCCAGAGCCGTCATGCTCTTGCCACAACCCGATTCTCCAACCAGGCTCAGCGTTTCACCTGGTGCCAGATCAAATGAAAGGTCATCAATAACGGGGACCACACCATCTCGTGTGGCAAATTCAACCGTGAGGTTTCTGACGGACAAGAGCGGCGACGTCATCTCGGATTCAGCGTTTTCTCAGCTTGGGATTCAACGCATCGTTAAGGCCATCGCCGATCAGAGAAATCGACAATACAGTGATAAATATTGCCAACCCGGGATACATGATCGTGAATCCCTGCTGGAGGATATAAGGTCGATTGTTACCCATAATCGCACCCCAACTCATGACGTTGGGGTCGCTCAGGCCGAGGAAACTGAGGCCCGCCTCAAACAGAATCGCGAAACCGACCAGCAGCGCAGCCTGGACGATGATCGGTGGGAGCGCATTCGGCAATATGACCCGGAAGATCAGGTTCAGATTCTTCGCACCGCCTGAACGTGCCGCTGTTACATATTCTAGTTCCCGTATTTTCAGGAACTCTGCTCTCGTGATTCGGGCCACCCCGGTCCAACTGACAATCCCGATGGCAAAGGTAATCATGGGTAGTGAGGCACCAAAAAGAGCAACCAGCACCATGGAGAACAACAACGTCGGGAGTACCTGGAAAAACTCAGTGACCCGCATCAGTACTTCTTCGACCCAGCCACGGTAGAACCCTGACAGCGCGCCAAAAGTGATACCGATAAAAACACTCAGCAAGGCTGCCGCACAACCCACCGCGAGAGTCGCACGACCGCCGTGGATAATCTGTGCCAGAAGATCCCGACCCAGATAATCAGTTCCCAGCAAAAACCCTTTGACACCCGGACGGCTTAACGGTGTCCAAACCATCTCAAAAGGGTCTGTCGGATAGAACAAAGGGCCGGCGAGCGACACCACAATGATCACCAGCAGTATCCCCATCCCGGCGACAGCCGCGTAGTTCGCAGAAAACATACGCGCGATCTCTAGCAAGGGATGCTCCACCAGGATTGGGGCAGCTTGATGGCGGAGCGGGCGTTGCGGCTGTGTGTCTTTTATCAACGATTACACCTGGCTGCCTTCGGAGGTTTGGATTCGGGGATCGATGACTCGATAGACCATATCCGTTAGCAGATTGGCGACCACAACAACCAACGATGAAAAGAACAGAATGCCAAGAATGGTCGGAGTATCCCGAGCAACAATAGACTGAACCGCCAGGGTACCCAGGCCAGGCCAGCTGAAGACCGTCTCCACCAGTACCGCACCCGAGACAATTCCCGAGAACACCAATCCTGCCGTAGTCACGACCGGCAACAGTGCATTGCGCAGGGCGTGCTTGAAAACAACCTGGAATTCAGATAACCCTTTGGCCTGGGCAGTTCGAACGTAATCTGAACCCAGCACGTCCAGCATACTGGCCCGCGCGAGGCGGCTGTAGAGAGCGAGAAAAATCGAGCCAAGGGTGAGCATCGGCAAGACCAGATGATGGAGGACATCCAACATGTAAGCAAAGCCTTCTCTCTCAACGGAAATATCAACCATGTTGCCGATTGGAAAAATTGGAAAAATGGATGCGAACAGGATGATCAGCATAATTCCCGTCCAGAACACGGGCGCTGCGTAGCCGACGAGCGAGAGCACGGTGACAACGTGACTGGTCACCCCGTTGGGTCTACGAGCCGCGATCACACCCAGCAGCACACCGAGAAAAATTGACACGACCTGGGCGCTGATGACCAACAGCAACGTCGCAGGTAACTTTTCGAGTATCAGTGTCGTGACGGGCTGGTTGTAGTAGAACGAATAACCCAGATCCAGTAGCGCCACGTTGGAGAAATATTTCAACATCTGCTGCCACAGCGGAAGATCGAGCCCGTAATCTTTACGGATCTGGGCCATCGCTTCCGAGTCCAAGCCGCCAGCATCCTGTGCGATGGTGTCTGCAACGTCGCCTGGAGCCAAGTGCATCAACAAGAAGCAAAGAACCAGAACTGCAGACAGCAAGACCAGGCCGAATCCAGCACGCTTCAGAGTGATGGTTAAAAACTGCATAGTGTTCTTGCTGGTGGAAAGCTACAGTCGAAGTAGAAATGCCTGCTGTCAGGCAGCAGGCATTTCCGGAACCACATCCATCCGACTTAAGGTCAGTCCTTCAGGTAAACCTCATCCAACGGGGAGCACGTCCCCCATATCGTTGCTGGTGGATTTCCGACTTTGGTGTGATTGTAGATCGTGTGGTAAGGCACAGTGTTCGTAAAGTAGATCGGCACGTCCTGTGCGATGATCTTCTGGGCCTCAGAGTAGAAGGCGATTCGCTTCTGCTGGTCGTTCTCCTGCCCGGCCTTTACAAGGATCGCATCAACTTCGGGATTGCAGTACTGCTGGGTGTTGGACCAGATCACACCCTTCTTGGCGTTGTCGCAAAGATATGTGCGATGCACACCGATCACCGGGTCACCCCAGTTGAAGACCACATCTACGGTCATGTCGAATTCCCAGTTCGAAACGGTTTTTGCCCAGGCCGGAAATCCGGCGGAGGTTCGAACCGTGACATCGATGCCGATCTTCTTCAACTGCGGCTTCGTGTATTCCGCCCACGGCTTGGCACTCGGCCACCCGTAGTCTATGGTCAACGGGAAACGTATACCGTCACTATCACGCGGGTAACCCGCTTCATCGAGAATCGCATTGGCCTTGTCAATATCGAGGTCATAGCGTGCGACATCGGACTCGTTGAAGATGCTGTCGGGATGAATTCCGGTATAGGCCGGTCTTGCAGTCCCCTGGGTAAGTGCGTCGACCAAGAAATTTCGATCTATGGCATAGGCAATGGCCTGCCTGACCCGCACGTCGCTGGTTGGCTCGCGCTTGGTATTGAACGCCACCCAGTTGATGGGGCCAATCGCAGCATAACCTTGGTCTGTCACGGTCAGGTGCTCAACGCCCTTGGAATGCAGGATGTCCTGAGGCGTAGACTCAAACGCAGACATGAGGATTTCACCGTTCTCTCTACCGAGAGACCGGGCTGATGGGTCTTTGATAATTCGCCATACGATCTTGTCCAGGTACGGACGACCTTCGATAAAGAAGTTCTCGTTTCGTTCCATGATGACATGTTGATCCCGGACGAATTCAACCAGCTTGAAGGGACCCGATCCGACCAGGTTCTCAGAGTTGCGCGGGTGCTTCTTCGGATCTTGGCCATCCCCATAAATATGCTCAGGAATGATCGATCCCAGTTGCGAGGAAAGCGCTAGCAACAGAGCTGGATGGGGCTTGGACAACTTGAATACCGCTGTGTTCGCATCTGGCGTTTCTACAGCGTTTACCGCAGCAAACATCGTTTTAAAAGGATGATTGGCCTTGATGGTCTTAATTGAGAAAGCAACGTCCTTAGATGTTATGGGTGTGCCATCATGGAATGTTGCTCCCTCGACAAGATTAAATGTAACCGTCAGCGAATCGTCGGACACCTGCCATGATTTGGCCAGATAGGGATGCGGGTTCCACTTGTCGTCAAACCGAAGCAAAGTCGCAAACAGCTGCGCGCCCGGGGCCCCGGTGGTGATACCGGACTGCACAGCAGGGTTAAGGTGCCGAGGCGTCGCTCCAAGTGACATGATCAGCGTGCCACCACTTTTAGGCGTATCTGCCTGCAACACGGTCGAGGACAGTGCGATGACAGCAGCGCACAGCCCCACAGAAATTTTGTTCCAAATTCTCATCATAGGCCTCCTTCGAGTTATAAATATCTGAACGGGCCAAGAGCCCGATCCGCGATCATTGTTGTCAGAAACTCACCACATTGCAAGCTTTTGGCCAGGTTATCCGCTAGCGTCCCGCTCGTGATCTACCAGCACCCGGCGCAGTATCTTTCCGGAGGCCGATTTGGGGATCTGCTCGGCAAACTCCAGCGCTCGCACCCGCTTGTGTGGCGCGACCTTGCCCGCAACGAAGGCCATGATGGCTTCGGCCATCTCGTCATTAGCAACCGCTGGATCTTTGAGCACCACAATACCCTTGGGAATCTCGCCGGCCTCCTCATCAGGACTCGGGATCACCGCTGCATCGGCCACATCGGGGTGGGTGACCAGCAAGGCTTCGAGTTCGGCGGGGCTGACCTGCATGGCCTTGTACTTGATCAGTTCCTTGACACGGTCGACGATAAAGAAGAACCCCTCGTCATCCACGCAGCCGATGTCGCCCGAGTGGTACCAGCCATCAGCATCGATACTCTCGGCTGTTGCTTGGGGTTGTTTCAGATATCCTCGCATGATCTGCGGACCACGGATCCACAGTTCGCCATCCGCGCCCTTGTCGACATCCCTGCCGGTTTCCGGATCGACCAGCCGCACTTCTGTTCCTGGAACGACCTTACCGATGGACCCGGAACGACCCTGGTCTGGATCCATTGACGACAGATGGGTCACGGGACTCGCCTCGGTCATACCGTAGCCCTGCATGACCGGGCAACCCATTCTTTTGCCGGCCTCGTCGGACAACTCGCTGCCAAGTGGCGCGGCGCCGCAGAATATCGATTGCACAGTGGAAAGATCGTACTGGTCGAGTAGCGGACTCTTGGCCAACCCGAGCACGACCGGTGGCACCAGCGGCAGTAGCGTCACCTTGTATTTCTGGATCAGGCCGAGGAACTCCTGCATATCAAAGCGCGGCATGCTGACCACGGTTGCACCACCTGCGAGGGCGAGTTTCATGACCACGATCATGCCGTAGATGTGAAAAAACGGCAGCATCGCCAGAATGATCTGGTCCTCTCCCATTCTCTCTTGCGCTTCGAAGCCTGCGATCTGACAGAGGTTCGCCACCAGGTTATGGTGGGTCAGCATCACGCCCTTGGGCAGACCCGTTGTGCCACTGGAATACGGCAGGACCACCAGGTCGTTCTTGGTGTCGATTTCGACCAGCGGCGGGTCATCACCTGCTGACAAAAGTTCAGTGAACGGTGTCGCGCCCTGGCCTTCACCGAACACGAAGATCTCCTCGACCGCGGAATTACCAGCGGCTTCGAGCGCCTTGTCCAGAAACGGTGGCACCGTCACCAGAAACCGCGCGTTCGCATCGTTGAGTTGCTTGGCGAGCTCCGCGGCGGTGTATAGCGGGTTTACCGTAGTGTTGACTCCACCCAACGACGCCACCGCATTGAAGATCAGCGAGTACTCAGGAATGTTGGGGCAATAGATCCCCATTACGTCACCTTTACCCATGCCGCGCGCCGCAAGACCTGTCGCCGCTATTCGGATTCCAGCGGCCAACTCACCGTAGGTCAGGGTCCGTCCTGACGGCCCGTCAATCAGCGCCGGTTTATCGGCCAGACGCTCGGCGTGCTTTAACGTGTATTCCGTTACTGGAATATCCGGCACCGTTAATTCAAAATCCTCACGCTCACTGGTGTAGATCATAGATTGTTCTCCTTCAGACTCACTCCGACTCCAGGCATCGGGCTCAGATCAGGTCCCGTCCCTATCCCTGCCTGACAGTTTTCTCTTACCACTCGCCAAAAATAAATCCGCCGCGGGTGGCAAACTGATGCCGGTTCTCCAGATACTCGTAATCAACTGTCACCGTTGACTTTCGCTCACGAAACCATTCAAACAAGCGTTCTCGATGCTCGGTCAAGACACTGCTGCAGCCAGGGTCCGCAGCTCTGTCGATCAACTCCTCGGGGTCGTTCTCCAGATCAAACAGCTGCGGGTCGAAGCTTTCGTGGAAAATGTATTTCCAACGCTCCGTACGCACCATCCAGGCTTTTGCCTTATCCGCCGGCAGCCCCAGTTCCAGTCGCGCTTTTCTGGCAAAGAAATTTATTTCCGACACCGCGTAATCGCGTGGCTGGTATTTTCCATTTCGCAGCACACCCAGAAACGAGCACCCTTCCAGCCATGGTTTTCCCGGGTCGCCGGCGAGTGCCTCGATAAATGTCGGGATCAGGTCTATACCTTCAACCAGCGCCAAAGATTCCAAGCCGCGTGTTTCATCGGCGGCGGCGGAGGGATCGACCACGATCAGTGGGATTCTCACGGATGGCTCATGAAAGAGTTCCTTTTCACCGAGCCAGTGATCCCCCAGGTAATCGCCATGATCACTGGTCACCACAATCAGGGTATCGTCAATTCGTCCCAGTTCTGACAGCACGCCGATCAGCCGCCCGATTTGGTCATCAATTTCTTTGATCAGCCCCATATAGGTCGGGATTACATGTTCGCGAGCTGACTGGCTTGACAGCACGAGGCTCTCACCATGGTTCATGAATGCCGCGACAACCGGATGAGGAGAATCCTTCTCCTGGTTAGAGCGTACCGCTGGCAGAACATCCTCCGGGCCGTAGAGGTCGTGGTATGGCGCCGGTGCCATGTACGGCCAATGCGGCTTGATGTAACTCAGGTGCAAACTCCAGGGATTGTCACCCGCCTCACGAACAAAATCGATGGCGCGAGCGGTCATGTAGGCCGTCTCGGAATGTTCGGCTAATACCCGTGCCGGCAGATGGGCGTTCCGCATATAGAGGCCACTGACCAGCTCACCGTTCTCATCCATGGCCGAATTGGCAAAGTCGTTCCACGGGTTCTCAGCCTCATAGCCCTGCTCGCGAAGATAACGGTTGTAGCGCAGGTTGGGATCGAACGAGCCCATCGGATGCAATCCATCGTCGCGCTCGTAGGGCTCGAAGCCACACTGCAGAACGTAAGCACCCGGCTGACCACCGGTCGATAAGTGCAGCCGGTCGATGTCGGTCGGATTGGCACCGAAGTGGGTCTTGCCGACCAGAGCAGACCGCAACCCTTCGGCGCGCAAGTAGTCGCTCAACGTCCACTCGTCGACTCGAATCGGCACCCGATTGTAGGCACAGCCATGACTGGCCATAGTGCGGCCGGTATAGAAAGACATCCGCGACGGTCCGCAGATTGGTGCGTTGCAATAGGCCCTTTGAAACCGCACACCCCGCCCCGCCAGCGCATCGATATGCGGTGTCTGCAGCGATGGATGACCGTAGCAACCCAGGTAGTCGGCCCTGAGTTGATCGGCCATGATGAACAGGATGTTCCGCACTTCGGGCATGCGGCGATTATAGCGACCTCGCGATCTAGGCCTATCCGGTTCTCTTGCTCGGTTTCACAGACGGCAGGGCAAACGTCACGTTGCCATGGCAAACGGTACCTTCAACAAGGTCAACCGTCATCAGGTCTTCGCCCACGATGACTGGACCGTCAAATTCAGCACGGGCCTCGCTCAGCAAACGGAGCCGGTCGGCATCAGGGGGCACAATATGGGTCAGCAACAGGCAGCCCGCACCAGCCCGGGCAGCAACTTTTCCCACATCAGTGCTGGCCGTATGGTAGGCGGCTACGTTGGCCAGGCCCTCCTTCGTCCGAGTGCCTTTCACCGGCATCTGCCCATGAACAAAGACCTCGTGAACCACAAGGTCAGCACCCTGTGCCGCCCGCACCAGGTTGTCGCAGTAGCGGGTATCCCCACTCACAACGAGCTTCTTGTCACCTGCCTCAAAGACAAACCCGAAAGCGGGCTCGACCGGTTGGTGTTCTACCATTACTACGCTGACGCGGCCACCGGCCTGGTCCAGAATCAAACCTTCGTTGTCGAGTTCATGTACCTCTATATCGAAGGCGGCCAGTGAAGCGCGTTTCTCCCATCTGATTCGCAGCTCCCGCTCACTGGCCCACACTGCCATGGTTGCATCGACGAAATCGCGTATCCCGGGTGGCCCGTAGATCACCTGCTTCCGGTCCCGATTCTGGTGCCAGGAAGTGATGATGAACTGATAAAGATCGACCAGGTGATCTGTGTGGATGTGGGTGATCAGCAAGGCATCTATTGCGGCACCGCTGGTGCCGCAACCCACCAGGCGCTGGGTGGCACCAGACCCGACGTCGACCAGCAACGTCATCTCACCGCAGTGGACGAGATTGGCTGGCCCATAGCGAGTCGTGCTGACCGAAGGGCATCCGGTACCCAGCAGTGTGATCGAGAGCTTCTCACCCATGTTTACTGGCTCCTAACAATTCCACTTATAAGACAGGCCCATGCAACAGCTGGACCCGTAAATCACGACGGCAACAAAGTGCCATCGGCGAGCGAGGCCCGCAAGTCGTGCTTCAAAACCTTGCCCATCACATTTCTAGGCAGTGCATCGATCTGCACCACGGCCTTGGGGTGCTTGAACCTTGCCAGGCGACCCTCGAAGCACGACAAGATCGCCTGCTTGTCTAGCGCCTTGCCGGGCTCTATAACAACGACCGCCACGGGCACCTCTCCCCAGCGACGGTCCGGCATACCAACCACCGCCGCTTCAACCAGTTCTTCAATCCCATCCAGCACCTGTTCAAGCTCGGCAGGATAGATGTTCTCACTACCCGATATCACCACGTCTGTCTTACGGTCATTGATATAAACATAGCCCTCGTCATCCTGGTAGCCGATGTCGCCTGTACGAAACCAACCCTCCTGGAGCGCTTCTTCAGTCGCAGCCTGATCGCCCCAGTACTCGCACAGAACATTCGGCCCCTGGAGCAACAACTCCCCGGACACACCGCGCGCCACACACTTGCCCTCTTCGTCCACGATCCGCAGGCGCGTATGTAGTGCACCGCGACCGGTTGATCCGACATGTCCGAAGGCGTCCTCGACACGCAGGTAAAGTGCAACAGGGCCTGTTTCTGTTAGTCCATAATTCTGGATCACGGGTACCTCACGATCGTGAAAAAGCGCAATGATCGAGCGCGGCACGATCGTTGACCCCGTCGTCACTGATCGCAGGCAGGAAAGATCGGTCGCTCCCCATTCAGGGTGACCGGCCAACGCCATGATGGTCGCCGGCACCAGTACCAGGCGGGTCGGACACAGCGTCCGTATACCCGCCAGCACGGCCCCGGGGTCGAAGCGCCGGTGCAGCGTGACGGTTGCCCCGACGTAAAGCGCGGGGGTGGTCTGGATGTTCAGGCCACCCACGTGAAACATGGGCAAAACAGTCAGGATGTGATCAGTGACATCCAGATCATGCATGTGGACGCTGTTCAACGCATTGAACAGGACCGCCCCCTGGGTCAGGACCGCACCCTTCGGACGCCCGGTGGTTCCGGAGGTATAGACCAGCAGGATCGGGGACGCAAGGCCGACCTGAGGATCGCACTCGCCGCAACCGCCAGCATGATCCTTAGCAGCCAGATCATCGTGATCACAGAGTGTCCACTCCGGCCGCGTGCCCCCCAGCTTCTCAGCGACAGGAAAATACTCGTCATCACAGACCAGCAGTCGCGGTGCTGCGTTGTTCAGGATATAGGCGAGTTCAGGAGCCGCAAGTCGCCAGTTCAGCGGCAGCAGCATCGCCCCCAGCCGGGCACAGGCAAACAACAGGATCAGCAGTTCTGGTGAGTTGAGGCCTAGATACGCGATACGGTCGCCGCAGCCAACACCGTGAGTATTCTTCAGAACCCCTGTAGTGTTCTGGACCTGCGCCAGCAATTCAGCGTAGCTGATGTCACGGTCTTCGAAACGAATTGCAGTCTTGCCGGGAACAAAGGCCGCATGGCTCTCGATCCACTGACTGAGATCCTGGTTCATGGATCATCGGTCTCACCGGACTCGTACAGCGCCCCCCGGCCCAGTTTATCCAGGCACAATTCAGCGGTCCACGGCAGCATCAGCGAGCCACAGCGCGAGTCGCGATAGATCCGCTCCAGCGGCAGGTTCTTCAGCATGGCCTGGCCGCCGCAGGTTCGGATCGCCAGCTGGGCCAGCTCATTCGCGTTTTCCATGACGGAGTACTGAGCCACGTACGCACGCAACAGCTGTTCCTTACTGGGGTTGCGCCGGGCCTCGCTCATGACCTGGAACCAGATCGACTTGGTCTGCTCCAGCATGACCCGCATCTGGGCCACCGCCAGCTGCTTGGTCGGATACATGCGCCGCTTGACCGGTGCCGCACCCGGCACTTCGCCGCGCAGATACCTGACGGTAAAATCATAGGCCGCCTGGGCCAGCCCCAGGTAGGTGGGTGTCAGTGTCAGGAACATGTGGGGCCACTGACTCGCGGCCTGATAGTAGACGCCAGCCGGCATCAGCTCCGAGCCTTCTGGCACGAAGACATCCTCGAACAGCAGAGTCCGGCTAACGGTACCACGCATACCCAGCGGATCCCAATCGCCCGTCACGCTGACACCATCCGCGTCAGCCGGGATCGCCAAATACAGGGTATTGCGCCGACTGGGCCGATCGTCTTCTTGCTTGAGTTCCGTACACAGCGCACCGTAGAAATCCGCACTGCCGGCGAGCGAGGCGAATATCTTCTGGCCATTGACCCTCCAGCCACCGTCAGTGCGGCTGGCCGTAGTGCCAAAGGCAACAGCCCCGGCCGCAGCGGCGCCACCTTCAGAGAAAGGCTGCGCATAGATCGCGCCATCGTCGAGGATCCGCCGGTAGTGCACAGCACGGTTACGGTGATGTCGGTCGCGCACCTCGTCATCCATCTCCAGATCATCCGACAGCGCCCCGGACCACAGGCAGGAGGAAACGTGCATGTTCCAGGTCAGTGCGGTCGAACCACAATAGCGCCCGATCTCCGCAGCGGCCAGCGCATAGGCCTTGAGTGGTGCACCCTGCCCGCCGTCGGCATGAGGAATACAGATACCGAGCAGACCCGCTGCGTGCATATCACGGTAGTTCTCCATTGGGAATTCTGCGTCACGGTCATAGCGTCCCGCCCGTCCCGCGATCTTGCACTGGCCCAGTTCACGGGCCACCGTCGTCAGATCACGTTCCTGATCGGTGAGACCCCAAGAGTCGGGAGCGAACATCGGAGAATCGGTGCACTGCTCGAGAGCTTCTTTATTCATGCGATTGACTCTATATCCCGTCAGGTGTGTCGCCTGACAAATTCAAGCACCACCTCGTTGAAAGCGGTGGCATTCTCGATCGGTGCCAGGTGACCTGTGCCGGTCAGCAAAACATATTCAGCGCCGGGAATTTTCGAGGCCATCTTTTCCATCATCGGTGCGGGTGCATTGCGGTCCTGGTCACCCGCCAGAACAAGGGTCGGCACAGCGATCTTTGCGAGGTTATCCCGAGCCTCGAAAGTGACAATGCAGCGCATCGCCGACGCATAGGTATCGGGCTGGATCCGGGACATACATGCCACCGCCAGTTCACGACCTTCATCAGAAGCGTCCTGAGCGACCAGATCGGGCACTACACTACGAGCAATCTCAAGCATGGTTTTACCCGCCTGTAACGGTTTCAACCGGTCGGCCACGAACTTTTTCTGGAAATCTCCATCCGGGTTGCCAAATGCCGGCGATGTCTGAGCCAGCACCATGGAGGCGAGCCGGTGCTGGTGATCCCGGGCGAACTCCTGCACCACCATGCCTCCAATGGAATGCCCGACAGCATGCACTCGATCTGCCCCTAGGTGGTCGATCATCGACAGCAAAGCATCAGCAAGTGCTGGGAAGGTCATCTGTTTGAGTGCTGCCGAGTGCCCATAGCCTGGCATATCCCAGGCAACTGCCCGGTAACCCTGGGCAGCAAAAACGTCCAATTGAAACCGAAACCCATCTGAACCGCCGCCAACACCGTGCAGAAAAACCAAGGCTGGGCCTGTCCCTTCGGACTGGAAATCCACTTGTAACAACGCCTCAGACCTCGACCAGTTGACCGTTCTCGACCACCGGCACACCATCCAGTGCGACTGTACAGCCCATCATCGGCAGGTCGAAGTGCCCCAGGGTAAAGCGATTGGCGAACTCATTGGCACCGGTCGAGTACAGAAAGTTCCCTGCCAACGCGCGAAGTTCCGTGCCATTGATGTCGTGGCGGTCGTACAGGGTCAGTGCCTCGTGACGGGCGTTGTGGTTCAGACCCCAACCGATGTGTGACACGCCAAAGGCTTCACGGTCGTTCCAGGCCGCGTAATATTCCCGCATCAGTTGTGCATCCAGACCGGGACCCTCGACTCGGGTCACGTAGTCGTTTTCTACAGTCAGCGTAATAGGAGATTCAACGTAGCGCTTGAACGTCAGATTGATGTCACCGGCCTGCATGACCAGGCGGCCATTGACGGTCTGCCGTCCCGGGAACGCAACCACGATGCCCCCCGGCCAGTGGGTCACCGTCCCGGGACGATCCGTCCAGCCCCAGACACCGGCGACCGGGCAGTCACTCACATCTGCGACGAGATCGCTGCCGGCCTCGGAAGTGACACTCAGGGTCCTGGCCGCCTTGGCCCGTTTGACGGCCTCACGGACCCTGGGCTTGAGGTTCTCGTCAGGCTTGAGGCGTTCGAGTGCCTCCGGGTGTTCATTCGAAATCATCAGAACCCGGGCTCCGCCTTTCAGGATGGCGGGCAACTCAGGCGAATGCAGCAACCCTTCGACGGTCAGATCGATGACCATTGTGCTCTGTGCAAGCGCCGCAACGGCCGCGGTATTGTTCTGCAGTGCACCCGAGGCACCGGTGGAGCGGACTGGCACCGGGGCACTCTGCGCCGGGGTGGGCATGACGACGTGGAACGGCCGGGCGCCCATTCCGCACAGGGCGAGTTCGGCCAGATGCACGTTGACTGCGCGGGACTGGGTCTCTGACAGAATCGCGACCTGCTCACCCGAGTCGACCTTGCACAGACCGAAAACGGTCTGGAAGGCCTCGATCCACTTGCCTTCGATACGATCAGTAAACATACGCTCTCCCCTCGAGGCCTGCTCTTTGACTCGATGCTGACAGAAACCGTGACCCGCCGATCAACCGGTGGCCTCCTGATCGGGCACCACGGCGGTGCATTCGATCTCGACCCGCGCTCCGTCCTCAATCAAGGCGGTCACCTCCACTGCGGTCATCGCCGGGAAATACCGACCGATGATCTTCCGGTACACATCGCCGACCGCCTGAAGGCTGGCCAGGTATTCCTGCTTGTCGACAACGTACCAGGTCATGCGCACGATGTGTTGCGGGCCAGCATCTGCGGCGGCAAGCACCTCCACGACATTGCGCAGCGCTTGCGCCGCCTGACCGGCGAAGTCAGCACAGACGATTTCCTCCTGGGCATTCCAGCCCACCTGACCCGCTACGTAGACCTGACGCCCCCGGGCCACTACCGCGTTGGAATAGCCCCTGGGGCGGCGCCAGCCCTCGGGCAGTATGGTCTGGCTACTCATTCGCGCTCTCCCTGTGCAGCGGCCCGCTCTCGGAGCCGGAACCGCTGGATCTTTCCAGTACCTGTCTTTGGCAACCCGTCCACAAACTCAATCTGACGCGGATACTTGTACGGCGCAATGACCTGCTTGACATGCTCCTGCAGCACCGTGACCAGATCCGGCCCCGCTACCACAGACGCGCCAGTCACTACATAGGCTTTGATGATACTACCGCGTTGGCTGTCCGGTTTACCAACCACGGCACATTCTGAAACAGCCGGATGTTTCAACAGGGCGTTTTCGACTTCGGGAGCGCCGATGTTATAACCCGACGAGACGATCATGTCATCGGTCCTCGCGTCGTACCAGACATAACCATCCTCATCCAGGTGTGCCGCATCACCTGGCAGGTTCCAGCCATCCTGCACATAGGTCTTCTGCCGCTCGTCCGCAAGGTAGCGACAGCCAGTCGGACCCTTGACAGCAAGCTGTCCGACCTCTCCTGCCGGGAGTTCGCTGCCATCGGCTGCCAGAACGGCAACCGTGTATCCAGTCAGTGCCCTGCCGGTTGCTCCTGGGCGGATGTCCTCTTCACGGGCAGTCACAAACACGTGCAGCATTTCCGTGGAACCGAGACCATCGATCAGTCTGATACCGGTCGCCTGATGAAAGGCCTCAAACGTCGCACTTGGCAGGTGCTCTCCGGCAGACACGGCCCGTCGCAGTGAAGAGATGTCGTATTGACCCAGTTCCGAAAGCATGGCCCGGTAAGCAGTCGGTGCGGTGAAGCAGATGGTCGCGGAGAATCTGGCGATGGCCTTGACGAGTTCGCCCGGCGGAGCTCTCTCCAGCAGCAGAACCGAGGCGCCTGCATCAAGTGGAAACAACGCCAGCCCGCCGAGCCCGAAGGTGAAGGCCAGCGGCGGACTGCCGCAGAAGATGTCATCCGGATCGGGCCGCAGGATCATTCGGCTGAAACCGTCACAGATCGCCAGCAGGTCCCGGTGAAAATGCATCGTGCCTTTCGGTCTACCGGTCGTACCGGAAGTGAACGCGATCAGGCAGACGTCATCGCTGGCGCTGTCGTAGGGGGCAAAGTCTATGGGCTTACCGGCCATTCGTTCTTCGACCTCGGCCGCAGCCGTGTCATTGAAATAGCCGATTTGCTCCAGCTCTGGTGCACTCGGCCTGGCATTTTCGAGTTCTTCCTGCAGGCGTTCATCACATAATGCGTGGCTAATCCTGGCCTTGACAAGGATCTCGGCCAGTTCAGAAGACCGCAGCAGCGGCATGGTGCCGACCGCGATTCCACCGGCCCGAATCACGGCGAGGTAAGCGGCCAGCATCATCGGGTTGTTCGCCGAACGCAGCAACACGCGGTTACCGGGAATCAGACCGTAATCATCGACCAGCACGTGAGAGAGCTGGTTGACCCGTTCGTATAGATACCGATAGGTCCAGTTACCGGCCGGCGTGACGATCGCAACTCGCTCACCCTGCCCTTTCTCGATCCAGCGATCCAGGAAACGCGTGACACAGTTCACTCGATCCGGATAGCGATAGGCCGGGTGACTGAAATCAAATTCGGGCCACAGCTCCTCCGGCGGTAGATTATCCTGCGCAAAAGTATCCGCAGGTCTGGCCATGGCGTTGCCTCTCTTACTCATTGGTCAGCAAGTACTGAGTGCGCACTCAGCTTCCAAGTGTCTGTCTGGCGATGATGATCTTCTGAACTTCGCTGGCCCCCTCATAAACGCGCATCGCGCGGATGTCGCGGTACAGTTCCTCAACCTTGCACCCGCTTCGCACGCCCTGCCCACCGTGTAATTGCAGCGCCTGGTCAATGACCCGCTGCGCCTGTTCGGTGGCGAACAGCTTGGCCATCGACGCTTCCCTAGAGACCCGGGGTGCACCGTTGTCTTTTGCCCAGGCTGCGCGATAGACCAGCAATGCCGACGCATCTACCGCAGTGGCCATCTCTGCAATACTGGCCTGCGTCATTTGATAGTCACTGAGCAGGGTGTCACCGATCTGGCGGGCCTTCGAGAAAGTCGACGCCTCGTCCAGTGCCCGCCGTGCAAGCCCCAGCGCCGCAGCACCGACGGTCGGGCGAAACACGTCCAGCGTCGCCATAGCCACCTTGAAACCCCCGCCTGGCTCACCGATCATCTGATCTGCCTCTACCCGGACGGAGTCAAAGCGCAAGGTCGCCAATGGATGCGGCGACATGATGTCGATCCGCTCTTCGATGACCAACCCCTCGCTATCCGCCGGCACGATGAAAGCCGACAGGCCACCGGTTCCCGGGCGCTCCCCGGTACGGGCAAACACGATGTAAAAGTCGGCGATTCCCCCATTGGAGATCCAGGTCTTACGACCGTCGATGATGAAGTGTCCGTTGTTAGCACGGGCTGTGGTACTGATACCCGCGACGTTCGAGCCGGCATCGGGTTCGGTCAGGGCAAATCCGGGCAATGCGTCACCCCGGGATACTGGCGGTAGAAACTCAGCTTTTTGAGTGTCGGAACCAAACAGACACAAGGGGCCGGCACCCAGCCCCTGCATGGCAAAGGCAAAGTCAGCAAGGCCGGAGTAGCGGGCCAGGGTCTCTCGAATCAAGCACAACGAGCGGACGTCAATCTGACTGGCGCTGTCCGCAACAGCGCGTCGACAGAGCCCTGATTCACCAAGTGCACGAACAAGGTTGATACAGGTCGCGTCCAAGTCGTCACCGGCCTGTATGATCGGCTCGACCCTAGTCATGGCCCAACTCTCGACAGTCCCGGCCAGTTCGCGGTGAACCGGCTCAAAGAAGGGCCAGTTAAGAAACGTCTGATCCGCCACGTCAGTTGCCCTCGAATTTCGGTCGCTGCTTAGCTGCGAACGCCTCAAACGCCCGCTGGAAGTCTCGGGTCTTCATACACACCGCCTGCGCCTCGGCTTCGGCGTCGATCGCATCATCAATCGACATGTCCCACTCATCGTGCAGCTGGCGCTTAGTCACAGCGTGGGCGAAGGTCGGCCCTTCTGCCAGTGTCTTTGCCATCGATCCGGCCTCATCCAGCATCTGTTCGGGCCCGACCAACCGGTTGAAGAACCCCCATCGTTCAGCTTCGTCGGCTTCCATGAAGCGTCCGCTGTAAAGAAGTTCCGATGCTCTGCCGTGGCCAATGATCCGCGGCAGGATAGAACAGGCACCCATGTCACATCCGGCAAGACCGACACGAACAAAAAGAAAAGCCGTTCGCGCCCTGGGTGTACCGATCCGGATATCCGACGCCATGGCGAGTATCGCGCCGGCACCGGCACAGATCCCGTCTACGGCTGCGATGACTGGCTGTGGGCAATGGCGCATGGCCTTGACGACAGCACCAGTCATCGTAGTGAACGCACGAAGACCAGCCATATCTTTGCGGGTCAGGGGCTCAATGATCTCGAACACGTCACCGCCGGAACAGAAATTTCCCCCTGACCCGGTGATCACCACCGCCCGGACATCCTGGTCCTGCGCGAGGTCTCCGAAAACATCCCGCAGCTCCGCGTAAGACTCGAAGGTCAGCGGGTTCTTCCGCTCGGGCCGGTTCAGGGTGATCGTCGCGACCTTTCCGGACACCTCCCACAGAAAATGCCGTGCCTGATAATCCTGCATACTACCCATAGCTTACTCTCCTCGTTTTTCGATCCACTCGTCATCAAGTGCGTGTTTGAGCCTGCCCAGTGTATGGTTGAGCCCTTTTACATCCTCGGAATTCAGCGACCCCAATAACTCACGGATCCAAACCTCGTGGGCCCGGGCCACCTCGGTGAACAGTTCATGACCGTGCCCAGTCAAAGCAATGATCTGGACACGTCGATCGGCGGGATCCTGCTCCCGCACCACCAGACCATCGGTGACCAGCCGATCCGTCAGGCCGGTCACGTTGCCACCCGAAACCATCAGTCGGTGACTGAGTTCGGTCATGGTCAGACGAAGAGCCGGCTCACGGTAGAGCTGCGACAGGTAGTCGAAGCGAGCCAGCGTCATCCCGTAACCCAAGTGCAACCGGGTCCGGATCACCCGCTCAACAGTGCCGACGCACGACCACAGCCTCAGCCAGGCCCGCAGAGCCGGTTTTCCTGTGCCAGACGAGCGCCCGTTACCGTCTACTGTGCTGTGCTTAGCAGTCCTGGCACTCACCCGGCAGTCTCCCCCCCGTCGATCGCCAGCGCCTGACCACTAATCGATTCGGCAGCAGCTGAGCACAGCCACACGACGCAGCTGGCGACTTCCTCAGGCTGAATGAAACGGCCCTGCGGGTTGTTGCAGGCAAGTTCCGCCCGCGCCACAGCAGCATCGCGACCAGTCTTTGCGACAATATTATCGATCGAACGTTCAAGTAGGGGTGTTTCCGTGAATCCTGGGCACACCGCATTGACCGTTATGCCGCTACCGGCAAGTTCGAGGGCAAGCGCGCGGCTAAAGCCGACCGCTCCGTGCTTCGCCGCACAGTAGGCGGTAATGTAGGGATGCCCTGTGATTCCCGCGGTACTGGCGATGGTCACGATCCGCCCGTAACCGACAGATTTCATGCCCGGAACGAGCAGCCGGGTGACATTAAAAAGGCTGGTCAGATTAACCGATATCATCTGGTCCCAGTCCTGATCATCGGTTCTGTCCAACGGGCTGCTGAGCGCACCACCAGCGTTGTTGACGAGCACCTCAACCGGCCCGTACTGATCAACCAGTTGCTGGACCGCCGAACCCAGCACCGGCCGGTCGGTGACGTCCGCGACTACGACCTGGGCCGAATCTCCCAGATCCTGCGCCAGCGCCTCGAGACGGGCCTCACTGCGCCCGAGAAGGGAGGTGCGGGCACCGGCCCGGGACAGGGCCCTGGCGATAGCACTGCCAATTCCACTGCCGGCCCCGGTAACCAGGGCGTGGCGATTATCAAGTCCCATATTCCCCACGGTGCTGTCCTCAGATCTGCCGCAGCAGCAGTCCGGCACGATCCAGGTTGCGTCGTTGTTGGTCCCGCCCGCTGTGATATTGAACCGGCCAAGCCTGGGCATCATAGTTCAGTTCGACCGCTGCACGCAGTGTCCAGAAGGGCTCCGCCAGGTGCGGTCGCGCCAGCGCAACCAGGTCGGCGCGACCCGCCACCAGGATCGAATTGGCATGATCCGTCTCGAAAATATTACCTACTGCCATGGTCGCGACTCCGGTCTCGTTGCGGATTCGGTCAGCGAATGGTGTCTGGTACATCCGCCCGTATACCGGATCTGCTGCCTCACTGGTCTGGCCAGTCGACACGTCCAGCAGGTCAACGCCCTCGGCGATGAATGCCCGGGCAACTTCGACGCTCTCTTCGGGCGTCAGGCCATCGCTGTGCCAGTCGGTCGCCGATATTCGAACCGACATCGGCCTGGCCTTAGGCCAGGCCAGCCGGACCTCCCGAAAGACCTCGAGCGGAAACCGCAGCCGGTTGCCCAGCGACCCGCCGTACTCGTCCGAGCGCTGGTTGGTAAGTGGCGAGATGAAACTTGACAACAGGTAGCCATGGGCAGCGTGAATCTCCAGCATGTCGAAACCGGCCTGGGCGGCGCGTTCGGCCGCGGCTCGAAACTGAACCACAATCTCGTCCATATCATCCCGGGTCATGGCGCGCGGCACCTGGCTGGCTGCCGACCAACGGATCTCGGAGGCGGCCACAACCGGCCAGTTTCCATCAGCCAGCGGGACATCCATGCCTTCCCAGCCTTTACGGGTCGAGCCTTTGGGCCCCGCGTGACCAAGTTGCAGACAGACCCTGGCCTCGGAATGTCCGTGTACAAATTCGACCACCCGTTGCCAGGCCGTTGCCTGCTGGTCCGTCCAGATTCCGGCACAACCCAGTGTGATTCGCCCCTCCGAAGACACGGCCGTCATCTCGCTGAACACAAGGCCTGCACCACCAAGCGCCCGCGTTCCCAGGTGCACAAGATGAAAGTCACCCGGCAGACCCTCCTCTGCCGAGTACATGGCCATCGGTGAGACCACGATCCGGTTCACCAATGCCATGTCGCGCAACTTAAAGGGGGTAAACATGGGCGGGGTCGGTACCGACGTCTCCGAACAGCCGGCCCCAGCCGCAAACCATCTCTCGACGGTATCGAGGTACCCCCGGTCGCGACTGCGCAGACCTTCGTGACTGACACGCTGGCTACGGGTCAGTAAAGAGTAGGCGAACTGCTCTGGTGCCAGTCCGGAATAGCGTTCAACATTTTCAAACCACTCGGTCGAATTGCGCGCAGACGACTGGATCTTCAGTACCTCGATCTTTCTCTCGGCTTCGTAACGACCCAGAACCTGAGTGATCGGTTCGCCGCCCGACTCGGCGAAAAGCCGGCTCAACGAGATCGCGTCCTCCATGGCCAGCTTGGTACCCGAACCGATGGAGAAGTGGGCCGTGTGGGCAGCATCGCCCATCAGAACAATGTTGTCCTTGACCCAGGTCTGGTTCGACACCCGCCTGAACTTAATCCAGGCGCCGGACCCCCGCAGGTGCGCGGCGTTAGACATCAGAGGCTGCCCCTGCAGAGAGTCGGCGAAAAGAGATTGCGCAAATTCGACACTGTCGGTTTCGCTCATCCTGTCAAGACCTGCCCTGTGCCAGGTCTGGTCGGTTGTTTCAACGATGAAGGTAGAGGTCTGGGCGTCAAACCGGTAGGCGTGGGCCTGGAACCAGCCCCACTCTGTCTCAATGAAGATAAAGGTGAAGGCCTCAAAGAGGCGCTGCGTGCCCAGCCAAATGAATCGGTTCTTGCGTTCGTCGATCTGTGGTCTGAAATGGCTCGAGAAGGCTTCCCGCACGCCGCTGTTCAACCCGTCAGCCGCAACGATCAGATCAGCATCCGGAAAATCCGTAACACTGCTGATCTCGTGCTGCATATTCAGTTCAACACCGAGCTCAAGACACCGGTTCTGCAGGATCTGCAGCAATCGAAGCCTGGAAATACCACAGAACCCATGGCCGCTGGAGCGGATCGTACGACCCCTGAAGCACACGTCTATGTCGTCCCAGTGGGCGAATGAGCGGAGAATAGCTTGCCCGGAGCTGGGATCTGCCTCGCTGAAGTGTCCCAGCGTCTGGTCAGAAAACACAACTCCCCAGCCAAAGGTGTCATTGGCCGCATTACGCTCGTAGACGCTCACCTGCCGCCGGGGATCACCCTTTTTCATCAGCAGGGCGAAGTAAAGGCCGGCGGGTCCACCGCCAAGACAGACGATGTTGAGCGGAGACTTCATGAGATCCTGCGTTCAGTGAGGTTGGATGAGATAAATACTTTAATTATAAATATTTTGAGTATATAGTAAATGTGCGCCTGGCCGTGAAACCGGCTGACCCGATCATGTGGAAACCTTCTCAACGCATCCGTTACAAGGCCGCACCCGGTGAGTGGCCCTCGACCACCGAGGCCGCGAATTCAGCACTTTTCTCGCCACTCGCCTATCAGGCGCTTGAACTGGAGTCCAGGACCTGGGTACCGGCGATGGTGCCCTGGCGGGCCACCGACAGCGGCTTCGTCACAGCCGATAACCTGGACTGGTACGGGCGTTTTGCCCGTGGGCGCCCCGCTGCCCTGGTGGTCGAAGCTACCGGAATCCGCGACATCGCCTCCGGCCCATTGCTACGGGTCAGTGACGACCGGTTTATTCCGGGACTCAAAGAACTGGTAACCAAAGTCCGCAATGCCAGTAGCGGCCAGACGCGTCTGTTTATCCAGTTGATCGACTTTCTGCCTGTTCGCCGGCGTCCAGCGCCGGCGACATACTTCCAGCGCTACCTGCAGATCACCGACCGACACCGCGACGCGCTGAATGCCAGGGGCTGGCCCGAGCATGAACTGCGTGAAGCACTGGCGCGCCTGCCGGTGGAAGAACTCGACTCGGTACTCACGCCCCGCGAACTCGAATCACTGCGGATGGGATACCGGGAGCGTGTCACCGACACCCACCTGCCGCAGATTTCCGAACTGCCTGAGATTCTGCCCGCGTTATTCTCGCAAGCTGCAGAACGCGCGCAGCAAGCCGGCTTCGACGGGGTTGAACTGCACTACGCGCACGCCTATACCATGGCGTCATTCCTTTCGGCCACCAACAACCGGGACGATGGTTACGGCGGTACATTGCGACAACGACTGCGTTTACCGCTTGAGGTCTACACGGCGGTGCGCAAATCCGTGGGTTCTGATTTTGCAGTCGGCTGTCGGTTCCTTACCGAGGATTGCATCGATGCTGGGTCAACGCTCGCCGACGGCAGTTTTTTTGGTCAGGAATTTGCCGCAGCCGGTATGGATTTCATCTCGGTCTCCCGAGGTGGTAAGTTCGACGACGCCCGTCAACCCCGGGTCGGCGAAGCCGCCTACCCCTATACCGGCCGCAGTGGATACGAGTGTATTCCGGGTTACATCTCGGATGATTTTGGGCCGTTTGGCCGCAATGTCGAACCCGCGTCTCGGGTGCGTGCGGCGATCCGCAAGGGAGATCTGGAAACTCCGGTCGTGGTCACGGGTGGCATACACGGCTTTCACCAAGCCGAGGCATTGCTCGATTCCGGCCGCGCAGATGTAATCGGCATGGCCCGACAATCGCTGGCAGACCCCGATTGGTTTCGAAAAGTCAGGGCGGGTCAGGGCCGGTCGGTCAGGGTCTGTGAATATACCAACTACTGTGAAGGACTCGACCGCAAGCACAAGCAAGTCACCTGTCAGCTGTGGGACCGGACCGGCCTGGACGAGCCCGGTATCAGCCGCTCACGAGACAACAAACGACGACTGGTTGCACCCGATTGAACCGGCACAGGGCTCGCAAAGGCCTAGCGGAGCCACTGGCGTCTCCCAGGCCTTCGGTCCAGTTCGAAATCTCAGCCACCGTCCATCTAGCAAAGCCGCTCTGTCGGTGGAGACTGATTTTGTTTCCGTTTAACTTGAACTGTTTTTCCGGAACACCCGGGTATACTCGTCGTTCGCAGTGGCCCAAGGAGCGCAACCGATGATTTCTGCAGATCTCGAAGGGAAAACAGTACTGGTTACCGGCGGTGTCTCGGGGATTGGGCTTGCCACAGCCGAACTGTTCGCTGCCAGCGGCGCAAAGGTGGCCCTCAATCACCTGCCTGATGACCCTGGTGCAAGCGATGTCATTGAACGCCTCACCGAGAACGGCCTTGACGTCGTCCCGGCCCCGGGCGATGTCTCGGACCCAGCACAGGGCGAAGCTATGGTGCAGCAGGCCGCCGGGAACCTCGGTCGACTCGACATACTCATCAACAATGCCGGTACCTCCAATACCCGGGCGCCAATTGCCTTTGATGACCTCGGTGCCATGACCGAGGATTTCTGGTCAAAGATTCTGCAGACGAACCTGATTGGCGCTTTTCGCTGCGCTCGGGCCGCGGCACCGCACCTCAAGGCGACCCAGGGCGCTATCGTCAGCACCGCATCGGTTGCTGGCCTGGGTGTCCCCGGCAGCAGTATCGCCTACGGGGCGAGCAAGGGAGCGCTCATCAACCTGACCCGATCCCTGGCCCATGCCCTGGCCCCGGATGTACGGGTCAACGCGGTCGCGCCGGGACTGGTACGCACCCCGTGGACTGACCCCTGGCCGGAATCGAGAAAAAACGACACTATTGCCAACTGCCTGCTCAAACGCATGGTTGAGCCTGATGAGATCGCCGAAACGATGTTGTTTCTGGCTTGCAACCCGGCCATCACGGGCCAGACCCTGGCTGTCGACTGCGGCCGGACCTGCTGACGAACGGGACGCCGCAACCCAGCCCCGAAGCTGCAGGTACGGATTAGCCGCCGTGTCTAGCTGTGACCTTACTCAAGCTGCCTCGGCAGCCAGGTTGCAACTTCGGGTACAAAGATCAGCAGGATGAGGACCATCAGTTCAATCAGGATAAAAGGCAACGCGGCAGTAACAACTTGCCCCAGTGTCACCTTAAAAGGCGCGACGCCTTTCATCACGTAAAGCAGCAGGCCGAAAGGCGGCGTCAGCAGGCTGATCTCCATAGTGATCAACATCAGTACCATCAGCCAGATAACGTCTATATCAAAAACAACCTGCAGTGATTGTGAGCTCAAGAGGAAGAACGGCAGCGTCAGGAGCAGCATGCTGACCTGGTCCATGAAAGCGCCCAGGAACAACAACACCAGCATCATCATGATCACGACCGTCAACGGTGTCAGGTTCATGGTGGCGATGTACTGGAGTAAACCCTCTGTGGCCCCGGAGTTCGACAGCGCCTGACTAAAGACCAGCGAACCAGCGATGATAAACAGGATCATGGTGTTGATCTTGGCCGTTTCCATCAGCGCCTTTGCAATAGCGCGCCAGTTAAAATCAGCACCTTCGATTCCGGATACCTTTAGGTAGTTCCTGAACAGACGAAAGACATAGCACACGCCAAGCGATGCCAGGCAGCCCAGTGCGGCCGCCTCGGTCGGTGAGGCGAGTTTGAAAAAGATACTGCCAACAACAACAACAAAGATAATGAAAAGCGGCAGTACATAAAGCACCGACGGAAGGATCCGGTTGACGGCCCGGCGGTAGCGGCCGGCGTAGGCCCAGGACAGCCACGGACGACCCCTGACATTCAGCGAAATGGTAATCGCCTGATCAAAGGCGTCCGTTTCTGGTTCGTAGGCAGGGGCGAGTTCAGGATTGATCGCACAGCGACCTACGACGTAAGTAAGAAACAGCAGCGCCATCAGGATCCCAGGCACGATCCCGGCAATGAGCAACTGCGCTACTGACTGCTCTGCCAAACTGGCCAGTAACACAGCGAGCGCCGAGGGTGGTATCAGCATGGCAATGCCGCCCACTGCCATGATCGGGCCCATCGCCATAGCTGGCTGGTAACCCCGTTTCATCATATCCGGCAACAAAACGGAGCCAAGAATTGCAGTGTTGGCAATGGTCGATCCGGACAGCGAGGAGAATACGGTGCCGCCCGCAATCGAGACAACCGCGAGCCGTCCGGGAACCCGTGCAATAAGCCGGTCTATTGCCCCGATCGCCTTGAAGGCCACCCCGGTCTGCAACAGAATCTCTCCCATCAACAGGAACAGGGCAATCGGCGCTAACGTGAACTTGATCGCGTTGTGAAACTCCAACGGCATCAGGACCAGACCGATATCGCCATTGATGAACAGCAATGTCCCCAGCACATTGGCCGCAAAAAAAGCGAATGCCACCGGCAGGCCAAGGAACATCGCCGTGCAAACCGTACCCAACAGCAGTGCGAGTGCCAGATACCATTCCATAACTCAAAAACCTGCCCTGGGCTTATTCGGATCTGCCTCGTCCGATTTAAGGCCGGCCCGGCGAAACCGTAACAGAAACTCGATCGCCAGCAGGAGAAATGAGGCGGAAAAGATAGCCATCATATAGCCAGTTGGGATCCGTAGATCCTTGTCCGGGAGTGTACCGTCCTGGAATTCCCAGATAGTCACTCGCGAACCATAGAAACAAAGCAAAGCGCATAATACGGCGCCCGCCATATCCATGACCTGCTCAACTTTTCGGGCAGATTCTGCGGCCAGAGCAGCCGTCAGGACATCAACCCGAACGTGTGCCCCCTGGTTAAGCACCCAAGGTGCACCAATGAAGACTCCAAAATAAAGGGCGTACTCAACCCCCTCGTAGAGCCACCAGATACTGCCCAGATGGGTCTTAATCAGGAATAGATTAAGGGGGATTAAGACCGCAAACGACCCGATCGAGAGCGCCACCAGGTGAGCCAGGTACAGCATGGCGCGGTTGAACCCGGCCTCGAATCGGTCGATCGGCCTGTGCATATCGGACCCGTCAAGGATCAGCGCTGAACTCTTGGGACAAATCCCTTGAGACGGAAAGCCGGCTCGTCGGCCGGCTTTCCGCCGCAGGATTCGGGTGTCAGTCGATGTCTACTTGGTGAACAGCTTCTTCAGTGCCGCACCATGTTCCGGGCTGCGTTCCAGCACTTCATCCCATCCCGCATCCAATGCAGCCGCCACCCACTTATCCCGATCGGCGCCTTCCATCGTGATGGTTTCCATCCCCTCACTGGCCATCCAGTCTTTTTGTTTTTTCGTAGCCGCCAGAAAACCGGCAGAGGTTGTTTCTGACTGTCCCTCCAATTCCAGCCCAACTGCCGTCAGGACATCCTGTTGGGCCTGGGTCAGTGAATTCCAGCTTTTCAGGTTGGCCAGAGTATGCAGTGCTGCGTGGTAGAAACCAGGCTCGACCCGGTACTTGGTGACCTTGATCCAGGGCGGTACCCAGCCCAGCGCCGGCCAACCGTATCCCTGTACCGTGCCATTCTCCATGTAGGTGTAGACCTCGGCAATCGTTGAACGCTGCACGGTCGCACCCAGCGATTTGAAGAACGCGGTATACACAGGAGCCACCCTCAGATTCAGGCCAGTCAGGTCAGGCCCGGTGATTGGCTGACTGAGCCACAGGTGAAACGGCCCGAAATCATGATGCCGGGCGATGTATCGAATGTTCTTCTCTGCCATGAGTTTCTGGACGTAGTCGAGCCCGCCATTCTCACGCAGCGCAGCATAAGTGTGATCGGAGAAACGCAGCACGGGCGCTTCGGGAAGCACGTTGCCAAAATAAGCTTCGGTACAGCCGACGATGTCGTAGGCGCCTTTGGACATTTTCTGGGTCAGCGTAAACGGGCTCCCGATCGCCGGCGCACCCCCCTTAAGATCGATCTGCACCACCCCCTTTCCGCGGGCATTGACTTCTGCGACCAGCGCCTCAAACGGTTTACCCGGAGGGCTGCCGATCGGAAAACAGCTTGCAGCCGTGAGTGTCGCCTCACTGGCAGCCGCCAGGTTCGGCACAAAGCCGAACAGGATAAGCGCTGCAGCCAGAACCAAACCAGTATCCATTCTCGCTTTCATCCTTTCTTCTCCTTTTCAATTAACCAACTGTAAACCACCCCTGGGCGGTCGCTGGGCCGACCAAAAGGCCGGCCGTCGCCTAGCAGCAGGCTAATTTCCACGCTCTGAGACTGGCCGTGCTGTTCGGTAAAGCACCAGCCTGCTGTCGTTCCAATAATAACTGAAAAAGTCGCCCAGCAACGAATTTGCGCTGTCGGCAGGCCCCCTGCCATCCCAGATGATCCCCACGCCGGCCGGCCAGGTTGACCGTGATACTGCTCAAGGGCTCACCCGATGGCTGACTCGCCACACTGCCGTGCCCACACAAACAGGCGTAGACTGACGCCTGGGCCCTGAAACATGGAAAACCGATGGCTTTCACACTGATCACCAATGGCTTAGTCATGGGCAACGGACAGTCTGATACATGCCCGGCAGACATCCTGATCGAGGGCGACACGATCCGGACTGTCGGCCCTCCCGGACTCAGCGCACCCACCCAAACCCACGTCATCGATGCGTCTGACCGACTGATCATCCCAGGGTTGATCAACAGCCATACACACGGTCACGGCAGCCTGTACAAGGGCAGTGGTGATCGCTGGACCCTGGAACTGCTCCTCAATGCCGGCCCGTGGATATCCGGTCACCGCACCTTGGAGCACAAGTACCTGGCGGCTTCCCTGGGTGCAGCAGAATTATTGAGCAAGGGCTGCACCGCACTTTACGACCTTTACGTCGAACTCCCTGACCCCACCGTGGACGGCATGCTGGCAGTCGGGCAAGCCTATCAAGATGCCGGCATGCGTGCGGTAATCGCTCCGATGATCGCCGATCGAACATTCTTCGAAGCCGTACCGGACCTGGTCGACGCACTGCCCCCAGACCTGCAGACACGGGTGGCAGCCATGCGCTTGTCACCCGCTGAATCGACCTTCAAGACATGCCGTGAGTTGCTTCAACGCTGGCCATTCGATCGCCAACGGATCGCACCTGCGCTGGCACCCACGATCCCGCTTCACTGCAGCGATGAGTTTCTGACCACCGCCCGGCAGCTGGCCAATGAATTCGAGGTCGGGTTACACATGCACCTGGCTGAATCCAAGATCCAGGTGCTGTCGGGTCTGCGCAGCTACGGTAAGTCCCTGACCGCTCATCTGGACGAGATCGGTGTTCTTGGACCCGACTTCACAGCGGCCCATGCAGTTTGGCTCGACCCAGAAGATATCACCCGCCTGGCGGCTCATGGCGCATCGGTGGCGCACAACCCCGGCAGCAACATGCGCCTGGGTTCGGGCGTCGCTCCGGTGAGGGAGATGCTGGACGCAGGCTTGAATGTCGGTATCGGAACCGATGGTGCTCACTGTGCTGACAACCAGAACATGTTCGAGGCGTTACGGCTGGCCTCGTTTGCCTCACGCCTTCGCAGCCATGACTACCGGGACTGGCTCAGTACCCGGGAAGTAGCACGGCTGGCGACCACCGGTAGTGCCCAGGCGCTCGGTATGAAAGGGTCGATCGGTGCGATAGAGGCGGGCTATAAAGCCGATATTGCTCTGCTGGACCTCAACCATCTCAACTGGCTTCCCATCAATGATCCCATCAACCAGTTAATCCACACCGAAGATTCCACGGCAGTACACACTGTACTGGTTGCTGGCAAGGTTGTGGTGCAGAACAGGCAGCTCCTCACTGTCGATGTGGCGCGGCTCAAACAACAAGCACAGCAGGCCATCGAAAACCTGGCCGAACTGAATACCCAGACCCGCGCACTCGCAGAACAGCTGGAGCACCATGTCGGGCACTTCTGCATCGGGCTTGCCCGCTCTCCACACCACGTGCATGCCCTGGTCGAGCCGGCAATGGACGCTTCTGATTCAGATTGGCGCTAGAATCCCGTTAAGCGAACACTCTCTGATACGCATGCCACTCCCCTCGCCTGGAGGTCAAACCAATGGCTGATACCCTGGAACCCTCGGTCGCCGCGAACCTGACACCGATAGGTCAACTCGGGCCAGGTGCACTGCGGGCCCTCTGTGAACGAGCTACAGTTCGGACCTACCCGGCAGGCCACACCTTGTTCGAGAAAGGCAGCAGTGATCACATCACGTATTTTCTACTGGCCGGCTCATTGGAACTGAAGGGTCACAAAGACACAGTGACACTGGAGGCATCTTCTGCTGACGCAAAGCAGCCACTGTCGAACAGCCAGCCCCGGCAACACACCGTGAGTGCCGTAGAAGAGGTTCAAGTCACCGAGATAGACAACAACCTCTTAAACAACTGTCTGCTGCTGAGCGGCCTCCAGACCCACTCCAAGGTCCAGGCGGAAGGGTATGAAGTCCACGAGATCGAGGTGGAACAGGATCTCGAACTGGGCTGGGTAGAGGAACTCCTGGACTCACCAGGCTTCTCAGACCTTCCGCTGGTCAATCTGGTCCACCTTTTTTCGAGCTTTGAGTCACATCCCGTCAAATCCGGGGACGTGGTGATCCAGCAGGACGACAAGAATCTTGACTATTACTACATCATTCGCCAGGGGTCGTGCCGGGTCACCCGCAGCCGGGGTGGCGGTAATGAAGATCTTGTTCTCGCCAACCTGAAGCCTGGCAGTACATTCGGAGAAGACGCCCTGATTTCGGAAAGTGCTCGATCGGCGACGGTAACGGCGACATCGGACGGTATGCTGATGCGGCTTTCCCGTAAGGACTTCAACATGATCCTGGTTGGACAACGGGTGCAGTGGGTCGACTTCAGTGAAGTCAAACAAAGGGTTGCCGACGGCGCGCAGCTGTTAGACACCCGGTTCGAAAGCGAGTTCAAAAGTGGAACTCTGCGCGGCGCACTGAACATACCTTTTTACGTGCTGCGTCTGAGAATGTCACAACTCAATGCAGACCAGCCATACATCTTGTTCTGCAATGATGCCCGACAGAGCGCTGCCGCCGCCTTCCTGATGAGGCAAGAGGGATTGGACGTCAGCGTAATCCGGGACGGTATCCAGGGACGGCAAAACCAGGCTTGAAGGGCCCTGCACTTTCCTTTGTTCTCTTAACCGTACCAACGCGCCTGAGCGTTATCGCTCCAAGTCAGCCGTCACGGGCACGATCTCGACCAGGGCCGTATGGGCACTGCTGCCCTGTCCCAACCTGGAGGTTCCCTGATCTCGGGTCAACACGTTGGGATTGCCCTGGCGATCGGTCCCGTCGGGTCCCGGCTCGTGCCAGGCGCCGGTCGGCAACGCGACAACACCATCTCGAATACCCGCGCTGAGGTGAGCCCGTGCCAGACAGGCACCACGGGAATTAAACACTCGCACTAGGTCGCCATCGCTCAGATCCCGCTGCTGCGCATCACGGACGCTGATGGTCACGGCCACTGGCCGGGCGCCGGGCAAATCCGCAATGGCACATTCAAGCTGACTGTGAAGCTTGTCACCCGGTTGCGGTGACACCAGATGCAACGGAAAGTTCGTAGCCAACTCAGCGCCGAGCCATTCATCTGGCGCGCGCCATACTGGATGACCTGGACACTCGGCATAACCAAAGTCATCAATGGTCTTTGAGAAAATTTCTATGCGGCCGGAAGGGGTTTCGAGAGGCGCCGAATCCGGATCGACTCGAAATGCCTCGAACGGAACCCGGGCATGTTCATCACCTGAGATCGGTAACTCAGCCCAATTCTGGTTACACAACGTGTCGTAGTCGGGTATCGCAACACCTGCAGCGGTACCTTCCTGCCTGAAGCCCTCGTACAGATGCCGCAACCAGCCTTGTGAATCGCGTCTCTCGGTGAATGAAGCGTCGGTACCGAGCCGGGATGCGAGGGCAGAGAATATGTCGTAATCATCGCGGGCACCCCCGACGGGTGGAATCATTTCCGGCATATGGAAAAGAAAAGGATCAGTCGCCGCGCGACCGATGTCCTCGCGCTCATAGGGTGTGGTAGCGGGGAAAACAATATCTGCTCGCCTGGCGGTGGCCGTCCACCAGGGTTCATGCACTATGATGGTTTCGGGTCGTTTCCACGCTTCTGTGAGCCGGTTCAGGTCCTGGTGATGATGGAACGGATTACCACCGCACCAGTACACCAACCTGATATCCGGATAGCAGCGCTGTTGACCATTGAAATCATAAGCAGCACCAGGATTCAACAGCATGTCCGCGATCCGAGCCACAGGAATGAAGTCGCTGATCGGATTATGCCCCCGTGGGAAGGCGGGCCGCGATAGGCGCTTGATCGGCACACCCACGCCACCAATCGCTCCGTAGCCATAGCCGACTCCACCACCGGGCAGTCCGATCTGGCCTAACATGGCCGCCAAGGTTGCTGACATCCAAAATGGCTGCTCACCATTCTGGGCACGTTGCAACGACCAGGCAACGGTAATCAACGTTCGGCTCGTCGCCATTCGTTGGGCCAGGTCATAAATTGTCTTGGCGGGGACTCCACAGATGCCAGCCGCCCACTCGGGGGTCTTTGGCTGACTATCGGTCTCACCCAGAAGATAGGCTTGAAACCGGTCGTAACCGACCGTGCAGCGCTCGAGAAATTCGCGATCCACAGAATCGCTACCAACCAACGCGTGCGCAAGCCCAAGCATCAGTGCCGTATCGGTGCCAGGGATAATTGCCAGCCAGTCGTTTGGTCTTGGCGTGTCCGTTACCTGTGGGCTGACATTGAAAAGGCGCATGCCACGACCGGTAAACTCCTTGAACCAACCCGCCGTCTCATGACGGGTAACACCACCCATACTGACCTGTGAGTTCTTGGGGTTGATCCCACCGAACATGACCAGCGTCTCGGTGTTGGCAGCAATCATCGGCCAGGCGTTTTGGGACGCGTACATCAACTTCAGAAAGTTCATTCCCAGCACATGCGGCATGATCACCTGCGCGGCTGCCGTGCTGTAACTGCCAAAAGAGGAAACAAAACCGCCGAAAGAATTCAGGAATCGATGGAGCTGGCTCGATGCATGGTGAAAACACCCGGCGCTCGCCCAGCCGTAGGAGCCACCAAAGATGGCCTGATTGCCGTAGGTTTTCTGAACACGGGCAAGTTCCGTTGCAGCGATATCCAGCGCCTCATCCCAGGGTAACTCGACAAACTCATCCGTGCCGCGGTTGTCACGCGTACGGCCCGGACCACCTTTCAGCCAGCCCCGGCGGACGGCGGGACGTGCAACCCGTGATCGATGATGTACCGCCTCTGGCAAAACAGCCGAGATCTGCGACGGATCGCAATCTGCCTCAAATGGTGAGACAGCTGTGATCCGGTCATCCTGGGTCGTGACGTTGAAGGCACCCCAATGACTCGAAGTCGCTCTGGTCCTTGGTGCTGTCATGGTTTAAGGATCAATTGTCCGTACCTCGCAGATTATTATTTTCTACTGAAAATCATAACTGGAACGTTATTCGCAGTTTCCGGTAAGGAACTTATCATGCAAAGCAAGTCTTTGGGTCCTTCCTGATCCAGTCAGCGCGAAGGCAATACTCTTTACCCTTGGGTAAGGATTTTCTACACAGGCCAATGTGCCCGGTAAAACTAGCGAAAATATTTGTACGTACATTGGGCTGTTAGATAGTATGGTGTCGAATTACGGCAGAACCGATTCTTACCAAAGAGACTGATATGCCCGACTCTCCAGTTTTGTACGAACGCGATGGGCGCCTGGCTCGGATAACCCTTAATCGGCCCGAAGCCCTGAACGCGATCGATTCAGCCATGCCGACTTTGCTCCAGGGTGCCGTCGAACGGGCCAACGATGACCCTGCAGCGCGGGTCATTGTACTCTCCGGCCGGGGCAAGGCGTTCTGTGCCGGCTATGACCTGAACGCCTATGCCGGGTCTCCAGGCACCAATCCAGGCATTCAGGACATGCCCTGGGACCCCATGAAGGACTTCGCTTTCATGAAACGTAACACCGATCACTTTATGAGCCTGTGGAAATCATTGCTACCGGTCATCTGCAAGGTCCACGGCTATGCGATCGCCGGTGGCAGCGACATCGCACTCTGCGCCGACCTGTTGCTGATGGCCGAAGACTCGAAGCTTGGCTATCCACCGGCCCGCGTGTGGGGCACGCCCACCACGGCCATGTGGGTCTATCGCCTGGGCGTGGAACGGGCAAAACGCCTGCTACTGACCGGTGATCTCATCGATGGCCACCAGGCTGCGGACTGGGGCCTGGGCGAGGTGGTCCCGGCAGAGGAACTGGACACTGCAACCGAAGCCCTTGCCGAGCGTATCGCGAGCGTGCCACGAAACCAGCTCATCATGCAGAAACTGATGGTCAACCAGGCGCTTGAAAACATGGGGCTTGGTTCCACCCAGACGCTGGCAACTCTTTTTGACGGTATTTCCCGACACTCACCCGAGGGTCTGAACTTCAAACACCGCTCTGAGTCTCTCGGCTGGAAACAGGCGGTTAGGGAACGTGATGACGGGTCGTTCGACTGGAGCGAGAACGAGTTATTCAGTGATCGATCAGACGATCTCTGACAGCGCCAACCTGGTCCTCGGCGACGGGTGTTCTCATTGACAATCCAAGAGGCCAATTCATTTTGGGTTCGCGAATGCAGTCCATCAAGCCAATTGCCTGTGTTAGCGAGTGAAAGTTACTGTGCACGATCTGCCATCGCGCCGGCAGCCTGCAGGTGTGCCGCCAGGTCAGCCAGCCGACTATGGGCATTCAGGCCACTGGTGTGGGGCATGACGTAGGCCAACCGCCCACCGAGCAGGCGGTCCTGCGGACCGGCCACTGCCTTGCGGTCCACCACCCCGCGCCAGCCGCCGAGTCCGACAAAACAACAAACCTTAGGTTTCAGCCACGCTGCGAGACGCTCGACCCGTTCAAACCCACAGGCAAACTCGGCAGGTTCGACCTGGTCGGCCCGGTTTGTGGTCCGCCGCACCAGATCCGTCATACCAAGACCGTGTTGCAGCAGGGCATGCCGCGGATCTCGATCGACACTGACCAGACCCGCTTCAAGTGCTGCCGGCCAGAAACGGTTGCCCGGCCGGCCATAGCCGATGCCGTGATCAGCTGAATAGGGGCTGGGATTCAACCCGACAATCAGCAGCCGCATGCCCGGTGCAACGGTGTCCGGCAGGCTGCGAATTCGCCTCGCTGAGACGATAAATCCAGGACCGCCGACTCTGACCGGTCCAGCAGCAGTGAAACCCGCACCGACAACAAGATCCAGTGCCCTCTGCCGCGTCCAGCCCGGATCTGCATTGGGAACCAACTCCAGATTTATCTCTTCAGCTACCGGGAGCGAAAGGTGCAGGTCGGCGAGCAATAAAGGTAACTCGGCAATGGGCCGGCCCTGCCCTACAACCTGTTTTTTCAGGCGCGGGCGTCTGGGTCTGTGCTTTTTCATAAACACCCCCGGTTCAAACCGGATCCTCGAGGATCCTTGAGCAATCGTGGGCCTGCCGGCAGCTTCCTATTGTCTGCTGCTCGAGCGTCGCCCGGCTCGACGGACTCGGCGTTCTGCCCAGCGTGGCTGGCTGCACAGCAGGCACAGAAACTCGATGACCGTGTGTGCCGCGAGATAAGAGGTGACACCAGTGCCCACGTCCAACTGAGGATTAACCTCAACAAGATCAAAGCCGATTACGTTGGCATGGGCGGTCAACGCAGCCAGTGTGTCACGCAGCTCGGCATAGTTCATACCATTGGGTTCTGCCGACACACAACCCGGCACCAGTGAGATGTCCAGCACATCGATGTCAACACTGATATAGCAGGCCGCCTCCTGGGGGATGATCTCGGCAATACCCTGGCCACCGATTTTTCGGAACTCACCCATGGTAATGACCCGGTTGCCGTCATCAATCGAGGCATGGATCTCACTTTGGGCACTGCGCAGACTGCGGATCCCGATCTGGGTCAGACTCTCGACGTGCGGCAAAGGCCGGATGTGACTGAACGGCTGACCGTTAGTGAACTGCAGGTCATGGATGAACGGCGCGTAGTCGATGTGGGCGTCGAAGTGCATGACGTGCAGTGGCTGACTGAATCCTCTCACGACCGGGTAGGTCACTCCATGATCGCCGCCGAGCATAACCGGGAAAGCACCGCGGGCAAGGATCTGGCGCGTCATCTGCGTCGCATTTTTGAACGTAGTCCGAACCTCGGTCGGCCACACGTCGACATCACCAGCATCGACGATCAGGCCCTGGCCAAGTTCTTCCTCCAGGTACTGACTGCCGGTCTCGGGATCGTAGATGCTGCCCTGTGCACCGAACCGGAGGGAATGTTCACGAATCGATCGTGGTCCCATCCTGGAACCGGCAAGAAAAGGCGATCCTTCATCGTGCGGTACACCGAAAACGGCAATATCCGCATCCAGTTGATTCAGGTCCGTGCAGATCTCTGAGCGCAGAAAAGACGGTATACCGACGAAAGGCCGGTTGAGCCGGATTGGTTTGTGGCCCGTCTCAGCCATGGTTCAGCTTGTTGAGCCAAAGTGCAGGCGAGCATCCTTGCGCGCCCGTGACGCAAAGAGACCAGCCGACTGGTTAACTGAATAGTTACCGGTCACTTTACTTCAGCACCGAATTGCGCTGCAGTCTCGATCAATATTTCCCACGTAGACAATGCAAACCCACGTGGCACAAACAGTTCGAAGCCATCCTCGGAACGCCACAGCGTAATCCCCACATGATGCAGTGCGGTGGACGCCACCGACCCGACCGGGCAGAAGGCATCGCGCAGGTCCAGCGGCAGATGGCGGTTCAGGCACGTCGCCGCCTGGGGCCCGCTCACCCTGACGTGGCTGCGAGCGTGAGAGAGGTCTAGGGTCGTCCCCGTGTCGGCAGGCAGTTCCGGCGCCTCGCCCCTGTAGATCCACCACTTGAGCGGTTCGACGCGCAACAGTGCCCCAGCGGTACCGGCAGCCGCCAGGCCTGGCCCTGGTGCACCGGTCAACCCCACCGCCAGAGCGGCCTCGGCAGCCACGGCGCTGAGCGTGTCCGGCCAGGCCGATACCTGGTGCAGCACCAGGCCTGGCACTTCGCACAACGTGACACCGGGATCGCCCTCCTGACCGAAACGGGTAGCAGAGTAATGTCCAGCCAGTGCGGAAGCGCGCTCAACCATGCAGCCGTTCTCCATCCGGATCGATCATGTGCGGTGAGACAATCTCGACCGCCACGTTGCCTTTACGAACCGGGTCGGCAGCAATCACGGTCTTTCCGTACCAGGCACCGTGACCCCCGGCAATAAACCCCAGCCCGATCCAGTGACCCAGCTCAGGGGAATGCGTCACACCAGTGATCCAGCCCTCGCCCAGTCCTGCCACGTTGTCAGCTGCGCAGAGGATCGAGCCGGCATTAAAGGTCTCGCCTCGATCCTCTGGGAAAACACCGACCAGCCTTGGCCGGTCTTCGCGCATCAACTCCGGCCGCTGGCGCAAGGTGCTGCCGATATAGGACTTCTTAGTCGACGCCATTCGACCCAGGCCGGCATCTTCTATGGTCACCCGCCCATCGAGTTCGGCAGCGGTCACGTGACCTTTCTCGATCCGCATCGCACCCAGGGCTTCCAGCCCATAAAGACAACCATCCATCGGCCGGGCAATGCCCCAGACAAGGTCCATCGCAGCCGGACCGTAGTCCGATGCCACATAGATCTCGTAGGCAAGCTCACCTGAAAAACTGATCCTCGCAATTCGGCATGGAATCTCCCCCGTGAGATGTGTCTCGATCACGCCCATGAAAGGAAATGCTTCGTTGGACACGATCGTCGGATCACTGACCACGGCCTCAAGCACCTCGCGCGATCGTGGACCGGCCACCGCGATTCCCGCCCACTGTTCCGAGACCGAAGTGACATGGACCTTGAGGTCGGGCCAGCGGGTCTGCAGCAATTCCTCCAGCCAGGCCATGACCGGAGCAGCATGTGCGGTGGTGGTGGTCATGAAGTAATCGGTCTCGCTCAACCGCCAAGTCGTCCCGTCGTCCATGACAATCCCGTCGTCTCGCAGCATGACGCCGTAACGGGCCTTACCAATCGGTAGTTTCGCGAATGCATTCGAATAGACCCGGTTGAGAAAGACCGTGGCGTCGGGTCCCTGTACCGCGATCTTGCCGAGCGATGTCACGTCACACAGACCCACGCTGCGGCGGGTGGTCGCCGTCTCACGCACATAAGCCTCGGCCAGGCTCTCGCCGTTCTGCGCGAAATACCAGGGCCGCTGCCACAGTCCCGCTTCGGTCATCGTCCCGCCCTGCACAAGATTCCAGTCGTGCAGGGGGGTGCGTCGCAAGGGTCTGAAATGGCTGCCTACGCTTCTACCTCTAAGCGCGCCGATGCTGACCGGAGTGTACGGCGGCCTGAACGTGGTCGTGCCCACCTCCGGAATCTCCCTGCCCAGCGCCTCGGCCATCAGGGCGATGCCAATGATGTTGCCCATCTTGCCCTGATCGGTGGCCATGCCCAGCGTGGTGTAGCGTTTGAGGTGCTCTACTGACACGTAGCCCTCACGGTGTGCGAGGCGCACGTCGTCTGCCGTCACATCGTGCTGCGGGTCGACAAAGCTTTTGAGTTTGCGATCAGGTACGCGCACTTCGTATAGCGGCTGGATGGGCGTTATCCAGCCACCCTTCAGCGGGGGCCTAGCCGTTGCTGTACTCCGGCCCAGCGCCTGCACTGCGCGATCACCGGATGCCTCGCCCGAAGCGATGCACGCATCGGTGTTCCAGACACCAGCAGCAGACCCAGCAACCACCACGGGTTCGCTCGTCTCGTCCGGCAGAAAACAGGCATTGGCTGCGTCCCAGACGGGTCGTACACCACGATGCGACAGCAGGTTGACCACCGGTGACCAGCCACCCGAGACCAGTACCAGATCGCAGTTCTCGGTCGTTGCCGCACACCAGCCGCTGCCATCGATCGTTGCAAGGTCCAAGGCCGTAACACCGCCGGCGCCGTGCGCCTGCAGTGGTGCCGTGCCAGGCCGAAGATCCACACCCTTTGCCAAGACCGCACTGGCAAGATCATCCGCTGTCGCCGGGCGCGCATCCAGCAACGTCACAGCGGCACCCGCCTCGGCAAACTCGGCGGCCGCCTGGTAGACCGAATCGTTGTTAGCCGCAATCACGATCTTTTCACCGGCCAGCACAGCGAAGCGGTTGAGGTAGGTGCGACCGGCGGCTGCCGTCATCACACCGGGCCGATCGTTGTCACCAAAGGCGATGTGCCGCTCAAGGGCGCCGGTCGCGAGGATGGTGTACCTCGCCCGCAAGGTCCAGAAGCGTTGACGGGGTAGATAATCCGGCGGACCCGCCAGGTGATCGGTCACCCGTTCGAGCAGACCGGCCACACCGCAGTCGTAAAGACCAAAGGCCGTGGTCCGGGTCATCACCCGTACACCAGAGGCCTCCAACTCAGCTTGAGCGGTCACCGATCTCAGCGCATCAGTCGGCAAAGACAAATCGGTTCCACCGAGTGTGCTGTCCTGCTCGACCAGCACCACGTCCAGGCCCGCATCCCGAGCGGTGCTGGCAGCAGCCAGACCCGCCGGACCGCCGCCGACGACCAGCACATCACAGAAAGCATGGCCGTGCTCGTAATGGTCAGGGTCCGGCACCCGCGAGGCTTCCCCCATCCCGGCGGCACGCCGAATAAGTTTTTCATAGCGCATCCACATACCGGTCCCGCTTCCCCATTCAAACGGCGGAATGCCCATGAAGGTCTTGTAATAGAAACCGGCCGCAAAGAATCGACTGAACAGGCTATTGACGGCACCCAGGTCAAAGCGCACGCTGGGCCAGGCATTCTGGCCCCCGGCCACCAGCCCTTCGTACAGTTCCTGGGTCGTCGCCTTGACGTTCGGATCGCGCCGGGCCCCGCTGCCGACCGTGACCAGCGCACCGGACTCCTCGACGCCAGCCGACATCAGGCCCCGGGGCCGGTGGTACTTGAAGCTACGACCGAGCACCCGCTCGCCTGCCGCCAGCAGTGCCGAGGCTAACGTGTCGCCCGCATAGCCGCTGTATGCCCGGCCGTCCCAGGTGAACTTCAGGGGCGTCGCGCGATCGATCCGCCCGCCTCCGTCAAGCCGGCGGGCGCTCACCCGGCACCTCCTCTGTCGTTCTTCTCCCCGGCCAGGGCTCCGGTGATCCCATCGTGCGCCGGGCGAACACTGTGTATTTCGTGGGTCGTAGTGTCGCGCTCGACCACGATCCACATCCGGCAACCCTGCAAGTGCTGCCAGGTCTCGAACTGGACACCGTCGATGTTGTCGCGCTGAAAGACGGCCTCCAGCCACACCTCAACCGGCGCGTCCAGGTCAGGATATTCGACTGACGCATCGCCGCCATAGGCAAATTCGCTGTGATCGCGTTCGCCGCAGAATGGGCAATCGATTCGGATCATGCCGAGTCCTCAGCCATGCCGTTTGGGATCAGGTCCGGCACCGCGCTCATCCAGGTTAATACCCTGCTCGAAGCGCTTGAGATTGTGCAGGGCGATCACTGGATCCGGCCGGTTATTGGCGATCAAGTCGGCAAAGAACCAGCCGGACGCCGGGCTCGCCTTGAAGCCGCCGTAGTTCCAGCCGGCGTTCAGGTAAAGATTGTCCAGCGGCGTTTTGCAGATGAACGGCGAGCCGTCCATGGACATGTCCATGACACCGGACCAGTGGCGCAGTAACCGGACACGGGCCAGACACGGCAGGATCGAGGTGGCGCATTCCGCGACGTCCTGAACGATGGGCAGATTGCCACGCTGGGCATACGACTTATACCAGTCGAGGTCCCCGCCGAAGACCATGCCACCCTTGTCGGACTGCGAGATATAAAAGTGGGCCCCACCCACGCCGAACACCACCACCTGTTCGAGCAGTGGTTTCAAGGGCTCGGAGACGAATGCTTGTAGCTTGTGAGTCTCGATCGGCAGTTTACCCAAGCCAGCCATTCGCCAGAGTCTGGAGGTATGGCCAGCGACCGCAAAGCCGATCTTGTCCCCGCGAATCACACCCCGGGCCGTTTCGAGTCCTGTCACCCGACCGTTTTCGCGTAACACACCGGTGACCTCACAGTTCTGGATGATATCGACACCACGCTGGTCCGCAGCTCGCGCGTAACCCCAGGCAACCGCGTCATGGCGTGCGCTGCCGGCACGGCGCTGCGCCGTAGCCCCGATGATCGGGAAACGGGCATCCGGGCCGTAATTCAGATGAGGGATGTTTCGCTTGAGCGTCGCGAGGTCCCACAGTTCACCGTCCGAATCAGTCAGGCGCATGGTGTTGTAGCGCCGCGCTGCGGCATCACGGGCAGCCGGGCTGTGGATCAAGCTCACGTGGGCCCTCTGACTGAACATCACGTTGTAATTTAATTCGTGACTCAGGTTCTCCCACAGTTTCAGAGAATGCTCATAGAACGGCCGGTTGCCCGGCAGCATGTAGTTCGAACGCACGATCGTCGTGTTGCGACCACCGTTACCGCTGCCCAGCCAGCCCTTCTCGAGCACCGCAACATTGCGAATACCGTGGTTCTCGGCGAGGTAAAACGCAGTAGCCAGACCATGCAGGCCAGCCCCAACGATCACCACGTCGTACTCGGACCGGGGCTCCGGATCGCGCCAGGCACGGTCCCAGTTCTTCTGGCCGGTCAGGCCGTTCCAGAAAACACTCCAGGCGGAATAACGGGTCATAAGATCAGACTCTCCGGAGCCGGAAGTCCATGGGTCGCAGGTATCAGGGAACGATTCAACATTGGGCGAGCCTGTCTGGTGGGCACATTTTATTCCGGGATCACGTCTCGAGAAGAGCCAATACAGGACCACCAGTCAACCTAAAGTGTAACGCGAAATCCAGGGCGCAGTGATATCTCGACCTGTGGGAGTGAGTGCACCGCCGGGATCGGACGCAGTGTCGACCGACAGCCAGCGAGTTTTGCTTTTGAGACGTTGCCGGAAAAGCTGCTATAAAGACCGACCCACGTGGCGGAGCCAATCTTAAGGTCAACAACCGTGAATGATATTTTCAGTGACGATTTCAAGGACGCACCGTACTGGTGGGACGGGACGCCGCGACCCATTAGCACGGTAACACTCCTCCCCGACCAGGCCGATGTGCTGATCGTCGGCTCAGGCTATACCGGCCTGAATGCGGGCCTGGTGACAGCACACAACGGCCTGAAGACCGTCATTGTCGATGCCGAAACCGCCGGCTGGGGCTGCAGTTCGAGAAACGGCGGCCAGGTGAGTGGCGAGATCAAGCCAGGCTATACCCAACTGTCCCGCAAGTATGGCCAGGACAGGGCTTATGCCCTTGTCCAGGAGGCCCGCAACGCGCTTGACTGGATTGGCGAATTCATCGGGACTGAAGGTATCGCCTGTGACTTCAGACGTTGCGGCCGGTTTCATGCCGCACACAGTCCCCGGCAGTTCGCACGCCAGGTGCACGAATTTCATCATCAGGCCAAGGGCCTGGAGCGGCCTGGGCACCTTGTGGAAAAGACGGATCTTGGCACCGAGATCGACTCCCCTTTCTACCATGGCGGACTGGTCATCGACAGTCATGCCTCACTGGACCCGGCCCGCTACCACCAGGGACTGTACGACCGCGCACTGACCAGCGGCTGCCAGGTGATCGGGAACTGCAAGGTGACGTCGATCAAGCGCAAGAGTGAAGGGTTTGACGTCATCACGGGACAAGGTCGGATCAGGGCCGGCAAGGTGATCATTGCGACCAGCGGCTACACCGGCTCTGCGACACCCTGGCATCAACGCCGGATCATTCCCATCGGCAGCTACATGCTGGCCACCGAAACACTGGACCCCGCCCTTATCCGCCAGCTCATTCCCAATGATCGAGTAATCAGCGATACCCGCAAGCTGGTGGTCTATTTCCGAGCGTCACCGGATGGCAGGCGAATCCTGTTTGGCGGCCGGGTCTCTGTTAAGGAAACCGACCCAGTGCGAAGCGCATCACCACTGAGACTGGAGATGCTGCGCATCTTCCCGCAACTTGCCGAAGCAAAGATCAGTCATTCGTGGATGGGCTTTGTCGGTTACACCTTCGACAACCTGCCTCACCTGGGCGAAGACCATGGCCTTTATTACGCGATGGGCTATTGCGGGTCGGGGGTCTGTCTCGCCAGTTACTTCGGTCACCGGCTGGGGCAACAGGCGGCAGCCCGGCCGGACAGTGAGAGTGAGATCGCCATGAATGGCCTGAGATTCCAGACCCGCCCCCTGTACCGTGGCAACCCCTGGTTCTTGGCACCGACGATTCGCTATTACCAGATCAAGGACCGCTTGAACTGATAGCCACGACTTGTTCCTGTCGAACAGGAAACCTTGCCCCGGGCTGGAGATTCCCGAGCAATGCTTCGGCCTCCCGGATCATCGCCTCCTGTTGAGGCTGCAAAAAATCGTGACGCCCCACCAACCCCATAGAACTGCCAGTGTTGTGTCACATGTAGCGGTCAGCTGGAACGAGGGGGTTGCGCATAAAAGCCGAATTATTTAACATGTTAAATAAATTTTCTATCAGAACCTGAGGACACACCATGGCTGCCCGAACCGGTGCGGAGTACCTCGACGGACTGCGGCATCGATCCGCAGAGATCTGGCTCGGCGACGAGCGTATCGAGGATGTCACTACACACCCTGCCCTGCGGGGCTGCGCGCAGTCTATGGCACATCTTTATGACATGCAGCACGACCCCGCGCTGCGTGATGAGATGACCTACGCTTCACCCACCACCGGCGACCGGGTCGGCCTCTCGTTCATCACGCCCCGCACCCAGAAAGACCTGGAGCGACGCTCCAGGATGATGTTTCACTGGTCCCGGTTCAGCGGCGGGATGCTGGGCCGCTCGTCCGACTACATCAACGTGGAGATCATGGCAGCTGCCGCCGCAGCCGAGTTCTACAACCGAAACGATCCCCGCTTCGGTGAAAACGCCCGACGCTACTACGACTACGCTCGTGAGAACGACCTATGCATGACCCATACCCTGGTCAACCCTCAGTCCAACCGGGCGCTCACTGCCAGTGGCCATCCGAGTGCCGATATTGCGCTGCGGATCGTCGACGAAAATGAAGACGGCATGGTGGTGCGGGGTGCCCGCATACTCGCGACCCTGGGCCCGCTGGCGGACGAGATCATGGTATTTCCGTCGACTGTTCTCAAGGCCGCAGCCGACACCAAAACATTTGCCTTTGCTTTCACCATTCCCTGCAACACGCCCGGGATGAAGCTGATCTGCCGCGAGGCACTTGCCTACGGTGAGTCGCGGGTCGATCATCCGCTTGGCTCGCGCTTCGAGGAGATGGATACCATCGTCGTCTTCGACGACGTACTGGTGCCCTGGGACCGCGTGTTCCTCAAATCTGACCCGGACCTGTGCAGCCAGCATTTTCCGGAAACCGGTTGCCTGGCACACATGGCCCAGCAAGTCGCGATCAAAAATATCTGCAAGTCCGAGTTCGTCCTCGGCATCGCCTGCTCGGTAGCCGAGGCACTGGGATCCACCGAGTTTCAGCACGTCCAGGAGAAGATCGCCGAGTGCATGATCAATCTTGAACTGATGAAAGCCTGCCTGCGAGCCGCTGAGGCCGACGCACAGATCGACAAGTGGGGCGTCATGTGTCCCGACCGTGTACCACTGGATGCAGCCCGGAATATCTTCCCGAAAATGTATCCACGAATGGTCGAGATCCTGCAGTTGCTGAGTGCTTCCAGCCTGATGATGATCCCACCGGATTCTGCGCTCGACAGCCCCATTGCGCAGGACATTGACCGTTACATGGTGGCAGCGAACCGGGACGCCCGGGAGCGGATCAAGCTGTTCCGGTTGGCCTGGGATGTCGCCTGCAGCGCGTTTGCTGGCCGCCAGGTGCTTTACGAGCGGTTTTTCTTTGGTGATCCGGTGCGCATGATGTCGGTGCTGTATCGCACTTATGACAAACAACCGCTGATGGACCGGGTCAGCGCGTTTCTCGCTCGCGACGACTGATCATCCACTAGACGCTTTTCAGGCGTCTATCGACCTGGGTCGTAAACGCATGCGGCGCGGCCTCGCGCAGACTTAATCGCTCAGCCAGCAGCGCCCGGGCGATCGTCCACTGCCGGCCGCGCATTGCCGCCTCCAGCGCAATCTGTTGGACCAGGTCGCGCTGCGCGTGGCTACCACCGATCCTGTAGACCTCGTAAAAAACTGGCAATAAACGTTCGAGAGCGCCGGCATCGTACCCCGTACAGAACGCATCAACACCTGCAAGCACTGAAAGGCCGGTCGCCATCATCGGAATGGCGACATCATAATTCTTCTCAACCGCGCGCATCAGCCTTACAGCCAACTCATCCTCCCCGGCAAAACGGAAACAAAGCAGAGCGTGCAAATCGTTGAACGGATTACGAGTATCCACGGTCAGGGGCACCCACAAAGGTGCAAGTACCTGCCAGCGGTTGCCCACATCAATACCGAGCAGCGCGAGACGCGCCATCGCTGACACCCGGTCGATCAGCGCCTCCACATCGTCCCGTTCCGGGTCGACGACATGCTCATCGTAGATCTGGAGGGCTTGCTCGTATTCATCCAGATCAATCCGGAAGAGCAACTCGTGCCACCAGTTATGGATCTTCATGTTGCTTGACGCCCAACCATCACGGGTCGCCTCCAGCCAAGCAACACCCTCCTCCAGGCGTCCCTCCATTTCCATGACATGGGCCACGGCATGTACACCCCACGCATCACCTGGATCGCATTCAACAGCCCGCCGGCCACAGAACTCAGCCCGACGAAACTGACCGACCTCCTCGAGCCCGAAAGCGTACATGCCGAGCAGCCAGTGGTGACCCGGCACCGATTCATCCCAATCCGACAGCACGCGGGCCACCCGTCCGTACCGGCCCGGAGCATCGCCCCGGTAGAAGTCCAGCCAGTGACCAGCAAACAGGGCCATCAGATCACGCGGGTGATCAAACAAAACCTGTTGATAGATCCTGGATGCGCGGTCAAGATTCGAATCAAACCAGGCTTCGACGGCAGCGACGTGTAGCCGCTCGCGTTCCTGGGTGCCTTTGACCGCGCCCCTGGCCCGGTCAATGCTCAAGCGGGCAGCCTCGAGCCGGGAAGAGGCGTTGCCGATCGTATTCATCATCGCGCTCAGGCAGTGCGCGAGCACGAAGCGATCGTCAATCTCCAATGCGCGATCCAGGATCGCCACCGGGTCGCCCCGGAACCTGACGACCGCCTCAACCGCCTCATCGAATATTTCTACCGCGCGTGAATCAGCGACAGTCAGGGCAAGATCTCGTTGGTCTGTGAAGATCATGATCGCACAAGGGTGCTGAGAAGATTGCTCACCTTACCATGGCACTTCTTCAACGTTCGAGGTACTGGCAATGTTCGGGCACAAGACTCTGCAGCCGATTCGCGACTCGAATCGCACAACCAAACACCCGCCAGCAGGCTCGGATTACAATCCGTAATTCAAGACTATTGAGGAGATCCCAGCATGCAGCCAGGCATCCATCTTGTCGGCAGTGTGGCCATGGCCGATTCCGAATCGGTCTTTCGTGCATTGACTGCAGAACTGGCACCGTGGCTGCGGCGCATCCCTGACGGTGAGACCGGTGAGCGCCACCGCTGGATCTACTGGCAGCGCGAAATGCTGTTGAATCATCCAGACATGGAACTCGATCCGGAGGCAGCGCCACTGGCGCTCTACCAGTGGGACGGCGAACTGATTCGCGAGACCGAACTGCTCCGCTTCAGACCGGGGGTCGAGCTTTCGACAGTCGTTTTCGAGACCGGCTACGGCCTGGCAGCTGTCGACTCTTACGCAACCTTTCGCAGGCTTCGAGACGAAGGGGTCATTCCCGATGGGGTGCGCTTCCAGGTCTGCCTGCCGACACCGATGGCGTCGGGCTTCATGTACGTCAGTCCGAATGCCCTCGAGGACTATCTGCCGGTGTATGAAAGAGCGCTGATCGGGGCTCTGGACGCGATCCTGGCAGCCGTACCGCATGATGAGCTGTCGCTGCAGTGGGACATTTGCCAGGAGGTCCTGGTCTTCGAGGATTACTTTCCCAGCCGCCCGGATGACTACAGACAGCAGATCTTCGATGAACTCGCGCGTCTCGGCGGTCAGGTACCGGCTGACGTAGAACTCGGCTATCACCTTTGCTACGGTACGCCCAAAGACGAACACCTGGTGATGCCAACAGACACTGCGATCCTGGTCGAGATCGCCAACGGCATCGCATCGGGCCTTGACCGACGGCTGGATTTCATCCACCTGCCGGTCCCCAAAGACCGGATCGATAACGCTTACTACGCCCCACTGGCGCAGCTGACACTCCCGGACAACACCGACCTTTACCTCGGGCTGGTACACCACGATGATCATGACGGGGACGTGGCGCGGATCAGAGCCGCTCACGAGGTCGTCAGCACGTTCGGTATTGCCAGTGAATGTGGCTGGGGCCGTACCGACCCCGAACGGGTACCCGGACTGATCAAATCGCACCGAATGGCTGCAGAATCGGTACCCGTGGACACCTAAAACCTCGGATTAGGTGTACCGACCCAGAGCGAGAAACCAACGGCATGTGGCAGCCCGTGATCGGTCGACGTATGATAGGCCAGGTTGGTTTTCAGCAACACCTGCCATACACCTGTCTTTAAAGGAGGACAGTATGAAAAGAACAGCGAGATATCACAGAATCATCGGCATCGCCGCAAGTACGCTATTCGCGGCAGTGACCTTCAGTCAGAACGCGGTTGCCGACCGGCTCGAAGAAGTCCAGAAAGCGGGCATCCTGCACTGCGCCGTCGTACCCGGGGTTCCGGGGTACGCATTTCCCGACGCCAGCGGCAAGCTGGTTGGGTTCGACATCGAGCTGTGCCGCGCTGTCGCCGCGGCAGTACTGGGAGATGCGGACAAGGTCAAGACCACCAAAATGAACCTGCCTACCAGTTTCGGTGCCCTGCAGGCCGGCGAAGTCGACATCATCACCCACCGCTTCACCTGGACATTTTCGCGCGATGTGGGTACTGGTATGAACTACACGCGGGTCATGGTGTGGGATGGACAGGGATTTCTAGTCCGGAAATCACTGGGCGTAAAGAGTCTTACCGAGCTAGGCGGTGCTACGTTCTGTCTGGCATCGGGTTCAACGACTGAAGCCAACGCCGCGGATTATTTTCGCACCCACAATATGGACTTCAAGTCGGTGACGTTTTCAGACATGAAAGCCGCCGCACAAGCCTACAATGCCGGGCGGTGCGATGTTTATTCGACCGATAAGTTTGGCCTCGGCGCCCGGCGCCTGACCTTCGACGATCCTTCCGAACACGTCATCCTGCCCGAAGTTATCTCCAAGGAACCCATCAGCCCGATGGTGGCGCACGGTGAAGACCACTGGCGCGACATCGCGTTTTGGGTCTTCAACGCCCTGATCGCTGCCGAGGAACACGGCATCACCCAGGCCAACGTTGACCAGATGCGCAGCTCATCCAACAACCCCGAGATACAGCGGATCCTGGGCGTGACGGGCAAGTTTGCGGCCAAGCTGAAGCTCTCTGACAGCTGGGCCTACGACGCAATCAAGGGCGTTGGCAACTATGGCGAGATCTGGGACCGTCACCTGGGTCCCAACACCAAGATCGGTGCCGATCGCGGCCTCAATAACCTGTGGACCAACGGCGGCCTGATGATGTCACCACCGTTCAGGTAGGATCGCAACGCAGCACCAAGAAACCAATGATTCGTGCCCGGCATACGGGCACATCCTTGATCGTCAACTGACGCAAGCCCCGGACCGGCCAATGGTTCGGGGCATCTTCTTCAAACTCTGGCCACGATGATGTCCACCCTCAGTCGCCTGTGGGGCCATTCCACGACCCGCTCGCTGATTTACCAGTCTGCCATTGTGCTTCTGGTCAGTGCCGCTGTACTTACTCTGATTCAAACGGCAACGAATAATCTCCAGCGACTCGGAATCCGCACTGGCTTCGAGTTTCTCAGCGACGAAGCCGGTTTTGTGATCAACCAGGCTCTGTTTCCCTACGGACCAACATCATCCTATGGCATGGCCATACTGGTGTGCCTGGTAAACACTCTGATCCTGTCGCTGCTCGGCATCCTGACCAGCACCACCCTTGGGTTTTTTGTGGCGATCGCCAGGCTGTCGAGGAACTGGCTTCTGCGCGCGCTGGCGAGTGCTTATGTCGAGCTGTTTCGAAACGTACCGTTGCTGCTTCAGCTGTTCTTCTGGTACTTCGCCACCCTGCGGCTGTTGCCCGGTAAACGAGAATCATTGTCCCTGTTTGACCTGATCTACCTTAACATCGAAGGCCTGTTTGTTCCTGCACCGGTCTTTGGTCAGGGTGCTGCATTGATCGCCGGATCGATTCTGGTTTCGACCGTGATCGCCGGCGTCACCCTGAAGTTTGCCCGGCAACACCGCGAGTCAACCGGCAAGCCGTTCCAGCACGCGCGCTATGGCTATGCGGCTGCCGTGTTGCTGCCCATCGCCACCCTGGCAGCGCTCGACTTCCCCATCTCGTGGGATGTACCCGTGTTCAAGCGCTTCAACTTCGAAGGCGGCTTCGCTCTGCAACCCGAGTTCGTGGCCATGCTGCTGGCTATCACGCTGTACAACGCCGCGTTCATTGGTGAGATTATCCGTGCGGGCATCATGTCGGTGCACAAGGGTCAGCGAGAAGCTGCACGCTCCATTGGGCTGACTGCCAGGGAGGTCTACACCGTGGTGATCATCCCGCAGGCGATGCGCCTGATCGTGCCACCACTCACAAACCAGTACCTCAACTTGACCAAGGCCACGGCCCTGGCCGCGGCAATCGGCTATCCCGACCTGTTCTGGGCGGTCGGCGGCTCGATACAGGCACAGACCGGCCAGATACTTGAACTCCAGGCGATCACCCTGTCTACCTATCTCGCCATCAGCCTGCTGATTGCGCTGCTGCTCAACTGGTACAACCGGGCAACCCGGCTCAGGGGTCGCTCATGAGCGCTACGGTCCGAAAGATCCAGCCCGCACAACCACCACCTGTGGGCTCGGGGACCCGGATATCCTGGTTGAAGGAGAACCTGTTCTCCAGCCTCTCGAACACGGCCGTAACCCTCCTGCTGGGTTGGTTCACCGTACACTTTACGCTGACGGTGATCGACTGGGCCCTGATAGACGCCGTCTGGCATGGCGAATCTGCCGATGCGTGCCCCAGAGACCGAGGCGCCTGTTGGGCTTTTGTGACAGCGCGCTGGCAACAGATTATCTACGGCCAGTACCCGGGCGCACTGCTGTGGCGGGTACACACAGCTTTTGCACTGGCGCTCGTCTTACCCTTTGCCTTCAGACTTGCTCGCGGCCGGCACCAAGCCGGAATCCGGGCGACGGTCCTGGTCATTCTTCCGGTCATGGCCATGCTACTTCTTTCCGGCGGGATCCTCGGCCTTGAAAAAGTGCCGACCGACCAGTGGGGTGGCCTGATGCTGACCCTGGTGATTGCCAGCATCGCAATCGTCTTCTCGATACCACTCGGCCTTGTACTGTCACTCGCACGCCAGTCCCGCCTGCCGGCCCTGCGACTGGTCGCCGTGGGGTTTATCGAGTTCTGGCGAGGCGTGCCCCTGATCGTGGTCCTGTTTGCGTTCGTCAGCATGCTACCGCTGTTCGTACCCGAAGGACGCAATATCGACATCCTGGTCCGGACTGTCATCGCGTTCGCCATCTTCAACTCAGCTTACATGGCCGAGGTTTTCCGCGGCGGCCTACAATCGGTCCCCAGAGGCCAGTACGAGGCTGCTGAAGCGATCGGTCTAGACTACTGGAAGACCATGGGGCTGGTCGTTTTGCCCCAGGCAATCCGCAACTCGGTGCCGGCGCTGATGAACACCTGCATCAGTATTTTCAAGGAAACCACCCTCGTGATGCTGATCGGCCTGTCTGACCTGCTCGGCGTGATCCAGCTGTCACTGGAAGATCCCGACTGGCTCGGCCCGACCCATATCTACGGCTCGGCCTACCTGTTTGCCGCGCTGTTGTTCTTTGTTTTCACTTACAGCATGTCGAAATACTCGCTACGGCTGGAGAACCGAATGAACGTGGAACACTGACATGACAGCCATAGCAGACAAAACACCTGCCGATCCACCGATCATCCGCTTTGAAGGCGTGCACAAGTGGTTCGGCAATTTCCACGTGTTGCGCCACATCGACCTCGATGTTGTCAGAGGCGAGAAGATCGTAATCTGCGGTCCGTCGGGCTCAGGAAAATCGACCCTGGTACGCTGCATTAACCAGCTGGAGACCCATCAGCGGGGGCGAATCGTGATCGACGGTACCGAACTGACCGACCGGCTGGCCGATATCCACACCCTGCGTTCGGAAATCGGCATGGTCTTCCAGTCGTACAACCTGTTCCCGCACATGACCGTGCTGGATAACCTGGTCGTCGGCCAGCACCGGGTGCGCCAGCTCCCCAGAAGTGAGGCCGAGTCGATTGCCAGACAACACCTTGAGCGAGTCCGGATCGCCGATCAGGCCAGCAAGTATCCAGGGCAACTCTCCGGTGGCCAGCAGCAGCGTGTGGCGATTGCCCGGGCGTTGTGCATGAAGCCGAAAATCATGCTGTTCGACGAGGTCACCTCGTCGCTGGATCCGGAAATGGTCAAGGAAGTGCTCGACGTGATCGTCGACCTTGCCGATGAGGGCATGACTATGATGGTGGTGACCCACGAGATGGGCTTTGCCCGCGAGGTGGCTGACCGCATCGTCTTTATGGAGGAAGGCTGCATCGTCGAGGAGAACAAGCCGGCCGCGTTCTTCAACGGGCCGGCATCAGAGGGCGGGCGGTTCTTTCTCAGCCAGGTCCTGCATTACGGCTGACCGGTCGGTCCGGAACTCCCTTGTGCCTCGATATAATCGAATCATGCGCTCGACCTTAAACCTCTTGCCCCGTAGCCTGGGACGTTAATCCCTTGAGCATCACCGCGGCCCACGCACTGGTTCAGACGTTGGTTCTGAACAACATCGAACGAGCCTTCTGTGTACCGGGCGAGAGCTACATCGCGGTCCTCGATGAACTGCGCGCTGCCCGCGACACGATCGAACTCGTGGTCTGCCGGCATGAAGGCGGGGCCGCTTTCATGGCCGAGGCCCATGGCCGCATGACTGGTCGACCCGGAGTGTGTCTGGTGACCCGCGGTCCCGGCGCCACAAATGCCGCTATCGGGGTGTTCAGTGCGGCCCAGGAAGGCATCCCGGTGGTCCTGATCGTCGGTCAGGTCGCTCAGCAGAACATCGGCCGGGGTGCCTTCCAGGAACTCGACGTCGCGACATTTTTCGGTGGTGTCGCCAAGCGGGTCATCGAGATCAATCACTCGGCACGGGTACCCGAGCTGATCGGTCGCGCCATCGACATCGCGATATCCGGCAGACCCGGTCCGGTGGTCGTGTCTTTTCCGGAAGACCTGCAACACCAGGCGATCACCACTTCTGCGCCCCTCCCGATCCAATCCGCGTTTTCAGCACCCAGAGCCTCAGACATGGAACAAATGGGGCAGCTGATCCAGAATGCCGCCCGGCCGATGTTGGTACTGGGCGGCAGCGGCTGGTCGTCAGAGGCTGCGTCGGCGGCCGCCACTTTCGCCGAGGCGCTCCGGATGCCGGTCACCACCAGCTTCCGCAAACAGGACCTCATCGACAGCGACAACCCACAGTACATCGGTAGCCTGGGTCCAGGTGCCGACCCTGAACTGATATCGGCCCTTCAGAGAGCGGATCTGCTGCTGCTCGCCGGGGCCACCCTGGGGGAGGTGGAGACTGCTGGATTCACCCGGCTGACGGTGCCGGATCCGGCACAACAGATTGTTCAGGTCGGCCCGGAACCTTCGGCCCTGCAACAGGCCTATCGGGCTGTGCTCGCCATTGTTTCGGACATCGCTTCTTTTTTTCATGCCGCCAATATCCGACCTGCACTCGCGGAAACACCCTGGGCGGCTGAGACTGCCAGCCAGCGGGAACGCTACCTGGCTTTCCGCGCGCCCCGTAAGGTCGACACGGAAATCAACATGAGCACCTTCTGGTCAGACCTGGCCGACCAGCTGCCCCCGAATACGCTGCTCACGATGGGTGCGGGCAATTACACCCACTGGATCTTGCGCCACTTCCACTTCCACCGTTTCGGCACCCTTCTGGCACCCATCTGCGCGCCGATGGGCTACGCCGTACCGGCGGCCGTGGCTGCAAGCCGCCGGTTTCCAGACCGGCTAGTGGTGTCCTGTTCAGGGGACGGCTGCTTTCTGATGAACGGCCAGGAGCTCGCCACCGCCGCTCAGTACAGCGCCAACATTCTGTTCCTGGTGATCAATAATGGACTGTACGGTTCAGTGCGCATGCACCAGGAACTGCGCTATCCCGGACGACCCTATGCGACGAATCTAACGAACCCCGATTTTGCCGCACTGGCAACAGCGTACGGTCTGCCGTCGACTTCGGTTACGACGACAGCAGAGTTAACCGCTGCCCTTGGCCCGATGATTACCAGCACGACTGGACCACGCCTGATTGAGATCCGGACAGATCCCGAAGAAATCACCCCGGCAGGCTCAATAGACGACATTCGAAAGAAACCGGCAAACTGAAGAAGACCGGAAAATCATGGGCACGATCAACTACAACACCTGGCGGGGGATGCTGGTGACCCCGGTGGACCCGAATCGCTTCGAGTTCGTCTACCAGAACTGGGTGCCACGGTCTGACGATGTATTCATCGCCAGTTTTCCCAAAAGCGGCACCACCTGGACCCAGCAGATCGTACGCCTGGTCTACAGTCGCGGGCTGATCCGTGATGACGATCCTTCGCTACACGCCATCATCCCGTGGCTCGATGACTCCGAGGATCTGCCCGACCTTTCAGCGGTCGACGCCATGCCCTCGCCTCGGGTCTTCAAGTCGCACAATCCATACCACCTCCTGCCGAGCCGACTGGCCGATGTCAATCGACTGATTTACGTGACCCGAAACGCCAAAGACACCGCAGTGTCGATGTACTTTCACACCTTCGGATTCTGGATGTATGAATACGATGAACCGATCGAGCATTTCATAGGTGAATTCATCGCTGGCAGAGTCGAGTATGGGCCGTACTGGACCCACCTTCGAAGCTGGTATGAGCAGCGGGACAGACCGAACCTGCTGGTCCTGCATTACGAGGCCATGCAGGACAATCTGAAGAGCGCAGTCCGGTCAGTGGCCGGTTTCCTGGGCCAGGACCTGAGCGACGACGAAATCGAGCGCGTCGCTCAAGCATCCACGTTCGGCAGCATGAAGAAAGACCCACGCACCAGTATGCAGATGTGGGATGAAGAGCAGCGCAAGCCCGGTATGCCGTTCATGCGCAAGGGCAAGACCGGCGACTGGCAGAACCACTTCACACCAGAACTCGCCCGGGCCTTTGACACCGCGTTCGAGAGCAAATTGGCAGGCATCACCTGGCCATGGTGATCAAGACCACTCGAGCAACTGTCAATCTAGGCTAAACCACGCCGAAAGCAGCCCATGAACGACACCCCCACGCGTTCGACATCGAAGCCTGCCGGTTGCCCAGACCGCCTAGGCCTGACCGTAGACCGGAGTCTTGGCACCCGAACCATCGAGGTGTACCGTTGAGTTGAGCAACTCGACCCGCCAGGGCGGCAAAGGTTCAATACATGTCAAGCTCGCGTTGCGGAACGGATACAACCTGCCGATCTGCGTCTCGTGGTCCGACGCATCCAAGTGATTGCGCAGCAGCGTTGCACATACCAGGCCATGGGTCACTACTGCTAGATCACCGGCATCCGCAACCGCCTCCTGGATCACCGCCCAGGCACGACTGACGCGCATCTCGAAGACCTCCCAGCTCTCACCCTCCGGCGGAACATAGCCTTCGGCAAAAGGTTCGATGCCCTGCGTTTCCAGATCGATAAAGCGCTGGCCCCGCAGCACCCCGAAATTTCGTTCATGGAACAGCGGATCGAACTCGATGTCGACTCCGGCAGCTTCGGCAATCGGCTCGGCGGTCATCCTGGCCCTTGCCATATCACTGGCGAGAATCCGCCTGATGCCGGCACCTCGGAGACGCCCGGCCAGGTGCCGGGCCTGTGCCACGCCCTGCTCGGACAGCGGCGTATCGGCCGGCTGCATTACCCGGTCGCGGTTTAACGCGGTCTCACCGTGGCGGATCAGCAGTAGGCTCATACAGGTTCTTCTTCATTATTTATTTTTTTAGTGGAGTAGTGACCACAGGGCGGCCGGGTCTTCCACCTGGGCATTGTGGCCCAAACCTGCCAGTGCCGTGGCAGCTGGGTCGATAATCTTGAGCTCTTCCAGACCAGCCATCGCGTCGTGTTCGCCAGCGGCGAGTAACACCCGGCAGCGCGCGGTACTGACCAGTGCAGCCACCGGCGGTTCACCGACCGCATAAATCCCAGGGTCTGCCGACAGCCGGTAGCGATCATCATCGCCATTGGCCACACCGCTTTGCGCACAGAGCGACTCCACCTCGACCAGGCCGATCAGGCCGGATACCTTCAGATAGCGTTCAACAGCCTCCTCACGGGTCGTCAACCAGCGGACCGGCCGCTCGGCGAGATCCTGCATGCGGGCGAGTTCCTCATCCCGCCAGCGGGTCTTGATTCCCAGTCCGATAATCTGTTCAATGTTGTCCTGTGATCCACCCAGCACCAGCGCGATCACACCTCCCATCGAGTGTCCGACGACCACAACGCGGCCGCTGTCTTTGATCAGTGGTAGCAGGTCATCCGCGAGCGACTCGTAGGTGTATGGCGCACCCCAGGGTGAACGGCCGTGACCGCGCAGATCCGGCACCAGCCACTGCCCGGCATTGTGCTGTTCAATGAGACCCGTCAGGCCCTGCCAGACCTCACCGGTAGCGCCTAATCCATGCAGCAACAGATAGGTCACATCGCCCATCCCGCCGCGACGAACGTTGAGTGCTGCGCGCCCATGGTAAACGGCTGTTGTCATGCCCGTCCTGTCGGCAGTGGCGCCCAGTCTTGAGAACCGATGACCAACTCCAACAGGCGCGCAGTCATCGTGGCCTGCAGCGCCTGGTGTGCCGGGTCGTTCCACAGGTTGGTGGCCTCCAGCGGGTCGGTTGTAAAGTCATACAACTCGCCCCACTCGGCCGGCTGATACACCGTCAGGCGTGCCTTTGGAGTCACCACAGTGCGCACCCGCTGTGGACAGCCAAAGCCGAGGTAAATCAGCTCCCGGTCGTCCTCAATCAGCAGCGCATCCCGCGCATCCGGCTGGCCATCGTAGATCGTTCGCACAAGACCAGTACCCTGCATTCCGTAGTAGGGCTGAATACCGCTGCGTTCGAGAAAGGTCGCGGGAATGTCAATGCTTTGGGCCAGTGATTTCACCACGGGTTCGCTGTCGACACCCGGATCAGACCAGATCAACGGCACCCGGATCAGGCCACGGTAGTGCAGCGGCCCCTTGAGCATGATGCCATGGTCGCCCATGAAGTCGCCGTGGTCGGTGGTGAAGACCAGCACTGTGTTCTCCGCCAATCCCGTGGCATGGAGTGCCGAACACACCTGGCCGATCGCATCGTCAACCAGGGTGATCATCCCGTAAGTGAGCGCAATCGCTTCGCGGGCCTCGCGCTCACTGACCGCATAGGGAAGCGTCCCAGTACGGTCCGCCTCACCGCGCGCGAGACTCTCGCGCATGTGGCACAACATCGGCGAGTCACCCTGGCCAAAACTCTCCGGCAGCGGGATCGAAGCCGGATCGTACATGCTCCAATAGCGGCCAGGCGGCGTGAACGGATGGTGCGGATCCGGGAACGAGCACTGGATGAAAAACGGTCCCCCATCCGGCTCCGATGCCAGGCGTTCGAGGTGTTCACAGGTCTGGTCGGCGATATAGCGGCTGGGATAAAGCGCTTCTGGCACACGGGTTCGCCAGGCCTGCGGTGTGACGATAGTCTCGTCAGGTATGGCGTTGGCCGGCCCGCGTAGCGTGTCAGGGTCGGGGTGTTTGCCCGCCAGCCAGCGCGCGTAGCTGCCGCCGACTCGGTCGCCGTGCTCTGTACAAAGATCGACATGGTCAAACCCATAGAATGGCGTGCGGACTGTGTGCAATGCATCCTCGCGCCACAAACGGGAATTCTCGTTCTCGTAATCCGCTGAATAAAGATCGTGCTCGAAAGCCTCAAAGACCTGGCCATCTTTACCCAGCGCCTCCTGGGGAGTAAACGCCCGCGGCTGACCGGTCATGTTCTGCAGGTGCGATTTTCCAATCAGCGCTGTGCGGTAGCCAGCCTCGCGCAACGATTTAACGAAGGTTCGAGATTCCAGCGGCAGCGGATTGCCGTTGGTCCGCGCGCGGTGCAGTGAGGGCATACGGCCGGTCATCAGAGAGGCCCGGTTAGGCATACAGAACGGGTTGGCGACGTAGAAGTTCTCGAACCGGGTACCCGACTGTGCCAAGCGGTCGATGTTCGGCGTTTTGACCTGAGAATTACCGTAACAGCCGAGGTGATCCGCACGGTGCTGATCGCTGATGAAAAAGATGTAGTTGGGCTGCTCCTGGCGCATAACTGATAACCGTTTAGATCCCGTTCTGATTGTTGCCGATGGCCTGCTGCAAGCAGGTTACCAGATGACAGGCAGTGGCACGATACGCCTGTACTGCCAAGTGTAGCCGTCCTCGGCCTCCCTGGTGTCCGATCGCACAGAGCGGGATACTCGCCCAGTTCAATCGAATCGCCCAGATGGGTTGGGCTCCGCCCCAGTAAAGGCTGCCAGCCATTCGCCGCACTTATCTTCTGCGTCATCCCATTCCTCGACCCGCTCGGCGTTACGATACATCAGGAACGGCCGTAACCGTTCAAGGTAGTAATCCAGCATGCCCTGCGGGCGGAACTGAGTTGCTGTGTAACCATTAAAGTGCACCAACTGCTCCAGCGGCCGCCGATAACGCAGCCTGACGTCTTTCTTGGGATACCCGACAGGAATCGTGCCACAGGCCGAAAGGCCCTCCGGATAGCCCAGCAACTCTGAAAGCGCACGGTTGGTCGAAGCTTCACCGCCGCCGGACAGCCAGGCTGACGTCAGACCAGCGTCTGTCACTGCCAGCTGTATATTCTGGATCACCGCTCCCAGCGAACAGAAATAGATGTTCTCGTTGTTCGAGGTGTATTCATCGACCCCATCAGCATCATCGTCCTGTTGCGGAAAAGCCACCTTCCAGCGCGGGTCTCCGAGCACCATGAAAATCGCAACCGTGTTTGAGAGATAAGATTTGCTCACAGCAGGGAACCCCTTGGCATTGACGAACAGTCGCTTGGACTGCTCGACAAAGATCTCGATCACCGCATCCCGCACATCCGGTTCGTCCACGATAACGAGATCCCAGCACTGAGCATTGGCGCCGGTCGGCGCCCAGCGGGCCGCCTCAGCAATACCCAGCAACGTCTTGCGGGAAACATGCTGGCCGGCCTGGAACTGGCGCACACTGCGGCGCCGGCGCATGAGTTCGATCAGGGTCGTGTGGTCCGGACATTCGCCTGCCGGATTGGTGTCTACCTTGGCCATTGTCATCTCCCCATATTCTCGTCCAGGGTAATTTAACCGTGTTTTCGACCAAGGGGAAAACCCCGGGAATTCACATACAGCGAGTTGCCCTGACCGGCAATCAGCAGACGGTCAGTCAAACAACCGGGATCTGCTTACACGTTACTGCCCGGAAAAGACTTCTCTTTGATGGGTGCTAAACTCATCGGGCCCAGTCGACAGGCCTGACGTCAATGTCTCAAGAGCTCTCAAACCCTAAAGCACTGTCCACAGACAAGCTGGGTGATTTTCAGCTAACCGAACCGCCACCTGGCTTTGTCGACAACCCCTACCCCTGGTACGCGCTGCTACGGCGCCACGACCCGATCCATCGGCTGGCTGCCAACTCGTTCTTCCTGTCCAGTTACGACGATGTGGTTACAGCCTACAGAGACCCGAACACCAGTTCGGACAAGAACGCCGAATTCACCCCCAAGTTCGGTGACAGCCCGCTGCTCGAACACCACACGACCAGCCTGGTGTTCAACGACCCGCCGCTGCACACCCGGGTACGCCGTCTCATCATGGGTGCGGTCAACCAGCGGGCCATCCGTCGAATGGAGGATGGCCTGGTCAGCCTGATTGACGATCTCCTCGACCGTATGTCAGACCTTGTTCAGGTGGATATCATCGGCGATTTTGCCGCGCGTATTCCAATCGAGGTCATCGGCAACCTGCTCAATGTCCCGCATTCAGAGCGTAGCCCACTGCGCGGTTGGTCACTGGCAATCCTGTCGGCGCTGGAACCGGCACCCGGAAAGACTGTACTGGAATTGGGCAACCAGGCCGTGGTCGAGTTCATCGAGTACCTGAAGAGCCTGATAGCAATGCGTCGTCAATCACCGGGGGACCCCTCATCCGACGTCCTGACCCGGCTCATCCAGGGCGAAAAAAACGGCGCGAAACTGACCGAACCGGAACTGCTGCACAACTGCATCTTTCTGCTTAATGCCGGTCACGAGACCACGACCAACCTGATCGGCAACGGCCTGCACGCCCTCATCACACACCGCGACCAGCTTGACCGGCTGGCAGCTGACCCCGGACTCATCGATTCAGCAGTCGAAGAGTTACTGCGGTTCGAGAGCCCACTGCAGCTGAACAACCGACTGACCACTGGACCGATGGTCATCAACGGCACCGAGATCCCGGCCGGCACCTTTCTGACTCTGGGTGTCGGTGCGGCCAATCGTGATCCGGCCCAGTTCGACCGGCCCGACGAACTGGACATCGGACGTACACCGAACAACCACGTCGCCTTCGGCCAGGGACAGCATGCATGCTCGGGTATGAACGTGGCGAGACTCGAGGGACGCATCGCCTTTGGCCGGCTTGTGGCACGTTTCCCGGGTATTGACCTGGCCGCAGTTCCTGAACGTGACCCGCGAATCCGTTTTCGCGGGTTCCGGCGGCTGCCCGTCACATTGGGCTGAAGAGTCAGATTAAGGACAGGACCGGTTTCCGAAAGGCCCGGGCGAGGCCCAGGCAATATCGACCTGACCACCACCGGATCAAGCGATTCCAACCGTCACCAGCGTTACTCTCCGACCAGGTCGCAGACTGTCATTATGCCTTCCAGCTGTCGGCGTAACCCCCCCATTCAACGCCGTCACTCAGTTCGTGCAGATTCAGCGGATCGCGAGTATCGATCATCACCGCGACCTCATCAGTTTCTTTACGCGCATGTGCCATTGCGATCCGATAGGCCTCAGGATGGGGCCCGTGTGAGAAACCGGATGGATGAAAGGTCGACATGCCGGGCTTGATGTTGTCACGGCTGAAGAACTGACCCTGGTGATAGAAGATGAACTCGTCGTAATCGGTGTTGGCGTGATAGAACGGCAGTTTCAGCGCCCCCGGGTCGCTCTCGATGGGCCGCGGGCAGAAAGTGCAGATAACAAGCCGCTCAGCCAGCCATGTGGTGTGCGCCGACGGCGCCAGGTGGTAACGTGCACTCATCAGCGGCCGGATATCCCGCCAGTTCAGTCGCTGCACACTGAGGTCACCGTGCCAACCCACCGCGTCCAACGGGTTGAACGGATAGGTGATCGTGGTCAGCGTATTGTGCCGTTTGACCACAACCGCGGTCTCGCGTTCAGAATACTGGGCCTGGAATAACTCGTCGATCCCAGGATGATCGAGGATTGCCGGGTCATAAATCGCGTGCTGGCCGACCGGGCCTTTATCTGGCAAACCAAACGCATCACCGGTCGCCTCGATCATCAGCAGGGTCGCAGTGTCGTCGCAGTCCAGGCGCCACTGGGTCGATCGTGGAATCAGCAGGTAATCCCCTTCAGCAAAGGCCAGATGACCATAGTCGCAATACAGATGACCGGACCCTTGGTGGACGAACAGCACCTGGTCCCCATCCGCGTTACAGGCGAGGCAGTTCATGCCGCCCCGGGTAACCCACATGCGGATCTGTGCCGCCGCATTGGAAAGCACCATCGGTGCGTCCCACGGATTCCCCTGTGGGGTACTCAACTGAGTCAGGTCAAAAGCACGCGGGCGCAACGGCCCGTCGAACGCCGTCCAGCCTGTTGGTGGATGGGCGTGATGCATCTGTGTGGCCGGGCCAAAGAATCCCTCGCGCCCGATCTCGCGTTCGTAGGTGCCTTCGGGTAGATCGCAGTGCGCCTGACGGCTCGCGGTACCTTCGATCCAGATGGGGGGGATCCGGTTCTTCATTAAACGCCTCCTGTAAACGGTTTGTAGCGCGCCAGTGAACAACCTGGCTGACGCCGCATCCTGATACGCGGTCCTGGCTGTAGATTCTCATCATGTTAAGATGTTCCTTCAACCTGACCATCAAATAGTTCAGCCGGGCGATATATCGGGCCCGCCTTGACAAGAGCGAAGTTTCAACAAACTATACCGAACTGATAGTTGTGCCTGCAGGTATTCCCTGTGAACAACTGCGACAGCTGTCATTTTGTTTACCTTATACAAACCGCAAGGAGGAATATAGATGAACAAACAACTCAAATTATTGGGGCTCACTACCGTCATGCTGCTCCTGGTGACCCCGGCTTCTGCCCAAAAAGTACTCAACATCAGTAGTTGGGCACCACCGACCCACCTGACCAACTCGCAGGTCTGGCCAACTTGGGGCAAGTGGATCGAAGAAGCAACCGAGGGTCGTGTCACAACCAAGATCGAGTACAAACTCGCCTCGCCGCTCAAGCAATTTGAACTCGTTCGTGACGGTGTTGCCGACGCTGCCTGGATTTTCCACGGCTACAACACGCGCTACGCGGCCACCCAGGCGGTTGAGATGCCGAATCTGGGCACCAGTGCCGAGGCCGCTTCCGTTGCCTATTGGCGAGTTCACCAGAAATACCTGGCCAAGGCCAATGAACATGAAGGGGTCACACTGGTTGGCCTGAGCTCACACGGACCTGCAGTCATCCAGACCAAGACCCCGCTCAACAGCCTCAGCGAGTTGAACGGTCTGAAGATCCGGGTGCCCGGGGGGGTCGGCTCCAAGGTCGGTAAGGCACTAGGTGTGACGGCCGTAAAACTGCCGGCACCAAAGGTCTACGAAGCGCTCTCCTCTGGGGTGGCTGACGGCATCTTCATGCCGATAGAAACCCAGAAGAGCTTTCGTCTCAAGGAAGTCGTTCCCTATGTGACCATTATGCCTGGGGGGTTGTACTACGGCAGTTTCGCGTACTTGCTCAATACCGATTTTCTCAACAGCTTATCGGAAAAAGATCGTAACGCTATTTTGAGCGTCTCCGGCGAAAAGCTCACCAGACTGGCGGGCCAGGCCTGGGATAACGCGGACAAAGCTGGCCATGCCGACGCTCTGGCATCGGGCAGTACGGTCACCACGGCAAGTCAGGCAACCCATGCCGAGTACCTTGATCTGATGGCACCGGTCGAGGCCGCTTGGATCGAACAGATGAACGGTCTCGGTATAGACGGCAAGGCTGCCCTCGGTGAGTTGCGCGACATTGCCCGTTCCAGCCCGTAAAGACCAATGGGTCAGCGAGAAAATCGTGCGCTGACTGAAAACGAGCACAACACTCATCCCGGCTTCCGCCTGTCAGCTCTGGCGGGAGTCGGGGACTGGGTGTCCTGTATCGTGCTCTTTGCCCTCATGGCAATGACCTGTATCGACGTTGTGGGGCGCTACTTCTTCAACACACCCCTGGATGGGGCGACGGAACTGACCCAACTTATGATGGGCCTGATTGTCTTCGCTATCTTGCCCACAGTCTGTTACCGGGAAGAACATGTCAGCGTTGACCTCATGGACCTTTGGGTGCCGACCAGCTGGATCAATGCGCGACAGGCCATACTGAGCCTGTTGATGGCGATCATGCTGGCCGCTGTCTCCTGGCGGGTCTGGATCAGCGCGGACTTCATGGTCAAGTATGGCGATGCCACAGAATTCCTGGCCATTCCCTACGCTCCAATCACCTATTTCATCGCAATCATGAACGCAATCGCAGCCATTGCTTTTGGCTTTAACGCCATTCGTTATGCCCGTGCTAAAGGGCCGATGTCTCCCGACCACCCCACGACAGCGATATAACCTGGCACTCGCCAAACTACTCTTCCGACAGATCCTACCGTGACGGTTGCACTTATCGGCTTTGCCGTTCTCTTGATCCTGGTGTTCCTGCGGCTACCGATTGCATTTGCGATGGGCATTGTCGGTTTTGTCGGCTTTGGCCTGCTGACCGGCTGGAAGCCCTCACTGGCAATGATCGGCACCCTTGTCTCGGAAACAGCATTGAACTACAGCCTGTCGGTCGTGCCGCTTTTCATCCTGATGGGCAACCTGGTGTCCCGGGCAGGATTATCGGCAGAGCTCTATGCTGCCTCCAATGCTTTCCTCGGCCATCGTCGGGGTGGGCTGTCCATGGCGACTATCGTCGCTTGCGGATCCTTCAGTGCTATTTGTGGATCGAGTCTCGCTACCGCTGCCACCATGTCCAAGGTGGCCATGCCGCCGATGCGCCAGTACGGCTACGCCGATTCGTTGGCCACAGCGTCTATCGCCGCCGGCGGCACGCTGGGCATCCTGATCCCGCCGAGTGTGATTCTGGTGATTTACGGCCTGATGACCGAGACCAGCATCCGGGAGCTCTTCGCGGCGGGATTTCTACCGGGCCTGCTCGGCATATTGCTTTACCTCGTCGCTGTGCAGTACGTGGTCTGGCGCCGACCCCAGGACGGCCCCCGGGCCGAACGAATGACCTGGCCTGAACGCTTAAGGGCCCTGCGCGGAGTCTGGGGCACACTGCTACTGTTCGTACTGGTGATCGGGGGTATCTACGGCGGCATCTTCACCCCCACCGAAGCGGCTGGCATCGGCGCCGGAGGCGCCTTCCTGCTGGCCCTGGCCCGCGGCGTGCGGTCCTGGCGCGACTATTACGAAGTCCTGGTCAACAGTGCCCGAACCACCGCCATGCTGTTCACCGTGCTGTTCGGGGCGTTGATCTTCTCGAATTTCGTCAACCGGGCCGGATTGCCAACAGCGCTTCTGGACTTCGTCACCGGGGTTGAGATGTCGCCGCTGATGGTCCTGCTGATCATTCTCGCGATCTATATCGTACTTGGCTGCGTGTTCGAAAGCCTGTCCATGCTGCTGCTGACCATTCCGATCTTCTTTCCGGTAGTCCAAAACCTCGGCTACGCAGGACTCGGCCCCGAAGAGATCCTGGTCTGGTTCGGCATCATCGCCGTAGTCGTGACCGAGATCAGCCTCATCACGCCGCCGGTGGGTCTGAATGTGTTCGTTCTCGCCGGTGTGCTCCAGGATGTCAAGACCACCACCGTCTTCAAAGGTGTCACGCCGTTCTGGTGCGTGGACATTATCCGCCTGCTGATCCTGCTGCTGACACCGGCCTACGTTTTACTACTGCCGAATTGGCTATATCATTGACAGACTGTGCTGCCTGACAGCCTTCGCATAACGCTAGACGGGGCTGAGGCCTGAGCCGCATTACCAATGATCCATCTCGACCAGGAGGACCAATGAAGTTAACCAGCTTTACCCGGAACAATGCGAGTGGTTACGGTGCCGTGACCGATGACGGCATCGTCGATCTAAGCTCGTCGATCGAGGGCGTCTCGGACCTCAAAACCCTGCTCGAGACAGGCCGCCTGGCAGAGGCCGCCGACTACGCCGGCAGTCGATCGGCAGACTTCCCACTCGACGAGGTCACATTCCTGCCTCTGATACCGAACGCGTCGAAGGTGATCTGCGTAGCAGTCAACTATCTGGCGCATGCGCGCGAGGCGGGTCGCACCATCGGTGACTACCCGGTACTTTTCCACCGCCACGCCCAGACCCAGGTGGGGCACCAGCAACCACTGCTGGTACCCAAGTCGTCAGAACAGCTGGACTTCGAGGGTGAGATCGCAGTGGTACTCGGCAAAGGCGGGGCCCACATTGAACCAGAAAATGCCCTGGACCATGTCGCGGGCTATGCCTGCTACAACGAAGGCAGCGTTCGGGACTGGCAATTCCACGTCCATCAGTACAGCATGGGTAAAAATTTCAACGCTACCGGTGGTTTTGGCCCCTGGCTGGTCACTACGGATGACATACCAGATCCCGATGCGCTGACCGTCACCACCCGACTGAACGGCGAGCAGATGCAATTCGGCCAGTTCAACGACGTGGCCTTCAACATCCCGACTTTGATCTCCTATGTCTCCAGGGCTTTACCCTGGTGTGCGGGCGATGTGATCGTCACTGGCACTCCGGGCGGGGTCGGATTCAAGCGCCAGCCGCCGATCTTTCTCAAAGAAGGGGACGTGGTCGAAGTCGAGGTGAACCTCGTCGGTACGCTGGTCAATACCGTCGCAAATGAAATTTGAGTCGTTTTACTCTTTTTAAGACCCGCGGCCAGCGACTGCTCGCCTTGGGGATCCGGATAAATCAGGGGAGCAACACACCTATTCTTTCTCTCCTTCTAGCGGGAAACGAGGCCCTACATGACGATCTTCAGCAAGGATGAGATCGAGCGCCGGCAGGCAGGCATCCGTGCAACTCTTGGCGATAGCGAGGCGGCCGTTGCTTTCTCCTTCTTCCCGTCCTATTACCTGAGCGGCGTACCCATCATCCCCTGGGGCCGCCCCACTATTACCATCGTGCCGCGGGACGGACCCGCCGCTATGATTCTCTCCGAAGGTGAGGCGTCGCGAGCCAGGCAACACTCACCCATCACCGAGATGCACACCTACAACGACATGGACGGCCCCAACACTGAGAGTGCAATCTCGCTCCTCACCGGGCTCCTCGAAGCCCAGCATATCGGTCACATCTCATTCGATGCCACGGGCACCACAGTAACCACGCTCGAGATGCTGAAGACAGTAATGCCGAAGCTCGAAGTCTCGGATTTCTCGAGTGCCCTCGAGAAACTGATCCTGGTCAGTTCGGAAGAGGAACTGGCACTGGTCACGGCTGCCACCCGGATCGCGGAGCAGGGCATCGCGACCTTCATCGAGGAGGCCAAGGTGGGCATCCCTGAGGTTGTGCTCGCGGGACGCGCCATGATGGAGATGTCGGAATACGCGGCACGCGAGTACGGAGAGGTGGAGAGCAGGGTCAATTGCTACAGCCAGCAGGGTTTGCGCTCGCTCCAGCCGCATACCGGCGCGAGCGGAGAGGTGCTCCAGCCCGACGTGCTGGTCACTCTAGTGGTGGAGGCCTATGTGTGGAACTACCTGACGGCAGTCGAGCGGCCACTCTTCACCGGTTCTCCAACCGAAGAACAGCGCCGCTACCAGGAGGCCACGCGCGATGCACAGGACGCAGCCATCGAGGCCATGCGGCCGGGTACGAGCTTCGGTGACGTGGACCGGGCGTCGCGCCAAGTGCTGATCGCCGCAGGCTACGACAACATTCACTGCGGCGCCGGGCTCATTCGCGGCCTGGCGACGGAATGGGAGGGGCGGATCGACCGCGGCAACCTGCGGCTTTACAACGATGCCCCGCTCCAGCCCAACATGGTAATCACTGTGGAACCCTGGGCCATAGTGCCGGGAATGGGCGCCACGCGCTACTGCGACCCCGTCCTCGTGACCGAGACCGGGGCACAGATGATCTCCAGCCGACCGGACGAGATCATTCAGGTTGGGTAGCAGTCACTATCCCGTTGCTGGATAGGCTGGAATTCAGCCGAGCAATAGTGAAGGACTTCGGGCATCTATAAAACGGTTAAGGGAACAAGGGCTCGGCTTGGTGGGCGGGCTCGGTATCCTTGCCAGGGATGAAGTCTGAACACAGACGCTCAAAGCGCCGCAGTGGCCCGCCACTGCTCAACCTCAATGAGACATGAATTGGGCGCCGTGGCCGTTGTCTTAGCTGTCTGCGGCCGGGCGGGAGTGAGTTGGTTGACGCAACCCCCCCGTTCCGGCGAGAGACCTGGTTCGCCAATCGGGTCGTAAACGGCCGAGGACTCGTAGGAATGCACCACTCCGGCCAGGATCCGCTCGGTCACGACAGCCCCACAGATTACCTCCCCTCGATCATTGAAAAGACGGATCAGGTCATGGTTTTCAATACCGCGCTCAGCAGCATCTTGGGGATTGAGACGAGCCGGCCAGTAATACCGTCCGTCGATCAGCAACCGGTGGGCTTCAATATCGTTGATCGTACTGTCCTTGCCATCGGTGTGCGTGTGGAAACTGTAGCGCGGGTGCGGCGTAATCAACTGAAGAGGAAAACGTGCGGCCAGCGTTGAATTCCTGCGGCCTTCCCAGCTGGGAATGTAACGATTGATCGGTGGCCTTTCAGGATCCTCACCGAACTTCTTCAGACTCATCGCCTCGAACTCGATCTTGCCGGACTGAGTCTGCAGGCCCTCACGAAACTCGCCGCCATACTCCGAGGGTAGAGGATGCGGCTCGGGGACATCCTTTTTCCGGCCTTCGGCGAACCAGCTAAACGCGGTGGGTGCCCGCAGTTTCTCCTCCTCGGCCGGCACAACGTAGTAGCCTTTGCGAAGAAATTCTTTCCAGGTGATCACCCCCTTGAGATCGGACGCATCAAACTGCAATTTGCACCAGTCGAGCTCGGTCATCCCCTGGGCAAAATAGGCTCCCAGCCCCAGGCGTTTCGAGATATCCAGGAAGATCTGGAAGTCTGAGCGCGACTCACCCAGCGGCTCGATGCACTTGTGCTGCATGGCGATAACTCGATGATTGAGCTGTGACTCATTGTGGTGGGAATATCCTCCCGCTACCGCCCACTCGCCGATGTCCCAGCGCTCGAAGTTAGTACAGGCCGGCAGTACGATGTCCGCAAACCGGGTCTCGCCCTCGTCCCATATCGACTGGTTGACAACGAACTCGAGTGCGTCGGACTGGTACGCCCGAACCAGCCTGTTCGAGTCCATGACTGTGCTGAAGTGTGAGCCACCATATTTATACAACATCCGGATGCGTGAGTGCCCCGGAGAAGGGTAACTGAACTTCTGGAACTGGCGCTCAAGCGAGCGGGGATCAGTGGGATAACCCTCGACCCGCTCTTCGGTGATCGATTCTGGAATGTAGGTCCGGGGCACTTTCTGGTTGACGCTATTCATACTCATGACGTGTGGCATGCGCTGAAACAAGCTGAACGCCGTGCCTGAACCTTCTATATCACCGGATATACCCCCCTCGGCATATCCAGGGAAATAGAAATGATGGTTGAGTGGTGCACCGGTCTGGAGGTTGCCAAAATTCACCCCGGGCTTGCCCAGCCCCTGCATGGCCATCAGGCAGACCATCGAGCGGGCCCACTGGATGCCGGTCGCAGAACGGCAAGCCCCGCCAAAGGTGGTGCCCTTGCCACCCGCCGCAAGGTAGGTCTTTTTCGTACCCCACTCCCGGGCCAGCGCGCGGACCACATGGGCGGGAACGCCGGTTTCAAACTCCTGCCACTCGGGTGTCTTAGGCCTGCCATCCTCCTCACCCATGATGTAGGCCCGCCACTTTTCAAATCCCGTGGTCCGCTCAGCAACGTATTGCTTGTCGTAAAGATCTTCGTCGATCCAGACATAGGTGATCGCCTGCGCCAGGGCCGGGCTGGTACCGGGAATCACGGGAATCCACTTGCCACCGAGAAAGCCACTGGTGTGGTTGAGGTACGGGTCGATGTGAACCATTTTGATCCCGAGCTCGCGGGCCCACTGGCGGCGGATGGTGCCTTCGAATGCAGCGTAGGAACCGCTGGATGATTCCGGGTCGCTGGACCAGAAGACGATCATTTCACAGTTCTCCAGACAATCCTGCACTTGCCCGTAAGGTTCAGATGCGCCGTTGCGCATGCTGTAACCGTAATGGTGCATGGCGCCCCAGTACCAACCTTCCCAGCTGTCCGGATTGATCACCATCTTGGTGTGCCCGATAGTATTCATGAAGCGGAAGTTCGAGCTGATGTAGTAGCCCACGTTGCCCCAGGTGTGATGCGAGCTGTGACTGCTGAGGATCGCACCCTTGCCGTGTTCACGCCTGACGCGCTTGATCTCACCGGCAACGATGTCGAGGGCTTCGTCCCAGCTGATGCGCTGGTATCCCGATTTGCCGCGATTAGCGCAGTTGCGATCTCCTTGAGGGTCGAAATCGACCCGCTTCAGAGGATGGAGCAGACGGTCCTTCGAATAGACCACCGATTTCGAAGCCAGCGCATGCGGGGCAAGTGTCGTCTGCCGAGGCGGCTTAAACACCCTGCCCCTGGCAGTCATCGACCATGACGGCGCATCGCTGTCATCGAACTCGATGGGCGTGACCCGGACGATTCGACCGTCCTTGACATAGACGAACACCGGGCCACCATTGGTGTTGTTGACATAGCGGGTCTCCCCATCGGCTGCCGGGGTGCCGAACGACCAGCCCACGGTCTGCACCATACGCAGTGTTTCCATGAACCACAGTGACAATTCTTCGGGACCGTCGATCTCGACACTGAATGCTTTTGCGGCGTTGACGAACTGCTGGTGGTCCAGCGGCGGCGTCAGTAGCCTGGCGCCGGTTTCAGCCGTTCGGAAGGTAAGCGAGATCTCGGCCGCCGGATGGATACCGGAACGGGATTTCAGTCGCCCCCCCTTGAACTGATACCAGCGCCCGACCGACCCGTCACGGGTCCTGATCTGGGCGAGCAGATCTTTTTCCCCCAGCCGAGATTTGAATACCAGGTGCCTGGCCGCTGTATAGCGCAGCGCAGTCGCGATTCCCCACAAAAGGATTGGCAATGTGCCGGACATTTTCTCCCCGCTTTCTCCTTGCACCTATAATTAAAGGCTGCCACGCGAATAGTCAGCAAAAATATGAACCGCTGACAATCATCCTGACCACCGTGGGCTTGACGACCCTCGAAGAAGTTCCGTAAGGTTAGGCGCTGTACCCATTGTATACACCCGATGGCGCAGCGTCACAGGTGTTCCAGGCTGATCCCGCCGATCTTTTGGGCGGAAGACCTGACACGGGGTCGCCCCGTAGGCGGCGGCACCTGGATAGTTCCGGCACCGTTGTCTGCAGACCTGACAGTTCTGAAACAGTTCGATCATGGAAAAGTGGAACCTGATTATCGACGTGGCTAAGTGCCACAACTGCAACAACTGTTTCCTCGCCTGCAAGGACGAGCACATCGGCAACCGCTTTCCCGGGTATTCCGATCCCCAACCACTGCACGGCCACAAATGGTTCTATGTGGCCTCACGCGAGCATGGCCAGGCCCCGATGGTTGATGTGGCATTCAGACCCACCACCTGCAATCACTGTGACGATGCCCCATGCGTCACAGCGGCAAAGGATGGTTCGGTCTACCAGCGTGATGACGGTATCGTGATGATCGATCCGGAAAAAGCCCGGGGCAAGCGGGAGATCGTCGACAGCTGTCCTTATGGTTCAATCTGGTGGAATGAGGAGGAGGAGGTGGCGCAAAAATGGAATTTTGACGCTCACCTGCTGGATCGAGGTGAAACCCGACTGCGCTGTGAACAGGTCTGCCCGACCGATGTCTTCCGCTCACTGAAAGTTGAAGACAGTGCGATGAAAAACATTGTAGAGGAGGAGCAGTTGCAGGTCCTGCACCCGGAATACAAGGCGAAGCCCAGGGTCTATTACCGCAATCTCGACCGCTTTACCGACAGTTTCATCGGCGGCACCCTGGTCGCCGAGAGTGACGGCATAACCGATGCTGCCTCGGACATCCAGGTGGTGCTGATCAAGGACGGCAATCCCATAAAGACCACCCTGTCCGATGAATACGGTGATTTTAGATTTGCTGGCCTGGAGGGCTACAGCGGCACGTACACCGTACAGTTCAACAGCGCCGAGCACGGTAACTACGAGACCACTGCTGACCTTGGAGATAGTGTCTACCTCGGCATACTCCGACTCTATGGTGGCACCGACTAGCTGGCAGCGCATATAGTCCAAACTTGTCACAACAACAAATTATGTGGGAACATCGCCGGATAAGACACAGCAGGTAAAACACTATGTCCAGTCAACCCAGACCCCGCATCGGCCACATCGGTCTAAACATACGAGATGCGGAGAAGATGAAAGACTTCTACACCCGCGTCATGGGATTCACTGTCACTGACCAGGGTCCTCACCCGGTCAATGCGTGCCCGATGATGTTCCTGTCGACCAACCCGGAGGAGCACCACGAAGTTGTCCTAATCGGCGGCCGGCCCGACGACGCCGACTACAGCGCGGCACAGCAGCTATCGTTTCTTCTGGAGGGGCTCGACGAGTTACGCCAGATGCGTGACTCGCTGGTGATCAATGGCACCGAAGTCGACCGCTACGCATGCCACGGTAATGCCTGGTCGATCTACTTTCACGACCCCGAAGGTAATTACCTGGAACTCTACGCCCATACACCGTGGTACATACCGCAACCCTACGGTCTACCGTTCGACCTCGACCAGACCAACGAGGAGATCATGCGCAGCACGGAGCAACTGTGCCGCGAGAACCCGGGGTTCATGATGGAAACCGAGCGCAAGGCCAAAGCCCGCCAAACCATGTTGGACTGAAAGTCCTTCGCTACGGCTGATTCTTTGTGCTTGCAGCGCGGCCCCCTGCCCAGCACAGGATCACTGTACAACTGGATTCTCAAAACAGACTGCCATAGTGCCACTCCTGATGGTCTGGCCCACACCTGTAGCAGGTCAACGACTCGGACGATCAGACAGCTGCCGGAACTGAGATCTTCCTGAGTAATCCTCGACGTTGTTTGGAGACTGATCCCATGCCAGGCTCGACCGTGCCGTTCTGCACCGCTACTTGATGTCAACATCATTGATATTCGCCCTCTCAGCGGCCTTGTTCTTTGGGGTGTCTGCGATTCCGGCCAAACGGGGCTTGTCTCATGCCGACCCGCAGGCCGGCGCCCTGATCAGCATTGCAGCAGTAGTGGCCACTTTCAGTCTCACCTCACCCTGGTGGATGCAATCCACAGACTGGTTTATACCGGGCTTCTGGTGGTTTGTAGCAACAGGCCTGGTCAACCCGATGTTGTCGATCTATTTCACGCTGGAGTCGATGAATCGAGCAGGCGTTACCGTCGCCTCTACACTTGCCGCAACATCACCGCTGTTTGCAGCCTTCACGGCGATCCTGTTCCTTGGCGAGACCATGACCACCCTGATCATAGTCGGTACGCTGGTGACCATGGCCGGGGTCATGTCGCTGACTTGGACACCAGGCACTGGAGTCACCCGAGTGATGCGGGTCGCGCTAATTTTCGCGACTGCGGCGTCGATCATCCGGGGACTGGTAAACACCACCGGCAAGATCGGTCTTGACCTATTACCCAACGCGATGATGGCCGGATTCCTGTCGTACACCGTCGGCGGGCTGGGCGTTCTGCTGATCTACCGCATTCGGCACGGCCGGCTGCCACTGCATGTCCCGCGAGCGGGGGTCAGTGCCTTTGCCTTGTCCGGCGTATGTATTGCCGTGGCCATTACCTGCATGTACGCCGCCTTGCTGCGCGACGCCGTTACCCTGGTATCTCCGGTGATCGCTACCTACCCGGTCTTTACCCTGCTGGCAGCACTGGCACTGCGAGAAGAAAGAATAACGCTCCAAGTCGGAGCCGGCGTCGCGGTGGTCGTCGGCGGGGTGGTACTGATCAACCTACAGTGATCGAGAAAGCCAGCCCACAACGTTGGCAGGGTCTGCCGGGTGATCGTCGGAAAATATCGCGCTACAAGCTCAGTCGACTGCCCCGCCCCAGATATCGCCCATGGTGAATCCCTCAGGGAAGGGGTCATCGGGCTCTACAACATACTGCGCCATACCAGTCACCCAGGCCTGACCGGAGATAGTCGGTACCACCGCGATGTAGTCCCCGACCCGGGTCTCCCGTACCAGTCGCCCGGTAAACACGGTCCCGAGGATGCCCTCGTGGTGGAAGTCCTCATTGAGCCCCAACTGCCCCTTGGCGTACAGCGTTGCCATCTTTGCACTGGTACCGGTACCACAGGGCGAACGGTCAAGCGCCGCCGTCCAGGTCTGCGGTCGGTCCCAATCGAGCTGGCCGGTCGAGACCACCGCTGCATTCTTAAGTGTCGCACCTGGCTGGGAAGCCGGACCTGACATAACCGCAATGGTTACACCGGTGACTTCGGGATTATCCGGATGCACACAATCCAGCTGAGCCTTGGCCGCTGCTTTGATCATCTCGCCTGCCCGCGCGACCTCGCCGGCCCGAGACGGCGTGAGTTCCAGCCCCAGTGGTTCGGTCTCGGCAATCACGTAGAACATACCACCCCAGGCGACGTCGACGCTGACTGTACCCAGGTGCGGCACCTCGATCGGCACATCCAGATGGACTGCAAAGGCCGGTACATTCTCGAACGTGACCCGTCGCACTTTTCCGTCGCTGACTTCAGCCTCCACAGCAATCAGACCCGCAGGGGAATCGAGCTTCAGCCGCGTGACCGGTTCCTCGACCGTTACCATGCCGGTCTCGATCAGGGCGGTGACTACACAGATCGTATTGGTACCGGACATTGGTGGATATTCCACCTGTTCCATGATGACGAAACCGGCATCGGCATCCGGATGGGTGGGCGGCAGTATCAGATTGCAGTTGGCTGCCGGGTAGCCCCGCGGTTCGCGCAGCATACGTTTGCGCAGATCGTCGGCCTCGGTCTCGAGATAACGCATCTTGTCGAACATAGTACGACCCGGCACATCGAGCACACCGCCAACGATGACACGCCCGGGCTCACCGCAGGCATGCAGGTCAATAGCCTGAATCATGTTCGAGATCTTCATTGGTTCTGGCCTGATCTCCTGGGACGCCGAATCCTGCTGACCGGTCATCTCGCCTGAACACCCGTGACAGACAGACTGGTCAATGGCATCCTATACTACGCTACCATGGCAACGTGTTGAAACAGCTTTATGAGACCAGCATAAGGATTCAATACCCCCGGCAACAACTGTCTAAGTCGAACCTGAGAACCAAAGAGAGCCGAAGATGACAACAGCCAGCCAATCCATCCGCGAGACATATGTGCATGATGGTTTTGTCTTTCCCATCGATGCGATCAGTGAGAAAGAAGCCCGCGCGGTCCGCGTTGACCTGGAAGCCGCCGAAACCGAACTGGCGGACGACCCCGAGAAGCTGATGCTGCTTCGATCCTATCCCGATCGACTGCTACCCTCTTTTGACAAGCTGATACGCAACCCCAATCTGATCGAATCGGTCTCGCCGATACTGGGCACCGACCTGATGGTCTGGAGCAGTGGCCTGTTCATCAAGGAAGCAAATACCAGCAAAGTCGTGACCTGGCACCAGGATCTCAACTATTGGGGGCTCAGTGAACTCAACGAAATCACCGCCTGGGTGGCCCTGTCTCCCGCGAGCATCGCCAGCGGCTGTATGCGCTTCGTACCTGGCACTCACACCCGGCAGATCGTACCGCATGTAGACACCTTCGCCGAGAACAACCTGCTGTCCCGCGGTCAGGAAATTACCGTCGAGGTTGACGACAGCGATGGTGTGGACGTGACTCTGAAACCAGGCCAGGCCTCACTGCATCATGGCCATCTGTTCCACGCCTCCGGCCCCAACACAACTGACGACCGGCGTATCGGCTCTGCCATCCGTTACATCTCGCCTTCCATGAAACAGAAGACCGGTGACCGTACACTGGTGGCGCTGGTCAATGGTGAAGACCATTATGGCCATTTCACCATTACCGGTCCGCCACAGGGGCGTCTGGCCGAGGCGGATTTCGAATTGTGCCGACACGACGCCAAGATCAAGCGCCGAGTGCTCTACGAAGGTGTCGACCCGGCACGGGGCAACCGTTACTGAACCTGCACCGACCATTATCTCCCAGCCAAGTATTCCCGCAAACCATGACTACAAACGATCATTTCTCGCCAAGAGTCGCCCTGGTCACGGGCTCGGGCAGCGGCATTGGAGCCGCTGTCGCCCGTCGCCTGGCAAGACCTGGCACCAGCTTGCTGCTCCACGCACGAAGCAACCGTGCAGGTTGTGAAGCTACGGCTGAGGCGGTGTGCTCGGCAGGTGCGCAGGCTGAGATCGTGCTCGGTGATCTGTCCGACCCTGAAACCGCTGGCGTCCTGGTAACAAGATCCATCGGGGCCTTTGGATCACTCGACGTGCTGGTAGCCAACGCCGGTTTTCCGATTCTCAAAGGTTTCGGCGAGGTCACAGCCGAAGACATGGATTACGCCTACCGGGTCATCAGTGCCGGTTTTTGCCAGATGGCGACCGCAGCCATGCCTCACTTGGAGAAATCCAACCATGGGCGCGTGGTCGCAGTCAGCAGCCTCAACGTACATACATTTCGTAACGATTTCCCGGTCTTCCCGGCTTCTGCGGCAGCCAAAGCCGGCCTCGAGGCGCTGGCCCGTTCCCTTGCTGTGCAGCTCAGCCCAACCGGAACGACGGTCAACGTTGTTGCCCCGGGAATGATCAACGCCAACCCGGAGCACCTGGGGGAGTTGTTTGAGCCGCAAGAGCTCGAGCGGATCAGCGGCCTGATCCCGCTTGGCCGGCTGGGGCGAGCGGAAGAGGTCGCGGCAATGATCGACTTTCTGGTGAGCGAGGATGCGAGTTACATCACGGGTCAGGTCATCCACGTCAACGGCGGCATCATCTGACTCGTCTGCTCGAAATTGTGGTGTTCCGGCTGAATACATCTGTGGTTATCGAGACCTGTTCCCGCATGGTGGCCCGTTAAGCACAAGGAGAGAACTGAATGGACACCCCCCCCTGGGAAGGCATGGGCGGTTACACCGGAATCGACAGCGAAACGCTGCCGATGATCGACGCTCAGACACCCACTTTTATGGGTGTTCCGCTGGCCTGCGATCCGGCTGCGCTGGCCGGTGCCGATGTTGCCATCATCGGTGCACCCTATGTTGCCGGGTCGGCGGGCAAGTATGCCGGCGTGGACAAATCAGAGTGGGTGCTGGCACCGCAGCGGGTTCGTCAGCAGTCCGCACGCTATCCGACGGGCTACATCCAGGAGTTGGACATCGACATCTTTGAGTACTTGCGAGTAGTCGACATGGGCGATGCTGAGATCTCTCCAGACGTGAACACCAACCCCACTGCCGAGAACATCCTCAAAGCCCAGGCCGCGGTAGAGTTGCTGGTCAACCAGGCGCTGGACGCCGGTTCAATCCCCGTAGTGATCGGGCAAAACTCACCGTGCGGCTCCTATGCCATTGCCAAACCCATCGCCGAGCGCAGCCAAGGGAAAGTGGGCATGATCAGCACCGATACACACTGGGACTCAAGACCACTGGACTACCTGACCGGCGATTCACGTATCGCCGGAAGTGGCAACTGGAAGTCAAAGACCTACGACGCCCACCAGAACTTCTCAGTGCCCAATTTGGTCGAGATCGGCGAGCGCGGGATGCTCGAGCGTGCCGAGATCGTGCGGGGCTATCGTGACCGCGGCGCCCACTTCTACCCGATGTGGAAGGTTCGGGGTGAACTCGGCATAGATGGGCTCTGCCGGGAGTTGAAGCACGCTTACGATGGCACGGACGACGTCTACGTACATTTCGACATGGATATTCTCGGCGGCGCAGGGCCTGCCCCTGGCGATATTCTGGGTGAGTTGGCAGAGCCCATGGGCATGTCGGACTACGAGATCATCCGTCTTGCACACGAAATCGGGCTGCGTGGTCTGACCGGCATGTCGTTCATCTGCATACCTCCGGGATCGATGGTGATCTATCGAACCATCGTCTACATCATCGCATTCCTGATCGCCGGTATTGCGATCTCTCGGCAGGCATGACCTGGAACGGTTGATTTTCACTGCAGCGCAGCCGGCAACGCCATGCAGCACGCTGGCGATTTCAGATCCTGGCGAAACCCACTGATTTGTCGATCAGATTGACCAGCTCGCGACCATTCCGAAAGCGTTCAAAGTTGTCCAGAAAAACCTCAGCCATGGCTTCCTTGTGACCCTGAAAATCACCGGACATATGAGGTGAGACGATTACGTTGTCAAGATCCCAGAACGGGCTCTCGGCGGGCAGCGGTTCGGTGCAGAAGACATCAAGCCCGGCACCCGCGATGCTATTGTCTTTGAGTGCTTCAAGCAGTGCAGTTTCATCGACCAGTTCACCCCGACCGAGGTTGATAAACCGCGCCGAGGGTTGCATAGCTGAGAACTGAGGTGCACCGAAAAGACCCTGCGTCTGGGGCGTCAATGGCGTGACCAGCACAACGTAGTCTGCCTCTCCAAGACAGCGGTTGAGATCTGCCACGCCATGGACCCGTCCAAAATCGGGGTCTGTGTCGCGGGCCGAACGGCCCACACCGGAGACGACGAACCCCACTCGGTCAAGCATCCGGGCGATCTCGCGGCCGATGCTCCCGACCCCGACAATGAGCACCGACCGGCCCTCGGCAAGCTCGGTCCAGCGATAGGACCAGCGGTGCTCGCGCTGCGCGGCGCAGGTCTCGGGAAGTTCCTTGGCAAAGGCAAGAATCAGACCCAGTGTGTACTCGGCCATGGCCCGGTCGAACACACCCCGGGCGTTGGTCAGTAGGACCTCGCTACTGACCAGTTCCGGAAACAGCACGGCGTCAACTCCCGCGCCAGCCCACTGAATCCAGCGCAGTCGGTCCACGAGGGGCCAGGCCTCCTGGAGCTCGGTGGCCCGAAAGTTCCAGCCCAACAGAGCCTCTGCTCCGGGCAGATGACGCTGCAGACTGTCGAGGTCCGGCGCGCAGGAGATTCTGACATGATCTGTGATCCGCTCGATACCGGGTATCTCGGAGGCCGACTCGACCCCATGGATGACGAGGGCGACTTCTTCAGACATCGACAACTTCGGGAAAACACATCAGCGGGTCAGTCCGGTCACCGCCACTGTTTTTCGTCTGAGATCCAAGCGCCACCGGGCAACGGACCATCTTTGGAAAACGCATCGACCAGGTTCCCCAATAACTTGGACACATTGTTGTTGAATCCATGGCTGGGAAGTGCCTGACCAAAAGCGATCGAACCACTTGAGAAAACAGCGCCATCATTGAACGAAGTGAAATACACCATGTCTGCTCGAATCCGGTGATCATAGGTGCCGGTCATTCCCGGAAATGCATATAAGACTTCTTCGCAGACCAGCATGTAATTATCCGTATGCCCCCCGGAGGAGGCGACGATCTTGGCATGCGGAGGCGTTCCCTTCTCCAAGTCGTAGCGATCCATCTCAATACCGCCGGCAGCCCGGTGCGCCAGACCAAAATCACCAATGATCTCACCCTCGATCCCCTCGGTGATCCAGGATATTGTGCGGTGCCAACTGTCCGGCATACGGCGAAACGGCCGGCAAGACTCGAAACCCTGGGAGATAAAGCCAACACCCAGGGCTTTTTGCGGGGGTCGCCCCAGGTTCTTCCAAAGACCGCCTTTCTGCCCAGTGGTCTGCATGTAGTGCTCACCCGGTTTTGCGTTCCAGGCCCGCATACCGGAATCCAGCTTGCGTACCTCCATGCACCAGGGTTCGTCCTGACAGAAATCCACATTCCAGTAATAGCCGTTGCCCCCCATGTAGATCAGCCGCCCTCCGCCTGCGGCAAAGTCCTCGGTCGCATCCAGCATGGTCTCAGAGTAGTACTCCGGATGGGTTCCGGTGATCACGCACTTATAGGGTGAGAGCGCATCAACGCCTTCCCGATGCAGATCCTCATCTGTCAGCACCTCGTAGTCATAATTGCAGTGCTCGAGCCAGGCAACGATGGAAAGATCTGCGGGAAATCCCCAGGTAATTCCGTTCATCGCGTTACGGTATTTAGGACGCATACCGACAATCGGCCGGCGGTATGATGTGTAACAGACACCCGCACCATCGTGATGATGGTCGTAAGTAGACCTTCCAAACTCCGGGCTCTGATGGATTTCGATATCGATATCGGTAACGATCGGTGTCTGGCCAACGATAGGTTGCGCCATCTGTGCTTCGAAACTCAGATGATCATTGGCGTACGCCAGGTAAGTGGCAGTGGGCATAAGCAATGCGATCGGCGCTTTCGGCATTTTCGCCCGGACGAAAAATACCAGATATTCTTCCCCCAGCCCCGTCCCGTCACCGGCCCGCAGACGTATCGCATATACCCCGCTCTTGAGATCCTGAGGGATTGTCAAACGGTTCGTTACATCCCACCCGCAGTCGATGATCGCGTCGTCGTGCAGCTCGATTCCACCGTATTCCTCCGGTGCCAATCTGAAACAGTCGTTGCGACCATTCCAGTTCCAGCCCGTCTGCGCCCGTACCGGCTTGTTGATACCGGTGGCATGTAAACCGTGTGGCCCGATATCCATGACGGTGTCACCAATACCGGTATCGGTGTAACCGGCAGTCGTGTCCCAGTACGCCAGAATGTCATTCTCGGCTGGTTTGCCGCCAGAACAGATGTGATCGAACTCTTCACGGGACAGTACCCGCGACACGACACCGGGGCAGTCGACCTTGCCAGAATAAAGTTCATTGACAAACTGGCCACGATTAATATGGTAGTCCCAGGTCCCCCCAACCAGAAAAGGAATGTCGGGTGCATGTTCCGGCTTGAAACGTAAGGTCTCGGAGACATGTGAGTCGTAGTCCATAGGGGTGACCTTACCCCACAGCGAGTTGTACCGATTCACAACACCCGCTTGGTAGAGTGTGGCCCTGCCAGTACTGGCATCGTAGGAGGCCCCAACAAAGTACCAGATGTGCCGCTGCAGCGGGATCTCCGACATAACAGCGTCAAACTCTTTACCATCGGCAACGATAAATCCCAAGTGGCCGGTTTCGGTTATGCCAATTGCATAACCGATGCAGTTGTAGTCGTCGTAGCGACCGCAGACAGCCTGGGCACCAACCTTGAGGTGCAATGAAGGCCAGATATAGGTGAACATCGAAAAGCTGCCGTCGATACAGAGTCGGTTTTCCGGGTCGGCGACCTGCAGGTAGGAACCGACCTGGGTGTACTGTTTCTTGACCTGCCAGGCCCCGTTGATCTCACAGTCCACTTCTTCTTCAATAAAGCCTGGGCCATCCGGGTGCTGGTCACCATGGATGAGTCGCACAAGCTGGGCCTCGGCAGTGTCTGTGCCGTCAGCAGTAACGTGGAATGTCTGTTCATCCCCCGGCTTCACAGAAATGTCGTTGCAATACCCGAACAGCTTGACCTCTGCCATGTCTTATTCCTCGTTATTCACCTGACACCGACCGTGCTGACTCAGCAACGATAACTGACACAAACTCTTCTCATTACGATTCCAGCAGATCCTGGATGCGCCGTGTGAATACTCCCACCCAAGCGTCTTCCCGGCTGGAATAGATCTTGTCCTCCACCAGTCTGGGCGGGACACCTGAAATTCCCGACAGAGCCACAATCTGGTAGGCCTTAAATGGTTCAACACACTTGATTGCATACTTATCAACCATTGGCTGGCGTCGAAAATAAGTCAACAGTCTTTCCAGTGCCTCACTGTGCTGGCCCAACGGTTTGTTCTTGAATTCTTCGATCACCTCATCGCTGACCAGCGTCTTCAGAAAATCCCGCTGGTTCTTGTCGTAACGTCGAAACGCGAGCTCGTCTTTGTCCCGGACTTCGGTCGCTTCTTCAGGCAGCATCTCGCCTCCTTTCTCGGCACGGGCCGATCGGTTTTCACTTTTCTTTTTGTCTCTCCACACGCGGAACTGGGCCTTGATGCCAAACACACCGCCGCGCAGAAACAAAACCACAAACAACATCAGCACACCTATCAGTACTATTCTCAATGGCCCCAGATCAATCAGTACCCGATCGATAAACACCACAATCAAGGTGCCGAGCACTGCGCCTTCAGCTCTACCCAGACCGCCGATCACCAACATCGCCAAACCCATTGCAACCGTGTCGAACCCGAACAGGTTAGGCGATGCACCGCGGAAATGGCTTGCATAGAAGGCGCCGATCACCCCCAGTGCTGCGGAAGAAATCAGAAACACTTGGATACGAGCAACCCGATAGTTGACCCCGGTAGCCTCGGCAAAGGCCTCCCGTTTTTCCGGTGCCATGCGCAGCAAGCGACCCAACCGCTTACCGTTGATGAAACGGAACAGCACTAACGCGGCCACAAGCGCAGTTGCTGCAGCGTAGTAGCCCAGCCGCAGCTGGGCGAACTCATCCCATGCTTCAGGAATATAGCTGGCTGCCCCGTAGAGCCCCCCGATCTCTGATCCAAAAGCTTTGGACTGGATGATGTAGACCCGGCACAGCTCGACGACACCCAAGGTCAGCAGTGCATAGTAGAACCCTTCCAGACGCACAGCAGGAATAGCAATGAGTATTCCAAAGACCAGGCCTATGAGACCACCGGCCAGCAACATCAACGGAATCGGTAATCCAAAGTGGATTGACAGATAAGCAGAACCGTAGGCACCTGCCCCGACGATCGCATACGTCGCGAGCGAATAAATACCCGCCGTGCCAATCACCAGAGTCCAGCACAAATTGATCGCTGCATAGATCGAGAACACGGCTGCAGCCGACAACAGCACGCGATTACCTTCCGGCATTACAAAGGGCGCCACCATCAGAGCGACAAACCCCAGCATCCACCAGATCGGTCGTTTATCGATGATAGTATTTTCACGGCGCAGTGTCTTGGGGTTGTATTCACCTCGAAAACGCAACACAGTGCGCCGGGTCGGAAAGTAGCGCAATCTGTTCCATAGACTCTTACCGTGTCCCGGCCACTTGTAGTAGTACCGTAATCGACCCACTGGATGGGTCGGCACCTTGTATTCGCGGGCTGCATCCCAGCTGCTCTCGGGAGAGCGCCACTCGTTGGTCGGGATCTCGTCAATGGGACCTGTCGGGTCCCAACTCGAATAGGGGTCTTTCCAGGTGGGCACGCTGTTTAAGCCTCTCGCGCCTTGTCAAGAATTCCTGCGATGCCACGCGGACGAATCAACAGGATCAGAATGATCAGCCCGAACTGTGTAATCAACACATACTGACCGCCCCAAAAGCGGGAGGTCATGGCTTCATTGATGCCTAGTATGACAGCGGCAATCACCACACCCGTGACCGAACCCAGTCCACCACACAGCGCAACACTGAGACCCTTGATCATTGGTGTTATTCCGCCGAAAGCCTGTAGGTAATAGGTCTGGGAAAGCAACACTGACGCGAGACCTGCAAGACCGCCGGTAATCGCCATCACATAGAAACCGGTGCGACGCACACCGATGCCAACGATTGATGCTGCATGCGGGTTCTGCATCATGGCACGGATCTCAAGGCCCCGCCGGCTCGATTTCATCCACAGCAGTACCGCCGTTAGCATGAGAATCGACGTGAGCACCGCGCCGACCTTATCGTAGGTCATAGTTGATCCAAAGACTTTGATCGAACCATAGCCAAAAACCGGTGGAATGTTCTTCACCCGTGGGCCGAAGTACCACAACAGTGCTTGCGTTCCAAACAGGCTGATGGCAAGCGTTGCGATCATGCCGCGAATCGTAAAGTTCGGCTTGTCGTGCAATGGGATAAATGCCAGCGCACAGACAATCACACCGCCGAGCGCGCCCGTCAGTATTCCCGAGGCCAGGATAACGACCCCATTGTGAGAGATATGCTGGGCAACCAGCCAGGCGCCATATCCTGCAAACGAGAAAATAAAGCCAAAAGACATGTTGATCAGTCCCAGGCTCGACCAGGTGATGGACACACCGATCGCCAGTGTGCCGTAAATACAGGCCAGGACAATGGCGTTGATGATCACATAACTCCAGTCCACGCCTTATATCTCCCGTTTTGTCTGATAGGCAAGCGATGCTGCAGCTTCACCCTTGAGCTTACCCACGTGCATGCCGATGATTCGATCCACGCGACCATCCAGCAGGGCAACGTTCTGTTCGGCGATCACCATGGCTGATTCACCGAGCTCAATATCGAATAAGGCCTCCAGAACGCCTTTTCCTAACTTCGGCGCCAAGCCCAAGGTCGGTTCGTCTACAAGGTAAAGAGATGCTTTGGCCATCAGGCCTCGGCCTATGGCCACCATGCGTCGTTCTCCACCAGACAACCGTCCGACCGAGGTATCCATTAATTGTTCCAGCGCTGGAAATATCTGGAGAATCTCTTTGCGCCTGCCAGCACGGTTCCGCCAGGCCGATTTTGTGTAGGCGCCGCTATCGAGGTGATCCTTCACGGTGAGCCCCTGAAAGATCTCATCGCCTTGTGGAATTAAAGACAAGCCGTGATGAACAATCTGGTGGGTGTAGCGGCCCGGGCCCTGACTGCGGTTACGGCCGATCTGTTTCTCGTTTAACTTGATGGAACCACGCTGCCAATGAGTCAGGCCGGCAATCGCCAGAAAGAGCGTCGACTTACCGTGACCATTGAGACCGACCAGCCCGACCTTTTCACCCGCGCTGACGACCAGATCCAGGTCATGGATTACCCGCATCGGACCGTATCCCGCGGACAGGCCATCTATTTGCAACACCGGGAATTGGTCAGTCATACGCTGGGCAAAATAGTCTCAATGAACATCTTCAAAGTAAGCAGCACGAACCCTTGGATCTTGAAGGACCATGGCCAAATCGCCCTCAGAGATCTTCTCTCCAGCATCCATGACCATAACTCTGTCAGCGATGGTGTCCAGCAATTCGATCCGATGTTCGACAATGACGATAGCGACATTCAGTTCTTTTGCCAGAATCCGGATCAAGTCGTCGAACTCGTCGACTTCCGAGTTGATTAGCCCTGCAGCGGGTTCGTCCATCAGCAACAGAGGCGGCCGACGCATGATGAGACACGACAACAGAAGTTTGCGCCGGTCAAGAGTGTCCAACTGAGCCGCAGGCAGATCTGGATCCACAGAAAATCGCACCAGTCTCATGGCCCACAGCACGTGCCAGCGATTCAGGTAAGGCTTATAGGCCTGCCGCGCCGCCTTGAACACTTCCTCAACGGTCAACTCGTCCGGCACTACGGGTGTCTGGTAGGTTCGCCCGATTCCGATTCGCGCCCTTTGGTAGAGCGGCAATGCGCTGACATCCTGGCCCTTGAACGTCACGGTACCGGATTTTGCAGGGAACCGTCCACACAAGACCTCGAACAGACTGGTCTTGCCGGCCCCGTTTGGCCCGATCACACCAAGCACCTCTCCGCTTGCGACCTGCAGAGAGATTTCTTTGAGAATTTCTCGCCCCCCCAGGTCGAGGGAGATATCTTTACAAGTAAACAGGGGGCCGCCAGGCGGGTGCTGCGAATTCGCAGCACCCGCTGACGCTATTACCATCCGAAGGGTCGGAGCTCAGACTCCTTCAACACATCTGGGTACACAATCTTGTGTTCAACGTTTTGCACCTGGACATACAGTTGGCCCATACCATCTTCCAGACTCTTGGCAGTCACCGGATGACCATCATCCGGATAATGAGCACCCTCCTGCCACTTGTTGTTCATATCAAGCAGTCCACAAACTCCACGATACTTCGTCGTTCTAACGTAATCGCAGACCTGCTCGAATTTATTCGGATCACCCACATGTTCCCATGCCTGCTTCAGGAAGTAGGCGGTATCGTAGGCGTTACCGGTGTAGCAAAGACCCATCGTACCCGGCCAGCGCTTTTTGTATTTTTCACGGAAAGCGGTACCCATCTCGTCTGCATAAACGCCGAGTACCGTGCTCCAGACAAAGCCTTCGGCTGCCGGTCCGGCTAAATCCAGGAATTCAGGCTGGGATGGGCCGTACTGCATGTAGATCAAGGTGTTTTCAAGCGGATCTGCGCGCCACTGTTTACAGAAAGCGGCATATTCAGCCGCAACCCAGTGATCAAGCATGACCGCACCGGCACCGATGCGTTTTATTTCCTGAATCACGGGTTCCCAATTCTGAACCGGGAACTGGATATCCGTGATACCGGCCAGTTCAAAGTCGCTGGCTGGGATTGCTTCCTGAAGTGTTCGCGAAATTGTCTGGCAATACGCGATCTGCTCCTGAACGATGTGAATGCCATTGTTATTGGGCGTCCACAGGCCACGATCTTTCATATCTTTCAGAAAGATCGGGAAGGTATATCCGTAGTGCACTTCCGATGGATCAGTCTGAAAACAATGACTGTATTTGTCCGGGTGAGCCGCTACGTGATTGGTGTAATTCCGTTGGGTCACACCCCATAACAACGGGGCTTTGTACTTGACTGTCGCGTCGATGGTCGGAATAGGCGCCAGTGTGAACGGCGTCGTCATGGCGTGGACTTTTTCATCCACCAGCTTGTGCATCGCGGTCTGGCAGCCTTCTGGTGAAAAGATGTCGATATCCACCACCTTGAGCTTGAGTTCGCGCCCCAGGATGCCACCTGCTGCATTGATCTCCTCTTGGGCCAGAATAGCGCCTTGTAAATGATCCAGGTGATCAGCAACACCACCGGCTGTACTCTGAGCGATCGGCATGCCCAGCACGATGGGGTCGCTTGCAAACCCGGAACGGCTGATGAACGGTAAGGGGAGCGTCGAGGCGGCTGCACCAGCCGCAACGCTCTTGATTACTTTTCTGCGTTGCTTGTTAATAGTCATCTTCTTCCTCCTATCTGTAACGTGGGGGTCGTACAAGTCAGGGCGAGATAAACTGCAAAGTCCTTTCCCGACAGCGACGACATTTTGTCATTCAACTTCTGACATCGATCCTCCAGAGACTGCCCGTAATCACAGGAAATTCGAACTATCAAACAATCCGGAGCGACGGGCGGTATTCCCAGTTAAATATATTACGTTCTAGAACCCGATTACAATGTAGGATCGCCGGGCCGGGTGCCATCGCCGGAGGCGCTTTGCCAATAACCCACATCGGGAGGATCTGCTGATGCCCAGAATGAGCCCCTGGAGAATGGTCGTCGAGGCTTTAAATGCCGAAAGCATTGATCGGGTCTTCGGTCTGCCGGGCAACCCGATCCACCTGGTTGACGACCTCCATCGGCACAGCGACATCCGTAACATTCTGGCCCGTCACGAACACTCCGGAGTCTCACTGGCCTACGCTTATGCCCGAATCACCGGTCGGCCAGCCGTGTGTTACGGCAATCCCGGCCCCGGCATCACTAACATGGCCACCGCCCTGCTGGAGGCGAATTCAGCATCACTGCCGGTCATCGCGCTGACCAACGGCGTGCCGATGAACACCGACGGCATGGGTGCCTTTCAGGAGCTGGACTCCGTTTCGCTCATGCGACCGGTTACCAAATGGGCGACACGCATCGTCTCAGCAGAGACCACCCCCTGGGTCATGCAGCGAGCCTTTTCAGTCGCCAAGAATGGTCGGCCTGGGGCTGTGTTTGTCGACCTACCCTCCGACATCGCCTTGCAATCGTGTCCAATGCCCGCATACAAGCGCTCTTTGGAACGTCACCGGTCTCGACCTGATTCAAAATCGGTTGCAGAAGCGGCAGACAGAATCAGACAGGCCAAACAGCCCATAATCATTTGTGGCTCTGGTGCTGTGAGCTCAGTGGCAGGAGCAAATATTACCGGTCTTGCGGAAAAGATCGGTGCCGCGCTTTACACCACCCCAGGGGGCCGCGGCACATACGCCGAGGATCACCCCTTATGCCTGGGGCAGATCGGTTTGTACTTCACTGAGGCAGGGAAAACGTATTTCGAAGAATCCGACCTCGTTATATCGGTAGGGTCAAGGCTGGAAGATTTCTCGACAGGCGGCTGGACGCTCTGGCCGCGCAAAGCACGCTTCGTGCAGATCGATATCGACCCGCAGGCGATCGGACTCAATTTGCACCCGGACACCGCCCTGGTCGGAGATGCGGCCCTCGCCACCGCCGATCTGCTCGCTGCGATCGATGAACGACCGGCCGGCTCCGCAGTCGGGCGTGCAGTTGCCATAGAGAAACTCCAGTCGCGTTACGTTCGCAGGATCGGACGACAGGTCAAACAGCAGAAAAAACCGATCTCGGGCCGGCAAGTGGTTGGCGCTATCAACCGGGTGTTCGGCAAAAACACCATCATGGTGCACGAAAATGGCGGTGCTGATCTGTGGTCCTATTACTGGCCCTACTATCGTGTACTCGACGCCGGCGACTGTATCCCGATGGGCGAGCAAACGGCAATGGGCATGGGTGTAATCGGCGCTATTGCAGCCAAGATGGCAGCACCAGAGAAGAACGTGGTCTGCGTGGCAGGCGACGGCGCCCTACAGATGGCAATGATGGAACTGGCTACTGCAGCCGAAAATCACTGCGGTGTAACCTGGGTGGTGCTGAACAATGCAGCCCTGGGCTGGCCCCAGTACATCCAGGTGCTTGAGAAGCAGGCTACCATCGCGACGAATTTTGAGAACTCACCTGACTTTGCAAAACTGGCTCGCTCCCAAAACTGCAAGGGTATCCGCGTGACCGAGCCCGGCAAGGTTGAAGCCGCTCTCAAGAGCGCCCTGAAATCCAACCGGCTGGGTATCCCGGTGTTGGTCGAAGTACAGATCGCGAAGCATGACTACGCGCCGCATTTTCAGACCTTTCACCGCGAGGTGTGGGAACTCGGGCGGAAGTAGCCGCTGACGGTCAGTTGCTCCAAAATCCTGTCAGCCGGTCCGACCGTAGACCCGCCGGGCCATCTCCTCCGACACGTAGCCTTCCCGAATGTCACGGGCAATAGCGTCACCATCACGCTCGTCGACCGGTCCGTAGCCACCGCCACCGGCGGTATACAGACTAAGAACGTCCCCCGCTTTCAGGTCGAACTGCCCTTTACTCGGAATAGCCTCGGTCTGACCGTCACGGGTTAACTCGCAATAGGATCTGCCCCCGTCGGTGCCGCCAAAAAGCCCGAATGGCGCGATCTTGGCCCGGTCAGAATAACGGGCAAAATTGGTGCCGTCTTTGAGGATGCGGTAACGCCGCATCAGCGCAAGGCCACCGCGTTGCCGGCCGTGCCCACATGAATCAGGCACTAGCGCGTAAGCCTCAACCCGGAAATGATCGAAATCCATGTCCATCGCCTCGACCGGCACGTTGGTACAGTTCGAAAGAGTCGAGTCGACAGCATCGCAGCCATCCACCCGCGGCGATGCCCCGTAACCACCACCGAAGATCTCCAGGTATACCTTGTAGCGTGAACCTGCAAGATGAGAGATCGCCGTAGAGTGCGTTGAATCGTTGCCACCGGCGATAACCTTGTCCGGTGCGGCTTGTGCCAGCGCCTTGAGCACTGCATCGAAACAACGGTAAGCCGACAGCATTCGCGCCCGAACCGGCGCCGGGTAGATGGGATTGACCAGGCACCCTTCTGGTGCCGTAACCGTGACTGCGGACTTCACACCCTCGTTAAAGGGTATGTCTGCACTGGTGAGCGCCGCTTTGATCGCTGCGAGCGTCGCCGAAATAGTCGAGGCCCAGGGACAGTTGAGATTGCGCCGGACCTGGGGACAGGTACCGGCGAAATCAACATTGACCGCATCTCCCTTGATCGTCACCTTTGCCTTGACCACCAGGGGTTCGTCGCTCAGGCCATCATCGTCTATGGCATCTTCACCAAAATATTCCCCGTCGGGCACTTCCCGCAACGCAGCCCGGAAACGTCGTTCTGAGTAATCGATCAATTCGGCCATCGACCTGGTGACACTGGGCACACCGTACTTGCGACACAGCTGCTTAACGCGCTCGCTGCCGATCGCGTTGGCGGCGAACTGCGCGTAGAAGTCCCCGATGGTCTGATCCGGAACCCGGATGTTGGCCGCCACCAGGCGTTCCAGCGGCCCACCGTTCCAGTCCCGCTCGAAGTTGTAGACCGACGGTGGAAAAATAAACCCCTCCGCATGGACATCGACAGCATCCGGGGAAAGACCAGGGTTGCCCCCGCCCAGATCTAGATGGTGCGACACTGTGCCGGCGAATCCAACCAGTTCGCGATCGACGAAGACTGGAGAAAAGATGAATACGTCCTGAAGGTGCTGGCCACCACCGTAAGGATCGTTGTTGATGTAGAAATCACCTTCACGGAGCGCTTCGGGGGGAACCACGGCCGCACAGGCTCTGAAAATATCGGACATCGGCCCCAACTGCATGGGAATGAGCTCAGCCTGGGCGATGACTCGGCCGTCGCGATCGAAAAGCGCCGCCGACGCATCCTGCGCTTCGCGGACAATATTGGAATAGGAAGAACGAACCAGCTTGACGCCCATCTCTCGTCCTGCGGCCATCAGCGCCTGGCTGATCACTGCATGTTCAACCGGGTCCAATGGGGTGATCGCCAACCCTTCGTTTTCCGGGCGGTCGTGTTTGGGCATGATCTCAGATCCTTGTCATGATCGTGTTGTGGTGCTCATCGCGGACCGCCTCCCAACCCTGGGGCAGGAACAACGTTGAGGTCGGGTCTTCCAGCAGAGCTGGTCCCGCCAATGGGGCACCTGCCGCCAGGCTCGCCTGGCCAGCCAAGCGCCCCTTTTGCCAGCCCCGGTTGATATAGAGTTCGATCTCCCGGTCGTTGCTCTTCCCTGGTCTGTCTTCGGAGAGAATTGGCAGTTGATCCAGCGGCAGGGTCATACCAAGCCGAAAAGACACCAGTTCAACCGGTTTGCTGCTGGCTCCACCGAAGAAAAACACCTTGTGATGCTCTTCGTTGAAGCGCTCCTGTATATCGGCCTGGGTGAGAGTCTCCAGACTGCCTACATCGAAAGATACCGGCACCTCGAACGCCTGACCAACGAAACGCATGTCGGCCACAAAATCGAAAACCGGGTCACCTTTGAGCTTCAGAATCTGGAACTTTGCCAGCGCCTCGTTCTGCATGGCCGCATATGTCTCGCGCAACAACTTCGGCGCTTGTTCATCAACCATTACCCGGCGAGTCAGGCTGGAGAACTGGGTGAAGTCACTTGCGATTAGACCAAATGCGGAGATCACGCCCGCGCTGGGGGGTACAACCACCTGGCTGACACCAAGATCAGACGCCACACTAGCCGCGTGCAGCGGGCCGGCCCCGCCAAATGGCACCAGCACGTAATCCCGGGGATCAAAACCACGCTCGGTCGAGATCAATTGTATCGCGCGTACGACGTTGGCATTGGCGAGCTGAATAGCACTGTCTGCGGCATCTTCAAGGCTCATGCCGAGCCGCTCGGCGACCGGCTGCAGTGCCGCTCGTGAACGATCCGAAAAGATCTCCATCCGACCGCCAAGAAAAGCTTCGGGCCGTACCGTGTTTCGAATCAGATGTGCGTCGGTCAACGTGGGCAGCTGACCCCCACGCCCGTAACAGGCCGGCCCAGGATCTGCACCGCTCGATTGCGGGCCGATCCTCAACATACCACCGTCATCCACCCAGATAACGGAACCGCCACCGGCGCCGATGGTATGGATATCGATCAATGGTATACGAATGGGCAGGCCGTCGATACTGTACTCCTGGGTCAACTGGGCCTTTCCCTCAGTGACCATACAGACATCGGTAGACGTTCCGCCCATATCAAAGGTAATCAGGTTCTGGTAGCCGGAACGGCCTAACTGCCGGGTGGCGCCGATCACGCCGGCTGCAGGCCCTGACAACAAGGCAGTGACGGCACTGGACTGCATGGCTTCGGCCGGCAGGCGACCTCCGTTTGACTGCATGACGGAAAACCGTCCTGTAAATCCTTCGCTCTCCAGCCGCTTCACAAACCGGTCGATATAACGCTCCACCACCGGTTGAACATAGGCCGACAGTGCAGTCGTTGATGCTCGTTCGAACTCCCGAAACTCCCGGGTCACCCGGGAGGACAACGACACCCGCAAGTTCGGCAGTTCGGCCGCCAGCAGTTCAGCCAAAGCCTCTTCATGCACGGGATTGACGTAGGCATTGAGCAGACATATCGCGACCGCCTGGTAGCCACCTGAGTGCAGCTCTGGCACGAGTTCCTGTCTGACCTGGTCAGTGTCAAGCCTTGACTGGATGCTGCCGTCAGCCAGTATGCGCTCACTGACTTCATAGCAGGCCGCACGGGCCACTACCGGTTCGGGTTTGACATACTCAAGATCGTAGATACGGCTTCGCCCGTGGCGCTGAAGCCGCAGAATGTCGCGAAACCCTCTGGTGGTCACAAATGCAGTGGGGAACCCCTTACGTTCGAGCACCGCATTGGTAGCCACGGTCGAGCCGTGACTTAGTTCCTCGATCGATGGGATCGGAATCTGGCTCTGAATCAGGGCGTTGAACGCCCCTTCATCGGGCTGCAACGGCACCGAAGGCACCTTGGTTACAGTGATGCCGTCCTCGCCGATAGCAACCAGGTCGGTAAAAGTTCCACCAACTTCAACACCCAATCGCATTCGTCCCCCGTTCGTTAATCTGGTTTTTCATTCCTTCCAGCCTGAAGGCATCTACCGATCGACTCACCCTGCACGGGCCTGCCGAACCGCTACCTGAAACATCACACCACCTCTGGACCCGCTATTGTATTATGGGTGTACAGAACAAAGGAGAATCCGCTATGGCTTTGACCGAGGCACCCGGAAGCCCCCCGGCAACGTTCCTGAATTACCCCCTGGAACTCGAGCTTGATGATCTCCAGGCGGATGTCGCGATTCTCGGCATACCCTATGGGCTGCCCTACCGGCCGGACGAGATGGCCAACGACCAGAGCCGGGCCCCTGATGCCATCCGGCAACTGTCTCACCACCCTTCCTACACCCGCAGCCACTACGACTGGGACCTCGGAGGTCCACTGCTTGATGATCGCGACATCAAGGTGGTCGACTGCGGCAACGTCACTGCGGAACTCACTGACCTTCAAGAACACTACCGGCGGGCAGAAAGTGCAGCACGCAAGATCCTCAATTCCGGAACCACACTGATCACGCTGGGCGGCGACCACGGCATCCCGATACCGGTGATGCGGGCCCTGGAGCGGGACCAGACCATCACCCTGGTACACGTCGATGCCCACCTGGACTGGCGCCACGAAGTCAATGGGGTCACTGAAGGCTACTCCAGCCCGATCCGGCGGGCCTCCGAGATGGATTGGTTCGGGCCGATCATACAGATCGGCATCCGCGGCATTGGCAGCGCCCGCACAATAGAAGTCGAGGATGCCCGCAGCTACGGGGCAGACATCATCACTGCCTACGAGATGCACGACATCGGCATGCAGTCGGTGCTGGACCGGATTCCGGACGGTGGCCCGTATTACCTGACCATCGACGCCGATGGGCTCGACCCGACGATCATGCCCGCGGTTATGGCACGGGTACCGGGCGGGTTGAACTGGCTCCAGACCTGGCAATTGATCCATGGGCTGGTGAAAAAGGGCCGGGTACTCGGCATGGACCTTGTCGAGATCGCACCCATGCACGATCTGGACGGGATGACACTGGTCCATGCTGACCGACTCATCTGCAACTTCATCGGTGCAAGTGTAAGAGCTGGATATTACGACTAGTACAGGCTCTGGCCGCGGAGACAGGGGCGGCCGGAAGGGCTCTTTACCAGACGGTCTTCATCATGCCGCCATCCACCACCAGTGTCTGGCCGGTAATGTAACTGGCCGCGTCAGATAACAAGAAGGCACCCGCTCGCCCGAACTCGTCGACGTTGCCGAAGCGTCCCCACGGAATAGTTGCACTGCGCTGGGCCCACTTTTCCTCAAAGCTGATACCAGCCGCCTTGGACTGCACAGTGATGTTGCTGCGCAGACGATCGGTATCGATAGAGCCGGGCACCAGGTTGTTGACCCGTATTTTCTCCGACGCCAGTTGCTGGGAAAGGCTCTTCGCCAGGCTGACCACACCAGAGCGCATGACGTTCGACAGTAACAGGATGTCGATCGGTTCCTTGATCGACGATGAGGTCACGGTGAGTATTGATCCAAAGCCCTGGGCACGCATGGCCGGAAGAACTGCGCGGATCATGCGCACCGAGCTCATCAGCGTGAGTTCAAAGGCCGCCTGCCAGTCATCGTCATCGAAATCGTCAAACTGTCCCGGCGGTGGGCCACCCGCATTGACGACCAACCCATCGACCGTGCCAAATGCCTCGACTGTGCGATCCCGCCAGGCCTGAATGGACTCTGGATCCCGGGCATCAAACGGAGACGAGATCACCTCGGCACCGGTTTCTTCGCGCAGGGCAGCTGCAGCCTCGTGGACCTTGGGTTCGGTCGGCGCCGCAATCGATACCCGCGCACCGTCTCCGGCCACCGCTCTGGCGATGCCGTTACCCAGTCCGCGACTGGCCGCCGCAACCATGATGCTTTTGCCTTCGAGTCCCAGTTTCACGATCTACTCCCGATGATTGATACCGTCGTATGGTCTGTGCCGCCGGCATTCTACACCGTGACCCATCTGCTGAAATCAGCCGGGGCCGTAACGCTCACGATAGACAGCGTAAGCCTTCTCGAAGCCGGCGAGTTGCTCAGCAGTGTAGGCGGCATAGTCAATATCCAGTGCCAGATGCTGTTCAGAGACCATGGCCCAGAGCGCCTCGCGCAAGTTGGCTGCACAACGTAGGGCGTCGAATCGGCGCCAGTCGTTGGCTGTCGGTGCGCTTTCAAGATACAACTCGAGTAAGCGGGCTTCGTCAGCTTGCTCAAAACCAGAGATCGCCGCCATATTGCCAATGTCAAACCAGGCATTGCCGAATCCGCCGTACTCCCAGTCGATCAGCCACAGCCGGGTGCCGTCATCGATAAAATTCGCCGCCAGCAGGTCTGCGTGGCATATGCAGATGAGCGGCTCGCCGGAAGCCGCTTCGAGTTCGCCAGCAATTTTTGCAAAACGAGCCAGAGTTGTGTTGTCCGGATCGGGCTCCTGGCCCAGCAGCTGGACATAATCGCGAAGCACATGAAAAACCCAAAATAGATAACCCGGCCCACGTACCTGGCGGTAGAGCTCGCGGTGGCAGCGCTTGACCAGCGCCACCGCCGCATCCAAGTTGGACTGAAGATCGGCCGGACCGTAGGTCTGCCCCTCGATAAAATCAAAAATCATCACCCCGTCCTGTGCCCAGTGCATCCGGGGTGAGATCTCAAGTTCGGCCGCAGCGCGGCTCAGCTCAGCCTCGCGGCTACGGATGACATGGTGAACGGGAATGTCATGTCCGTAACGGGCAACATATTTCCCAGACCGATCTTTTGCTACAAAACTCTGGTTGCTCAAACCGCCAGACAACGGTTCAAGCTCAACTGTGCCAGACCAGAACGGGAGATCCGAGATTTTGGATTCGACTTCTAACATGACTTTGCTTCTTCCTTGTCAATCCCGACAGTTTACTTTGGAGTTCAACCACGCATCCGACGGCCAGTTGGATCATAAAGTGCGCCAATGGAGATCCGAGCCGGAAACCGGGTACCGGCAACATCCAGCGTATAACTGCCAGCCAGCAGAAAATCTTCGTTAACACCGGCCTCATTGCGGACATAGCCCAGCCCCAGCGACTGCCCGATGGTGTGGCCGTAGCCACCACTGGTGATCCAGCCGCACACCTGATCGTCCCGATAGATGGTTTCACCACCCAGCAGCGGCGTGTCGCTGTCTACGGCAAAGGTCGCAAGACTCTTGGCAAGCGGCATTTTTCGCTGTCTGACAAGCGCCTCGCGACCGATGAAATCCCCCTTGCCGAAGGCAACTGCAAACGCGAGACCCGCTTCCAGTGGCGTCTCGTCAGGACCAATTTCCGCGCCCCAACTACAAAACTGTTTCTCCAGCCGCAGCGAGTCGATGGCCCGGTAGCCCGCATTAACCAGACCATGTTCCCGGCCCTCGGCCTGCAGGGCATCGAAGACCGTCAGTAGATATTCGGTCGGGACGTGCAGCTCGAAACCAAGCTCACCCACATAGCTCAGTCGCATCATCCTGACCGGGGCACCCGCGACCATGACTTCCCTGACCGCGCGATAGGGAAATTCTTCCTTGGCCAGATCGTCCTCGGCAAGCCTTTGCAAGATCGACCGGGACCGGGGACCCATCAGTCCCAGCACACCGAACGCAGAAGTGACATCGACAACCGTAACCCTGTCCGACCCGAGTGTGTTTCGTCGAATATGCCCACTGTCGTGGACAGCCATGGCTGTTCCCGAGACCAGGTAGTACTCGGACTCTGACAATCGCGCCACTGTCAGGTCGCTCTCGATGCCCCCAGCGCCGTTGAGCATCTGGGTGTAAACAACTGTCCCTGGCACCACAGCGACATCGGCGGCGCAAAGCCGCTGGAGTAGCGCCTCGGCCCCGGCGCCTGAAACCAGCAGCTTGACGAAGCTCGACTGGTCGAACAATGCAGCTCCCTCCCGGCAGGCTTTGTGTTCGGCAGCCACGTGATCATGCCAGTTGGGGCGCCCAAACGTGTGGCCGTCTACCGGTGCCACGCCAGCTGGTGCAAACCAATTGGCTCGTTCCCAGCCGGACTTACTGCCGAAACAGGCACCAGACGCCTTGAGTCGATCATACAGAGCACTTCGCCGCAGGGGACGGCCGGCATTGGACTCATAATGCGGCCAGTGCAATGCATAGTGGCGCCCCTGCCCTTCCAGAACACGCCCCTTCAGGTTCCGGTCAGAACGGTGTAGCGCACTGAACCGTCGAATGTCGACCGTCCACAAGTCGTACGGAGCCTGACTCTCGGCAATCCAGTGTGCCAGTGCCATGCCGGCCCCACCACCGGCAGCGATGCCCATCGCGTTGAAACCTGTTGCCGTGTACAGGCCGCGGACCTCAGGCATTTCGCCCAGAATGAAATGGGTATCTTCGGTGAATGACTCGAGGGCCGTAAACCAGCGCTTCACGCCTACGGTTTCGAGTTGCGGAAAGCGTTCGATCATACCGGGCATGAACTGCGCGAACTGCTCGGTCATCGCTGGAAACAATCGATAATCCGGGTCGTCGGCTCGCGGCACCTCGTCATAGGGCACAGGATTGAATTCGTACCCGCCAGCAGCCAGACCACCGACCTCCTCTCGAAAGTAACTCAAGTGGTCCGGATCACGAACTCCAGGCATGTCCGGCCCGATTCCGTCGATGGGTTCGGTGACCATGTACTGGTGGAACGAGGGCATCAACGGAATGCTGGCACCTGCCAGTCGTGCGATCTCCCGGGACCAGAGCCCCGCGCAGATCGCGACGCTTTCACACTCGATTAGGCTGTCGGCGGATTCCACTCCGATCACCCGGCCGTTCCGACAGCGGATGCCGGTCACCGCTGTGTCTTGGTAGATCTGTACGCCCCCCTCCCGCGCTCCTCGGGCAAGGGCCTGGGTCAGGTCAGAGGGATTCACGTTCCCATCCGAGGGCACGTAGACGGCGCTGTCGATCCCTTCGACAGACATCGCTGGACACAACCGGGCGATTTCCCCGGGGCCCAGAAACTCTGCCTCCAACCCGAAAGATCGGGCACTCGCAACCTGTCGCTCGATCTCGATGCGCCGCTCGCGGGTACAACACAGGCGCAGCGAACCGGTCGGCCGCCAGCCGGTCGCCATACCGATCCGGGATTCGAGGCCCTGGTAAAGTTCGACCGAATAACGCAGCAGCCGTGTAATGTTGGCACTGGCACGCAACTGGCCAACCATGCCGGCGGCATGCCAGGTCGAGCCAGAAGTCAGCTGACCTTTTTCAAGTAGCACGACATCGTCGAGCCCAAGACCGGCAAGGTGGTAAGCCGTCGAGCACCCTGCTATACCTCCGCCGATGATCACCACCTGCGCCTTGTCTGGCAGTTCAGCTCCCTTCATGACATCTGGGTCTTCTTCGGGGGAATCATGTCTCCCCCGGCCTGCGCCCCGCTGACCGCGCGCTCATCGGCGCATACCGGGCAGCACCAGCTGTTCGATCCAGTTCCTGACCTCCAGCGTGCGCACATCGGCGTTCATCAGATCGCTGTCGATACCCAGCTGCCAGGCAAGATCCTTGCGCGTCGGGTCCTGGTGCAGTGCCTCAAGTCTGGTCACATAGTTCGCCGCATCAGCCTCATCCACAAAAAATGAAAGACCGACGAGTTTCTGGGTTCGACAGTGAATCAACCTGGCAAGCTCGTGCAGGTCGTACTCGGGGTGGTACTGGACGGCCCAGATCACACCCCCCTGGTGAATGATCGAGAGCGCCTGCACTCGGGTGTAGGTGTTCGACGCCAGGCACAAGCCGCCCGCAGGGAGATGGGTGACCTCGTCGTCATGACTGATAAAGGCATCGAAAACTGTTGGTTTGCCCTGGTACATCGGGTGGCCGCGCCCTTCCGGCGTGAGACTGACCTTTCGCGCGATACCCATCTCACGTCCATACGGGTGCGCTACACAGCGCCCCCCCGCGGCGACTGCACCGATCTGCGCTGCCCAGCAACTGCCAAAACTGGGCACCTGGTACCGGTAGGCCGCTTTCATCAGCTCGATCTGCGGGATCACGTCCGGATCATTTTCTTTCCACACTGTCAGGCTCGAACCGGTCCACGCCAACCCGTCGTAGGACTCCAGCCCGGCCCCATCCGGCAGCCGGACACCCGGATCTGCGGGGTAGATCACGTCGACCGTGCAGCCCGGTGAGAGCCGGAAAAGCATCTCGCGGTACAGGAGGCCCGCAGTGGTTGCGCCACCAGCCTCGAGGTCTTCTCGACCAGCACGGCTGTAGCCGTCGACGACGAGAAAATGCGGTTCTGTAGACATATCTCTCCCCAGAGCCTTCTATTGACCCGTACTCACCAGTCGCCGGATGACCCCCGGTAATTCACGGTGGTGCGTACAGATCGCATCAGCGCTGGTGATGTCCCGGTCGATGTCGCGGGTACCGGTGAAGAGGATTGCTTTCATTCCTAGCGCCTGCGCACCCTTGATGTCGTTGTGATCGCGATCCCCCACGTGCACCATCTCATTTATGGCAACACCCATCTCGGTAGCCGCCCGAGCGAACATGTCGCGGTGGGGTTTGGAACGTCCCACCTCGTCGGAGAACGCAAATCCTGTGAAATGATCCAGAATATCATTCATCTCAAGCCACTGCCGGAGACAGCGGCCTGGCGAGACGATCGCGTCAGAGACCACAGCCAGTGGAAAATCCACCGCCAGCTCGGCGATCGCCTCCGCAACACCATCGATCATATCCGGTGCAACCGTGACCTCCATCTCTTCGTATTGCCTGACCACGTTTTCCAGGACAGGGCCAGGTAATTTTCGCCCAAGGCCAACGAGAACGACTTCCAGACGTTCGGACACACTCCAGGTTACGAACTGGTCGTGCCAGACATGGTTAAAAGCTGCGTCAGTAGTGTCGCAGGCCAGCCAGACTTCTTCCGGGGTGATTGGCGCCTCGCTGTCGAGCGCTTCCCATAGCAGTTGCCGGCGCGCCTCTTTTTTCGAACGAAGACCCTGGGCTGCCCGTTTGGGCTCATCGCTGTCGTCGTGGATCACGGTGTCCCACAGGTCAAAGGTCACTGCCCTAATCATTTGCTGCTCTCTCCTCCAACGTTAGACCAAAACTGGAATAGCGACACTACGTTATCGCCTGTGGGGCTGTCATTCAAGCCGCTCATCTGTACATTGGGTTGGTGAGCGGGCGACAGACTTGGCACAATAGCACCTGCCCACCCCTTTGGAACCTACGATGTCGCATACCAGTAAAAAATCCCCTGCCGCTTCGCCCGTGCCTGGCGAGGAGCTGGTAAATTTTGCCGAGCACCTTGCGGACATCGCACGACAGATCGCATTGCGTTATTTCCGCAACCTACAGGGTATCGAGTACAAGCATGACGAAACGCCAGTCACTATCGCGGACCGGGAAATCGAACAGGCCCTCAGGCAACAAGTCGCCAAGACCTATCCTTCACATGGTTTTACCGGTGAGGAATTCAGCGCTCGCGAAAGCGCTTCCCCCTGGAGTTGGGTGGTGGACCCGATCGACGGCACCAAGAGCTTTGCAACGGGAAAACCGACCTTTGGCTGCCTGATTGCCCTGCTCCAGGAAGACCGACCTGTGATTGGTGTCATTGAGATACCGGCACTGAAGGAACGCTGGCTGGGCACCGCGGGTCGCGGGTCGACCTTTTGCGAGCAGGAATGTGCCACCAGTCAGACCCGCGACCTCACCGATGCCACGTTGTATGCGACAACGATCGACATGTTCTCCGAGGACGAGCGCGAGCTTTTCGATGCTCTTTCCCACCAGACCCGGTTCCGGGTGTTCGGCGCGGATTGCTATGCCTACGGACTGCTGGCCTCTGGCCACGTCGATCTGGTTGTGGAGGCCGGAATGGCCACGCACGACTTCCTCGCACTGGTTCCGGTCGTCCAGGGTGCCGGGGGAACGATCACGGACTGGCACGGCAGGGCCCTCGACTGTCACTCCCAAGGACAGATACTGGCCGCGGCCAGTCCGGAACTGCACCAGAGGGCGCTGGCCATTCTGTCGCCTGTTGGCTGCACATGACATATGACATGCCACCGGAGAGGATTGTTCAACACACGGGCACTGCTCGGATTACTTGGCCTCTCCCTGTGGGCCGGTGTCGCGGCAGATCAGAACGATCCGGCACTGGATCAGCTCTTCCTTCAACTGGCTCAAACCGGCGTCAAACAGGAGTCGGATCGGATCAGTGCTGAGATCTGGGAACGCTGGGCCCGCATAGACAATCCCAAGGCCAGCGCCTGGCTGGAACGCGGCATTCGTGCCATGTCGAACCAGCACTACCGCGAAGCACTGCGCAGCTTCAACGAGGTGATCGACATCGCTCCGGCCTTTGCCGAAGGCTGGAATAAACGAGCAACACTGTTTTACCTGGCTGGCAAACATGATCGGTCAATTGACGATATCAAGCAGACGCTCGCTCTTGAGCCTCGGCATTTTGGCGCATTGTCCGGCTTGGGCCTGATCTTGGTTGCACAGGACAACTTCTCAGGCGCGCTGATCGCTTTCCGGAAGGCTCTGGTCCTCAACCCGCATCTGATCCGGATCAAGCGCTACGTTGACCGTCTGGAGGAAAGGCAGCTCAAGCTTGATGAAGAAAACGCGATTTAGCCCGGCCCTTTCGCCTTTATAAGAACATCCAACCAGTCGGACAGATCCATGAGTTCCGCCTCCGACAGACTGTGCGGCATCGGGTAGGTCCGCCAGGTCACATCGAAACCTAGTTCTGTCAGCAACTCCCGGCTCCTCTCGGCGAGGTGCAGGGCGAGCACTGGATCGTGCAGCCCGTGGGCCAGAAAAATCGGTGTATCGCGATTCGCCTGACGTGCCTCAGTAGCCAATAGACCTGCGACCGGCAGGTAGGTCGACAGCCCGATGACGCCTGCCAGGGCCTGGCTATAACGAAGGCCCAGATAGAGGGCCACTGCGCCGCCCTGGGAAAAGCCACCGAGCAAAATTCTCTCAGCTGGAGTACCTCGTTCCAGTTCGCGTGACAACAAGGTCCTGACGATATCAGCAGATTCATCCAGTCCTTCGGGTCGGGCCTCACGATTGATATCCAAGCCGGTAACGTCATACCAACCACGCATCACCATGCCACCGTTTATGGTGATCGGCCGTAAGGGAGCATCCGGCAGGAGAAACCGAACCGGCACATCAGCCGGAAGGCGCAACAGATCCGGCAGTTGCTCGAAATCCCGGTGGTCAGCACCCAGGCCGTGCAACCAGATCACGGTAAAAAGAGGGTTGGGCCCGGTCTCCAGTTCCAGCAGTTGGGGATCAGAGTCAGGCATGGCTACCATTGTAGCCGCTGTCGCCGCGGATTAAATGCGCTGGGCTGGGCGGCCTCCGCTATACTTGCCCGCCCCCAACAGGATCCGATTTTCGCCTTTGACCGATCTTCCCAATTTTGGTGATGTTACCGCCGCTGCCAGACGGCTTAAGGGGCACGCCCGGCGAACACCGATGTTGTGCGATACAGCCCTGGACGAACACATTGATGGGGAGGCGTTTCTCAAATGCGAGAATTTTCAGCGTATCGGTGCCTTCAAGTTCCGCGGTGCCTGGAACGCGATCTCCCAGCTCACAGAGGACCAGCGTACGCGCGGCATCATCACGCACTCCTCTGGTAACCATGGTCAAGCGGTGGCGCTCAGTGGACGATTACTCGGGATCACGACCACGGTAGTCATGCCCATGGATGCACCAGTACGCAAAAGGGCCGCCACTGAAGGCCACGGCGCGATGATCATCGACTACGACCCGGCCAATGCCAAAAGGGAAGCCATCTCGAAAGATCTGGTTGAGACGCATGGTTACACACTGATCCCCCCTTTTGATCACCCACATGTCATAGCCGGTCAGGGCACTGCCGCGCTGGAACTACTCGACCAGAGCGGCCCTCTGGACACTCTGCTGGTTCCCTGCGGCGGTGGTGGCCTACTCAGCGGCAATGCCATCAGCACCCGGCACCTGCAACCGGCCTGCCGGATTATAGGGATCGAGCCGGAGCTGGCCGATGATGCGACTCGATCCTTTCGAAGTGGCACTCTGCAGCGCGTGGATAATCCGCGAACCATCGCCGATGGTACACGCACTGAATCGCTCGGCACGATCACCTTTCCACTCATCCAGAATCTCGTGGACGATTTCTGCACCGTGACTGAGGAGGCCATCGTCGAAGCCGTACGGTTCCTGTTCCACGAAGTCAAACTGGTCGTTGAACCTTCAGGCGCACTGGGGGTCGCTGCCCTGCTCTCCGGCCGAGCTCCTGGGAAAGGTCGCATCGGTGTGATCATCAGCGGCGGCAACATCGATGGGCAAACCATCGCCGACATCCTCAACCCGTAAAACCAGCGATCGCCAGAGCCGTCAGTCGTTGGTGGTTGATTTGAGCGGCACAGTAATTGTTTTAGTCCCCGAGTCTTCGCTCCCGGCGGTCGATCCAGTGATGTCCACCGGGCGAATTCCGCTTAACCACCAGACCGCGAGAATCGCAGCGATCACCAGAACTCCGACGATGATCGGACGTCGTCGAATCGATTTATTTTTCTTGGAAAAGCGCAACCAGCTTTTGCGCCGGTTACTTTCGAGAAGAGCGGAGTTCTCCATCACCGGCATCACAGAACCGAGGCGGCCATAGGCCGTTCCCCGGTCTTCGGTCAGAACCTGCTTCTCGTCTATCTCCATCAACCGGGCATAGGCCCGAAGGTAACCACGAATGAACGCAGGCTCCGGGAGACCGGCGTAATCACCGGATTCGAGCGCATGAATCACATCGATACTGAGATTAAGATTGCCAGCCACATCCTCAATGGTCCAGCTGTAACCAATTCGGGCTTTTCGGAGTCGCTCGCCCGGACTGACAGACACATCAACGGAAGATTCAGTGGACATCGGCATCTTTCCTGTAAAAACAGCTATTAACGAGAATAACTGCAGCTTGATTATAGCCGATTTCGAACCATTTACGGTCCGCTCCTTCTCGACCTTACATACTATGGCCTTTGATGACTTCACGACACGCCCTCCCTCGAATATGCTTGTGCCAACGACGAAGAACCAACGAGTGAAGATGCTGCGTTGCATTCAGCCCAGCACCAGAAGCCGTCAATGCCCACAGGAGACAGCATGTGAAGGAACTCATTGAAAGCTGGATCGAGTCCGGTGAGATACAGATTGTCGAGCGCGAAGTTGATCCGCGCTTTGAATGCGCCGCCGTGATTGCCCGTTCGCAGCACGAAAGTGACCGACCGATCCTCTTCCGTAATATCAAAGGGAGCACTCTGCCGGTTGCCAGCAATCTCTTCGGCAGCCGCCAGCGGCTCAGCCACTACCTTGGTGCCGAAGAGGGGAATTTCTGCCAGCGCTGGGCGACTTTGATGAAGAACCCGGTGCAGCCCGTTGCTATCCTCCCCGAGGCCGAAGCCGAATTCCGGGCCGCCCGGCTCGACGAATTACCCCAGCTGACTTACCACGGGAAAGACGCAGCTCCCTACATTACCTCTGGGATATTTCTTGCCAACGATCCGGAAACAGGAGTACCCAATCTCTCATTTCACCGGGGCATGCATATCAGCAATGATGAGATTCGGGTACGACTCGGCACCAGCCACGATCTGACGCGCTACCAGGCCAAGGCTGAATCCTCCGGCAAGGCAATCGACGTCGCTATCCTCATCGGCCCACCACCGGAAGTCGCCATGGCCGCGGCCTCCCCTATTCCGCCAGATGAAAGCGAACTCGACCTGGTCTCAAAACTGACGGGCAGCGCCGTACAGATGCGACCCTGCCGACACATTGACCTCAACGTACCGTATCAGACCGAGATCGTCATCGAAGGCCGAATACTGCCGAACGTGCGGCGACCCGAAGCACCGTTTGGAGAGTTTCTGGGTTACTACGTCGAACAGGGTGACAACCATGTGTTCGAGGTGCTTGGTGTCACGATCCGGAATTCTGCCTTCTATCATGCATTGGTGTGCGGATCGCCAGAGGATCAACGTCTACTTGAACTTGCGCTGTGCAACCGGGTTTATGCCCATCTGAACGGAACGCTTCGCGGAATCCAGGATGTCAGTTGCGTGCCCAACCTGCTGAATACGGTAGTCAAGATCGACAAGCAGTACGAGGGCCATGCTCGCCAAGTGATCCTTGGCGCCTTTGGTGTGCATCATGACTTCGTCAAAAGCGTGATGGTGGTGGATTCGGATGTCGATAACAATGATCTCGACGATGTCTATTGGGCGTTCCTGACGCGCGGGCGGGCCGATGACCGTGTGATCGTCGTACCCGATGTGCCAGGGTTTTATTACGGACAGCGACGCGAACACTGGGGGCGGGTCGGCTTTGACTGCACCATGGCGATGGACCGGCGAGGCGATTTTGAGCGCAAGCAGATACCGGGTGTCGCAGAGATCGATCTTCGCGACTACGTTGTCTGAACAGGTCGTCAGGAACCTGGTATACCCGTTTAATGTGGCACCAAACTCCTGACTGTCGCCTGTACTATGAGTCAACCGGGTCTGGGCGGCAGTCGATGGTCCTACTGCACGGGACGACCGGTCGTTCCGATTCATTTCGTTCAATCGTTCCGGCTCTTTCGATTGACTATCGATTGTTTATCCCGGATTTGCGTGGGCACGGCCGTTCCAGCCACGTTACCGGGAACTATCGTGTGGTCGATTTTGGCGGTGACATCTGCCACCTGTTGGAAACTCTCTGCCAGCTGCCGGTGATCCTGCTCGGGCACTCGCTTGGTGGCCTTGTGGCCATTGCCGTTGCCGCAGAAAGGCCAGAGTTAGTGAGTGCCCTCATTCTCGAAGATGCACCGCTCTGGCTTCGCAGATTCACGGTGAAAAATGGGAGCTCTAGTGCTTATGGCTTTTTCCGGAGCCTGCACAAACTGCTAATGACTACTCGAGAAGAATCACGACTGCGTGAGCGCCTGCCCCTGGTCGCACCTGACGCAGTTGCCCGGGAGGGTTCGAGCCTGGCGGCAAGGCTTTCCCAGATCGATCCCGATGTATTACGTATGTCTTACGACAGCAGCTTGATGGCACAGTTCGACATCGACAGGTCCCTGACAAGGGTGCAGTGCCCGACGCTCCTTCTGCAAGCCGATCAGCAACAACACAGTACATTGCAGGATGAAGATGTTCACGCAGCACTCAAAAACCTCACGCATGGTACACACCGTGTTGTCACGGGAGCCGGACACCACATCCATGCAGACAATCCTGAGCAAACCGTTGACCTTATCCAGGATTGGCTTAAGACCCGCGTATCACTCTAGACCGTCTTACT
>Ga0207984_1000008_pt1 | contig 109630 bp, 103 predicted proteins | sample ETNtaG_30_FD_185760 | JGI IMG/M metagenome (GOLD analysis project Ga0207984, IMG submission 185760) | Marine microbial and viral communities from oxygen minimum zone, Eastern Pacific Ocean - ETNP201306PF43B (SPAdes) (version 2) | ecosystem: Environmental > Aquatic > Marine > Oceanic ...
CGGGAAACGGCTTGCCGTGTTGCCGCCGGTGCAATCGCGCGTAAGTATCTGACTGATCGGGCCGGGGTATGGATAAGGGGCTATCTTGCCCAGATGGGTACGATCCGCATCGAGCGGCTCGACTGGGATCAGATAGACCAGAATCCGTTTTTTTGCCCGGACGCCGGTTGTCTGACCGAACTCGAGGGCCTGATACAGTCGACCCGAAAGGCCGGCGACTCGATAGGCGCGAGAGTGAATGTGGTAGCCGGTGGGGTACCTGTGGGCCTTGGCGCGCCGGTATTCGATCGCCTCGATGCGGACATCGCTAAGGCCATGATGTCGGTTAATGCCGTCAAGGGAGTCGAGCTGGGGGCGGGGTTTTCTAGCGTTGAGCAGACAGGCTCCGAGCATCGGGACGAAATATCGCCGGAGGGGTTTCTCAGCAATAACGCCGGCGGCATTCTGGGCGGGATTTCAACGGGTCAGGAGATTCGGGCATCGCTCGCACTAAAGCCCACCTCCAGCATTCAGATCCCAGGTCGGACAGTGGATCTGGACGGTAGCCCGGTGGAAGTCGTAACGACCGGGCGGCATGATCCGTGTGTCGGGATAAGGGCCGTGCCGATCGCCGAGGCCATGCTTGCTCTGGTTCTGATGGATCATTTTTTACGGCACAAGGCCCTCGGTGTAGAGACTTCTGTTGGGCCAGATATTCCAGCTTCCGCGACCTAGGACCCTATCGTTGCGAAAGGGTGGTAGGCAATGGCCTGAATTGCTGCACGAGGCGCTTTAAGAAACCATTGCCGATGTTGTCAGTCGGTCAGCCGTAGAATCATGGTCGTCGCCGAGAATCTCAGTAACCGCAAGACCCAGTTGTTCCAGAAAGTCCATACCGCCCACGTCAATCCTGCCATCCTCAGACAGGGATCGTTTCAATCGACCCAGGGCGTCGAGTGTCTGGTACAGCCTGACGTGATCGTGCATTTTCCGGCAGCCGTTGGATTGGTACACAGCCATGGCCACTGCTTTGGCAAGTTCGGGATAGAGGGCCTCACTCATGATCAAACCGCTAGGGCGCCTGGCAGCTGACTCCAGCGGCAGGCAGGCTTCTCCCAATAGGGTCTGCATGTCTTCGAACAGTTCGATGAAAGTAGTCATATCGAAGCCCGCAGGTTGTTCGCCTCATCTATCGTGTTCCCATGGGTTGGGAGAAGCTTAGCATGGAGGTGTTGGAATCTCAGTAGAGGCTGGCGAGAATGTTCGGCCCGCATTGCGGGGCCCTCAGAAAACGATGTGCTACACTTTCCGGTCGGTTTTTTGATCTGGATGCTCGCGCTATGCCTGGTAAAACCCTGTACGACAAGTTGTGGGAGAGCCACGTTGTTCGGGAAGAAGATGACGGTACGTCGCTCATCTATATCGATCGGCACTTGCTGCATGAGGTGACCTCGCCGCAGGCGTTTGCTGGCCTGAAAGAAGCCGGTCGGAGGCCAAGAAGAGCGGGTGCCAATCTCGCTGTCGCGGATCACAACGTGCCGACCACGGATCGGGCTGGTGGGATCAGTGATCCTGTCTCTAATTTACAGGTCGAGACGCTGGATCAGAACTGTCGGGAATTCGGAATTACCGAATACGACATGAATGATCCAAGGCAAGGGATTGTCCACGTGATTGGTCCTGAGCAGGGCGCAACCCAGCCTGGAATGACCATCGTCTGTGGTGATTCTCATACGGCAACACATGGGGCGTTCGGTGCGTTGTCATTTGGAATCGGAACATCAGAAGTGGAGCATGTGCTGGCTACACAGTGTCTGATTTCAAAAAAGATGCGGAACATGCGGGTTTCCATTGATGGAGATCTACAGAGTGGGGTGACCGCGAAGGATATGATCCTAGCGGTAATCCGTAGAATTGGAACATCGGGAGGAACAGGCTGCGCCATTGAGTTCGACGGCAGTGCTGTCCGGCGGTTGTCAATGGAGGGGCGAATGACCCTGTGTAATATGGCAATTGAGGGAGGTGCCCGGGCCGGGATCGTTGCCGTCGACGATACGACTATCGACTACCTCAAGGGTCGGACTTATGCTCCGCACGGTGAGCATTTGGAGATTGCAGAGCGTGTCTGGCGTGATTTCGTTTCTGACTCCGATGCTACTTTCGATACCGAAATAGTACTGGAAGCGCCGTCAATTCGACCTCAGGTGACCTGGGGAACGTCACCTGAGATGGTCTCGGATATCGATGGGGCTGTGCCGGAGCCGGAAAAACAGACGGACGAAACGCGTAGGCAAGGCTGGATCAAGGCGCTTGAATATATGGATCTTAAAGCCGGCACGCCGGTCAAGGAGATCACCCTCGACAAGGTATTTATCGGATCTTGCACGAACGGTCGAATCGAAGACTTGCGCGCAGCCGCTGAAGTGGCTCACGGGAAGCGGGTTGCCGCGAACATCACGCAGGCTATAGTGGTACCGGGGTCTGGCCCGGTCAAACGGCAGGCAGAGTCCGAGGGGCTCCACCAGATATTTCTCGATGCGGGATTTGAATGGCGTGAGCCCGGATGTTCGATGTGCCTTGCGATGAACGCGGATCGCTTGGAACCAGGTGAACGGTGTGCGTCAACGTCTAACCGCAACTTTGAGGGTCGACAGGGACATGGCGGTCGAACGCATCTGGTGTCGCCTGCACTTGCAGCAGCAGCAGCGGTCTGCGGTCATTTTGCTGACCCCTCGGATCTTGAGGCTTGAATCATGAAACCTTTTACTCAAATCCGGGGTGTGGTCTTGCCGATCGACCGTGCCAATGTTGACACCGATGCAATCATCCCGAAGCAGTACTTGAAGTCAGTTGTAAAATTCGGTTTTGGCGCGAACCTGTTCGATGAGTGGCGTTACCTGGATCACGGCGAACCGGGTCAGGAACACAGTAATCGACGAATCAACAAAGACTTTGTGCTGAACGAGAAGCGATATACCGGTGCAGAGATACTCCTGTCGCGAACGAATTTTGGTTGTGGCTCGTCCCGTGAGCATGCTGTGTGGGCACTGCGCGATTATGGTATCAAAGTGATAATCGCCCCAAGTTATGCAGACATTTTTTTTAACAACTGCTTCAAGAATGGGCTGCTGCCAATCGTGTTGGAGGAAAACAGTGTCGATGTGTTGTTCCAGGAGGTATTCAGTGAGCCTGGTTACCTGCTGGAGGTCGATCTGGAAAAGCAAACGGTGACCCGACCAGACGATCGGAGATATCCTTTTGAGGTTGAATCGTTCAGGAAATACTGTCTCCTGAATGGCTTTGATGATATTGATCTGACTTTGAAGCGAGAAGATGAAATCGCGGCCTTCGAATCCCAGCGACGGCGGTCGATGCCATGGCTGTTTGAAGACATAACTTGATCGCCCCCGAACGGGGCGCCCAAGGGTGCCCGGATCGGAAACCTGTCCTGGAGTAATCGATCTCTTGTCAAAAAGTATTGATGTAGCAGTCGTTGGCGCGACCGGCGCTGTCGGGGAGGTGATGATTCGAATCCTTGAACAGCGACAATTCCCGGTGGGTGAACTGTATCCATTGGCGAGCGAACGATCTATTGGCACGGTTCTTTCGTTTCGTGGCCGGCCGATTCGGGTCGGTTGTCTTGAGGAGTTTGACTTTTCAAAAGTCGCACTCGGCTTGTTTTCCGCCGGCGGTAGTGTGTCGGCGGTTCATGCGCCCCGGGCTGCAGCACAGGGATGTGTCGTAGTCGACAATACATCGCACTTTCGGAACGATCCTGATGTCCCGCTGGTTGTGCCAGAAGTCAACGCACACGCGTTAGAGTCACAAAGCGGGATCGTTGCAAATCCTAATTGTTCAACGATACAGATGGTGGTTGCACTCAAACCAATCTACGATGCTGTTGGGATTACACGAATTAATGTGGCGACTTACCAAGCCGTCTCCGGCGCAGGCAAAAGAGCGGTCGAAGAACTTGGACGCCAGACTGCCCAATTGCTTAATGGCAATCCAGTTTCGAGCGTAGTAATGCCAAAGCAGATTGCATTCAACGTGTTACCCGAGATCGATTCGTTTCAGGATAATGGATATACGCGCGAAGAGATGAAAATGGTCTGGGAGACCAGGAAGATTCTTGAGGATGACTTGATCATGGTGAACCCGACGTGCGTAAGGGTACCTGTGTTTTATGGCCATTCGGAGGCCGTCCATATAGAGACTCGTGACAAAATTACCGTTGAGAAGGTTCGGCAAGTTCTTCTGGAGGCTCCTGGGGTCACTCTGGTAGATGATCGGAAACCCGGTGGCTATCCGACACCGGTTACAGAAGGAGTCGATGAAGATGCGGTGTTTGTCGGGCGCATACGTGAGGATATATCTTGCGAGCGGGGCATCAATCTGTGGGTGGTTTCGGATAATATTCGCAAAGGGGCAGCTCTGAACAGTATCCAGATTGCTGAGATCTTGTTTCCTACAGATAAAGAATGAGCCAGTTGACGGAGTTGACCGTTGGTTTGCTAAAGTCAGGGCTTGGATAGGAAAAGTAACAACGTGAAAATGTGTTTAAGCCGGATGATCAGAACCCTGCTGTGGATTGTGATCCTGGGGTTTTCTGCTGATTTATCGGCTATTGGATTGGGACGGCTGGTTGTTAACTCTGCATTAAATGAACAATTCGATGCTGAGATTTCAATCAGTTCGATCGAGGCCGATGTTCTCAAGGCTCTCAAGATCGGTCTCGCATCACAATCTGATTTCAAACGCGCGGGTATTATCGCCGACCCCGTCTTGCGGGGACTGACCTTTGATGTCGTTGAAGGGGAGACCGGTCCATGGATACGTGTTCTTTCCAATGAGCCGATCAGGGTCCCGTTTTTACATTTCCTGGTGGCAATCGAATGGTCGGGGGGCAAAATCATTCGCGAGTACACTGCCTTACTTGATCCGCCTGGTTACCATACTGTCGCTGGTCAGCCGATAGAACCTCCAAGAGCTGTTATTGATAAGCAGGTACTAAGACCCGGTGAGACTTACGGCCCAGTACGCAGTGGTGAGACTTTGATGGGTATCGCAGCCGATATCGAAGCCGGTAAGAGTACGAGCATCTATCAAAGGATGTTTGCGCTGATACATGCGAATCCCGAGGCCTTCATACGGGGCAATATGAATCTTCTACGAGAAGGTGCTTCTTTGAAGATTCCCTCAACAAAATCCATGCACCGAATATCGAAGATTCTTGCCAAGGAAGAATATTCTCGACAACTTTCGGAGTGGATTGCTTATCACGATGATGTAGAAGAGGGCGTCGCAAAGTCAGGCGAACGGTTGTGGGTGTCCTTTCTGGCCGGAGAAAAGGAAACCGAGATAGACGACGAGACTCTCGCTAAGCAAGCCTCAGAAGAGGCTGAGAAAACCGTGGAGACTGAAAAAGAGGTTACCGCTGCTGAGCCGACAGTCTCGATAGAAATTGACGAGACCTCAACAGAACCAGTTGCCGGATTACCGAAAGCGAGTGTGACGGGTAATTATGTGTTGCGTATTGTTCAGCCAGAGCGCGAGAGTGAAACATCAAGATTGGCCCAGACTGTATCAATCGACGATAGCTCGTCGGGTGTCAGCATTAAGGCGGATCAGGTTTCGTCCCCGGAGGGGTTGGGAGAGAAACTGGTGTTACTGGAAGAGTCTCTGGCGTCCAAGGAGCTTGAAAATGAGAAGCTGTTGAGGCAGATCACACTGCTGGCCGAGCAAATTGAAAAGTCAGCTCGGTTGATCGCCATACAGGATGAGGCCCTCGCCTTAGCACAGCAGCAGGCGAGTGGGCAGGCGCAAACAGCAGGTTCTGACAGAAAGTTGGATTCCTCTGGTCAAGAGATTGACAGTAAAACCAGGACCCAAGCTTCCGATGAAGCCGAATTGCCGGCCAAGGGAGCGTCTTCTCAGGGCGCGTCGGACCAGCCAGTTACAACACCTAGCGTGGATCAAGCCACGAGCAGTACGGCAGACGTCGATGCCAAGCAGTCTGACGGTACAGGCAAGAAGACCGACTCGAATCAAGGCAGTGCTACTGAAGCAAAATCGCCAGTGCCGGATCAAACGGTTGTGGCTAACCTAGATTCGGGGTCGAGTATCGAAAAGGCAGACGAGGACCCTGAGAGTGTTGCTACCAAAGCGTCTGAACCCGCGGCCGAAGTAACTACGGTAAAACAGACTAGGGATCAAATCCCCGTATCGTTGGCAGAAAAGGAACAGAACTGGTGGGACTTGGGCAAGTTTGTGCCACAAGGCAGCCGGCAAATGGTTACCTATGGTGCCGGCCTAACGTTATTGCTCGGGTTGCTTCTTCTGGTCGTGCGTCGTCGGCGGATCAGCGAAGATGACTTCGAAGACGACTTCGAAGACGACTTCGATGATGAGCTTGATCATAGCGCTGCTGATGATTCGGGGTCTGCAAACCTTGAGCGATCTGAAAGTGTTGCAATGCCTGAAAGTTTGGTCGTTCCGCCAGATACTCATGAAGAGATTGAGGCCCAACCTGCGATGAGCATCGGATCAGGTTTCGTCACGGAAGCCGAGACAGCGCAGGGTGTTTCTGTTCAATCTGATGAAGTCGACCCAATTGCTGAGTCGGAAATCTACCTGGCATATGGTCGAAACGATCAGGCAGAACAGGTTCTCACCGATGCGATCCGTGGGTCCCCAGATCGGCTGGAGCTAAAGATCAAGTTACTCGAGGTTTTTCAAGCCCAGGGGAATGTAGAGGGATTCACGTCTATGGCTGAAATGCTTGGGACGCAAATCGATCATGGGTCGGCGGAATGGGCTCAGATCGTGCGGATGGCGAGGGAAGTCGCTCCTGATAACGCTAAACTCCAGGATGACACTATTGCTGATAGTGCGCCCGAGACTCCAGGAGATTCTGCAACTCAGAGCGAGGTCCAGGAAATCACATTCGATACTATCAGTGACGGTGGGACTCCACCTGCTAAAGATACTGTCCCGCAAGATGAAATCCAGGAAATCGCATTTGATCCTGTCAGTGAGGGAGGGGGTGAGGTCGCTGAGGAATCTGCCCCGCAGGACGAACTCCAGGATATTGAATTCGACCTGAGTGAGCCGGAAGAAACTCCGAAACCGGAACCCAATCAGTCTGAGGATCTTGAGGAAACACCGGCGGCGGACCCGATCGATGACGGAATAGAATTCATTCTAGAACCGGAGGGCGAGTTGTCACAAGCACAAGAGAGCGAAACGGTTCTGGAGGATGAGCCCACCGATATGGACTCCTTAGAACAGGCGTCCGATACTGATGTTGGTACCCGCCTAGATCTCGCCCGAGCCTACATCGAGATGGGTGATGCGGCAGCAGCAAGAACCCTACTCGAGGAGGTCAAACAGTTAGGTACGCCGAGCGAGAGAGAAGAGGCAGAGTCGCTGATGGCGAATTTGCTGGCAGATACTGATTGACGCTAGCTGACCGGTGGCCTGGCGTACCCAGCGTAGCCTATCCAACTCCATGACGTGTCGTGCCCGCGGCGAGATCTTCGATGACCTTGATCACGTTGTCACATAGCCCGGGCAGCACAGTCCCACTCGAGTCCAGGTTGTTGGCGATTTCGTTGACCAGTGCCGAGCCCACAACCGCGGCATCTGCGAACTGTACGATTTTGTTTACTTGTGTGGCTGATTTGATACCAAAACCGACCGCCAGGGGCAATTCAGTGGACCGGCGAAGTCGTTCAATCGCTTGCCTGACAACCTCATGCTTTGCGGACCGAGTTCCGGTAATGCCTGCAATTGAGACGTAGTAAACAAACCCACTGGCATTTCTCAGGACATGTGGCAGGCGATTCTCGTCCGTGGTCGGAGTGACCAGTCGGATCCAGTGCAGGCCTGCCGTCAAAGCGGGATGGCATAGTTCATCATCCTCCTCTGCCGGTAGGTCGACAATTATGAGCCCATCGACACCTGCTGCTACGGCGTCGCTTACAAAGTCCTGACTGCCGTAACGATAGATCGGGTTGAAGTAACCCATCAGGATAACCGGCGTTACTTGATCGTTCGACCGGAATGTGCGGACCATCTCGAGCGTGCGTTTCAGCGTCATCCCGGCCCGAAGTGCGCGTTGGCTTGAAGCCTGTATAGCAGGCCCATCAGCCATTGGATCCGAAAAGGGCATGCCGAGTTCGATCAGGTCAGCTCCAGCGGCCGGAAGCCTGTCGAGCAATCTGCTCGATGTTTCAAAGTTCGGGTCACCGGCAGTAATGAAAGTGATCAGCGCTCCACGATTTTCGTTCTCGAGCTGAGAAAAGCGTCGTTTGAGCCGGGTATCGGAACTCATCGGTCTCACATCTCAACCCCGAGGGCGTCGGCGACGGCAAACACATCTTTGTCTCCTCGGCCACACATGTTCATGATAAGGATTTTGTCTTTGTCCAGGGTGGGTGCGATCTTCTGGACATGGGCGATGGCATGGGCCGGCTCCAGTGCAGGTATGATCCCTTCGGTTCTGCAACACAGTTGGAAAGCTTCCAGTGCTTCAGAGTCGGTAATAGAAACGTACTCGACTCGCCCGACATCGTGGAGCCAGGAGTGTTCTGGGCCAATTCCAGGATAATCCAGTCCAGCCGATATTGAGTGTGCGTCGGTGATTTGGCCATCTGAATTCTGCAGGAGATAGGTACGGTTTCCGTGTAGCACACCTGGTTGCCCTCCTGTCAGAGAAGCAGCGTGCTTGGGGGTTTGTACGCCTAGTCCGCCAGCCTCGACGCCAATAATACGCACGTCGTCGTCCAGGAATGGGTGAAAGAGCCCCATTGCGTTGGATCCACCGCCAATGCAGGCGACCAGCACGTCGGGTAGCCGGTTTTCAGCTTTAAGGATCTGTTCACGGGTTTCCTGTCCGATGACGCTCTGAAAATCTCTGACCATGGCCGGGTATGGGTGCGGGCCGGCGACGGTCCCTATGATGTAGAAAGTGTCTTCTACGTTGGCGACCCAATCTCGAAGGGCTTCGTTCATGGCGTCTTTTAGGGTGGCAGTGCCACTGTCAACGGGAATCACTTCGGCCCCAAGAAGTTTCATCCGAAAGACATTGGGTGCTTGTCGTTCAATATCGGTAGATCCCATATAGACGACACAGGGCAGGTCGAAAAGAGCACAGACGGTGGCCGTAGCAACACCGTGCTGACCAGCACCGGTTTCAGCGATGATCCGCTTTTTCCCCATACGTCGGGCCAGTAAGATCTGTCCGAGGGTGTTGTTTATCTTGTGTGCCCCGGTGTGGTTCAGTTCGTCCCGCTTGAAATAGATCCGGGCGCCGCCCAGTTCACTTGTGAGACTTTGTGCAAAGTAAAGAGGGCTTGGTCTGCCGATATAATGTTCTGCGTAGAAGTTAAATTCCTGCTGAAACTCTGGATCGCGGCTAGCTTTTTTGTAGGCTTTCTCCACCTCCAGAACGAGCGGCATCAATGTTTCTGCAACGAATCGGCCGCCGTAGATGCCAAAGTGACCGGTATCGTCTGGGCCGCTGCGATAGGATTCTAACTTTTTGGCGTTGTTTGCCATTAATACTGCCTATGTCTGATCCCGCTTGGTCGTTGTGGCCTTTAGTTTATCAGCCCAGGGTCTATCCAGGGTTTTGGAAAAACTTGGATAGGATTTTCAACGTTCTGCGATATTGGAAGTTTCGTATGTCTGCCCTGAGCATGACCTTAGATATAGAATCTACTGGGACACTGACACGGCGACTCTGGTAGGATTTAAATGCAATCGAGACTCGATAGAGCGGACCAAGGCCTGAGAAAGTCTGGTTTGACCCGCCTGGCGATGTGTGTCGAATATGACGGCAGTGCGTTCCATGGCTGGCAAGTTCAGAAGGACACAAAGACCGTTCAGGCGGCGCTGGAGACCGCGCTCAGCAAAGTGGCAGACGAGTCGATTCGGGTCGTGACGGCTGGCCGAACGGACACTGGCGTCCACGCAACTGGGCAGGTGGTCCACTTTGAGACGACTCGTCTTCGTTCCGGATATGCCTGGCTCCGAGGAACCAATACCTGTCTGGACCGGTCTGTCGTCGCGGTTTGGGTTAACCCGGTACCACTATCTTTTCACGCCCGATTCTCGGCTGTTTCCAGGGCCTACCGGTATGTGGTCTTAAACCGTAAGGCAAGGCCAACCTTTTTGAAATCCCGGGTTACCTGGGATCATCGGCCGTTGGACATCGATCGCATGAGGGCGGCCTGTTGTTATCTTCTGGGTCGTCACGACTTTAATGCCTACAGGGCAGCGTCGTGTCAGGCCAAACAGCCCATTCGGGTGATCAATGAGTTGGATATTCAACGTCGAGGGGAGTGGGTTTGGATCGATATTGATGCCGATGGGTTCCTCCATCATATGGTTAGAAATATCGTTGGGGTACTGTCGGCGATTGGTGCAGGGGAAGCGGAGCCGGAATGGGCCAGGGAGGTTCTGAACTCCCGAGACCGGAAACTTGGCGGTGTGACAGCGCGTCCCGACGGACTTTACCTTCGTGATGTGGCCTATCCGGTCGAATTCGAGCTGCCACCGTCTCCACCGCCATGCCGGTTTTGGTAAAATTGGATAATTGAGAATGAAACGTTCCACCCGCATTGGACTACCAGATCCCCTCCTGTGGGTGCCACCTGAGCAGAGACGGTGCGAACCAAGATAAAGATTTGTGGGATGACCCGGCCTGAGGATGCGGTAGCGGCCGTTGCGTCGGGCGCTGACGCGATCGGCCTGATCTTTTATGCACAGAGCCCGCGTGCAGTTGACATGAGTACAGCTGAAATCATCGCCGCGGCTGTGCCCGTATTCACAACAATCGTCGCCGTGTTTGTTGACCCCAATGAGGATCAGGTCAGGTCAGTCCTCAGGAAGGTCCGAGTGAGTCTGCTCCAGTTTCACGGTGAGGAAAGCGATGAATTTTGTAAAGTGTTTCCTGTCCCCTACATCAAGGCACTCCGCATGTCTGATGATGCAGACCCTGGTGAATACGCAAACCGCTATCCCCATGCTCAGGGTCTGTTATTGGATGCCTATGAGATCAATCGTCCTGGTGGCACCGGGACAGTGTTTCCGTGGGAAAGAGCGCGGGGCTGCGAAACCAAATCAGTGATTATTGCTGGCGGACTAAACGCAGACAATGTCTCTACAGCCATCCAAAGGTCTGGTGCTTTTGCGGTGGATGTAGCCAGTGGTGTGGAAAAACGCCCGGGTATCAAAGACCACGATAAGATCAGGGCGCTATGCTGTGCGGTTGCGGACCATGACAGGTGCTCATCGCACGGTAGTGCCGGGTGAACAGTCAATGAACTGGTTTGAGCGCCTGATTCCACCCAAGGTAAAGGCCCGAGCCGGACTGGGTAAGCGCAGCGTGCCAGAAGGGTTGTGGCACAAGTGTGAAGCTTGCAATGCGGTTCTGTATGGCGCCGAGCTGGAACGGAATCAACAAGTGTGCCCTAAGTGTGGTCACCACATGCGCTTGGGCGCGCGTTCCCGACTCAAAAGTGTATTTGACGAGGGAGAATTCTTCGAGATCGGATCCGAGTTGCAGCCGATTGACGCTCTCCGGTTCCGGGACACCAAGCGTTATCGAGAGAGATTAAATGAGGCCCAGAAATCCAGTCGTGAGAACGAAGCATTACTTGTCGCCCAGGGCGGTATTAAGGGAATGCCTGTCGTAGCGGCTGCATTTGAATTTCGGTACATGGGAGGGTCTATGGGCTCCGTCGTGGGTGAGCGTTTCGTGCTGGGTGTTGAGAAGGCGCTTGAGATTAGGTCGCCATTTATCTGTTTCAGCGCCAGCGGTGGCGCGCGGATGCAGGAGGCATTGTTCTCGCTCATGCAGATGGGCAAGACGACTGCGTCGCTGAATCGACTTCGGGCTGCACGCCTACCCTATGTCTCAGTCTTGACAGATCCAACAATGGGCGGGGTGTCTGCCAGCATCGCGATGCTTGGGGATATCATCATAGCAGAACCTAAGGCGCTGATTGGTTTTGCGGGTCCAAGGGTCATTGAGCAGACCGTTCGCGAGACGCTTCCGGAAGGATTTCAGCGGGCAGAGTTCCTACTTGAACACGGTGCAATTGATATGGTCGTTGAACGTCGATATCTTGCCGGCACCATCGCAAGTCTTCTGGCTACGCTGGGTACCGAATCGGTCCGGCAGGTGGATGGTGAGTTGCTTTTCTCTCCATAATACTGACCATTCTGTTGGCGGATCTGACGGCTTTCCCGACTCATAGATTCAAGGGCAAGATTTGCCACAAGGTGACCGAACTCTCGAAGACTGGCTTGACTTCATCCAGTCAATTCATCGTCGCACCATGGACCTGCAACTCGATCGGGTTCGTCGTGTCTTGCACCGAATGTCCTTCGTTCGCCCTCGCTGGGTAATCACAGTCGGCGGGACCAATGGCAAGGGATCTACGATCGCGGTGTTGGAATCGATTTACCGTGAGGCCGGATTTCGGGTTGGTGCATATACCTCGCCTCACCTTGTCAATTACTGTGAGCGATTCAGAATTGATGGCAAAGATGCCGGCGAAGTGCATCTGTTGAGAGCGTTTGAGAAGGTCGAAAAAGCTCGATCGGGGATATCTCTGACTTACTTTGAATACAGCACTCTGGTGGCACTCAGCCTGTTTCAGGCCAGTCAAGTGCAACTCGCACTGCTTGAAATCGGGTTGGGAGGCCGAGCAGATGCCGTTAATGCGATTACCCCGGATATCGCCTGTATCACGTCTATCGCATTGGATCACGAAGCCTGGCTCGGTACCAGCCGCGAGAAGATTGGATACGAAAAAGCAGGCATCATGCGGTACCGGGGCCGAGTTGTGGTCAACGACCCGGCCCCGCCGTGTTCAGTTCTGGATCGCTCGTTATTGTTGGATTGTCGCTTGCGACGGGTCGGTCTGGACTACACGTTCTCATCTGGAAATCAGCTATGGTGTTGGGAAGCCAATCCTGAGTCCTGGGCTAGTGCTCGATCCTACAGGCATTTGCCATTGCCGAGCATCTCCGGGCCTCTGGCCGTACACCACGCAGCTGGCGCGCTTGCTGTCGTCGAGTCGATGCAGGTGGGTCCTTCGGTTCTAGCAAAAAGCATCCACTCCGGCCTGACCCGAGTAGTTTTGGGTGGCCGGATTCAGGTTTTGGGTGGTGCGGTTGAACAGGTCCTAGATGTGGCGCACAACCCGGCGGCTGTTGCAAATCTTCTCGCGTTCCTTACCCAGCGTCCAGTAGCAACTCGTACTCACGCGGTATTTTCAATGCTAATGGACAAAGATGCCGTCTCGGTTGTCGAAACGATGGGCCCCATCGTCGACAGCTGGCATCTGGCAGAACTCGATGGGGAAAGAGCGATGCCGATGGTGGAATTGCTGAACGTCGTTGCAACGCACGCGTCGGGATCAATACTGAGTTACCCCGATGTGATCGCTGCTTATCGTGGCGGGTTGTCTCGGGCGAAGCCAGGCGAGCGGTTGATCGTGTTCGGATCATTTCTATTGGTCGGTGCTATACTTTCGGATACTGAATCAGAACCCCGCCAAGGCTTGAATGGCTGAGTCTTCCGATCAAGCTTTCGTTCTTAAGCACAGGTTGGTTGGTGCAGCGGTGCTTGTGCTGATTGGAATTATTGTACTCCCGCAAATTTTGACCGGGACCAATCGCAGGGTCGCGGCACCGTCAGGAATTCAACAAGCGATTCTGCCGAAGGTTCAGCAGGCTTTCGTGTCCCGCATCACCATCAACAACAATGAAGCAGAGGATTCGAACTCGACAGACCAGAAAAGTGGGCAGGGCACTAGCAAAGAGAAGGCGCCAGCACCTGCGAATGCTGATCCAAAGGCCGCTTCAAAGAAAGCCTCTGCACTGGATGATCAACCGGCAGGCTGGGTGGTCAGGGTCGGGGTTTTCCATGATACTGGCAACGTTCGTAAACGGTTCAGTCTGCTCGTGGAAAACGGATTCGATGTCAGGACAGAGAATACTGAACTGGCCGGGAGAAGAGCCACAAGGGTTTATATAGGACCCTATCCAAGTCAGGCCGAGGCTGACAGACAACGCGCCAGGGTGGTGATGGTGATCAACGATCGTGCCTTTGTTGTTCGCTACCCATAGAACATGGCCGGCAGACGGTCGATCGACAGGAGGTAATCAGGCTTGTCCGACTTGCCAAACCTGGATCAGGTAGCCTGGCTGGACATTGTTCTGATGCTTACAGTGATTCTCTCACTGGGCCTGGGACTGGTGCGTGGCTTACTGCGGGAAGTGTTATCACTCGGCTCATGGATTGTTTCTGGCTGGCTCGCGTTCCTCTATGGGGACAACCTGGCAGGTGTTTTGACCCCCTGGTTGGAGTCGGCAAAGCTCAGCCTTCTGATAAGTATCGTAGTTGTCTTTCTGGTTACCCTTGTTGGGCTCTCACTGGCCGGCAGTCTGACGTTGAAACTTTTCCGAGTTTCAGGACTCACGGGTTTGGATCGATCACTTGGGGGGGGGTTTGGGCTGATGCGGGGAATTGTTATTATCACAATAGTGCTTTTTGCCGCAGAATTTACACCGGCGCCGGAAAAAGCCTGGTTCAGGGCATCTTCGATCGTGCCCTTTTTCCAGGCACCGTTGACCTGGTTAAAGTTCGGTGTGGGTCAAAGAATTAGCACTGGCTTTTTCCCCGGGGCAGTACCCGGGTTAGACTCGGACCAAGGGCAGTAGAAAACGGCAGGAGGCTAACGAGAGTGTGCGGTATTGTCGGTGTTATAGGCGGTACATCGGTGAATCAGGCGATTTACGAAGCCCTGACAGTGGTACAGCACAGAGGCCAGGACGCTGCCGGGATTATGACTTGTGATGGTTTGCGGGTTCACCTGCGTAAAGACAATGGTCTTGTACGCGACGTGTTCCAGTCCCGGCATATGGCCCAACTAGTAGGGGGCATGGGTATCGGCCACGTTCGCTATCCCACAGCTGGCTGCGATTCCCAGGCTGAGGCCCAACCTTTGTATGTCAATTCTCCGTTCGGCCTAGCTTTGGGGCACAACGGAAATCTGACCAACGCCCAGGCCCTCAGCCAGGAACTATTTCGGCAAGACCTGCGCCAACTGAACACGACCTCTGATTCCGAAGTGCTGCTCAATGTCTTCGCCCATGAGCTCCGGGAGGTGATGGGGGGGGCCAAACTTCGCCTGGAGCCAGAGGATGTGTTCTCTGCGTTGCGGGGTGTTTACAGGCGATGCCGTGGTGCCTATGCAGTCATCGCAATGATCGTGGGCTATGGACTCGTGGCATTTCGCGACCCCAACGGTATCCGCCCGTTGATTCTTGGCGAAAAAACCGGAGATGGTAGCCGTTCCCTGATGATTGCATCCGAAAGTGTTGCCCTGGATGTGTTGGGTTACCAAAATCTTGGCGACGTCGGGGCGGGGGAGGCTATATTTGTAGACATGGATGGTAAGTTGCATCGGCACAAGTGTTCCGATGACATAGACCACACGCCGTGTATTTTTGAATATGTCTATTTTGCTCGACCGGACTCGATCATTGATGATGTGGCAGTTCACAAAAGCCGATTGCGGATGGGTGAAAAACTCGGTCAGCGACTTCTGCGCCAATGGCCCGAACATGACATTGACACTGTGGTCCCGATACCAGACACGAGCAGAACATCTGCTCTACAACTTGCTAACGTGTTAGGTGTCAAGTACCGCGAGGGTTTTATCAAGAATCGTTACATCGGCCGAACCTTTATCATGCCTGGGCAGGCGGAGCGGCGAAGATCGGTTCGTCAGAAACTGAATGCGATAGACCTGGAGCTTCGAGGAAAGAATATATTACTTGTCGATGACTCTATCGTTCGCGGTACCACCTCCCGCCAGATCATTCAGATGGCCCGCGACGCCGGTGCACGTAGGGTATATTTTGCATCAGCGGCACCTCCAGTCCGGCATCCAAACGTCTATGGTATAGATATGCCGGTCGCCAGCGAACTGGTGGCAAACGAAAGAAGCACCGAGCAGATCTGTCAGGAGATTGGGGCCGACTGGCTTATTTACCAAGAGCTTTCTGACCTGATTGAGGCCGTGCAGGAAGGTAACCCGGATATATTACATTTTGACACTTCCTGCTTCGACGGCCAGTATGTGACCGGTGATGTGACTCCTGGTTTCCTCCAGGCTCTGGCGGATGTGCGTGGTGACGCTACGCGTACCCAGCAATCGAGTGAACTCGATTCAGCCGGGGTGAGCGTTTATCACTGACCAAGATTGATCTCCTGATACGAGTCTGCATGATAGAGGGTCAGGTGACCGGTTGTGAGCTCGGCATAGCTCGGCCCCTGGGACCAGTCGCCGAGAACAACGCGGAAGGCGACCGAGCCATCGGAGTGGAGTATTCTGTGGATATCGGGCCTGTGTGTGTGTCCGTGGATCATAGTCCGGACTGCGGCCTTGTCTAGTTCATGGGCAACAGCTTGGTCGTTGACATCCATAATGTCCATGGGTTTAAGCGATTTACCTTGTTCGCTCCGATAACGCACCTGCAGAGCGAGCTGGTTTCGGTCGACAATTGACCGCTCCAGAAATGACTTCTGCCACTTGGGTGATCGAACCATATTGCGGAATCTTTGATGCTCGATATCCTCAGTGCAAAGACTATCTCCGTGTAGTAACAGGATACGATGGCCACCCTCATCCAGTAAATATGGTTCCGCAAGCAGTTTGCAGCCGGTTCTAGTACAGAATGCCTGACCCAGTAAGAAGTCACGGTTTCCGTGTATCAAAGAGGTGTCGATTCCCGCATCGGAAGCCCGCTTCAACTGTTGTTCAAAAGTGTTTTGACCCAGGTAGCCCGACGAGTCATCACCCAGCCAATATTCAAAAAGATCTCCTAGGATGAAGAGTCGTTTTGTGTCATTCGATAGCAGATTCTCAAAGAAACGCTCGAAATGACCGATAAGCCCAGGGTTATCCGGTGTCAGATGAAGGTCCGAGATAAATACTGTTGTCACGGGTTTTGGAAGCGAGTGAGGATAACCGTAGATGGCATCTGTGTCGTGGGAGGGTCCGCCGGGTAAGGTATCAGATGAGTCTAAAAGGTGGCTAGCGACCCGCACAACGGACGAGCCTCGCACGGCCACTGCCCGTTGTCCAGCTTGGGATCACTGGCCGAATAGCACAGGGCAGGAGCTGGTCAGGGAAAGCGCCTGAATTCGTTGCCGATTTAAAAGAAGGAATTTACAGGGGCTCCAGCGTAAAGCTATACTTTAACGTTTGCGGTAAATCTCTTGAAACTTCGACAGAAAAGGAGTTTCAGGGACATAGTGAAATAGGAAACACTTGTGAAACTGACTGGCGCTGAGGTCGTCGTAGCGAGCCTCAAAGACGAAGGTGTAAAGCATCTCTTTGGTTACCCCGGGGGTGCGGCTCTTCATATTTATGACGCTCTATATAACCAGGATGCGGTCCAACATGTACTGGTTCGTCACGAGCAGGGTGCCACTCATGCGGCCGATGGTTATGCCCGCGCTTCGGGTAAGCCGGGCGTTGTGCTGGTAACTTCCGGACCCGGTGTGACCAATGCTGTGACCGGCATTGCAACCGCCTATATGGACTCTATACCAATGGTCGTTTTGACCGCACAAGTACCAACCGGGTTGATTGGGGATGACGCTTTCCAGGAGGTAGACACGGTTGGAATTACTCGGCCTTGTGTGAAACACAACTTTCTGGTCAAAAGGGTTGAAGAACTTGCGTTAACGATTAAGAAGGCTTTTTTCATTGCCAGCAGTGGTCGACCGGGACCTGTCGTCGTTGACATTCCCAAAGATGTGACGGCGCAAACGACGGAATATAGGTATCCGGACACCGTCGATATTAGGTCCTACGCGCCAGTCCACAAAGGCCACCCAAAGCAGATTGATCGGGCGGTTGATCTTTTGTTGAATGCCAGCCGTCCGTGCATATACAGCGGAGGCGGGATCATCCAGGGTGGTGCAGAGAAGGAACTGACTGCACTGGTTAGAGCCCTCGGTTTTCCTTGCACGAATACGCTAATGGGGCTCGGCGGATATCCATCTAATGATCCACTGTTCTTGGGCATGCTCGGCATGCACGGCACCTACGAAGCCAATATGGCCATGTACGAGTGTGACGTGATGCTGGCTGTCGGTGCGCGATTTGATGATCGCGTCACAGGAGATCTGAAAAAGTTCTCGCCGAACTCCAAGATTATTCACGTGGATGTTGATCCGTCATCAATTGGTAAGAATGTCAATGTCGAAGTGCCGATCGTTGGCGACGCGCAGCTGGTCTTGGCGGATATGTTGGACAGAATCAGGTCGACCAAGAGTGATGACGAACCTGTCGCAATTCCGCAATGGTTGGAGAAGATTGAACACTGGCGCTCTCACAAATCGTTGGAGTACGACCGTCAGAGTGAACTTATCAAGCCGCAGTTTGTGATTGAGACTCTCTACAAGGTTACGAACGGAGGAGCATACGTAACATCAGATGTGGGTCAACACCAGATGTGGGCTGCCCAGTACTATGGCTTCGACAGTTCCCGTCGTTGGATTAATTCCGGCGGCCTTGGGACCATGGGCTTCGGGCTACCAGCCGCTGTTGGGGTTCAACTTGCCCACCCCGATTCAGCGGTGGCCTGCGTTACTGGTGAGGCAAGCATCATGATGTGCATTCAGGAACTTTCAACCTGTAAGCAATACGATCTCCCGATCAAGATAGTCAATCTGAATAATCGGTACATGGGCATGGTTCGGCAATGGCAGGAGTTCTTTTATGATCGTCGATACTCTCATTCCTATTTGGATGCATTGCCCGACTTCGTAAAACTCTCTGAGAGTTTCGGCCACGTTGGCATTCTTATAGAGAAGCCAGGCGATGTTGAGCCGGCTCTGCAGGAAGCTTTCAAACAAAAGGACAAGTTGATCTTCCTCGACTTTATTACGGATCAGTCAGAGAATGTCTACCCAATGATTGCTGCCGGGGCCGGGCACAACGAGATGCACCTCAAGCCGACGGCTGTGGGTGATGCTCCTTTGGAGCGGGAATTGGCTTAGGTTATGAGAAGAATTATCTCCCTTCTGGTCGAGAATGAAGCTGGGGCGTTGTCTCGGATAGCGGGCCTGTTTTCGGCCAGAGGATATAACATCGAATCACTGACGGTCGCGCCGACCGAAGATGAAACTCTCTCCCGCATGACAATTGTCACCTATGGGTCGGATCAAATCATTGAGCAAATTACCAAGCAATTGAACAAGCTCATTGATGTGGTCCGACTGGTCGACCTGACGGAAGGTCGTCATATCGAGCGTGAGCTGATGTTGCTGAAGGTTGTTGCCGAACGGGAACATCGCGAAGAGATAAAACGCTTAAGCGACATTTTTCGGGGGCGCATTATTGATGTCACAAACAACACCTACACCATAGAGATCACGGGCCCTGTGGCTAAACTTGATGCGTTCATCGAGGCGCTTGGGGACGCTGATGTCATTGAAGTTGTGCGTTCCGGGGTGTCGGGAATTGCCCGGGGTGAACGAGCACTGCGGTTCTAGGGCGATTGTTAGGAAAACTATTATCTGAAATTCAAAGGAGTATTAAAGATGAAAATCTTTTACGACAGTGATGCCGATCGTGGCGTTATTCAAAGCAAAAAGGTCGCCGTGATCGGTTATGGCTCCCAGGGGCATGCGCACGCGAACAATCTGCGTGACAGTGGAGTGAACGTGGTGGTTGGCTTGCGGGAAGACTCGTCTTCCCGCGACAAAGCTGAGAAGGCCGGCCTCGCCGTGGCTAACGTTCCAGAAGCGGTCGACGGAGCTGATGTAGTGATGGTGCTGGTTCCAGATGAGCTGCAGGCTGATATTTTCGAGGCTGAGATTCAGCAGAACGTCAAAGCGGGCGCAGCACTGGCGTTTGCGCACGGCTTCAGCATCCACTTTGGGTTCATAGAGCCTAGCAAAGAAGTGGATATCATTATGATTGCGCCCAAGGGACCTGGGCATCTTGTCCGCTCAACTTATGTTGAGGGGGGCGGGGTACCGTGCCTGATCGCAGTCGAACAGGATGCCTCCGGCCAGGCTCGTGACGTTGCCCTGTCCTATGCCTGTGCGATCGGTGGCGGGCGCGCGGGCGTCATAGAGACCACCTACAAGGAAGAAACAGAGACAGACCTGTTCGGCGAGCAGACCGTCCTGTGTGGCGGCATAACATCCCTGATCCAGGCTGGATTTGAAACATTGGTGGAGGCGGGTTATGCACCTGAGATGGCCTATTTCGAATGCCTTCATGAAACGAAATTGATTGTGGATCTTATTTATGAAGGCGGAATCGCTAATATGCGCTACTCGGTTTCCAATACTGCGGAATATGGTGATGTCACCCGGGGGCCGAGGATCGTCGATGATAGGACCAGGGCGGAGATGAAAAAGATTCTCGCCCAAATACAGTCGGGAGAGTTCGCCAAGGAATGGATGAATGAGAGCCGCTCGGGTGGGAAAAAGTTTCAGGCCCTTCGTGCCAAGGGCCAAGAGCATTCTATAGAGGAAGTCGGGGAAAAGCTTCGCTCAATGATGCCATGGATTCAGAAAGGGAAACTGGTTGACAAGAACGTCAACTGAGTCAGCCCAGGCACGGAGAGAATTGCCCAACTCAGTGCGGCCTACGGATGGACTATCCATTGATCGCGAGGGAGGGCTGGATGAGGCTGGTTGTGTTCCTCGTTGCGGCATTACTGGTTCACTATCTGGCCGGTGCAACCTGGGCCCTGCCGCTGTGGCTTCTATTTATTTTGGCGGTCCAGTTTTTTCGTGATCCAAATCGATCTATTCCCCAGCAACCAGGTGCCGTTGTCTCACCCGCTCACGGTAAAGTTGTTTCGATAGAAAATACCCAAGACCCTTACCTGGCGCGACCCGCTGTCAAAATTAGCATATTCATGAACATCTTCTCGGTACATTCGAACAGAACTCCTGTCGGTGGCGTAGTGATTGAGCGGTGGTATAAGAAAGGGAAGTTTTTCAACGCCGCGCTGGACAAGGCATCCACCTCAAACGAGCGATCGGCGGTTCAGATACGGACACCGGAAGGCTGGGACGTCACCAGCGTCCAAATAGCCGGTTTGGTTGCCCGGAGGATCCTGTCATATCTTGTTGTCGGTCAAAAGATCGAACGTGGTGAGCGTTATGGATTTATTCGTTTCGGGTCGCGGGTCGACGTCTATCTGCCTGAAGGAAGTCGTGTTGTGGCTCGACTGGGGCGCTGGGTTCTTTCGGGCAGTGATATTATTGCCTACCTCCCAAGTTCAGAATAGCGATGGTCGGCAAAACAGGAAAAATCCGACGACTCGAGCGTGCTGATCGAGGCCGGAAGGGGATCTATATACTTCCGAATGCGTTTACTACCGGGAGTCTGTTCGCCGCTTTCTATGCGATAGTCCAGGCCACAGCCGGTAACTTCGAACACTCTGCGGTAGCGATCATCGTTGCGGCTGTTTTGGACAGCCTGGACGGGCGGGTCGCCAGAATGACCAACACGGTCAGTGACTTCGGTAAAGAATATGACAGTCTCGTGGATCTGGTCGCATTCGGTCTGGCACCGGCTCTGGTATTTTACGAGTGGGGCCTGAAGGACCTCGGAAAAATCGGCTGGTTGACAGCCTTCATTTACGTTGCAGCGACTGCCCTCAGGCTGGCCCGGTTCAATACTCAGGAGAACAAGAGCAACCGGTATTTCCAGGGCCTTCCGTGCCCCGCCGCAGCCGTAGTAGCTGCGAGTGTCCTGTGGTCGCTGCCGAGCCGCCAATTTGGGGGTCAGGCCATCGTGTGGGGAAATCTGCTGCTCTTCATATTACTTTCGCTGGCGATGGTCAGTTCCCTTCCTTACCGGAGTTTTAAGGATCTCAATCTCAAGAATCGCGTGCCGTTTGTGTCTCTACTGATGCTGGTCTTCGTTTTCGTACTTATTTCTTTCGATCCGCCGCGGGTGCTGCTATTACTTTCAGCTGGTTTTCTGATCTCAGGCCCTTTTGTTTGGTTGATTTTACGGCGTAGTGGAAAGGTGGATTTCGCGGCGGACACTGGTGATCTGGAAGACGATGACGACGCAGAAGGTGTGAATGAAGCCGGAGTTGATAAAATCTGATCCCCAGGTATACTTGCCCGCAGTTGGCGAGAGGCCAGTTGGTCTCAAATACCTGCAATGATGAAAATCGATTCACATTCAGACGGTTCGTACGTGCATTGTCGGAGGCAGTATGTGGTCTGCCTGCCTCGTTGCCGCGCTCTGCTGCTGCGCCGCTAGGCGCACATCCCCTCTCTTTCAATTAAACATCTCCACCTCTGCTTTCTCGGAATGGTCACGCCGTTCGTGTGACGGGGTGGTGAGCAAGCGTTCCCGAAGAATCACACGCGGCACCGTGTTAACCCGGTAGTGCTTAACATTGAATTCAACGAGGTACAAAATGGAAGACCGACTGATCATTTTTGACACGACACTTCGCGATGGCGAACAGAGTCCTGGTGCTTCGATGACTGCAGAGGAAAAAATGCGCATCGCTCGGCAGCTCGAGCGACTCAAAGTGGACGTCATCGAGGCAGGATTTCCTGCAGCCAGTCCAGGAGATTTTGACGCAGTTCAAAAAATTGCCACCCTGGTCAGACAAAGCGTGATCTGTGGGTTGGCTCGCGCTAACGCCAGGGATGTTGGACTGGCTGCAGACGCGGTAAAGCCTGCCGCACAGCCGAGGATTCACACCTTCATAGCGACATCGCCCATCCATATGAGGGAGAAACTGAGAATGTCTCCTAGCGAGGTATTGGAGCAGGCCGTTCTGTCGGTTAAACAGGCTCGGAACAGTACTGACGATGTGGAGTTTTCACCCGAAGATGCTGGTCGCTCCGAACCGGATTTTTTGTGCCAGATCCTTGAGGCAGTAATTGACGCAGGAGCCACCACTATCAATATACCCGATACAGTCGGATACACTATGCCGAGCCAGTTCGGTGACTTGATCCGCACTCTGATTGAGCGCATTCCAAACTCCGACAGGGCTGTGTTTTCTGTGCACTGCCACAATGACCTGGGCCTGGCTGTAGCCAATTCTCTGGCGGCCATTCTGAACGGAGCCAGGCAGGTTGAATGTACTATTAATGGTCTGGGTGAGCGGGCCGGCAACGCGTCGCTTGAAGAGATCGTTATGGCTGTTCGGACACGTCAGGATGTATTTCCCTGTGACACGCGGATCGATACGACTCAGATCGTGCCGGTCAGTCGACTCGTCTCCAGCGTGACAGGTTTCCCTGTGCAGCCCAATAAGGCGATTGTCGGGGCCAATGCGTTCGCACATGAAGCAGGAATTCACCAGGACGGTGTCATCAAGGCCAGGGAGACTTACGAGATTATGCGAGCCGAGGACGTTGGCTGGTCTGCAAACCGGCTTGTCCTCGGCAAGCACTCTGGTCGCCGAGCCTTCACGGATCGGTTGGCGGCGCTCGGTATTGAATTTGAGTCCAACGTCGAACGCGATGAGGCTTTTGCTCGGTTCAAAGACCTGGCTGACAAAAAACATGAAATATTTGACGAGGATCTGCAGGCACTTGTGACGGACAAGGTAGCTAGCCAGACCAACGAAAAGCTGCAACTTATCTCTATGAAGGCAGATCTATACACAGGTCAGATTCCGAAAGCTGAAGTGGTTTTGAGCGTTGATGGCGTAGAGAAGACCGGTAAGGCGGAAGGAGACGGTGTGGTGGATGCCTCTTACAAGGCCGTTCAGAATGTGTTTCCCTCCGATAGTGAATTGGTTCTGTACTCGGTGAACAATATAACTTCCGGAACCGATTCTCAGGGCGAGGTCAGCGTTCGTTTGCAAAGGGAAGGGCGAATCGTAAACGGTCAGGGAGCAGACACTGATATCGTCATTGCCTCTGTGAAGGCTTACGTCAACGCTCTTAACAAACTCGAGGGATACCAAGGTCAGGTTCATCCACAACTTAGCGGTGCAGTTTAAGCGGGTGCACCTGGAAGTGGACGAGCGGCGTCGCAGGCAATACCTAAGGGCCATGGGAATCACCAATTGGGCTGGCTCTCAAGCCAGCTCGTCGGTTGCAGTTGTGGATGTTGAACGCCGAAGTCGAGCCCGTGGTGTGGACGCGGGAGACCCTAACGACCTGCAGAGCTTGCGCTCGATCGAGGAGATCGTAAAGAGTTGTCGAGCTTGTAATCTATGTGAGACCCGCCGCAATACGGTCTTTGGCTCTGGCAGTGCAACAGCGGACTGGCTGTTGGTTGGTGAGGCGCCAGGTGCGGAAGAAGACAAACAAGGGTTGCCTTTTGTCGGGCGGGCGGGGCAGCTGTTGAACAATATGCTTTCTAGCCTGGGACTGGATCGCGGCGATGCGTATATCGCGAATGTCCTTAAATGCAGGCCACCGCGTAATCGCGACCCCATGGGAGAAGAAGTTCGCAAATGTGAACCCTACCTACATCAGCAGATTGGGAATATTCAGCCAAGGATAATCATCGCAATGGGACGGTTCGCAGCGCAGTCGCTGCTCAAGGACACAACTCCGATCAGCAGATTGCGGGGCCAGGTTCATGAGTACGAAAAATTCGGTATCCCGCTCATTGCGACCTACCATCCGGCTTATCTTCTTCGCTCCCCACTGGAGAAAAGAAAAGCCTGGACAGACCTCGTCCTTGCCCGTACAACTCTGGAAAAGCCAGGTGAGGGTGCCTGAAGAACCTCGGAATCGATGTCGAGAGATGACCGGGTCCGACCTGCCTCTGGTCACATCGATTGAACAATCCGTTGCGGCTTATCCCTGGACAGGTGGAAACTTCTCTGATTGCCTGAAAGCCGGCTATGAATGCTGGGTCTTGGAAATCAAAGGGCGAATTGCTGGTTATCTGGTTATGTCGGTGAGCGGGGACGAGGCTCATTTATTGAACCTCACCGTAGAGTCTCAACAACAACGCTTAGGGCTTGGCAGAAGCCTTCTGCGTAAGGCCTGTAGGGGCGCTTCACAGCTGGGAGCCAGCCGCATCCTGCTGGAAGTGCGGCCCAGTAACCTAGCCGCGAGGTGTCTTTACGAAAAGGAGGGATTCAAGGAATTGGCAGTCAGAAAGGACTATTACAGCTCCCAAGGGGTGAAAGAAGACGCTTTTGTCATGGAGCGTACTCTCGGATAGAGGATGACACTGACGGCCATAAGTTGTTTTTGATATTCTTTGTCTCTAGCGGTGATTTCCGGGGGTGCCACGGCAGAGTTAGGTCCAGATGCTTGATCGTGAAATAAGAAGAGCACAAGGTCAGGAGTTAAGCGGCTGGTTTCAAACCGAGCTGGGCAAATCTCTGGCCGGGAGTGCACTCGATCACCTCTCCAGGACATTGCCATGCCGTTATAGCGACACAGCGGTTCAAGTGGGACCTGGCGGGGTGGATTTTCTGACGAGGGTGGATTCGAGATTACGAATCTATATCGATTCCCAGGGCACATCGGGCAACAGTGTGGGTGTATCCGCTGACTGGGCCGCGCTTCCGCTGGGTCGGAACGCTGTAGACCTTTTCGTTCTGGTCCACACACTGGACTTTGCATCTGACCCACGAGTAGTTCTACGGGAGGCGGCTACGATACTGGCACCTGAAGGTTGCCTGGTGGTTTGTGGTCTGAATCCGTTCGGAATCTGGGGGTTATGCCGTCTGATTTATGGCCACAAAGAAAAAATTCCATGGAAAAGTAACTATCTGCCTGTTACTCGTGTTCAGGACTGGATCTCTCTGCTGGGCCTGGAAACCATTGGGGGTTCGATGCACTTCTACCGGCCGCCTTTAGAAAAAACTCGTGTGCTCAACCGATTGGCATTTATGGAAACTGCTGGTAAGAGATGGTGGCCAGCGTTGTCCGGGGCATACATTCTAGTCGCACAGAAGAAAACCCTTAATGCGACGCTGGTGCAAGTTGGAACTACTCCTGTGCGCCTGCGCACCAGAAAGCGCCTGCAACCGGTTGCGCATGGGCATGCTGGTTTTCGAGCACAAGATCTTTCGTGACTTCAGCTTCGCCCCAGATGCAACTTGTGATCTATACCGACGGTGCTTGCCGCGGCAACCCCGGCGTTGGAGGTTGGGCCGCGGTAGTACAACAGCAGGGCGATGAGACTGAGCTTAGTGGTACTGAAGAAAACACAACCAATAACCGAATGGAGTTGACCGCGGCGGTTCGGGCTCTGCAGTTCTTGGATCGCAGTAGCGAAGTTCGTCTGTATACCGATTCCCAGTACCTGCGCAGTGGCATTACGGCATGGATCAACAACTGGAAACGAAACGGATGGCGAACGTCGGCGGGCAGGCCAGTAAAGAACAAAGATCTCTGGCAATGCCTTGAAGAAGCAAGCCAGGGGCACGAGATAGACTGGTGCTGGGTTAAAGGGCACGCGGGCAATGCCGGTAACGAGCGTGCCGATACACTCGCTAATCAGGCAATCGATCGGTTGATGTTACATCAGACTGACGAAACCGAGGGCCTCGATGCGCCAGGTCTTTCTTGATACCGAGACCACCGGCCTGGCGTGGGAAGCCGGCCATCGAGTGATTGAGATCGGCTGTGTGGAGGTGATCAACCGCCGGCTGACTGACAGGCATTTTCACAGCTATGTTGATCCCGAGCGGGGTATCGACGATGAGGCCCTTGAGGTTCACGGAATCACTCCAGAATTCCTCAACGGTAAACCAAAATTTGCCGAGATCGCGAGTGAGTTTATTGAATTCGTCAAAGGCAGTGAACTTGTCATTCATAATGCTCCCTTCGATATTGGTTTCCTGGATAATGAAATCAGATTGTCCGATCTGGCCTACGGTCCGATTGAGGACTACTGCGAGATATCAGACAGCCTTGCTCTTGCCAGGCGCACGCATCCTGGTCAACGTAATAGTCTGGATGCGTTGGCTAAACGGTATCAGGTAGACAATAGTCACAGGACGTATCACGGCGGTCTACTAGATGCCCAGATATTGGCAGGCGTGTACCTGTCGATGACGGGTGGACAGACCGATCTTACGTTCGACAGTGGTGGCAGATCGACGCTCAGTCAGGTCGGCGTTGATGCTAATGACGGAGAGAGCAAGGGCGGATTTGTGGTAGTGTGCGCAAATGAGGATGAACTTGCCGGGCATGCGAAATGGATAGAACTGCTTGGTGATGAATGTCTTTGGGCCATTGAAAAAAAGCAAACCGACCAGAATTAACATTAAGTTTTCCGGAAGGTGAATATGGTGCATATAGGGAGAGATCAATGAGTGTTAGTCGAATTTATCCTGTACGTCGGGAGTTCTCAGAAACTGCATATATTGATCAGGCCCGGTATGAAGAGATGTATCAGCGCTCGATTGACGATCCTGAAGTGTTCTGGGCTGAGCAGGCAGATCAGTTTTTGAGTTGGTCGAAAAAGTGGGACGTAGTCATGGATTATGACTACGTCAAGGGCCGGATCGCCTGGTTTCAGGGAGGCAAAATTAACGCCACGATCAACTGCCTTGATCGGCATCTCGAGGCTCGTAGTGAGCAGGCCGCGATCCTATGGGAATCAGATGAACCTGATGAAGAGCTGGTGGTGACCTACGCGGAGTTGTACGAAAAAGTCTGTCGGTTTGGTAACCTGTTGAAATCTAGAGGAGTAAAGAAGGGAGATCGGATCTCGATTTACATGCCAATGATACCCGAGGCGGCGGTTGCGATGCTGGGTTGTGCAAGGATCGGTGCAGTCCATTCGGTGGTCTTTGGGGGGTTCTCACCAGATGCGCTGCGAGACAGAATTCTAGATTCCGACTGTCGCGTTGTCGTTACAGCAGACGAAGGACCCAGGGGCGGGCGTAACGTTCCGTTAAAAGTAAACGTAGAAAAAGCGCTGGAGGAATGCCCTGACGTACATACCACAATCGTCGTAAAGAGAACCGGTGCCGATGTTCCAGTCAGCGCCAAGAGGGATGTCTGGTACCACGAAGGTATGGAAGGCGTATCTAGTCAATGCGCTGCAGAAGAAATGGATGCGGAGGATCCGCTGTTCATCCTCTATACATCAGGCTCGACTGGGAAACCCAAAGGTGTATTGCACACGACTGGTGGCTATCTGTTGCAGACAGCGATAACACATCGATACGTGTTCGATTATCGTGACGGGGACGTTTATTGGTGTACGGCAGATGTGGGTTGGATCACCGGGCATTCGTATATTGTGTATGGTCCACTTGCCAACGGGGCGACCACGGTCATGTTTGAGGGGGTTCCTACCTATCCGGATTCGAGCCGGTTCTGGCAGGTCGTCGATAAACATGCGGTCAATATCTTCTATACGGCTCCAACCGCTATCCGGGCTTTGATGGGGCAGGGGGATGAACCGGTTCGGCGTACTGATCGATCGACATTGAGATTATTGGGGACCGTCGGCGAGCCAATCAACCCAGAAGCATGGGAATGGTATTACAAGGTGGTTGGCGACCAGAGATGCCCCGTCGTCGATACCTGGTGGCAGACAGAAACCGGGGGGATACTGATAACCCCACTGCCAGGGGCCACAGCCCTCAAGCCGGGTTCGGCAACTCGTCCCTTTTTCGGTGTGGTTCCCGCTTTAATGGACGATCAGGGTAATGAGTTACAAGGCGCCGCCAGTGGAGACCTGGTCATCAAGCGATCCTGGCCCGGACAGATGCGAACCGTCTATGGTGATCATGATCGATTTGTTCAGACCTATTTTTCGACTTATCCCGGTTATTACATGACTGGGGACGGAGCCCGTAGAGACGAGGATGGTTACTATTGGATCACTGGTAGGGTTGACGACGTGATCAATGTCTCGGGTCACCGAATGGGGACCGCAGAAGTAGAGAGTGCGCTCGTTCTGCACGATGCGGTCGCAGAATCGGCGGTTGTTGGATATCCCCACGAGATCAAGGGCCAGGGGATCTACGCCTACGTCACTCTGATGGCGGGAGTCGGCCCTGGCGAGGAGATTCGACTGGAACTGATTCAGTTAGTGCGTAAGGAAATCGGAGCCATTGCGAGCCCGGATGTCATCCAGTGGGCGCCAGGCCTACCGAAAACACGGTCTGGCAAGATTATGCGGCGCATTCTCAGAAAGATCGCCGCTAATGAAATCGATGATCTTGGGGATACGTCAACGCTCGCTGAACCGGCAGTGGTCGACGAGTTAGTGGCGAATCGGAAAACACAGTGATGGAGCCTGCAGGATCGATAGACAGGCAAGTTGCTCAAGGATAATAAAGACACTATACTCGCGCGCCCGGAGAGCAACAGAACTCCTCCTTGCCTCACCATTGTTTGATGGGAGGCTCAAACCCACAAGGAGAAATAAATGCGTCACTACGAGATCGTATTTCTCGTTCATCCCGACCAAAGTGAGCAGGTCACCGCGATGATCGACCGCTACAAGGTTGTCATAGAAGAAGGTGGCGGTCAGTTGCATCGACTGGAAGATTGGGGAAGACGGCAACTCGCCTATCCTATTGAAAAGGTGCACAAAGCACACTATGTGCTCATGAACATCGAGTGTAGCCAGGCCGTTCTTGATGAGATCAACAATCTGTTCAGGTTCAATGACGCGGTTATCCGCAATCTGGTCGTCAAGAAGGATGGGGCCGTTACTGAGTCATCTTTTCTGGCCCAAAGCGGAGAGGAGTTAGAGGCTCCCAGGGACGAGTCAAATCGAACCCAGGAGTCCCAGAACACTGTGACGAAAGAAAGCGCTAGTGCGCCAGATCCAGACGACGCACCCAGTCCTCAATCAGAGTCAACGTCCGGGACTGAAGAGTCTCCAAAAGATGATGCCCCCACTGAAGAGCCGATCTCCGAATCGAGTGATTCCGAGCAGGTATCCGATGCAGTGCCCGGTGTGTTGGCCGAAGAATCAGTGGAGAAGTCATGATGATAAGGTACAGTCGCAGGCGGAAATATTGCCGATTCACAGCGCTCGGTGTCAGCGAAATCGATTACAAAGATCTGGACACATTAAAAGCATACATTACCGAAACCGGTAAGATCATCCCGAGTCGGAACACCGGAACCAAGCCTCGGTACCAACGTCAATTGGCGACGGCGGTAAAGCGAGCTCGTTATCTGGCGCTTCTGCCATACAGCGATCAGCATTGACCGAGGTGACCCAATGGAATTGATACTGCTGGAAAAAGTTCAGAATCTAGGGGAGTTGGGTGACGTTGTACAGGTCAAGTCCGGTTATGCCCGTAATTATCTTGTCCCGCAGGGCAAGGCAGTGTGGGCAACCGAAGGTGCTAAGCAGAAAGTGGATGAGCGGCGCAGGGAACTCGCGAAACTTGATGGCGAACGTCTAGATACGGCTAAGGCAAAAGCCGAGCTGTTGCCCGAGCACTTGACAGTAGCACGAAAAGCCGGTGACGAAGGCCAGCTGTTTGGGTCGGTGTCTGCCGTTGATGTTGCGGAACTTCTCCAGGATGCCGATCTGGCGATTCAGCGATCCGAGATCGACATGCCGGAGGGGCCGATCAAGGAACTTGGTGATCATCAGATTCAGGTCATTCTTCATCCCCAGATACACCAAACTCTGAGGATAACGGTCGTGGCTGAGGAAGAATCAACTGACGACTGAGCAGTTCGACAGGTGCTTTCAAAAGACTCAATCGGGCCGGGCACTCTATACCTGGCCCTTTTTTTTGGTTATGAGAAACGGCAGATGATCGAGAAATTCATGGTTTCAGAAGGACAGAATTAAGTTAAAGTTGGCGATCACGCGAGTAAGTGGGCGAGTAACCTTCAGATCATGCCGGAGATTCAATCAGGATCAACACCAAGACGGGATTTTCCGTTGCCACCCCAGGCCCTGGAGGCTGAGCAGTCGGTTCTAGGTTGTCTGCTTCTGGATTCCCGGCGCTGGGATGAGGTCTCGGAGACGGTCCTGACCGAGGACTTCTATACCCGGCCCCACCGGGAGATCTTCAGCGCAATCAAAGCATTACACGATGCTGACGAGCCGGTAGATGTCGTTACGGCATCCGAATGGCTAGGTAACAACGGAACCCTTGAGAAAGCTGGCGGATTGACTTACCTGGGGGAGTTGGCGAACAACACTCCGGGTACTGCAAATGTCACCGCCTATGCGGGTATTGTCCGGGAACGTTCAATCCTTCGGAGGCTGATTGGTGCCTCGTCACAGATCGCGGAAAAAGCCTACAACCCCGAAGGGTCCGACATTGAAGATCTGCTTGAGTACGCTGAGAAGCTTGTATTTGATATCTCTGAGACCGATCGGCGCCAGGCTGCTGGCTTTGTCCCTGTGCAAGGTCTTTTGACTCAGGCCCTGGATCGTATAGAAGAGTTGTACCAATCAGGTCAGACCTTGACGGGTGTCGCGACCGGTTTCAAGGACCTGGATGAGCTCACCTCCGGCCTGCAACCCTCTGATCTTGTGGTTGTGGCTGGCCGCCCATCGATGGGCAAAACCAGCCTTGCGATGAATATTGCAGAAAATGCTGCGGTTGGCTCAAAGCTACCAGTGGCGGTGTTCAGCATGGAGATGCCGGGCCAACAGCTGGCTATGAGAATGTTGTCGTCGCTGGGAAGGATAAATGCCCATCACGTTCGGACCGGTAAGCTCACTCGTGATGACTGGCCAAGGCTAACCTCAGCGGTGGAATTACTTGATCAGGCTCCCATCTTTATTGACGACACGCCAGCGCTCACTCCGGTAGAGTTAAGGTCCAGGATCCGTCGACTGGTCCGGGATAGAGGCCAGCTTGGGCTGATTGTGGTCGATTACCTACAGCTGATGCAGTCTGGTGAGGGTAGCGAGAATCGTGCAGTGGAGGTGGCAAATATTACTCGAGCCCTCAAGATTGTGGCCAAGGAAGTGTCTGCCCCAGTTATGGTGCTTTCCCAGCTCAATCGCGGATTGGAACAAAGGCCCAACAAGAGACCGGTGATGTCTGATCTACGAGAATCGGGAGCCATCGAACAGGATGCCGATGTGATCCTGTTTATATACCGGGATGAGATTTACAACGAAGACAGTCAGGATCGGGGAACCGCCGAAATAATTATCGGTAAACAGAGAAACGGACCAACTGGTACGGTGCGCCTGACATTTCTCGGGGAATACACCCGGTTTGAGAACTATGTATCTGAGTTTTCCGATCAGAATTTTTGAAATTTGCGCGCCACGGTATTCAAGTGGCAACAGTTGTTGTCTCTTGTTTGCATGACTCGCACCGGTGTTTCACGACTGAGCCTCTACTTCACCTACATGGGGCGATCCCGACCAAAGTGCGACCTTCTGTAAGTAAAACAGAGTTCGTCTGTCAGCACTGTGACTTTCGCTATCCTAAGTGGGCCGGCCAGTGCTCCGAGTGTGGTGCTTGGAATTCACTGACCGAAACAACCGTTGCCCGCCCGAAGACACGTGACCTAAAACGAGTCGAGGGTAAGAGGGCACCGGTAGCGTTGAATGAGATCTCGAATCGCCCGATCTCCAGATTGTTGACTGGTCTGAGTGAATTCGACCGGGTACTCGGCAGCGGGTTAGTGGAAGGGACGGTCGTTTTGCTTGGAGGTGAGCCGGGAATCGGCAAGAGCACTTTGGCTCTTCAATGTGCCGCCATGCTGTCTAGCGAAGGATTGGTACTTTACATCAGTGGTGAGGAATCACTGCAGCAGATTGGCCTACGGGCGAGCCGAATGGGTCTGGCCGAATCCCCGGTTCGACTTCTTTCGGAAACAAATCTGGAGGCTGTACTGCAATCTGCCAACGACATACGCCCGACACTGCTTGTTATCGATTCGATCCAGACATTATCCGCGCCGGAGATTGAGTCGGCATCTGGGAGTATCAGTCAAATCAGATCGTGTGCCGAGCAGTTGGTCAGATTTGCGAAGGAATCAGACACAGTTATTTTAATGATCGGGCATGTCACGAAAGAAGGTGTGCTGGCGGGGCCTAAGGTGTTGGAACACATAGTCGATACGGTCTTGTATTTTGAAGGCGATCCGGACAGCCGTTTTAGACTGGTCAGAGCATTCAAGAACCGCTATGGTCCGGTCAACGAGATTGGGGTATTTGCAATGACCCAATCGGGCCTTCGGGGCGTGGATAACCCATCCGCCATGTTCCTCTCATCCGGTGGAGTCCCTTCGAGTGGCAGGGCAGTCCTGGCGGTCCAGGAAGGCAGTCGCCCGCTGCTAGTTGAGATTCAGGCGTTGGTTGATGAAAGTCCGCTGGCTAACCCACGCCGAGTGTGCGTGGGCCTGGATAACGGCCGAATCGGGATGCTTTTGGCCGTGCTGCATCGTCACGCTGGAATCTCGCTCAGCGACCGGGACGTCTACGTTAATGTCGCTGGTGGAATGCGAATAGGCGAGACTGCTTCTGATGTTGCTGTGGCAATGGCGATAGTCTCGAGTTTTTTGGACAGACCCCTCCCTGCCGGTATGGTATGTTTTGGCGAGATCGGACTGGCGGGTGAGATTCGCCCGGTCCAAAGAGGTATGGAACGCTTAAAAGAGGCACATAAACTCGGCTTTCAGGTTGCGGTGCTCCCAAAGGACAATTGGACAAGAAAACCGATGCCGGGAATGGAGATCATCTGCGCCAGTGTGGTGGCTGACCTGGTCGCCCAGTTCAAATAAGCTACCGGTCGTTTCACTCGCCGAGTGAAGCAATGATAATGGATATGTCGTCCTGGCTGCCGTATTCCAACGCGATCTCAATCAGTTTCTTGATCGTTTCCTCGTATCCGGCCACCTTGGATAGTAGGATTTTGCGAATCTCGTCGTCGGGTACAAGATCCGACAATCCGTCGCTGCAGAGCAGGTAGAGATCCTGCGCTGCGATCGGTGAAGATATCAAGTCTGGCTCAAATATATCCTCTGTGCCAATCGAGCGAAGCAGATACCCGGCCGCGTAGCCGGTCCTCAGCTTACGGTTACTCGCATAGGTGTGATCTTCGTTGAGTTGTGTAAAGGTCTCATGCCTGAGTCGGTACAATCGGGAATCCCCGACGTGAATCGCTGTCAATTGGTCCACGCCAAAATAGACTGCAAGCAGAGTCGTGCCCATACCAGAATAGTCGATTTTTGCATCGGCAAGTTCCCGGATTCGATCATGTGCCAATGACGCACTGCGCAGGAAAGTCTGTTGGACAAAAGTGCTCTCGAATGCATCAGAGTTGACGGATGACTCGGCCGTAAACTGCTCGGCAACCGTATCCACAGCCATTCGACTTGCAACTTCGCCGGCAGCTCGCCCCCCAATTCCATCCGACAGGATCGCGAGCCTGGTGTTCGGGATGGTCTTTACGCAGTCTTCGTTTGTATCATGGGATCTGCCTTGTATGGTGCCGTGGGACAGGGTCAGCTTCATATCTTAGGATTCCTTTTGTGACAGACTTGCAGGTGTCTACTTAAATGTCTCTCAAAAGTTCATTGATCCCGACCTTCGATCGGGTCTTTTCATCGACCTTTTTGACTATAACGGCACAGTAGAGACTGTGGGTGCCATCATTGGCAGGCATCGAGCCGGATACGACCACGGACCCGGCAGGCACGCGACCATAATTCACCTGGCCGGTTGCTCGATCAAGTATACGGGTGCTCTGGCCGATAAATACGCCCATTGAAATCACTGACCCCCGTTCTACGATGACCCCCTCGACAATTTCACTTCGGGCTCCGATGAAACAATCGTCTTCAATGATCGTCGGGGAGGCCTGCAATGGTTCGAGGACTCCACCTATCCCAACTCCTCCGGAAAGGTGAACGTTTCGGCCGATCTGTGCGCAGGAGCCAACTGTTGCCCAGGTGTCCACCATTGTGCCTGAGTCGACATAAGCGCCAATGTTGACGTAACTCGGCATGAGGATTACGTTTGGGCCAAGATAAGCTCCCTTTCGAACCATAGCCGGCGGAACGACGCGGTATCCTCCTGCCTGGAACGCGGCTCTGTTGAAATCATCGAATTTGCCAGGCACCTTGTCGAAGTACTTTGTATCACCGGAGGTGAGAACGCTGTTTTCGTTGAACAGAAATGATAATAGCACGGCCTTCTTCAGCCATTCATTGACAACCCAGCCGGATGAGGTTGGTTGAGCTACTCGCTCTTCTCCAGAGTCAAGCATGGCGATGGCCCTGCTGACGGCACTTCGTGCCTCGGCAGTTGGTCCAGAGTTCTTGAAGTTGGCCCGGGCATCAAAAGCGGCCTCGATAGGTTCAGCAATTTCTTTCATAATGGATCCCTCGTTATCTGCGCAATAGAACTTTAGGAAGGCAGTGCGGAACGAATCTGCCTTGAGATTCGTTCGCGGGAGGCGGGCCTATCTACGCAGTGCCCGTCACGATCAGTGATGTAGAAGATGTCCTCGGCCCTTTCGCCGAACGTACTGACTTTTGCGCTTACAAGATGGATCTTGCAACGCAGGAAGGCTTTGGCTACATGATGTAGAAGACCTGGCCGGTCTTGTGCGATGACCTCCAGCACCGTGTTATCTGAGTCTGGGCGATCGCTGAATCGGACGATAGTATCGATCTGGAAATGTCGTAAGGTCCGTGGCAGTCTGGCCTGCTTTGGATCTTTCCCTGGCTGTGGATTGAGAATCTGGTCCTTCATCCGCTTGGCCATTTCCTTGGACGATAAGGTCAGCCGGTTGTTTGCGTATCGGCTTAGGACCACGAAAACCATTATGACCAGTCCGCAGCGGACTTTATGTACACGGGCGTCTACGATATTTAGGTTCTCCTGGTCAAACCCCGCAGTCACGTCACAAAGCAATTGTTGGGAGTCTGCTGAGCAGACAAAAACCTGAATTGAATCTGATTGGTCATCTGCTCTTGCATCGACGATGGGAATGTCCGCCACCGAAGAAGACACCAGCAACCGGGTATGCCAGGCTATGTCTTCTTGTTTGTTTCGTAGAAAATAGTCGTCATCCAACATGTGCCACGCATGTTCGGCCTGTGGTTTTGTGATTGACCATTCCTTCAAAGTGCTGAGAGTTTCTCTTTTCAGATCGATGATCCGCTCTTCCCGTTTGATCGGTACCCCTTGATCTCGCCGTAATGCCTGACTTGTGGCAGCGTGCAGGTCGCTCAGAAGTTTTCCCTTCCAGTCGTTCCAGACATGTGGGCTTGTGCCCCTGATATCTGCAACGGTGAGAAGATACAGATTGTCGAGATGTTCCTGATCACCGCTCAGCCTGGCGAATCTGTCTATGACATCTGGGTCTGATATGTCTTCTCGTTGTGCAGTCCAGGACATCAACAGGTGGTTTCGCACCAGCCAGGAGACAAAATGGCAATCATAGTCGCTCAAGTCGTGCCGTTTGCAAAAGCGGTAGGCTTCTGCCTCACCCAGTTCAGAGTGATCTCCACCCTGGCCTTTTGAAATATCATGAAACAGAGCAGCCAGGAACAAGCGATGTCGTTTGAACAGATTTCTCATCATGCGACTGGCTTGTGGGAGTTCGATTTCATGCTCCGGCAACTCGAGGCGCCGCAGGTTTCTTACGACAAAGAGCAGGTGAGCATCAACGGTGTAAACATGAAACAGATCATGCTGCATCTGTCCGACGACCCGGCCGAACTGGGGTATGTAGGCACCAAGGATTCCATAGGCGGTCATGTGTCTCAATGCGCGGGTCTGACCCAAGGGTGCCCGCATGATCTCCATGAAGAGACTCCGACACCTTATATCCCGACGAAAATCCGAGTCGATCAGTTGCAGACTGCTCCGAATCAAGCGAATAGTCCCGGCCCCGATCCCTTTCAACCCGGGGTTCTGCTGCAGCAATAAGAACACCTCCAGTAGTGCGAAGGGGTGTTTTCGAAACACCGCCGGTTGGCGCGCTTCAATGTAGCCGGCTCTGTGGTGAAATCTGCGATTTAGAACAGTCAGACGTGTTCGGGGAGACAGGTTGATGTTATCTTGGATCTGTTGCAGGAGAATCTCGTTGAGTAGCCGCACCTCCCTGGCAGTTCGGTAATAGCGCTTCATCAGTTTTTCGACGGCCAGATTGGCCGAATCCGTGTATCCGAACTGTGCCGCAATGTCCCTTTGATAATCGAACAGGAGTCGATCTTCTGATCTACCGGATAGGAAGTGCAGGGCGTTGCGGAGTCTCCAGAGGAAGTTTCTACCCCGGAGTAATCCTCTGTATTCCGGCTCTGTCAGGTAGCTGAGCGGAATAAGTTGGTGAAGACTGTCTACACCCACGCAGCGCTGAGCGACCCACTCCATTGTGTGTATATCCCGCAGACCACCCGGACCTTCTTTGAGGTGCGGTTCAAGATTGTAGGTGGTATCGTTGTAACGGAGGTGCCTAGCTGCCTGTTCATTCAATTTTGCAATCATGAACCGATCTGCACTCCACATTTTAGTTGGGCTAGTGCGGGACCTCAGTCGGGTAAGTAGGCTACGGTTGCCGGATAAAATGCGGGATTCCATCAAGTTTGTCATCACGGTCACGTCGCGTTTGCACTGCGCTGTACATTCTTTAAGGGTCCTAACGCTGTGGCCGACGCTGAGTCCAATATCCCAGAAGAAACGAATAAGCTCCTCGGTAAATTCCCGTTGTCTATTCCCTGGTGAGCGGTGGAACAGCACCAGCAGGTCGATGTCTGAACCAGGTTGCAGTTCCTCCCGGCCATATCCGCCAACGGCAATCAGCGCGACCGATCGTTCTCGATCGGTTGCCGGGACAATCGAATTCCAAGCAGCGACTAGAATCTGATCCATCAACCAGGAATAGGCAGAAACGATCTCCTGGGCGGGAGCACCTTTGTGGTGATAGGTCTTCAGTGAGCGACGGCCCTGATCCAACAATAGCCGGGTGTGTTCGATACCCAGAAAGCGCTCGGATTCGACTGGGATTTGCCCCAGGTCTAGGATCCGATTAAGAGGAACGCGCACAACTCAGGTCTCGGTTAGGGCTCAGCAGTCAGAACTTCGTGGCCCTGCTCCAGGACAGCCACTGTGTGTTCCCACTGGGCACTGAGACTGTGATCGCGGGTGACAACTGTCCACCCGTCCGGAAGCAGGCGTGTTTCTTTTCTACCGGCATTGATCATGGGTTCAATTGTAAATGTCATCCCTGGGACTAACTCCAGGCCCGTCCGGGGCGTGCCGTAGTGCAAGACCTGCGGGTCTTCATGAAAGGTCTCCCCGATTCCATGCCCACAATATTCTCTGACGACGGAGAATCCGTGCGCTTCGGCGTGCTTCTGTATGGCGGCACCAATATCACCTAGCAGGGCACCCGGCCGAACGGTTTCGATACCAATTTCAAGGCATTCCTTGGTGATTTTGATCAATCGTTTGGCCCTGATGGTGGGCTCACCGATAGAGAACATTCGGCTAGCGTCCCCGTGGTAACCATCTTTAATCACAGTGACATCGAGATTGACGATGTCACCGCTTTTCAGGCGTTTGTCACCCGGAATACCATGGCAGACAACGTGGTTGACACTGGTACAGATCGATTTTGGGAATCCTCGATAGTTAAGCGGTGCCGGTACCGCCTGTAGTTGGTCAACAATATAGTCATGACAAATCTGATCGAGTTCCCCGGTAGTCACGCCAACAACAACGTAAGGTGTGATCATGTCCAGAACCTCACGGGTCAGCCTGCCAGCAGTTCTCATCTTCTGCAGGGCAGCGTTGTCTTTTATGGTTGGAGGCATGAATGGGGCCGAGTTTCTGTCGAACGCGAATCCTACACGATCGAGTGGCGGTTTTCCTGCAATAGCGGAGGTTCACGAGCCAAGCCGTAGGGGGCCAATCAGCTGAGTCCGATAGCGCCTGGAAAACAGAAAGCTGGTGGTGGGGCGCTTATTCAGATAAAATCGCGGCCCGAAAATTCAGGTGTGGCCTAACCATCAAGCGCCCGGGTGCCCGGTTTTCCATTCAGGAACCGGGTCGGCGTACGAAGTCCGCACCGGACAACAACCCGAAGGAGATAACATGTCAGAACTTACTATGCGCCAGATGCTTGAGGCTGGTGTTCACTTTGGCCATCAGACACGCTACTGGTCGCCCAAAATGGGTCCTTACATTTTTGGCAGCCGCAACAAAATACACATCATTGATCTAGAAAAAGCGCTTCCACTTTTTCGGGAGGCCATGAATTTCCTGGGTAGCATAGCTGCGGGAAAGGGTACAATTTTATTCGTAGGCACAAAACGACAGGCCAGCAAACTGGTCCGGGAGCAGGCTCTTCGCTGCAGGTGCCCCTACGTGGACCATCGCTGGCTCGGCGGTATGCTGACCAATTTCAAGACCGTGAAGAACTCGATTTCCAGACTTGTGGAACTAGACGAGATGCAGGAGAGCGGGGCAATTGCGCGCTTGACAAAGAAAGAGGGTCTGACACTTGATCGAGAACGCAACAAGCTTGATAGAAGCCTTTCCGGAATACGTGACATGAAGAGCCTTCCCGATTGCGTGTTTATCATTGATGTCAATCATGAAAAAATCGCCGTGGCTGAAGCAAGGAAGCTCGGTATTCCCGTGGTTGGTATTGTCGATACCAATAGCTCGCCGGAATTAATCGACTATCCCATTCCTGGGAATGACGATGCGATTCGGGCCATCAGACTTTATTTGACCAATGTGGCCGACGCTATTTTGGAAGCAAGAAGTGTACTGCCTGAAGTCATTGAAGGTGACGCAGACGACTACATTGAAGTGTCAGAACCAATAGAAAATGATAAACCCTTGGAGCAGAGTGATGCCGTGCCAGACGCTGAAAGTGAGACTAGCCCTGCAGAGGAGTCGGCTGAAGTGGCCCAGCAACAGTAAACAAATTGTGGCAATCAAAACGGGGTCGAATCAATGGCAATTTCAGCAGGATTAGTAAAAGAGCTACGCGAACGGACAGCTGCCGGTATGATGGCCTGCAAAAAGGCATTAATCGAAACTGAAGGAGACCTCGAACGAGCAGTTGAACTGTTAAGGGAAATAGGTGCGGCAAGCGTCGAGAGAAGAGCAGAGCGTATCGCAACTGAAGGAGTGGTTGGTCAACTGGTGGATAAGGATGGGCGTCGCGGTGTGGTTGTCGAGGTCAACTGTGAGACAGACTTCGTTGCCAAGGGTGAATCGTTCCGAGAATTTGTGCTAAATGTCGCCAACTGTGTGCTTGACAATGAGCCAGCTACGCTTGAGTCCCTTGCTCAGTTGTCTTTGGGGACAGGGACTATAGAGAGCGCACGACAGGATCTTATTGCGCAGATTGGGGAAAATGTTTCCATACGCAGATTCGAACGGCTCAGTGCAGACGACGGTCTGGTTGCCGGATATCTTCACGGGACCCGAATTGGGGTGTTGGTATCAGTTGAGGGTGAGGGAACTGAAATTGCGAGGGATGTTGCGATGCATGTTGCGGCCAGTAAGCCTCTTTGTATATCGCAAGAACAGATGCCGGCTGAGACTCTAGCCCGTGAAAAGTCGATCTTTCTAGCGCAGGCCCGCGATAGCGGTAAGACCGATGAGATTGTGCAGCGCATGGTGGATGGGCGGCTGGACAAATTCTTGAAAGAAAACACTCTTCTGGGGCAAGCTTATGTCAAGGATCCTGATATCAGCGTCGGGCAGCTGGTCGATACCGCAAAGGTAACGGTCAATGAGATTGTTCGATTTGAAGTCGGCGAGGGCCTCGAGAAGAGAAAAGATGATTTCGTTGCTGAGGTGATGGCTCAGGCAAGCCAGGGTTGACCTGAGAGAAGGCGCAACGAATTTAAGTGCCACGGACTAGGTTGTGTTAAGCCTGTCCGATAGATCAGTTTCCATGAGCACAGATTGTGTCAAGACGGAAATAGTCTCCATTCAAGAAACCCCGGGCAGATCGCCCAGCTTTGAAGCCCCGCTAATATTGAGCCGGTGGTTGGCATAACGGGTCGGGAAAGTCCGCTGGCCTTTAGATTCTGCAGCAAGAAATACGGCCGGTTGAATGAAATTCTGAAGTTGCCCAACCCTGCCGCTGAATCAGTGCGTCCGACAGCAAAATGATGCGGGACGGATTCGAGTCCAACTCCTGGGGAACGCTTTTGACACGGCCACCCGGAATAGGCTTAATGTGGCTGCGTTGCCGGCTGTCATTTCATCATGCCGATAGCAGTGGTGAACGATGGCACAATACTTGAATAACGGCCGCTGGACAGGCCTCAGATCCGTGCCAATGGATCAAGGAGGGATGCATGATTGATGACATACGTCAAGATACGGATGCTCGTATGAGAAAGAGCATCGATTCGGTAAAAGGAGAGTTGACCAAGATACGAACAGGGCGAGCCACTCCAGCGTTACTGGATCATGTGCTTGTTAGCTATTACGGCACTGACGTGCCCTTGAACCAGGCTGCTACCGTCAGCGTGTCCGATGCGCGTACCCTGTCGGTGCAGGCTTGGGAGAAAAGTATGGTGCCCGCTATTGAAAAAGCGATACTGGAATCAGAGCTCGGTCTGAATCCTGTAACCGCAGGCGAAATCATAAGGATCCCTATTCCAGCCCTGACGGAAGAGAGGCGCCGGGAAATGACCAAGATCGCGCGTCAGGAGGGTGAGAACGGTAAGATCGCTATTCGGAATATCCGACGCGATGCTGGAAACCATATTCGTGATCTTACCAAAGAGAAAGAGATTGGAGAGGACGAAGAGAAGAAAGGACTTGAAAAGATTCAGTTACTGACGGATAAGTACACGACTGCGGTGGACGAATTGGTAAAAGAGAAGGAAGCAGATCTCATGGAGGTGTGAGCATGTTTTCCCTAGCGAGTAGAATCGTTGGCCGGTATAGAGTAGACCGTTTTCTTCAAAAATGACCTCAGCTATGCCGGAAGATAACGACTCGGCCGTGCCTAATCATGTGGCAATCGTGATGGATGGAAACGGCCGTTGGGCTCAGGAGCGAGGGGATCCCCGAGTCCAGGGACACAGGCAGGGTGTTGAAGCGGTCCGACGGGCAATAAAGTACTGCGGTGAACATGGGATTTCGGTGTTAACGTTGTTTGCGTTCAGTAGTGAGAATTGGCAGCGCCCCAGGTCTGAAGTGCAAGCTCTCAAAGGCCTGTTGTTCAGCAGCCTGAAAAGCGAAGCCCAAAGCCTTAATGAGAATAAGGTCAGGCTACGGGTGATTGGGGACCTGGCGCCATTTGGCGCCCGAATGCAACGACTCATTGAACAAACCGAACTTTTAACCTCTGAAAATCAAGCACTTGAGGTCGTCATTGCAGTCAACTACGGGGGCCGCTGGGATATCGTCTCGGCCTGCCGGCGAATTGCAAAAATGGCTGTAGAAGGTGCTTTAGCGCCGGAGGATATCAGCGAGGAAACCTTATCGAGACTGACCAGTCTTTATCCAACCAGAGACCCGGATCTGTTCATACGAACAGGGGGCGAACTCAGAATGAGTAATTTTCTACTCTGGCAGGCAGCCTACAGCGAGTTGTATTTTACTGACACCCTTTGGCCCGACTTTGATGACCATTGTTTTGATAGAGCGATAGATGCATTTAGGTCGAGGCATCGTCGATTTGGCCGAACCGGTGAGCAAGTCTTAAGCGGAAATTCTCGCGGCGGATAGCCCTTTTTTGAATCGCGTCGACGGAGCTTAGGAGGAGGTCGATCTTCGTACTGTCCTGCGGTCGATCGGATACACCGAAATCAATAAGAAGCCAAGTACAAGGGGTGTGACGCGAACGAGGGCGTCGACGGCGCTGGGACTGGCAATTCCGGTAGTGCCCTTGATTTTGTTTCTACCGACAGCGGGCTTTGTTTTTTTGGCAGCGGGCATCGCTGCACTTGCTGGGTGGGAATGGCTTGCACTTGATCATGATCGTACCGGGTGGGTCGGCCGACTGGCTTACTCTCTCGTTATATTTCTTCTGGTTTTTGGAGTGTGGTTGATCGAGCCGCTTTGGCCTTTTGTTATGGTCTGTGCCTTGGGGTTGTGGTGTGTGCTGCTGGGTCGTATTGTGATAGGGGCTGGGAGGGGTCTAAACCCTTCCTTTACTGCGGGATATGGGCTTGGCATTGCGGTGATCGTACCCGGGCCGGTGGCGCTGACGATTATCCATGGGACGGTGAGCAGTGGTCCGCTGCTTGTGCTGGTGTTCTGCATCATCGTCTGGTCAGGCGATATCTTTGCCTATTTTATTGGTAGGGCGTGGGGTACACGGAAACTCGCTCTGGCGATCAGTCCAGGTAAGACACTAGAAGGTACTTTAGGGGGTGTGGCGGGCGCTGTGGTCGCCGGCATGCTGTGTTATGGTTTGTGGCACACTTCAGGGGCTTTGGCTGTGTTTAACTCCGAAACCTGGCTGGTGATGGTGATCAGTGTTTCGGTAGTCTCTGTCGTTGGAGATCTGGCAGAGAGTGTTGTCAAGCGGAATGCCGGTCAAAAAGACAGTGGGTCACTGCTGCCCGGTCATGGTGGGGTCCTTGACCGTGTAGATGGGTTGCTGTCGTCCGCGCCGATTCTCGGTGTTTGGCTGATTGCATTGGGTGTTTTCTGAAGCACATTTTAGAAGCGAGCGATGGATAAGATTGCGATACTCGGAGCGACCGGCTCAATTGGCAGCAGTGCGTTGAACGTCATTGAACGCCACCCGGAGCGTTTTACGATCTCGGCTTTGTCTGGACATTCGCGCATTGAGGCGTTGTCTGAGCTGATTTTGCGTTATAACCCCAGTATCGTCGCTGTGCCCCAAGGTTCAACACAGCTGTTGAAAGAGTTGCTTGAAAAGGGTTCTAACCATCCGGCGGTGCTCGAGGGACAGCAAGGACTATGTGAAATGGTTGGCTGTAAAGAGACTGACACGGTGATAGCCGGAATTACAGGTGCAGCTGGATTGGTTCCTACACTCGCGGCAGTCCAGGCAGGTAAGAAGGTACTGATCGCTAACAAAGAGCCGTTGGTCATGATGGGAGCGGCTATTCGTGAGGCTGCGAGAAAGTCTGGAGCACAAATCTTACCAATAGACAGCGAACACAATGCTGTTTTCCAATGCATGCCAGAAAAAGCCCAACAATTATGCGCAGAGGGGAACATTTCTGACACAGCCGTGCTGAGAGATCAATTTGGAATCCGGCGCATCACGCTGACTGCCTCTGGCGGACCGTTCCTGGATATGCCACTGTCAGCGTTGCATGACGTATCACCGGCGCAGGCCGCAGCACACCCAAAATGGTCCATGGGCAGGAAAATTTCCATCGACTCTGCGACCCTGATGAACAAAGGTCTGGAGCTAATTGAAGCTTGTGCTCTGTTCGGGGTCGCACCAGCTGATGTCAATGTCGTTATACATCCACAGTGCCTGGTTCATTCGCTAGTCGAGTATCGGGATGGATCCATACTGGCACAGATGGCTAATCCTGACATGCGCACTCCGATTGCAGCTGCACTCGGCTTCCCCTTCCGATTGGCGTCAGGTGTCAGGAGCCTGGACATCGCTGAGATAGGGCAAATGACATTCGCGAAGCCGGATGAATCCCGCTATCCTTGCTTGGCTCTTGCCCGGCAGGCGGCAGAGGCAGGAGGCACTGCACCGGTGATTCTCAACGCTGCGAATGAGGAGGCCGTACAGGCCTATTGTGATGGCCGGATTCGTTTTACAGGAATCTACCAACTGGTTGATCGGACGATGCAGCGACTAGACCCAGAACAATCCTCGGGCCTGGAGGACGTACTTCGGATTGACCGGACGGCGCGTGAAGTCGCCCAGGCCCTACTTGGCGATAGGGAGTTGCCATTTGCAAAGCAGGTGGCAAGTCTATGACTTTGGATGTGATCCAGAACGCGATATGGTTTTTGGTCGCTGTTTTCGTACTGGTTACCTTTCACGAATTCGGCCATTTCGCAGTTGGTCGGCTGTTTGGGGTCGGTGTGGTGAAGTTCGCGATCGGGTTTGGTCGACCGCTTGTCAGATGGCGCCCCGCGAAGAGTGGAACCGAATACTCCATTGGGGTCCTACCGCTGGGCGGTTACGTTAAGTTCGTTGACGAGCGGGAGGATAAGGTCCCTGAGGATCGAATCAGACAGGCGTTTAACCGTCAGACCTTGGCGGTGCGCTCTGCAGTCGTGGTAGCGGGGCCGGTAGCCAATTTCTTGTTGGCATTCCTACTTTACTGGTTGGCTTTTGGGATTGGGGTCACCGGTGTTCAGCCTGTGGTAGGAGAGATCCTATCTGACAGTGCGGCAGAGTCGCTCGGCATCTCGATCGGTGACACTCTGGTAGCGATCGATGGTCGAGCTGTGAGGAGTTGGGGGGAGCACCGCTATTATCTTCTGGATCGAGTCAGGCAGAGGGCCGTTGTGGAGCTTGAAGCGTCGACGATACAGGGGGGTCGAAAAGTCGTTCGCATAGATACTGGCCGATTCGCCACGGACCGAATACAGCCGTTTGTACTCGAGAGTATTGTGGGAATATTACCTCTCATACCCCCAGTCATTGGAGAGATTGTGCCGGATCACCCGGCGGCAGAAGCTGGGCTGCAAGTGGGTGATCGGATCCTGGCAATCGATGGCCGAGCGGTTCGCGGCTGGCGGGACATTGTCGAGATGGTGTCCGCAAAGCCTGGTCGGGATACGGTCTTTGTGATTCAACGAGGTGAGTCTGAACTGGCGTTCAGCGCTAAGCCGAAAGCCGTTGAGACAAACGGTGAGCGAATAGGGCGAGTTGGTATAGCCCCCTCCGGTTCTACGGCTGGTGTTCATGTGAGGTTCGGGCTTATTGAGTCCTTCTCCCGAGCGCTTGAGAACACCTGGTTCATGGGTCGTCTAACCATACAAATGATCGTGATGATGGCCTTCGGAGAGGAGTCGACCCGTAACCTTGGCGGACCATTGTCGATAGCGAAGTATGCGGGGACATCGGCGGGCTTTGGGATTGTGCCATTTCTGATGTTCCTGGCCATTCTTAGTATCAGCTTGGGTATTCTCAACCTTCTGCCAATTCCAGTACTGGATGGGGGTCACCTGGTCTATTTTCTGATCGAAGCTGTAAAAGGCAGTCCGGTGTCTGACGTGGTGATGTATTGGGGCCAACAGATCGGATTCGGGATTATTGCTGTCCTGATCGGTCTTGCGCTCTATAATGACGTGCTGAACATTTTTGGGTAGGGTATAGATGACTTTCTGGCCCCGTGTTTGCTTGCCGCCCGGCGTAAGCGTCGTGGCGCTATTTCTGACTTTTCAGTCATGGGCGCTTGAACCATTTGTTGTGACTGACATTCGGGTCGAGGGGATTCAGAGGATCGAGTCCGGTACGGTGTTCAATTACCTACCGATCAAAGTTGGTGATCAAGTTGATGACAAGATCGCCCGGGAATCGATCCAGATCCTGTTCGGCACAGGGTTCTTTAATGATGTTGAACTCAAGCAGGATGGTCAGGTTCTGGTGGTTGTTGTCACGGAGAGACCCTCAATTGCTTCGATCGAATATTCCGGGAACAAAGATGTCCGGGATGAAGCGATAGAAGAGGCCCTGACCTCTACTGGCCTAACGGAAGGGCAGATATTTAACCAGCCACTCCTCGAGAGACTGGTTCAAACGATAAGAGAGCGATATTTTTCAAGAGGACGATACTCGGCTATCGTGGTTCCGACAGTAACCCCGCTTGAGAGAAACAGAGTCGCTATCAAGGTTCAGATCGATGAAGGGCGGGTCGCAAAGATACGTAAGCTACGGATCATTGGAAATGAGAGCTTCGACGATGGAGAACTACTTGATCTTCTAGAGCTGGGAGAAGATTCATGGTTGGGCTTCCTTTCTTCGGAAAGCAAGTACTCAAAAGAAAAGCTGAACGCGTCGCTGGAGGCAATGCGAAGTTTCTACTTGGACAGGGGTTATATGACCTTTGAGATCGCCTCTACTGATGTCACGATAAGTCAGAACAAGCAGGATATCTTCCTGGCCATCAATGTAGTTGAAGGGGATCTGTATCGGATCGGCCAGGTCGACTTAGAGGATGCCAGGGGGATTCTTAAGGACGGATTGTTCGAGCGGCTAAGACCGCAGTCCGGAACGCCGTTTTCAAGGCGAACGGTCATTGAAGCTCGAACGGAATTGGAAAATTCTCTGGCGGACGTCGGATTCGCATTTGCTAACGTCAATGCGATTCCGGATATAGACGAAAAAGAAAAAACTGTAAGTTTCAATTTCGTAGTCGACCCCGGGCCAAAGGTTTACGTGCGACGCATCAACATTCGAGGCAACACCTCGACCCGGGACGATGTGGTCAGGCGCGAAATGCGCCAGTTGGAAGGATCGGAGTATTCGGCCGCCGACATCCGACGGTCCAAGGAGCGAATCAAGCGACTGGGGTTCTTCGATGATGTGAGCATCGATATTCCAGCTGTGCCCGGAACCGTTGACCAGGTTGATGTTAACGTCACTATATCCGAGCGTGCTACTGGGAGCTTTCTATTTGGTGTCGGTTATTCTGGTTCTGACGGGTTGATTCTCCAGGCTGAGGTTAATCGAGAAAATCTCTTTGGCTCGGGACGCCAAGTGAAATTCAAGATCGATCACTCCGATATCAACAAGATCTATGATATCGGTTATACCAATCCCTATTTCACGCCAGATGGCATAAGCCTCGGGTTTTTTGCGGAACTGGAAGATATAGATACAGCAAAAACCACCAGTGCAGACTACATCTCGGACACAGTCAGCGTCGGCGGGCGGACGAGAATACCCGTCAGCGAGCACAACGCGTTCCATATACGAGCCGGTTACGAGCAGATAGAACTTGAGGCGACCGAGTCCACGCCAACAGAGTATTCTTCCTTTATTGATCGTTTTCCGGAAAGTGATAATTACACGCTGACCGCAGGTGTAACCCGAGACACGAGAGACAGTATTTTTTTTCCGGCTAAAGGTTACTTCCGACGTGCATCAGCCGAGTTTGCCTTTCCGGGTAGCGATCTGGAGTATTACAAATTAACGCTGCGTGGCCGTTGGTACCGATCGGTTACCGACAATCTGGTCATCAGTCTGAAAGGCAATCTAGGCTATGGCGATGGCTATGGCGATTCCAGTGAGTTGCCGTTCTTTAAGAATTACTACGCGGGCGGGCCAGGTACAGTGCGTGGATTCGACTCGCGTTCGTTGGGGCCACGTTCTGCCGGACTGGTGGATGACCCGTTGGGTGGGACCAAGCGACTGGTTGCCAGCACAGAAGTGTTTTTTCCGGTCCCAGGTATGAAGGATTCCCGGGATCAGCGGTTGAGTTTTTTCCTCGATGCCGGCCAGGTTTTTGGCAGTGATGAAAGTGTTCACCTGCAGGAACTTCGTTACGGTACTGGCATCAGTTTTAACTGGTTCTCGCCGGTCGGTCCGCTAGCTCTATCCTACGCAATGCCGTTCAATGACAAAACTGGCGATGATGTGGAAAAACTTCAATTCACGCTGGGGGCGTTGTTTCGGTGACCCCGCTACGAGTTAGGGTGAGGTGACATGAATCAGCTTTTTCGATTGGTCATCGGCGGGCTTCTGCTAGCCTGCTTCCAGCAACCAGTATTGGCCGAAGATATAAAGATCGGATTTGTCGATCCGGTTAGACTGCTCGAGCTCTCGCCACAGGGAGAAAAAGCACTTCGATTGCTGGAACAGGAATTTGGCCCACGAGACAAGGTGCTGATTGATCTGAGAGAAAATATTCTGAACATGGAAAGAGATCTTGAGAAGAATCGCCTGGTCATGCAGATCACCGAAACCCAGAAGAAACAACGGGAAATTGATGTTCTTAAACGAAAATTAAAACGTGAACAGGAAGAGGCTCGGGAAGACTACAACCTGCGGAGAAACGAAGAGCTTGGCAGGTTGCAAAGATTGGTCCGCGAAACGATCGTGGAGATCGCAAAGGAAGAGGGATTCGACCTGATAGTTGAACAGGCAGTGTACGTGAGCGGGCGAATCAATCTAACGGAACGGGTGCTGGAGCGACTTCAAAGTGATTGAGGGTTGTAGATGATACGCGAAGCGTGCCTGACGTAAACCAGTGACGATTCTGGACATCAATCGAATTAAAGAGGTACTTCCTCACAGGTATCCGTTTCTTCTCATCGACCGTGTCGTTGAAGTTGAGCCCGGTGTCAGCCTGACCGCGATAAAGAACGTAACTGCTAATGAGGCATTCTTTCAGGGTCATTTCGATCACAAACCAGTGTTCCCCGGTGTTCTGATGATTGAATGTATCGCTCAGGCATCGGCTGTACTCGCAAGCCTTATTCTTGGCGCCCAGGCGGACGGGAAAAACCTGTATCTTTTTGCGGGTGTCGATAAGGCACGATTCAGACGAGTCGTAGAACCGGGTGATCAGATGAAGATCGTGGCCAGATTCGTCGCTAGAAAAAAAGGTTTATGGCGCTGCCGTGGCGAGATCTGTGTAAACAACGAAATTGCCTGCTCTTCCGATGTCCTGTTTACCCACAGAGAGTTGAGGTGATTCATCAGACTGCGCTGGTGCACACCGGTGCTACCCTCGGTCACAACGTATCGGTCGGACCGTTCTCCATTATCGAGGACGGTGTTGTGCTTGGCGACGATAATTATGTAGGGCCCCATGTCGTAATCAAGAGCGGAACTGAAATTGGATCTGGCAACAGAATTTATCAATTCGCCTCCCTTGGCGAGGCACCCCAGTACTCGGGCTACCGAAATGAAAATACGCAACTGTCGATCGGCGACCGAAATGTCATAAGGGAATACGCAACCCTTAATCGAGGCTCCCCCGCGGGGATTGGGGTTACCCGGGTTGGGAACGATAATTTTCTGATGGCCTACGTCCACATAGCCCATGACAGTGTCTTGGGTGACAGGACTATATTTGCGAATGGTGCGAGTTTGGCAGGCCATGTGAGCGTCGGGGATCACGCGATACTCGGAGGCTTTACGCTGGTCCATCAATTCTGCAGAATCGGCGAACATTCGATTACGGGTATCGGGGCCGTCTGCCTAAAGGATGTGCCACCTTTCGTTGTCGCTACGGGAAATGTTGCCGAGCCCTACGGGATCAACACCAAGGGTCTACGTCGCCGAGGGTTTCCAGAATCGGCGATTGCTGCGCTCAAACAGGCTTATCGATGCCTATATCGTTCCAGTAATGATTTGCAGACCGCGCTGGGAGAACTGCAGCTACTGGGTTCAAAGCATCAAGAGGTAGAGAAGCTGAGTTCGTTCGTAGAATCATCAGAACGCGGGATAATTCGCTGACCCCGCGGTTCACAGGTCCTTAGCGGGTGCACATAGCGGTAGTTTCTGGAGAAACTTCGGGAGACCAACTGGGTGGTGGTATCCTGAGAGCGCTCCGAGAGCGGATTCCAGAACTCAAGGTTTCTGGGGTTGGTGGTACGCAGATGCAGGCTGCGGGACTTGACTCGCTTTATACGATGGATGATATCTCTCTCATGGGAGTAGATGGGTTCATGAGAAAGATCCGACGAGCCCTTAGTATTCGTAAGGCACTGTATCATCGCTTTATCTCCGATCCCCCGGACATTTTTCTGGGCATTGACATACCGGATTTCAACCTGGCACTAGAAGGGCGTCTGAGAAGATCTGGGATACCGGCTGTTCACTTGGTCAGTCCTACGGTTTGGGCCTGGAGATCCTACAGAATCCATAGGATACGGAGGGCCGTTGACCATATGCTGGTTTTGTTTCCTTTTGAGGAAGCCTATTTTCGAGAACGCGGTGTACCAGCCACATTCGTGGGTCACCCGGCCGCTGACGAAATCCAGGAAGTTGATCGAGATGCTGCAAAGCAGCAACTATCGAACATGGGTGTATGTGCATCTGGTGAGATTGTTGCGTTGCTTCCGGGTAGCAGGGTATCTGAGATACGCCACCTTGCACCAGTCTTCATTGAAACAGCAACGCTCTTGACCCGCGTTCGCCCGGGAATACAGTTCGTGGTGCCATACGCAAATTGGGAAGTAGCTGATCAATTCGAAAAGATCTGTCCAAGCGGCAATCGACCGGAGAACATTCAGTGTATACAGGGTAACGCCCGCTTGGCTATGGCAGGGAGTGATTTGGTATTACTCGCTTCAGGCACGGCAGCATTAGAGGCGGCTCTTCTGGCCAGATCGATGGTGGTGGCGTACAAGGTTTCTGTGCTGTCGTACGCGCTAGCTAAAATGTTTGCAAGGGTCAAACACGTTTCAATGCCTAATCATCTGACCGAGACACCGATGGTGCCAGAGTATCTTCAAGGGAGGGCAAAGCCGAGGGTTCTCACGCAAGAAATGGATCGATTGCTCTCTGACATTTCGACGCGTACCAAGATAGAGGATTCCTTCAGGAGTCTCAGTAAAATATTGAAAAATGATGCGTACGAAGTTGTGGCAGACAAACTAATGGACATTGTCGGTGTGCGCGCGTGATCGGTAGACTAATCGCAGGTGTCGACGAGGTAGGCCGGGGACCGTTGGCCGGGCCGGTAATTGCCGCTGCTGTAGTTTTCCCAGAAGATTTTTCTATCGACGGTGTGAAGGATTCCAAGCAGCTCTCAGCGTTCAGACGTGTGGCCCTTTCCAGGGAGATACGTCGTCGCTCTTGCGCTTGGGCAATTGGGGCAGCTACCGTATCGGAAGTAGAAGAGTGTAATGTTCATCACGCATCAATCAAAGCAATGCGACGGGCGCTGACCGGTTTGCCGATTCGGCCAGTTTATGTGTTTGTTGATGGAACGCATTTCCCGGATGTCGGCATACCTGGAGAAGCTATTGTCAAAGCAGATAGGGATATACCCGTAGTCTCTGCCGCGTCAATCCTGGCTAAAGTTGTCCGGGACCAGATCATGATCGATTTGAATTCACGGTTTCCCGGTTACGGTTTTAATCAACACAAAGGCTATCCGACGAAGGCGCATATCATGGCGCTACAGGCGATTGGGCCCTGTAAAATACACCGCAGAAGTTTTGCTCCGGTTAAGGCAGTCTTGGGGGTGGAGCGATGAGTCCTGAAGGTTGTCCAGTTGAATAACAGTCCAGCGCCTTTCGTTCACCTGGATATACACACGGCCTATTCCTTGGGGGAAGGTATAGTTCGTGTTGAAGAACTTGCTAAACAAGCCAGTGCTGCGGGAATGCCAGCAATCGGAATTACAGACACGCTCAATGTTTACGCTGCGGTCAAGTTCTTCCAGGCCTGCCTCAGATATGGTGTCAAGCCTCTCCTCGGGGTCGATGTCGAGGTCAATGAAGGTGGTGGAAAAGGTCTGGGCCAACTTATTCTGTTGTGCAAGAATAACGCCGGATATAGAGCAATTTGTGAACTGCTGACAGATGCCTACACATCAGGAGTCTCCGGAACGACCGTTCTAATTGGTCGAGAAAAGATCGAATCACTAGCTGAGAATCTGATTGCAATATCGCCTGGAATAGACGGTGAGATCGGAAGATTGTTGAAGCTAGGCAAGCAGGATGATGCTAACCAGGTAATCAAATACTATTCAAGCGTTTTCCCGGATTCTTTCTATGTTGAGATTACGCGAACGGGTCAAGTCGGTGAGGAAGAGTTTGAAGCCCAGGCGCTGAAATTTGCGAAAAATTTGCAGGTGCCCCTGGTCGCAGGTAACGTCGTTCGATTTCTTCAAAAAGATGATTTTGTCGGACACGATATTCGGGTGTGCATAGCTCGAGGCAGCACACTGGATGATCCCCGCCGTTCTCGGAACTACACCGAGTCTCAATACTTGAAATCTGCTGAGAATATGAGCCGGTTGTTCCGCGACATTCCATCGGCCTTAAAGAACACGGTTGAAATTGCCAAACGCTGCAACGTGTTTTTCGATCTTAAAACTACGCATATGCCGGCATACCCGTCTTTTAGGGAATCCACTGAGGAAGAGTTACTCGTTAATAACTCAAACAGTGGTCTTAGGCGGAGGATTGATGCTGGACAGGTATCAGAAACAGAATCTGAGACCTATAACCAGAGACTGAATCGTGAGATCACTATCATCACTCAGATGGGGTTCTCCGGGTACTTTCTGATCGTTGCGGATTTTGTTAAGTGGGCGTCAGATAATGAGATACCAGTCGGTCCAGGCCGTGGTTCTGGAGCCGGTTCACTGGTCGCCTATGTGCTTGGCATTACACAAATAGACCCGATTCGATATGGCCTGCTTTTCGAGAGGTTTCTTAATCCAGAGAGGGTCTCGCTTCCAGACTTCGATATCGATTTCTGCATGAATGGCAGAGATCGGGTCATCGACTATGTGGCAAAGAAATATGGTACGGATCGTGTTGCCCAGATCATAACCTACAACACCCTCGCTGCCCGTGCGGTGGTGCGTGACGTAGGTCGAGTCATGGGCCAACCTTATGGTTATTGTGATTCCCTGGCGAAAATGATTCCATTTGAAGTCGGGATGACCTTGGATAAAGCGCTTGAACAAGATGAGGGATTCAAGTCCAGGTACAGCTTAGAGGTTGATGTTGCCCAGCTCGTCGACAATGCAAAACGGCTCGAAGGACTCCCTCGGAATGCCGGTAAACATGCCGGTGGGCTGGTGATCGCGCCGCAGTCGATCACCCGTTATACGCCGCTTTACTGGGAACCCGGAATGAATCAGCCGGTGACTCAGTTTGATAAGGATGACCTTGAGGCAATCGGACTTGTAAAGTTCGATTTTCTGGGCCTCAGGACGCTGACAGTCATCGACCGGGCGATGAAGGACGTCAATCGTATTCGCAAAAATCGTTCATTGGGGAACATTCGACTGGAAGATCTGCCGCTCGACGACCCAAAAGTATATGAGGCGGTGTCTAACGGAAAAACCTCGGCACTATTCCAGTTGGAATCTCGCGGGATGCAGGAGTTGATTCAACGCCTCAAACCTGATCATTTTGAGGAACTCATTGCGCTGGTGGCTCTTTTCCGGCCTGGCCCATTACAGTCTGGGATGGTTGATGACTTCATTGATAGGAAACATGGGCGAGAAAAGGTACGTTATCCCCACCCCGCGTTGGAAGAGATCCTGCAGCCCACCTACGGTGTGATCCTGTACCAGGAACAGGTCATGGAGATCGCTCGCGTGTTGTCCGGCTATACACTCGGGTCCGCGGACCTATTACGCAGGGCCATGGGGAAGAAGAAACCAGAAGAGATGCGCGATCAGCGGAAGGCTTTTATCGATGGCGCTTTAGAAAGACAGGTCGATATCGAAAATGCCGGCTACATCTTTGATCTTATTGAAAAATTCGCCGGCTATGGATTCAACAAATCTCACTCGGCAGCTTATGCTCTTTTGAGCTACCAGACCGCCTGGCTTAAAACCTATTATCCTACTGAATTCATGGCAGCCTCTCTTTCGGCAGATATGGAACACACGGAGAAGATCTTCGTTTTGGTTACTGAGTCAAAGCGAATGGGGCTGAAAATTCTACCACCAGACGTTAATGAGTCAGACTTCGCTTTCAAGGTAGAAGCGAGCGGAACGATCCGCTATGGTCTTGGTGCCATAAAAGGAGCGGGTGAGAAGGCTATTGAGAGCTTGGTCAGTGAGAGAGCCGTGAATGGATCGTATCTGGACTTGTACTCTCTCTGCCGGCGAGTTGATAGTCAAAAGGTCAACAAGAAGGTGTATGAAGCGCTTATCATGTCGGGTGCCCTGGATGCTCTGGAATGTAACAGGGCGGCAGCGCTGGCAAGCCTGCCCACGATCATCGACCTGGCAGGACAGCTTGCCGAAAATCGCAGTTCAGGACAAAACGATATGTTCGGTCTGTCGGACGTGTCACCACCTTCGGTTTGTGAGGATCAAGTAGAGCCGTGGTCAGAGAAGAAAGCGCTCGATCACGAGCATCAAAGCCTGGGGCTCTATCTCACCGGGCACCCGGTGGAACACGCACAGAAGGAACTGGCGGAAATCATCAGTGGCAGGATATCCAGTATAAACCCGGTGCCTAAAAGGCGTGTTGTATTGTCTGGACTGGCAAGGGCAGTACGGGTCTTCAACAATCGTAAAGGGGAAACTGCTGCCTTTTTTACGCTCGATGACGGGGCGGCGACGGCGGATATCAGTGTGGTTTCGAGTTTGTTCCAGAGAGTCAGAAGCGTAATTCAAATGACCAGGCTGATTGTCGTGATAGGTGACTGTAGCCTTGATGAAACGAGTGGGCAGGTTCGGCTTGATGCTGAGCAGATTCTGTCTCTGGCGCAGATTCGTGAATCTGCCCTTCGGCAGTTGACGGTGGCGTTTGTGCCCAAAAGCGATGTCAGGGTAAAAACGCGACAACTCCAGAGTCTACTCGATAGTTATCGCCCAGGCCGAACTGCGGTCCAGATTCGCTATGGCAACCAGCATAGTGACGAGATTTGTATTGCACTCGGACCAACCTGGTGTGTCAACCCGGAAGAGGAACTTATTGATCGACTTTGCGATGCCTTTGGCGTCGACTCAATTGAGTTTGGATACGACCGGCAGTTTTTTGGAAGTGGGCGTTTCCTGGAATCGTCACGAGCGGCTTAGGGGCCAAGTAACAAGCAGGTAAAATACGATGAATCAGACCGGCGTGTCGAGCTAACGTGGAACAATTTCTGGAATTTGAGCGTCCGATAGAAGATCTCGAGGCAAAGATTGCGGAGCTACGCAGGGTCAGCGAGTCGCAGGATGTGAATCTCAGTACGGAGATCAGTCGACTGGAGATCAAAAGTCGTAAGCTCACCAAAGACATATTTTCATCGTTGACTCCATGGCAGGTAACCCAGTTGGCTCGACACCCGAGCCGTCCCCACACTCTCGATTACGTCGATCTGATCCTGTCTGATTTTCAGGAACTCCACGGAGACAGGATGTTCTCTGACGATCGATCCATCGTAGCCGGCCTCGGGCGGCTTGATAATAAGGGCGTCGCTCTCATTGGGCATCAAAAAGGCCGGGATACCCGCGAGAAGATTTCCAGAAACTTCGGTATGCCACGGCCGGAAGGTTACCGTAAGGCACAGAGAATAATGAAGCTGGCCGGAAGATTTGGATTGCCATTGATTACCCTGATTGACACGCCCGGTGCCTACCCCGGAATAGGCGCCGAGGAACGGGGACAGAGTGAAGCGATCGCTCGTAGCCTTTCGATCATGGTGGATCTCGAGGTTCCGATCATCTCGGTAGTGATCGGGGAGGGGGGCTCGGGTGGTGCGCTGGCAATCGGGATCTGTGATCGGCTGCTGATGCTGGAACACTCAACCTATTCTGTGATTTCCCCAGAAGGTTGTGCATCTATATTGTGGAAAAATACTGAGAAAGCACCTAATGCTGCAGCGGCGATGAAGCTTACATCTGTAGAGCTCAACAAGGAGGGACTGGTGGATGAAGTTATTCGAGAACCACTTGGTGGTGCACATCGTAAGCTTGACGAAACCGCAAACAGTTTGAAGGAGACCCTTAAACACCACCTCGAAGTGGTCTGTGAATGGACAGTTTCCGAATTAATGGAACGTCGCCACCAACGCCTGCGGTCTTTTGGGCGCTTTGAGAACAAGAGCTGATTTTGTCTGACCAGCTCAGGGCCAACGCACTGAGTGCTCGACTGAAGCGATTTGTTGTCGATTTGGATCGAAAGCGGTTGTTTGTTGCATACAGCGGAGGTATAGATTCAACCGTACTACTGCATGCATTGTGGCGACTCCAGGAGCACTTTGAGCTGGAGCTCGTCGCACTGCATGCCGATCACCAGTTGCAAGAGACCTCCGGCGAGTGGCATCTGCATTGTCAGGCATTCTGCTTAAATCTTGGTATTCCATTTCGTGCCCGACGATTCACAATCAGAGATATTCGCAGCAAGGGAGTAGAGGCCGCTGCCAGAAGTACACGTTATGACTGGTTCCTGGCACAAACCGGGGGAGCGATACTGGTCACTGGTCACAATCAGGATGATCAGGCCGAGACCGTTCTTTTCCGGCTGGTGCGGGGGTCGGGCGTCGATGGGCTTGCGGCCATCGCTCCGGTGTCAGAGCTTGGAGGTAGTCTTATAGTACGACCGTTGCTGGGCGAATCGCGGGCCGACATTACTGCCTATGCAAAGTACTACCACCTGGTATTTGTAAAGGATGATACCAATTGCGACGTCAGTATTGATCGTAACTACATTCGCCACCGGATTCTGCCGTTATTTCGAACACGCTGGCCCGCGGCGGAAAAGACAATAGCCCGAACGGCGGACCATCTCCAAAACCAGCGGATACTCAGGACCAAAAATGCACGAGCAGATTTGCAAGCCTGTCATTCAGATTCGACGGCATGCATTCTTGGCGACTTTGGCAGGTTGAGACTCGATCATTTGATCGGACTAGGGGCTGTTGGTATGGCCGGTGTCCTTCGGTACTGGGTACGGAAACATGGAATGGAAGTGCCCAACACCAGGCGGTTGATGGAACTGATACACCAGATCAGTTCCGGTGGTCGTTCTCGTAGGAGTGCTATGCGCTGGCGGGATGGGGAGATTCGATCGTACCGCTTACACCTGTACCTGATCCCGGTTCAACCGCATCCTTGTTTTCGAGGGAGCTTGGCCTGGTCGGCCGGAAAGCCCATCGATATTAGCGAGGCAGGGATAAGATTGCGACCTGTGCGAAAGCAGGGCCGGGGGCTGAGAATATCTGTTCCCGGGGAAGCTGGGTTGACACTGGACTGGAGGGCTAAAGCGGAAATGATCCAGCCCGTCGGTTCGGCTCACAGACGCTCGGTAAAGAAGCTATTTCAACAAGCAGGTATACCGCCCTGGGAAAGGATTCGTATGCCGAAGCTATATCTAGGGGAAAAATTGGTCTGTATCCCGGGCCTGGTGGTTGATCGGGAATTTGCGGCCCAGGGCCTTGATATGGGTATTGAGATACTTATCGACCCATTAATTGCTCCTTCTAGTGACCCCAATCATGAGATTGCCGTTGTTCAACGTTGCGGTGTCTGGTAACCTAGCGTTCCGTCAGGTATGGCGGAGCGCGCTGAACAGGGCGCGTGCAGAGATCCCCTCTCGCTCATTCCTCACAGTCGTCTCGTTAACGGAAAATTCAGGTCAAGTACACGCGGTGTACCGGACGGAAAGATGACCAAGTACGCATTTATAACGGGAGGTGTCGTCTCATCGCTGGGTAAAGGCATCTCGGCCGCTTCTCTCGGTGCGCTGCTGGAAGCCCGAAAATTGCGGGTCACGCTGGTAAAGCTGGATCCGTATATCAATGTGGATCCAGGCACTATGAGTCCTATTCAGCATGGTGAGGTCTTCGTAACTGACGATGGTGCGGAAACAGATCTTGATCTCGGGCATTACGAACGATTTGTCAGGACACAAATGACCGAGGCCAATAATTTTACCACCGGGCAGATCTATGAACGTGTCATTCGCAAGGAGCGGCGTGGTGACTACCTGGGCGGCACCGTGCAGGTCATTCCGCACATCACTAACGAAATTAAGGATTCGATAAAAGCTGCCGGGATCGGTTTTGATGCATGCCTTGTTGAGATTGGTGGTACGGTGGGTGACATCGAATCACAGCCGTTCTTAGAAGCCATCCGCCAGATGAGAATCGAAGAAGGGCGGCGGAGCACCGTATTTCTACATCTGACCCTGATCCCGGAGTTATTCTCGGCCGGTGAGATCAAAACAAAGCCAACCCAACACTCAGTAAAGGAGTTGCGAAGTATCGGTATTCAACCCGATATTCTGATCTGTCGAACCCGCCATCCATTACCCGATGACGCAAGAAAGAAAATCTCCCTATTTACCAATGTTGATGAGGCAGCGGTCATTTCGGCCGAAGATGTCGACAACATCTACTCTATTCCCCGCCGCTACCATGAACAGAAGTTGGATCATCTTGTCGTTGAACACCTTGGACTGCGAAATGACCGAGCTGATTTGACCGAATGGGATCGTGTTGTCGAAACTCAGTCAAGCCCACGCCGGGAGATCACCATCGCAATGGTGGGAAAGTATGTCAGCCTAACCGAATCCTATAAGTCTCTCTCAGAAGCGCTGACCCATGCCGGAATCTTCAACAGGTGTCGTGTTAACGTCAACTATGTTGATGCTGAGATTCTGGAGGATGGGGATCTGAGCAGTTTGGATGGTGCCGATGCTATTCTTGTCCCCGGTGGTTTCGGTGTTAGGGGGACAGAAGGGATGGTCGCTGCGGTTCGTTATGCCCGCGAAAAGTTGATTCCATTTCTGGGTATCTGCCTTGGTCTACAGATAGCGGTCATCGAGTACGCAAGAAACGTGCTTGGCTTGACCGATGCCCATAGCACTGAACTGAAACACGACTGTAGGCATCCCGTTATTGCACTCGTGACGGAGTGGATCAACGAAGAAGGTGTCAAAGAGAACAGGGATAGCCAAGCCGACCTGGGCGGCACGATGCGTCTTGGTGCACAGTCTGTTGTCCTGAAAGAAGGCAGTAACTGTTTTGAGATCTACAGAGAGTCGGAAGTGCGGGAGCGACACCGCCATCGGTATGAAGTCAACAATCATTATGTCAAGCGATTAGAGGGGGAAGGTCTTTCTGTGGCTGGGCGGTCAGCGGATGATCTTGTCGAGATGGTCGAGATCTCTACCCATCCCTGGTTCATAGCCTGCCAGTTTCACCCTGAGTTCACCTCGACACCCAGGGATGGACACCCGCTCTTCTCCCGCTACATCGAGGCCGCTGCGCTTTACCGTGATCAACAACTGCCCAGGGAGGCTGCTACGCGGTGAAGCTGTTTGGTCGATCGATCGGCCTAAGCGAGCCCTTTTTCCTAATCGCGGGTCCCTGCGTCATAGAATCGAGGGAATCTGCGCTTCAGATCGCCTTGAAGCTGCGGGAGATCGCAGACCGGCTCGACCTGTTGATCATCTTCAAGTCGTCTTTTGATAAAGCCAACCGTACATCTGATGAGAGCTACAGAGGCCCGGGATTGGCCGAGGGCCTCGACATACTCCAAAATATAAAGGAAAAGACTGGTTTACCAACGTTAACGGATGTTCATTCTGTCGATCAGGTCGGGCCTGTTTCCCAGGTCGTGGATGTTATGCAAACACCGGCTTTTCTGTGCCGGCAAACGGACTTGATAAAAGCTGTTGCAGCGTCAGGAAAACCGGCGAATATCAAAAAAGGCCAGTTTCTCTCACCGTACGAGATGAGGTCGGTCGTTGCAAAGGCGCGTGCCGCTGGCGGCGATTGTGTAATGGTCTGTGAGCGCGGTAGTTCTTTTGGGTACAACAATCTCGTTGTCGATATGCGGTCCTTGCAGATCATGTCCGAGTTCGGCTGCCCGGTCGTCTTTGATGCGACTCACTCTGTGCAGTTACCGGGGCAGGGTGGCAACCGGTCTGGGGGCCAACGGGAGTTTGTGCCGGTGCTTACCCGGGCGGCTGTCGCAGCCGGAGTGTCAGGTGTCTTCATGGAGGTCCACCCGGATCCTGACAGGGCGATGAGCGATGGTCCGAATTCCTGGCCGTTGGATCAGTTGCCGGACTTGCTTCATATGCTGATGTCGATTGACAAGGTCACGAAGGGAGCCTCAGGCGATGGCCACTGATGCGATGACTAAACCCCCTGCCCGTTGGGCACTTTCAGGAGGGCGATTTTGGATACGGGGATAGTAGCTGTGAGGGCGGTAGAGATTCTTGATTCGCGGGGTAATCCGACAATCCAGGCCGATATTTGGTTGGAAGATGGTATGCAGGGTACTGCGGCAGTCCCGTCGGGGGCTTCCACCGGCTCGCTGGAGGCGGTAGAACTGCGCGATAAGGACAGTAGTCGGTATTTCGGCAAGGGGGTACTGGAGGCTGTTGCTAATGTAAATGGAGAGATCTCCAGTCACTTGCTCGGTCGCGATGCCTGTGATCAGGAGACCCTTGATCGATCTCTTCTAGAGCTCGACGGAACCCCCAACAAGGAACGGCTGGGCGCTAACGCCATATTGTCCGTTTCCTTGGCAGCGGCTAAGGCTGCTGCAGCCAGTCGCAGACTGCCACTTTATAGACATCTGGCGGAACTGTTCGGCAACAGAAACCCGAATACCCTACCAGTTCCTCAAATGAACATTCTCAATGGCGGTGCCCACGCTGACAACCAGGTCGATTTTCAGGAATTTATGATTCTCCCAGTTGGTGCGAGTAGTTTTTCTGAGGCTGTCAGGATGGGTGCCGAGATTTTTCATACCCTGCGGGGGATCCTTATTAGTAAGGGGCTAAACACCGGAATCGGTGATGAAGGAGGCTTTGCTCCGGAATTGAATTCAAATGAGGAAGCGGCAAACCTCGTCCTGGAAGCGGTGGAAAAAGCCGGATTCGAGTTGGGGACGCAAGTATCTCTTGGTCTCGATGTTGCGAGTTCAGAGTTTTATGAGCAGGGCAGATATAAGCTGGTCGGCGATGGTTGTGACTACGGTACGGAGGAATTCATTGAGTTTATGAGTGGATGGATTGATCGGTTTCCGATCATCACTATCGAGGACCCGTTGGCCGAAACAGATTGGTCTGGCTGGGAAGCCATTACCCGCAGGCACAGTTACGATTTGCAGTTGACCGGAGATGATCTTTTCGTAACTAATCCTGAAGTGCTACTTCGGGGAATCGCTCGGGGCGCTGGCAATTCTATATTGATCAAGCTTAACCAGATAGGAAGTCTTAGCGAAACTCTGGAGGCCATACGCATAGCCCAGGAGAATAATTACGGAGTGACTATCTCCCACCGCTCGGGAGAGACAGAAGACACAACGATTGCGGACCTGGCAGTTGCAACGGGTGCGGGGCAGATTAAAACCGGCTCACTATGTCGATCGGAAAGAGTCGCAAAGTACAACAGATTGATGTTGATAGAGATGATGCTTGGATGTACCGCCCGCTACGCTGGCCCGAGCGGATTTCCGCACACCGCCCAAAACTCCTGATAGCGAGCTATCGGACTGAACGTCTTTAACCGAGATGTCTACAAGAGTACTCGCTGGTGTCCTGTTGTTGCTGTTTGTCCTCCTGCAATATGCGTTGTGGGCAGGTAAGAACAGTGTCCTCGACCTTGTGCGGCTGCGTTCCACGCTGGAAGACCTGACGACGCAGAACCAGTCACTACGCGATCGAAACGATCGTTTACACGCCGACGTTGTCGATATCAAAAGCAGGCTCAGCGCAATTGAAGCTCAAGCGCGCTCAGAACTGGGATTCCTAAAACCTGGAGAGACCTATTATCAAGTGATCGAAACAACTGCGCCGAAAGAATAGGCTACCGAAACAGTGGATTAACGAGATTCACTGATATTGTAGGGAAGCTTCAGCCTGCGAATTTCAGGGCCGCCGGGTTCTTTCGCGTGGTAGGGAGTGTCGGTCTCCTGAAAGTCCGAAACCGACATAAGTAGTTCAGAAGGTCTGTCTTCTAGAATAGCAGAAGAGACAACAGTACCACTCTTGGCTCCGGATTCGTCGGCGTAGATTGCCTCTCCAGGTAGAAAGGCACTCGACTGTGATGACCGGCCACGCACCATCCGCTGTTTGACTTTGCCGAGATAACGCATTCGGGCAACTATCTCCTGGCCAGGGTAACAACCTTTTTTGAAGCTTACTGCATCGATCAAGTCAAGGTTGATGTTTTGCGGGGTAAAAAGACCGCTGGTGGAATCGGTTACGGAAGGGATGCCTTTTTGTATCTGCAGCAATGACCAGTAATCCGATCCCAGTGGAACGGGGTCGGTAGGAAGACTGGACCAGCAAGCGGCAAGATCATCTGATCTACCGGTGACCAATATGCACGGAAACGGGCCAGATTCCGCTCCTTGTGCGATGTCAGATCCGAATGCTGAACACGCATGCACATCACTGGTTGACGCCAGTATATCCTGGATATCGAATCCACCGACACACATGATTGCGGTCTCTTCAGAGTGTGTAATCATGACATCGGCCCGCAACACGTACATACGGAGTCGGGACAGCAGTGCGTCTGCGACGGAGTGGTGGGTGACCAGCTGGATTGCCTCGGCTGTCCTGTATAACCTTAAGGATGCAAGAACGCGCCCTTTGGGATTGCAGTAAGCGCCCAGCAGGAACTGGTTTTCAGACAGGTTTCTGAGATCACAAGTTAACTGGCTCTGCAAGAACTCGATCGTATCCTTGCCGGTGCAGGACAGTACAACCTCCTCGCTGCAGGGGATGACGAAATTGGCGGGAAGCCCTGTTACGGGGGGCTCTGGGTCGCGGTAGAAAACCGATCGATGGCTAGGCTCGAGATGTCCACCCCGGCGTTCGATGTAGGCCTGCCATTTGGAATTCATAAGGTTCAGACGGCGTACTTGCCTGGCTTATTCACTTCGCCCACCTGTCCAGTCGCCAATCGCCTGACCTGCTAGTTGCCATAATCATCGTGATGCAGGTTCGCCAAGGGCGCCGGAGTCTACTCTAGAATATAGAATCTTCAAAGTTGTATTATAGAATCAATCAAGGGAGAATCGACCCGCAAATAGTGGCCGAAAAGGCGTTGCCAGGGGAGAGTGACAGCAGTTCGGACACAATCGATAGGCACTGGCCGTCTAGAATATCCAGTGCCTGGGTAGTATAAAGGGACGGTCGATCCCAGACGATAGATTCACCCGGAAGAACAGAAAACGTTGCATAGATATTCGAGCAGTCCGCGGTCTTTTTTATGCTGGAGCATCGCTTGACCGTTTCCTGATTATGCCTCTCAGACAACGCCCACTCTCGCCCCATCTGCAGGTGTACCGGCCCCAGTTGACCTCCGTGCTGTCGATACTGCATCGCATGTCGGGTATTGTCCTTTCTGCAGGTCTGTTGATGATGTCAGGTTGGGTCGTAGCGCTGGCTCTTGGTGAATATGCCTTTGATTGCTGGAATCGGGTCATCGGATCGGTTCTAGGCCAGTTGTTTGTCGCTGGATGGGTGCTGAGTCTGTACTACCACCTTGCTAATGGAGTACGACATCTGCTTTGGGACCTGGGGTATTGTCTGGAACTTCCATTGGTGTACTTAACGGGTAAGCTGGTTATCGGAGTATCCGTTCTGCTGACTGTGTCGACACTGGTTCTTCTACTGGGTAGTTAATCATAAGAATGGACGCTGAACGAGACCCCGCGATGGAAAGTAAATCCAGATCTGGTGTCGCGCACTGGCGATACCAGCGCTACACGGCGATCTTGCTGGTGCCATTGTGCTTATGGCTCATGATCAGCGTGATGCGGGGGGTCGGACAGGGTTATTCGGCAGCGATCGAATGGCTCCAATCCCCTATCATTGCCGGTCTCTTCATCGTAGGGTTCATGGCTCTATACCTCCACGCAATGCTGGGAATCCAAGCCGTTGTGGAGGATTACGTGGCGGATGTAGGGCGGCAAGGGATTCTGGTCCTCACGGTCAGAGGGGTAACTCTCGCCATCACCGCCATATCTGTTGTCGCGGTATTAGTGGTGACAATGAGTTAAGCAAGACATGTCTCACAAAAGTTACACGGTCATAGATCACGCTTACGATGTAGTGGTAGTCGGAGCCGGAGGAGCAGGCCTTCGTGCCTGTCTTGGGCTCGCAGAGAAAGGGATGAAGACCGCTTGTATCAGCAAAGTGTTTCCGACACGTTCGCACACGGTCGCTGCGCAGGGTGGCATGAGTGCGGCTCTTGCGAATATGGGTGAAGATGACTGGCGCTGGCACATGTATGACACCGTCAAAGGGTCCGACTGGCTGGGTGATCAAGATTCCATAGCCTATATGTGTCGAGAGGCACCTGCCGCAGTTATAGAACTCGAGCATTACGGTGTGCCATTTTCTCGGACCGAAGATGGCACGATCTATCAGAGAGCCTTTGGCGGGATGACAACCCATTATGGAGAGGGCTTGGCGCAGAGGACCTGTGCCGCCGCAGATCGAACCGGGCACGCGATCCTGCACACGCTGTATCAGCAATCACTGAGACGCGATGTCGATTTTTTTATTGAATATTTTGCCCTTGATCTGATCATGGGAGATGGGGAATGCCACGGCGTGATGGCGTGGAGGCTGGAGGACGGCACTCTGCACCGGTTCATCAGCCCCGTTGTCATTCTGGCGACTGGGGGCTATGGGCGAGCCTACTTCTCTGCAACTTCTGCGCACACCTGTACCGGAGACGGCAACGGTATGGTTTTGCGAGCAGGTCTGCCACTTCAGGATATGGAATTTGTTCAGTTTCACCCGACCGGGGTCTACGGCTCAGGCTGCCTGATCACCGAAGGCGCTCGAGGTGAAGGTGCCTATTTGACCAATTCGGATGGTGAGCGATTCATGGAACGCTACGCGCCGAATGCAAAGGATCTGGCTTCTCGGGATGTTGTGAGCCGCGCCATGACCAAGGAAATACGTTCTGGTAAGGGAGTAGGCGAGGAGCAGGATCACTTGTTGCTGCATCTTGAGCATCTGGGCTCTGCAGTCCTTCAAGAGCGTTTGCCGGGAATCACCGATACAGCTCGAATTTTTGCGGGAGTTGATGCAAATCGGGAGCCGATTCCTGTTTTGCCCACGGTTCACTACAACATGGGGGGAATACCGACTAACCTCTGGGGCGAGGTGTTAACCCTTGGAGAGGATGGTGGTGACGAAATTGTTCCAGGGTTGATGGCTGTAGGAGAAGCCGCTTGCGTCTCAGTCCATGGCGCAAACCGGCTTGGCTCGAACTCGCTACTGGATCTGATCGTGTTCGGTCGAGCAGCGGCGTTGAGAGCTGTTGAGATACTTGCCAGCGAAAACGCCAGACGGTCACCCGGTGATGTTGATAGTGACCCCATCATCGATCGAATAGATCGCTATCGTTACGCTTCAGGTGACCATTCAACAGCTCAGATCCGATTACGGATGCAGAGGACCATGCAGAACAATTGCTCCGTATTTCGTACTGGCGAAGTGCTAGCCGATGGTGTAAATGATTTGTCTACGATTCAGACGGATTTTGCCGATCTCTCGGTAAGTGATCGTTCGTTGATCTGGAACACAGATCTGGTAGAGACCCTTGAGCTGGATAATTTGTTGTCCCAGTCGGCCGTGACCTTGTGCGCTGCCGTGCAGCGGTGTGAAAGCCGGGGTGCACATGCCAGAGAAGATTTCCCGGAAAGAGACGATGAAAACTGGCTGAAACACTCCCTGGTCTGGTTTGATGGAACAGGGCCGTCCCGGATCGATTACCGACCTGTGCAGCTTGAGCCCGAGGCCGATGATGTCGAGTCGATGCCCCCACAGGCTAGAGTCTACTGAGGTTCTAATATGGCTGAATTCCAGTTACCAAAGAACTCCAGGGTCGAGGAGGGTAAGCTTCATACTGCAGATGAAAGCAACAAGAACCTGCGCAGATTCGAGATCTATCGATGGGATCCAGATATGGACAACAATCCCAGGTTAGATTCCTATGACCTTGACCTGGATGAATGTGGGCCAATGGTCTTGGACGCGATCATCAAAATCAAGAATGAAATCGATCCGACGCTTACGTTCCGGCGTTCCTGTCGCGAGGGTATATGCGGATCCTGCGCTATGAACATCGATGGTGCAAACACTCTGGCGTGCACGATGCCGATCAAAGATATCAGGTCTACGGTTAAGATCTACCCGTTGCCCCACCTGCCCATCATTAAAGACCTTGTACCCGACCTGACTCATTTTTTCAGTCAATATGCCTCGGTTACGCCATGGCTACAGGCAGAAGATACCGACAATGATCAGGAACGGCTGCAGTCGGTTTCGGAACGTCAGCGCCTTGATGGGCTTTATGAATGTATTCTTTGCGCGTGTTGCTCCACCAGTTGCCCGAGTTACTGGTGGAACGGTGATCGCTACCTGGGCCCGGCTGCTCTTCTCCAGGCAAACCGATGGCTCTCGGACAGCAGAGACAGTGCTACCGACCGGAGATTGGATGAACTGGATGACTCATTTGGCCTCTATCGCTGTCGTACGATCATGAACTGCACTAGCGCCTGCCCGAAGGGCCTGAACCCAGCGAGAGCCATCAGTGAGATCAAGAAAATGCTCGCGACTCGGAAATGAGTCATGAGGCGAGAGGAGCGGTCGATGTTATTGTGGCGGTGTAGGCGAGGTGCACGCGAACTCGATGCTCTACTGACACCATTCACCGAGCAGCACTATGAGTCGATGCCCACCAGTCAACGTGCTGCGCTGGGCAGGTTGCTGAAACGACAGGATCCCGAGATTCTCGACTGGTTGTTCAACCGAACCCGGCCAGATGAACCAGAGCTTGGCGCACTTATAGATGCTATTCTTGAATTCAAAGTCAAGAAAAAATCACAGTCTCCCGAGACCGAGTGATATGGGAAAACTCGGTAACTGATGCAAAAAGTGCCCTAGAGTGGGTTCCACAAATATGGTGCAGGCAGAGGCCAGGGCTTCTTAAGTTATCCGAAGGCAGGACATTCTGTCTTTTTGGGGGAAGGTCGTACGGAGTTGTACACTGTGGCGAGTGGCGGTGTAGCTCTAGAGTGGTAGAATGCGCCGCCATGTCGAGACCAAGAGTGCTCATAGACGGCCATGCCGGCACTACCGGGCTGCGAATTCGAAGCTGGCTCACCGAACGCGATGATCTTGAGTTGTGGACACTCGATGATGCATCGCGAAAGTCAACGACAGCTAGACGGCAAGCAATTGCTGAATCGGATGTTTCATTGCTGTGTTTACCTGACGATGCTGCAGCAGAAGCTGCCGGATGGGCAAAAGAGAGTGGCTCGCGAGTAATCGACGCGAGCTCGAACCATCGGATAGCTGATGGATGGGTATATGGTCTGCCGGAATTGGAACCTGAGCAACGTGCTGCAATTAGGGGGGCTCAGTACGTCACAAACCCAGGTTGTTATCCCTCCGCATTTATCTTGCTTCTGCGTCCTCTTCTCGATGCGAATTTGCTGGCACCGGATGCACCGGTTTCCTGTCACGCATTGTCAGGATATAGCGGGGGTGGCCGGTCGCTTATCGAACGTTGGGAATCAAACAAGGGTCTGAAACAGCAGGTGTATGAAGCACCCTATGCAGCAGAGAGGGTTCACAAGCATGTGCCTGAAATGCAGCGTTACACCGGATTGCTCCATGCCCCTCAGTTTCTACCAGCAGTCGGAGCATTTTCTAACGGAATGCGTGTTCAGGTCCCGATCCATGCTGCTCTTATGGCTCCAGGCGTTACCGGCAAGACCATCTGGGACGCCTTGTCTGATCGGTATCGAAGCGAGGCTTTTGTGAATGTAGAGCCCTTCACTGGTTTTGAGCCACTGGATGAATGGGCACTCGATCCCACTGGAATGAATGGCACCAACAATATGTCGTTGCACGTGGTGCCAAACCCGGCGGGACACGTATTGTTGGTCGGGTTGCTCGATAACCTAGGCAAAGGAGCATCGGGTGTCGCTATCCAGTCGCTGAATTTGATGCTGGGGCTGGGTGAGGGAGCAGGTCTACCCCACGGAAAGCGGGCCTGATTTTCAGTCTATGTCGTTGCGTAACCGAAACCTGATCCGAAACTTTGCGATCATTGCACACATAGATCATGGGAAATCGACCCTGTCCGATCGGCTGATTCAGCATTGTGGTGGTCTGGCAGACCGTGAAATGTCGGAGCAGGTTCTGGATACTATGGATCTTGAAAGAGAACGTGGTATCACAATTAAGGCGCAAAGCGTTTTCTTAGAATATACGGCGAAAGACGGGCACAGCTACGGTCTGAACTTTATCGATACTCCGGGGCACGTTGACTTTGCCTACGAAGTATCGCGATCCCTGAGTGCCTGTGAGGGCGCTCTGTTGGTTGTGGACGCCTCTCAGGGAGTAGAGGCTCAAACCCTCGCAAACTGTTATACCGCGGTCGACCTGGGGCTGGAAGTCATTCCTGTGCTGAACAAAATCGATCTGCCATCAGCTGATCTCGAACGTGCCCGTGAGGAGATAGAAGACCTGATCGGCCTGGACTGTACTAACGCAATAGCAATCAGTGCCAAGACCGGAGCTGGCGTTGAAGAGGTTCTCGAGGCTATCGTGATGTTGTTGCCACCACCGGCGGGTGATCCTGAAGAATTTCTTACGGCGCTTATCGTTGATTCGTGGTTCGACAACTACCTGGGCACTGTTTCGCTGGTTCGGGTCATAGACGGTGTATTAAGGCGAGGGATGAAAATCCGGATGTACTCGACCGGTCAGGATCATCAAGTAGAGGAAATCGGTGTATTTACGCCAAAAAGAGTTTCGGTCCCCAGCCTTGCCGCGGGCGACGTCGGCTATGTTATCGCAGGAATCAAGGATATCAAGGCTGCCAGAGTTGGCGATACCATAATGGACCCCAGAAACCACAGTCAGATTCCTTTTGCGGGGTTCAAAGAGGAAAAGCCGACCGTATTCGCCGGGCTTTACCCCGTCAATAACAGTGACTACGAAATGTTTCGTGTTGCCCTGGAGAAACTCAGTCTGAACGATGCGTCGCTGCGTTATGAACCCGAGGTCTCACCTGCGCTCGGATTCGGATTCAGGTGCGGGTTTCTGGGCTTGCTGCATCTTGAGATCGTGCAGGAAAGACTAGAGAGAGAATATGAACTTGAACTGATCACAACGGCGCCGACGGTGGTCTACCAAATCATGACAACCAATGGTGCTATGGTTCTGGTCCAGAACCCGTCTGAACTCCCTGAATCTGCCCAGATAGTAGAGATTCGCGAGCCATTCATCCGGGCAAGAATTCTGGCGCCCCAGGAGCAGGTGGGCGGCGTGATTTCTTTGTGCATCGCAAAGAGGGGGGTTCAGAACAGCGTCAATTACCACGGCCGACAGGTGTTGATCGAGTTTGACCTGCCGCTTGCCGAAGTGGTGCTGGATTTTCATGATCAACTAAAATCGGTCAGTCGGGGGTTTGCCTCCCTGGATTACGAGTTACTGGGTCATCGACCAGCTGATATGGTTAAGGTGGATGTTCTGATCAACGGCGATCGGATCGATCCACTCACCGTATTAGTTCACCGGGAACAGGCCAATCGCAGGGCTCGCGAGTTGATATCCCGTATGCGAAAGCTCATACCCAGACAGATGTTCGATATTGCAATTCAGGCCTCTGTGGGTTCTCGGGTCATAGCCAGAGAGACCGTCAAGGCTTTGCGGAAGAACGTGACCGCAAAATGCTATGGCGGAGACGTTACCAGAAAGCGAAAACTACTTGAGAAACAAAAAGAAGGAAAGAAGCGTATGAAGCAGATCGGCTCGGTGTCCATTCCACAGGAGGCATTCCTGTCAGTATTACGGGTCGGAGACTAAGGTATGGATTTCGCATTCTGGTTGTTTGTAGCGCTGATGGTTACGGGTGGCGTCGTCTTGTGGGATCGGATGATTCAAACACGAACCTCTGAAATAGATCGCCAACCGTCGAAAACGATTGTCACCGTCGTCGAATATGCCAGAGCGTTCTTCCCGGTCATTCTTATTGTGTTTGTGCTACGGTCTTTTATTGTTGAGCCTTTCCGGATTCCCTCTGGATCAATGCTGCCGAGCCTTTACATCGGCGACTTTATCCTGGTATCAAAGTTCAGTTATGGTATCCGTATTCCCGTGATCAACCGGAAGATCGTATCTCTCGGTGTCCCGCGGCGCGGTGATGTGCTGGTGTTCAGATATCCTCATGACCAGAAGACCAATTTTATTAAGCGTGTGATCGGGATCCCGGGAGACATCATCGATTACCGGGGAAAGCAGGTATGGATCAATGGTGTCGTCGTACCGCTGGAACCTGTGAAACATCATCTTCTAAATGATTCAAGCAATTCGGTTGCTAGTGTTGTCGAATATCAGGAAGATCTAGGAGAGGCCAAGCATGGAGTGCTACTGGATGAGTCTCGCTCGTCGAGGGACATGATGCGAATCACGGTGCCACCCGGCCATTATTTTGTCATGGGTGACAACCGGGACCATAGCAACGATAGCCGCTTCTGGGGGTTCGTTCCCGATCAGAACCTTGTGGGAAGGGCCTTTTTGGTCTGGTTTAGCTGGGACACCGCAGGCGGTGGTGGGGTAAACTGGCCTCGCTTGGGGAAAACAGTTGAATAAACCGACCAATTTATTGGTGACTCATCCGGACGTTCGCACTCACATCCGTGCGGCGCCGGAACGAACCAACCTGATTCAGAACGGGATGGGCTGGCTGCCGTTGCTCTGGATAGTAGTGACCCTGCTCGTTTTTTTGCTCTTTGTGGCTCAAATGTATCCGGTCTACTACGACCATTACCGAATCAAGAATTCGTTCAACGTGATGGTGGGTCAGCCAGACAGTTTGTCCTCAGGTAGAAAGCATGCTGTCGGACAACTGCGCAAGATCATGACCCTTGACGACGTTGGAGATGTGGTTGACGTTGATCAGGCACTGACCCTGAAGAGAGGGAAAGATGGTGTCAAATCAGTGGAATTCAATTATCAGAGAACCGTCCCAATTGTCTACAATCTGTCGATCCTGGTGAATTTTCAAATGCACCATTTGGTTGGTTCGGAGTAATGCCAAGCCAGACTAGCCTCCAGTTTCTTGCAGGCTACCGATTCAAAGAAGCATCTTTGCTAGCTCGCGCATTGACGCACCGAAGCTTTGGCTCCGACAACAATGAGCGACTGGAATTCCTGGGCGATAGTGTGCTCGGCATGGTGGTCTCGACTTTGCTCTACCGTCGGTTCCCCGAGGCCGAGGAGGGGCAGCTGACTCGTATGCGCGCCCGGTTAGTCAGAAAGGAGAGCCTCGACCGGATAGCCCGAAGGTATCAGCTCGGCGAAGCACTGTCGCTGGGGCCAGGGGCCTTACGAAGTGGTGGATCAAACCAAGCATCGATACTCGCTGACGCGCTTGAAGCATTAATTGGAGCCTTTTATCTCGATGCAGGCCTGGCCCAGACCGAGACCATGATTGAATCACTGTTAGGTGAAGAACTCTCAAAGATCGATCCACAGGATCTTGCCAAAGATCCGAAAACCACCCTTCAGGAACATCTCCAGGACAAAGGTCTACCTCTGCCAAGATACTGCGTGAAAACGGTTACGGGGGAAGCACACCAGCCAAGATTCCAGGTCGACTGCGTCCTGGGGAATCAGGATTTCTGTTTTCAAGGCGAAGGTTCGAGTCGCCGTTCCGCGGAGCAGGACGCCGCTAGGCGAGCGTTAGAGGAACTGAGCGGTTAAAACATGAATGAGACTAAGTACCAGTTTGGCATGGTTACTTTACTCGGTCGGCCAAACGTCGGTAAATCAAGCATTCTCAATCGGCTGGTGGGACGCAAAGTCAGCATTACTTCTCGTCGCCCTCAGACCACGCGGCACAGGATATTGGGAATCAGCAGTACGGACGATATCCAAGTGGTGTTCGTGGACACGCCAGGCATTCACAACTCCTCTGGCAGGGTGATCAACCGGGTACTCAACCAGACAGCTCAGTCCAGCATTGGGGGCGTCGATCTGGTTCTGATGGTTATGGATGCCAGGGGATGGCAGGCTCAGGACGATCGAGTCCTGAATGCGATCAAGCAGTCTCAAGCACCAACCTGGTTACTGCTGAACAAGACTGATCTTCTGCCCAGGACTGAACTGGTCTTGCCACAGATAGCAAAGGTTCGCCACTATCACGACTTCGAGCAGATCGTTCCTATCTCTGCACGCACCGGATGGAATCTAGATCAGCTCCCTGGACTGTTGCGCAAGAATCTACCAGAAGGCCCGCCGGGTTTTCCAATTGGGCAGGCGGGGGCAAGCAGTACCAGATTTATCGCTGCCGAGTTCATTCGTGAACAGATCTTTCGGCAGGTTGGAGACGAGATTCCCTATTCGACCGCTGTCGATGTGCTGTCTTGCGCCGAGGACGAGAACGGCCTGGTCAATATACGTGCTGAAATATGGTGTGAGAACAGCGGCCAGAAATATATCCTGATCGGCCAATCGGGAAGCCGGCTAAAAACAATCGGCTCCAGGGCTCGGCATGAAATTGAGCGTTATCTTGGAAAGAAAATCCACCTTGAACAGTGGGTAAAAGTCCGCCGGGGCTGGTCTAATGATGTCCGTACTCTCAACAGCATGGGATACAGTGCAGTTGAATAAAGGTTTGGTGTGAGCAGACGGCGTATTCACAATGAATATTCGTATCTACTGCATCGCAGACCCTATTCGGAAACCAGCCTGCTCGTAGATCTTTTCACGCGTGAGCACGGCAGGATTGCTGCGATTGCCAAGGGCGCCAGAAGACTGAAAAGCCGTTTTCGCGGGGCTCTGCAGCCCTTTCAGGAACTGGTTGTCCAATACTCAGGGAAAGGCGAGGTCAGAACGATGACCCTGGCAGAACCCGTTGTGGCAAGAGAGTTTCTTTCTCGAGAACGGCTGTTGTGTGGCTACTATATGAGTGAGTTGGTCATCAGAATGCTTCACAGATTCGACCCACACGAGGTGCTTTACGACGCCTACAAGGAAGCCATACAGTTAATTCGAGGTAACCAAGAAACACAGCAGGTGCTCCGTCAATTTGAGAAAACGCTGCTCGAAGAGGTTGGATATGGCCTGCATTTGGAACAAGAACCAGCAACAGGTCGGAACATTGAACGTGGTGTGCTGTACCGATACAGGCCGGGTACTGGGCCTACACGCTATGATGGCAAGCAAGGCGAAGGTGTTCTAGTGCACGGGGACTCCTTGCTTGCCTTGAGCTTGGGCGCTACTCTGGATGCGCGGAGTCGCCTTGAACTCAAAAGGCTAACCCGAGGCGTCCTCACCGAACATATGAACGGCAGGGTTATTCACAGTCGGGCGATTTACGGTAAGTTGTTTCCAGGGCTAGATGTAGACGATGAGCTGGCTGAGAAGGACCAGCAATCTGAGACTAGAAACTAGGAGACCTGAATTGATTGAACTTGGCATTAATATTGATCATGTGGCAACCTTGAGACAGGCTCGTGGCACGAGTTATCCTGAACCGGCGCACGCGGTGCTGATCGCTGAACAGTCAGGGGCAGATCTGATTACCCTTCATCTTCGCGAGGACAGAAGACACATCGTCGATGATGACGTATCGACCCTTCGCGGTCTCATTCAGACCCGGATGAACCTGGAGATGGCCGCAACGGAGGAGATGGTTGTGATTGCCAGCAGAATCAAGCCGCACGATGTCTGTCTCGTTCCGGAGAAAAGAGAAGAACTGACCACTGAAGGTGGGCTCGACGTCTCTGGTCGAGAAGATTCCTTGCGTTCTACCGTCCAGCGACTTCAAGACGTCGGCATAAAGGTCTCGATGTTCATCGACCCTGAGCAACAGCAGATAGAGGCTTCCTGTGAAATCGGTGCTGACGCCATTGAGATCCACACTGGTGGCTTTGCCGATGCTGTTTCAATAAATTCGAAAGAAAGCGAGCTCGCCAGGATCGAGGCTGCCATTGGATTTGCGTCCACGCTTCCGTTAAGAATCAACGCCGGACACGGTTTGCACTACCATAATGTGTCTGCTGTGGCCGCGCTGCCTGGCATAGCGGAACTGAACATCGGCCATGCCATCATCGCAAGGGCAGTGTTCACTGGCCTGGCTGAAGCTGTTTCCGAGATGAAAAAGATCGTTAACGCGGCCTCACTTTGAGTGCGTGCTATTTCTTTCGAGGCATGAATCCCTGAGGGCGATCGCCAAGTTCGCCCTCACCAAACAGGAATCCGAGCATGTGCTGTTCAATGAAGTCGATGTGTTCTGGGTCGGCGGTCGTCAACTGGTTCTCATTGATGATCAACACCAGTCGTTCCAGCCATTGATCCCAGCCGTCTTTCGAAACATTTACAAAGATTCGTTCGCCCAGATCACCGGGATAGGGTGGTGATTCGAGGCCTTCTGCAGGTTGTTTTAGAACGACGCAGTCAACAGTGCGCATGGTAAGATCATACTCGTTGGGAGAGAAATTAATGAATTACAAGTAGAGTGGTTATTCACCCCTCGCAAAACCTTTGCTGATCTTACCTGAAATGAATTGGAGAAGGCTATGATGATCGAGCCTAGAGGCACGTTAGATATTCTTGAGACGATTCCTATTGATGAACTGGCAGTTACCGATGCTGCGAAAGTAAAAATCGCCGAACTCCTCGAGAATGCTGATGACACCATATCGGCTGTCCGAGTTTTTATATCGGGCGGTGGCTGCAGCGGTATGAATTATGGAATGACTTTCGCAGAGGCGCCAGACGATCGCGATAGTGTTCTTGAGGACGAGCAAGGTTGCAGGCTGCTGGTTGATCCTGTGGCACTGGCTTATATGAAAGGTGCCGAAATCGATTATGCCGATGATGGTGTTAACGCTACTTTCGTCTTCAATAACGTGTTTAAAGCGGTCGGAGGTAGTGGCGCGTGTGGTGGTTGCGGCGGCGCCTACTGAATTAAGCCGCTTTCCCCTTTGGTTGTGTCAGTTCGGCGGCTATATATGTGCTGAGCGTGCTCCGATTACTGCTCATAGCGCCGGAAAATAGTTATCGTACGGCCGCCTATTGCGGAGCCGTCCAAAGACTGGGATTCGAGTGCTTTATTGCATCAGCAACTCGGTATCCCATACCCAGTGCCGGCCTGACCGGGATCGCCCTCGAGTCGTTGTGCACGCCGGATGCGGTATCAGTTATAGCGACTCAACATAAACGAACGCCTTTTGATGGTGTCATTGGGACCGATGACACGAGTGTGGAGCTGGCCGCTGAGGTGGCAGAACGTTTGGGACTTAGGGGCAACACCGTCGATAGCGTACGAGCAGCGACGCGCAAAGACCTGTCCCGTAAGATCCTTTCGCGTTGTGGTATAGCAGTGCCAGGCCACCGACTGGTGGAACTCAAGAATCGGACTCCAAACAGTCTCGATGAAGTGGCTTACCCTTGTGTCTGCAAGCCCACACGGTTGTCGGCAAGCCGTGGTGTGATTCGGGCTGATAATCCAGCGGAACTGGAATACGCGCTCGAGCGAATAGAGAAGTTACTGATGGCTGAAGTCAGGGATCCGGAACTGGTCGCCCTGATCGAAGACTATATACCTGGACAGGAGATTGCGGTTGAGGGTCTGTTGGATGATGGGGAGCTTACATTATTGGCTGTATTCGACAAGCCGAATCCGCTGAATGGACCGTATTTTGAAGAAACGATGTATGTCACTCCGTCGCGACAGAACAAGTCAATCCTATCGGCGGTACAGAACCAGCTGGCCATCGCTTGCAGAGAACTTGGACTTCGTTGGGGACCGATCCACGCGGAATGTCGATTGAACGAGTCTGGTTCTTGGATCATTGAGATTGCCTGCCGTACGATCGGGGGACGGTGCGGACAGTTACTGGAATCCAGTACCGGACGGACACTTGAGGAGATCATCATAACCAACGCGGTTGGTCAGAAGGCTGATTGCAGGTTAGATGTAGAGGCTGCAGGTGTAATGATGATCCCTGTGCCGGGTCGGGGTGGAGTGGTCAGGCGCGTCGAGGGGATAGGAGAGGCTGCTCGTATCCCTTTGGTCTCTTCAGTGGAGATCGACGTACGTCCGGGACAGATGCTCGTGCCGTGGCCGGAAGGCTGCCCGTATCCCGGCTTTATTTTTGCTAACGGTGAAGACCCGGAAAGTGTGGAGAACGCTTTGAATGCAGCACATCAACAACTGGATATCATACTGGCACCTGTGTTGCCGCTGCAGGTTACTAATGATTGAAGGCTAAAGCCAAGGGCTAAAAGCTGTAGCGAGCTCCTATTGAAATGGTATCCAGTTGATTGTCCATTCGAGTCCCCAGGAATTCGAACCGGAGATTGAAGGCGCCTTTCGGTCCCAGCGTGATACCCAGAGCTCCGCGGTAGTGAAAATCCATGTTGCGGGTATCGTCAAAGCGCTGATCGAACTCATCAGCAATGGTATGCACAGGGCTGCCAACCAGTCCATGAAAGTAAACGTTTCCAGCCGATCGGAACGATAAATACAAACCCAGATCAGTTAATTCCAGGGGTTTCGACCATTCAGAAAGCTTGTCATTTTGCCACCACGCTGGGACACCTGAAGCAACAAGAAACGATAGAGAAGGCAGGAAACTCCGGGGCCTTACGACCTGGTAGGAAAAAATGCTGGGTGGATGACTGCCGTAAAAGGTGCCGGGGGTGTAGGCAGTCGTGGGGTAGCCCCAGGTAGCCGTATTGAGTCCTTGAAAAATCACTTCCTGGGCAACCGCCGTGTTGCATACCAGGCTGGCGACGATCGTCATGCATCCGAACAGTGGTCTAAGTCGCACGAAAGTGCCCTCAAATGTCCGATGTCAAGTTGTAATGATAACACATCTCTCTTGCCTGGCAAAATACGGCGGTCATAATAATATCAATAGAAACAATTAGATAATGAATTTAGTTAAGTCGAGTTGTCAATATTCGTTTCAATTCGGCATAACCTGGCGTTCTGTTCAGTTCCAGAACTTCGCTCTGGCTGGCCGGGTCAGGAAAGCTCCCGTATGGATACTGGCTGGCCGTGCTGGAAAACCAGTGATTTGGTGCGAGTGAACCGGATTAGGCCTTCCGGCCCGTATCGAGATCCTCCCAGCCCTGAATTTTTGAAACTCATTTTCTCCGCTGAATCATCAGCACTCCCGATCAGGTCGACATCGTTACAGTAGATACCACCGGATTCGAGTTCCAGTCCAACTCGTTCAACATCTGAATCCGCTCCAAAAACTGAGGCACTTAGCCCATATTCGGAATCGTTAGCCAGCTCAACTGCTTGCTGTTCATCGCTAAAGACCATAATCGGCACAATCGGGGCAAAGGTCTCTTTAGTCATCAATGCCATAGAATGGTCGACATTGGTGACTACCGTTGGATGCAGCCAATAGCCACCGCCATATCGTTCGATATGGCCGCCAGTCAGAACCCGTGCACCTTTCTCATGAGCATCAGCCAGGTGGTGTTCAGCGATCTTGGCCTGCTTGGCTGAGATAAATGGCCCAATGTCACCAACCCGAATATCTTCAAAATTCAAGGTCACCTGGTCCGCCAAGGAGCACATTCTGTCTATGAATTTCTGGGCGTGGGATTCGTGGACATAAACTCTTTCAATCGAAAAGCAGGCTTGCCCGGTATTGACAATCGCGCAATGCATGATGGCCTCTGCGGCTTCTTCAAGATTGGCGCCAGGAAGCACGATGGCTGGGTCTTTGCCTCCAAGTTCAAGAAATGCCGGTTTGAGCAGGGAAGCGGCGCATGCTGCGACACGGCGGCCGCTATCAATACTGCCGGTGAAATTTACCGCATCGGCCATCTTGATCAGACTTTCGCCGGTCGCAGGGGTACCAGCAATGATCTCGACCACCTGGCTAAGCTTTGGAACATCGGCAAGAATTGCGTGAACAACTTCAATGAATCGTGGCGTGACCTCGCTAGGCTTGATGATAACTGTGCATCCAGCTAGAAGCGCAGGCACAGCATCCAGGAAGGAAAGAATCAGCGGATAGTTCCACGGTGCGATTACAGCAACCACAGGATAAGGGACAAAGACCTGTAGGTGAGACACACCTCCTCCTGATGCAGTGGCTCTTCGTTCAGCTAGGACGTCTTTGGCCTGGCTGATTCTGTTTCGAGTAATACCTTGCAGTGCGTCGATCTCCATAATCGAGAGGTTCCAACGTCCGGTGTCCACACTTAGCGCTTCGGCTAATGGCATCAGGTGGCGGTCTAAAGCGGTTGCAAACTCTTCCAACACCAGGCCTCTTTCGGCGATGGGCAGTCTCCGCCAGATTTCCTGATTGTTGCGAAGCCGTGCCACCTTCGAGAACAGGGACTCTTCAGTAGGTTCATCGAAGGAATAGTCCACCTCGCCAGTGCGAGGATTAGATACGGGAATTTGAGTCATCGATTACTTGCCATGCGGTGATAACGACAATTGTAGGCCTGGAGTCGGTTAACAGCAAAGGCATCGGGTCGCAGAGAGTAACATCTTGTTTGAGCGTTAGTTGACGTCTGCAGGTCTATCGGTGGACTTTGCTGATCTGGTACCCGAAACAAATATTTGAACTATCCTTTTTAAGGAAAGCTATTGCCGAAATGATCTGATCTCATTAGAGATGATATTTCATTCTTTTGGGTCATCTGTAGTGGATAGTGTTTCAAGTCGGTTTAAGGGCCTAGACCTGGCTTGATCGCAACTCTAGCGATTCTTGACTCGGATAAAGGATCACCTCGCGAATGGTAGTCAACGGCCTTTTGGGAATGTTTTACCTGGCCTCTTGAACGATGATGTCTTGTTCGCATCTGGCCTGCTCATTCTACTGGAGCACATGATTGGTTAGAATTGGCCAGCAAGCGTGTCTTCTTGGGCTCGGATCAGTGGACTGGTTTTTGACACCTTAAGACAATTGTTTATTGGAGCGGTATCGAACAATATGGAGCGAACCCCCCGACATCTAGTTTTGGATTTTGGAGGAGTGATTACACGTTCTCTTTTTGAAAATCGCACAGTAGTCGAAGAACTTTACCGCCTGCCGAAGGGCACTCTTGGCTGGTATGGTCCGTTTGACCCGCCTAGCGATGAATTGTGGCAACGATACCTGGTTGGCGCCATCTCCGAGAGACAATACTGGTATCGACGTTGTCAAGAGCTAGAGCAGCTGGTAGGGCAGGCGATAACAATCAATCGCCTAGTCAAGGATCTCCGAGGGTATCGGTCGACAATACGACCTGAGGCCATTTCGCTAATTGACTGTTGCAAGAATCAGGGCAGGAAGGTCGGTCTGCTGACCAACGAGCTTGAACTATTTCATGGGCCAGAGGTTTACGATGTTTTTCCAGTGCTTTCGAAAATGGACAGTATTGTTGATGCAACACATACACACGTTCTAAAACCTGATCGGCGCGCGTATCAACTGGCGGTAGATGAGCTCGGGGAAGGGCTCGACAGTATCGTTTTTGTGGATGACCAGCAGAGGAATGTTCTGGGTGCAGAGGCCCTTGGAATTCGTTCTATTCATATCGACATTACCCGGCCAACCGCAGGGTTTACTGCGGTCTATGAGGCCCTTCAGCTCGATTCGGGGGACTAGGTTGTGGTTTAGTTTCGGGAATAGGTGTCAGGCGGTAAGCCAGTGGTGCTACACGGGGTTTTAACAAAGCAAAGCTAGAGGAGTTCAATCATGGGGAACGTTGATCGAGTTGACATCACTTTGCCAACTAATGAGATGGTGTTTTATGTTCGACGGGATCGAAATTTACGATCTCGATGGAAACATGACCGAGAGAACCTCTGCCGGGAATTTGGGTTAAGTCGACCAGAGATTGACGCATTGATGGGTGATCCGAGCCCTAGAACCTTAATGGATCTTGGTGTGCACCAGTATTTGATCCCCCACATACTTAGACTAACTTACGGGGAAACTGGTATGACAAATCTACATCCCGCCCTAACTGCCTATCAGAGGGAATTTCCTCAAGAAACCAGTAACGCGATTGGTCAAAGCAAATGGGATATCACCAGCAAAGGAGATAATGGGGATGGCTAAAATCACCGGTGTGATGGCCAGTACTCATACCCCAGGGCTGTTGGGATGGTTTGAGGATGCACCGAAGGACCAACAAGAAGCTGCTAGAAAGGCCTTTGCTGAGATGCGGGACTATATGGCGAAATGCAGGGCAAACGTCATGATTATTGTTTCAAATGATCATTTGCTTAACTGGCCAATCAATAACTCCCCAGACTATACCGTTGGGATCGGTTCTGAACATGTTGGGCCGGCCGATTGGTACGATAGCTGGCTGGGGCAGAAAGAAAAATACCACGTGTCTGGCCATCCCGGGCTTGCCTGTCATATCGTCAATGCCAGTGCCCGCCTTGGGGTGTCGATGTCTTATCTGAGGGAGATGCAATTCGATGACGGTATTTCAGTGCCGACCTGTTGGCTTAATCCCGATTCGGAGATATCACTGATTCCGATTACGTTAAATTGCAATATTCCACCCATCCCAACGTCGGAAAGTGCCTATAAGACTGGGTTGGTTCTGCACAAGGTGATCGAAGAATATCCCGGTGACGATCGCGTGGTACTCGTTGGCTCGGGCGGCCTCTCTCATGAACCTGGCGGACCTCGCTACTTCTATATTGACGATGATTTCGATCGATGGTTTATGGGCTTAATAGCCGAAGGTGATCATGAAAAAATTCTGCGAGAGTGTACGTTGGAGCGTATGGAGGAGGCGGGGTCGGGTGGAACGGCAGAGCTTATCGCCTGGATCCTGGTGATGGCCTCGACCCAAGGACCGGCAAAGATTCTTAACTACGTGAAATCATACTCTTGGCGGTGTGCTTCTGGTTGGGTCGTCTGGCCGAATGTCCGTTAAATCCTATGGAACATTTCCTTGACGATAAAACCGTCTGCTACAACTGGGACAACAGCACAGAGCCACGACTCGTTATCGATTCGGGAGATACAGTCGTTTTTTGTACTCGCGACGCCGCGGATCAGTATTACACTGCCGATTCGACTGATCAAGACGTAAGTCGAAAGGGGCCGCTTGTGGGACATCCTCTCACCGGCCCGGTGTATGTCAGCGGAGCGCAACCTGGACATACCTTAGCCGTACAGGTGCTGGAAGTTGTTCCAGCCCTTGATTTTGGCTGGACCGCTATTCGACCAGGGCGAGGATTACTACCAGAATCAGAATTTCCCGATCACTATCTCCAGATATGGGATTTAACGGATGGGCGCCGAGCCTTCATGAAACAACGCTCGGATATTGTTGTGCCGATGAATCCTTTTCCGGGAATTATGGGAACCGCACTCGATTCACCGGGTCAGCACAGCACGATTCCGCCACGAAAGAATGGCGGCAACATGGATATCAAGTATCTTATTGCTGGTAGCATCGCCTATCTGCCGGTTTTTGTAGAAGGCGCTTTGTTCTGCGTCGGGGATGCCCATGCCGCACAGGGTGATGGAGAAGTGTGCATCACAGCGATCGAGATGTCGGCACGTGTTAGATTGCGTTTCACATTGCTCCAGGCTGAGTCGATTCCAGAGCCCCGCTTTCGCACTCCGGGGTTGCTCGATTTGGCAACCAGCGCCGAGGGTTACTTTGCGACGACTGCACATGGGCCAGATCTCTATGAGTGTTCCCAGCGGGCAATTTGCTACATGATTGAGCACTTGGTTAAGAAGCGTGAATTGACTCGGGAAGAGGCCTATGTACTCTGTTCCGTATGTGTGGACTTGAAGATAAACGAGATAGTAGACAGCCCGAACTGGATCGTCTCCGCCTTTCTTCCGGAATCGGTATTTGTGAGTTGATCAAAGGTCAACTGCTTTATCCAATATTGCAGGTGCTCACCACCGTTACTTCGTGAAAGATATAACGTCATTGACTTTCCTTTTCGCTTTGAAAGGTTTTGATGTTTCTTAATTCAACAAATTCTCAACTGTCTGAGTTATTGAAAAGTGCACGACTTCGATTATCTATCGCCGCCTAATTTTCAGGAACTCTCTAGAATGGTGGCTGACTACGGGTGCCAAGCCCGGTTACTGGCGGGTGGCACTGACCTGATCGTCAACATGCGGTGCGGCAGGGACCGGCCATCTGTGGTGGTTGATACTAAAAGAGTTGCTGAACTTAATCAGATCAAGTTGAGTCGTACTCGCTTGGTTGTAGGTGCATCTGTATCTTGCCGGAGGATATGGGAACAGCCTGAGATAACTCAGCGATTCCCCGCGCTCATAGACTCGGTAACACTGATCGGTGGTATTCCCATACAAAGCCGCGCATCTGTAGGGGGCAATTTGTGTAATGCAGCACCAAGTGGTGACGCAATACCAAGCCTGATTGCGTTACGAGCAACCGCGCAAATCTGCGGCCCGAATGATTTGCGTGAAGTGCCCGTCGAGGATTTTTGTTCTGGAGCAGGAGAAAACACACTTGCTAAAGACGAGTTCCTGGTGAGTTTGACGATACCGCAGCCAGCGCAAAACTCAAGTACTAGCTTTTTGCGTTTTACTCCACGTAACGAAATGGACATCGCGGTGGTCAATGCTGCTGCAAATGTGACGCTAAGTGAAACCAAGACAACATTCTTGTCGGCAAGACTGGCGGTGGGATCAGTAGCACCAGTTCCTCTTTTCGTAGAGGAGGCTGGCAAGTCATTGATAGGCAAATCCGTCTGCACTGCAAATGTGGTGGCTGCAGCAGAAATTGCCGTGGCCCATGCCAGGCCGATTGATGATATGAGAGGAACCTTTTCGCAGCGTAAACAACTTACTAAGGTTCTGACTATTCGCACCCTGCTCAAAGCAATCAAGCGTGCAGGAGGCACCATTGACGATGTCTGAGTATTCTCGGCGAGTGCAGGTAACCATAAATGCCAGAGAACACGAGATAGATTGTGAGCCCAGGCAAAGTTTATTGGAACTTCTTCGAGACGGTCTTCAACTGACTGGCTCGAAGGAGGGTTGCAATGACGGCAACTGTGGTGCGTGTGCGGTTATTCTGGAGGGCAAGTGTGTGTTGTCCTGTTGTGTGTTAGCGGTAGAGGTCGACGGTGCGATCATTGAAACCATAGAAGGCCTGAGTGATGGGCTGGAACTTCATCCTTTACAGAGTGCCTTTTTGCAGGAGACGGCGTTGCAGTGTGGATATTGCACACCAGGCCTGATTATGGCGGCAAAGGATTTACTTAGTCATGAACCAAATCCAAGCGAGTCGCGAATACGTCATTGGTTGGCTAACAATCTTTGCCGATGCACCGGCTATGATCGAATCATCAAGGCGGTTAAAAAAGCCGGGGAGACTATCGCGGCCTCCCATGAGTGAGCCTAACAATCGACGACCCTACCGAGTTCTCGGTACAACGCCTCTCAGAGAAGATGGCGTCGAAAAGGTTATGGGACAAGCAAGATTCGCGGACGATGTGTTTCTCCCAAGAATGCTCCACGCGGCCGTCGTACGTAGTCCCCATGCGCACGCCAAAATCAGGAAGATATCAACCCACAAAGCAACTGCCATGCCGGGTGTCTTCGCTGTGCTGACCGGTTCCGATTTTCCAACACTGGAGCCGACCATACTTTCTCATTCCGATGCATCGACGACAGATGACCTGAAGGATATTTCTGAAAATTGTATGGCTCGAGATAGAGTTCTTTACGATGGCCATGTAGTTGCGGCCGTAGCAGCACTAAGTAGGCACGTTGCACAACAAGCTGCAGAAGCTATTGATGTGGAGTATGAAATTCTTGCGCCTATTCTGGATATTGAGGAAGCGCTGAATGAGGAGACACCGGCCCTGCATGAGGACTTCACGCCCGGCCAGTTTGTCTTACAAACAAAGAAAGCCTCTGCCAACGCCAGTGGCTTCGAGATGAACATAGGAGAAGACCAAGATGCTTTCTCGACTGCTGAGGTAGTGGTGGAAAAGCGATATAGAACTAGATGTGTGCACCAAGGCTATATCGAGCCGCATGCGGTTACCGTTCAGTGGGGCAGTGATGGCATTATGACTGTTTGGACGTGCACCCAGGGGCATTTTGCGATAAGGGAGCAACTGTCAATAGTGTTACAACACCCGTTGAGCAAAATAAAGGTTATCCCCACGGAAGTGGGTGGCGGTTTTGGTGGTAAGGATCTGATCTATGTTGAGCCTGCCGCAGCTCTGTTGGCCAAGAAAACAGGGTGCCCTGTGAAGATGGTCATGTCCCGGGCCGAGACGTTGCGAGGCACTGGTCCTAGTCCCGGGGCGGTGATTAATGTCAGGTTGGCGTCCGATAAAAAAGGGACGTTGCTGGCTGCAGATTTGGAGTTATTGTATGAGGCGGGCGCATACCCCGGAGGCCCCGTGGGCTCAGCCGGGTTAGCAGCCACTTCTCGATATAAGATCTCAAATCAGACTATCAGGGGCGTTGAGGTATTACTGAATAAACCGAAGATGAAGCAGTACCGTGCACCTGGTGGCGTGCCCGTGAATTTTGCCGTCGAGTCAACAATAGACATTCTGGCCAGTAAAGTCGGTATCGATCCGCTCGACTTCCGTTTAAAAAATGCCATGGCAGAGGGTGATCGTATGGTAACCGGTCTTCCATGTCCAAAAATCGGGGGAAGAGAGTTACTGGAAGCGGTTCGTGATCACTCCCATTATAGAACCCCGCTCTCTGGACCAAGACAAGGCCGTGGAATGGCTTATGCTCTATGGTTCGGTGCCGGTAAAACCTCAAGTGTCAGTATGACCGTACACGGCGATGGAAGCGTATTGTTGAACGTCGGCACGCCGGATCTGAGTGGGACCAGGCTCACCTTGTCGATGCAGGCCGCCGAGGTTCTTGGGATTGATGTAGCTGAGGTATCTGCCCGGGTTCTAGATACTGACTCAATTGCTTTCTCATACAAAACGGTGGCCAGCCGAACGACCCACTCAACTGGAATTGCGGTCTATCAGGCGGCCAATAATGCGTTACGGGAAATGGCTAGGCGGGCGGCAGTATATTGGGATATAGAAGAAAGTAGCGTCGCAATTACCCGGGGTAGTTTTTCTGATCTGGGGAACCCATCGAGATGCCTGTCATTTTTGGAGTTGGCTAAGCTGCTGGAGAAACTAGGCGGTCCGATTACTGTCTACGGCAATGCTAGTCCCGGCTCTAATGGTTGTCAGTTGGCAGCCCATCTGGTCGACGTGGAGGTCGAGGTCGATACGGGAAAAATCAATCTTCTACGCTATACCGCATTTCAAGATGCCGGCAATGCCATTCATCCCGACTATGTCTCCGGGCAGATGCAAGGGGGTGCCGCACAGGGTGTGGGGTGGGCGCTAAATGAGGCTTACTTTTATAGCGAAGATGGAAAGCTGCTCAACACCAGTCTGTTGGACTACCGTATGCCCACAGCCGTGGATCTGCCCGACATTGAGACTGTCATCCTCGAGACGCCCAATCCGAATCATCCTTTTGGAGTTCGTGGTGTGGGTGAGGTGCCGATCATGCCTCCGGCAGGCGCGATTGCGAATGCCCTTTACAACGCAGCCGGTATAAGGATGACGGAGTTACCAATGTCACCCGGTACCGTCCTCGAAAAAATCAAAGAGAACATCGACTAAGTGAAGAACCGCGTCTGGATACCCTCACAGATACAGGGCCTGACAAACGGTCAATCTGTGGTTGAAATAGCTGGCGGAAATCTGAGGCAAGTAATCAAAAGACTAGACGAGTCTTACCCTGGTATTGCGTGTTTCCTGATCGAGGGTGACATGTTGAAGACTGGTATCGTCGTTGCGATAAATGGTGAGATATCTCACCTGGGTCTATATGAATGTGTCACCCCGGGGAGTGAGATCCATTTTCTGCCGAACCTCGCTGGCGGTTGAGTCAGCAGATCATAGATCGAGGTGGCTCGATTCCTATGAGATCTAGATCAATATTGAGTTAAGTAGTCGTCAAGATCGATGTCGTCCTCCCCTGGCACTGTGGTGCGCTCAAATTCTTCGAGACGGCCATAGGGCGCGGTGGCATCGATGCCGATTCGGCCGCTGTGAAAATGTTCCCCGCGATAGTCATAGCCACTTGGAACATTGTTGACAAGAAGTGTTCGCTTGTCGATGGGGCCTCGAGCGAGGTAGGCCCACCAGACATCATTTAGGTCGTAGATGTCTACATCCTTATCCACGACCATGCACGCCAAATTGTAGTGGGGATTCGTGGCAAATACATTCAACATGACTTGTTGTGCATGTCCCTCAAATTGTTTGTCGATCTTGACCACTGTGCAGTACAGTGTCGTATTGCAGGCAACATCAATAATGCCGGGGATATCGTTAATAAGGTTTCGATAAGCCCGCATTGCAAACATAGCATGCATAGGCGTCATATCTTCTCTAGATCCACAAAGGAGGCCATGAAAATATGCATTTTTTCGCCAACTGATATCAAGGATCTCAGCAGCGAAGCCTTGATTTTGTGGGCAGTAATAGCCATTGAATTCACCAAAAGGGGCCTCTGTGCGCCGTTGATTGGGTAGAATTCGAGTCTCAATCACAATTTCCGTCTCCGCAGGAACAAGCAGATCGAGATATTTGCACGGCCGGACATTGACCTTCTTGCCAGTCGTCTGGGCAACCAATTTCATTTCATCCTGTTCAATTGGAACCGAGGTGCAGGCCGCGAGAAAAATCAGTGGAGATGCCCCGATGAGCCAGGCAACTTCTAGTGGCTGTCCTTTTGATTCAGCCCTGGCCCGGTAGTTTCCGAGATCTTGAACGCTATCAATGCAGCAGTGTATCTCTCGATTATTGACCATCATCCCTCGACTGAAGGAAAGATTGGGTATACCCGTATCTGGATCTTTTGCAAGAACAATTCCAGCCGTGATGTAGGGACCTGCATCCTTTTCATGCCATGTAATATGAGGTAACTCAGAGAGTTTTCCACTCTCTAGATCGTATGGTCCATCAATCAGATTGGTGTAGTCATCGTCTAGTTGTGCGGCGGCCTTTACGATGTTTGACCAATGCTGGCAAAAGCCATCCCTTTCCGCGCCAATCAGGGTTCTGAGACGGGATTCACTACCGTAGATATTCGATACCACCGGGAACGACGTATTCTTAACATTGCTAAATAGAATAGGTCGATCACTGTGTTTCTGTGACTTGGCGACCAGTGCAGCGAGTTCAAAATGAGGATCGACTTGCCGTTCAACAAGGCTCACTTGTTTTTGATCGAATAACGCTGCAAGATAATCGCGCATTAGCCCATCAGCCCGGTTCGTAGCTTCGGCCGCCATGGAATGTTAGAGAAGTAGCAAGGAAGAGATATCGCGGTTGGCATCTTGAATTGAGGTGATGGATTAATGATCGTTTCGACCTAAAACGGTTGACCCTCTTGTTCCTGATATAGGCCATAGCCTTGAACTTACCAGAGTCGCCAATGCGGGGATAGGGTTAAGGGAAAACTGACCGGCTTAGTGGCGTTCAGCCTTTGTCCACCAAATAGGGGTAGTCGGGAGTCTATAATCGCATACAACAGAGCGTGAGCCGCTAATGAAGGTGGTCGAAGAAATGACAAGAGACGTATTTGATCGAGTAGACGAAAAACGACCGATGCATTTGTCGTTAACAGCCCAGGAGATGCGTAAATTAGGGTATGCAGCGGTTGATATGCTGGTCGAGCATTATAACGGTATCGAGTGCAAGCCGGTGATCGATGATCTGGAGTGGAGACCGGATGATTGCGTTGCGTCGATGCCATTCTCTAACCAGGGTAAAGATCCTCACGAGCTTCTTCTGTTGGCTCGTGACGACATATTCGGACACAGTATGCAGATGAATCACCCTCGTTTCTTCGCCTATGTACCTGGGGCTGGAAATTTTGTCGGAGCTGTTGCTGATCAGTTGTCCAGTGGATTTAACGTGTCGTGTGTAACCAATCAGGGTAACCTGGGCCCGGTTACCGTTGAACGTAAAACAGTTGCCTGGTTGTGTGAGCAGTTCGGGCTTCCAAACACAGCCGGCGGTTTATTTACCAGTGGGGGATCCGCGGCCAACCTAATCGCGCTTACAGCTGCTCGGCATATCGCTCTCGCTGATAGTGTTGAAGATGCCGTCGTGTACTGTACATCTGAAACCCATCGGTGTATCGGTAGAGCACTCTTCATACTGGGTTTTCGCAATGATCAGATGCACTCTCTGGAGACTAATGAATGTCTTCAAATGGATCCTGCCCATCTCGCTGAGGCCATCGAGGAGGATCGTGATGCAGGAAAAATTCCGTTCTGTGTCGCTGCCAGTGCCGGTACAACCAGCAGTGGCTCGGTGGATCCATTGGATCAGATTGCAGAGATTTGTGAGCGCGAGTCTTTGTGGCTACACGTGGATGCCGCATTTGGTGGAGGGGCTATTCTGACCAGGCGTGGGCGCGATCAAATGAGAGGGATTGAACGGGCCAAGAGTATTGCTGTTGATCCGCACAAATGGTTTTTCCAGCCCTACGAATGTGGCTGTGTTTTGGTCCGAGACCCTGTAATGCTCTATGATACCTTTCAAGATCTTGCGGTCTATGAAACGGATACTGATGGGGGATCCACAGACATAAATTATCGAGATATGGGGCTGCAAAGATCCCGTAATTTTAAGGCCTTTAAACTATGGTTATCTTTGCAGGTTTTTGGAGTTGATGCATTCAGGCGCGCAGTCGATCATGGGCTCGATCTTGCTGAAATGGCGGAACGAATCCTCAGGGCCCGCAAGCACTGGCACGTAGTGACGCCTGCAAAGCTCGGTATCATCACATTTCAATATCGCCCACCGGGTCTGAGCGAGGTTGAAGTCGATCAGCTTAATGAACAAATGACCAATGCCATGTGTCGCTCCGGGTATGCTTACATGAGTACTACACAACTGTTTGGCCGTAAAGTCCAACGCCTGTGCCTTAATCGGTTAGATGCTATCGAAACCGAGATAACTGAAACAATCAAAAAACTCGAACTGATCGCTCAAGACTTTTGTACAACCCAGTAGCCTGTTTCGGGTAGGCTTATTCTAGGCAACTGTGTGTCTGAAGGACGCGTGCTATTAGGTAATCGCGACTGATATTGAGTTACAAGGGGTTGGGTAATAGGCAGTTGAATTAGGGAATCACCAGGAAACAATATCCATGAATGGTTGCAGGATAGGATTCGATATCGGTGGAACCTTTACCGATATCATACTGTTTGATCAAAATGAGGGCATCTACCACTCAACCAAGACTTCTTCAACCCCACGGGACCCATCGATTGGAGCCGTCGACGGGGTCGCAAAAATTCTGCAACAGACTAGTCGACAAGGGCTTGAGGTCGACTACCTGAGTCATGGTACGACGATTGCGACTAACGCTGTATTGGAGGGAAAGTTAGCCAACTGTGCGTTGGTTACTACGAGGGGGTTTAAGGATGTGTTGGAAATTGGCCGGCAAAGGCGACCTCAACAATATAGTTTTCATGCGGTTAAGAACAGAATATTAGTGGCTCGCGAGTTTCGTTTTGAAGTTACTGAGAGAGTCAATTATCGGGGAGAAGTCACCACCCCACTTGCTTTGGAAGAACTGTGCGGAATAGCTTCAAGTCTGAAAGAAAAGGGTGTTGAGGCTGTTGCAATATCGTTTCTATTCTCTTTCTTGAATGCTGATCACGAGCAAGCTGCCAAAGCATATTTTCAGGCCAACTGCCCCAATCTCGATGTCTATCTTTCCTCAGAGGTTCTACCCGAGTATCGGGAATACGAAAGAACCTCGACTGTGGTGTTGAACGCTGCGGTTGCGCCGATCGTCTCACGATATGTCGGCAGTCTCGAAGCGCAATTCTCAGAGAAATTGGATATCGAAGTGGGCATGAACCTGATGAAGTCCTCCGGTGGAGTCATGCCTTCGAGCCAGGTGCAAAGCAGAGCAGTCGAAACAGTATTGTCTGGCCCAGCAGCGGGTGCGATTGCTATTGCGTATTTCGGAGGCCTTGCGGGATATGACAAACTGATAGGATTTGATATCGGTGGTACGAGTACCGACATCAGTGTTGTGGTCGACCAAAAGCCACGAATTACCTCGGAAGGATCGATCGGTGGGTACCCGTTCGCTCTGCCAATAGTCGACATTAGTACCATTGGTGCGGGCGGAGGCAGTCTCGCCTATTTGGATGTCGCAGGCGGGCTTCATGTGGGTCCGGAGAGCGCCGGAGCAGATCCCGGACCTGTTTGCTATGGATCCGGTGGTTTAGTCCCGACCATAACCGATGCCAATCTTTGTCTGGGACGGCTAAATGAACATTTCTTCTTAGGTGGAGAGATGCCGGTCGACAAGGTGGCTGCTGAGAAGGCCATTGATCAACAGATCGCCAAACCTATGAATAAGTCATTGGCGAATGCGTGTCAGGGTATTTTCGATGTGACATTGGCCAACATGGTCCGGGCAATCCGTGTGTCTTCGATCGAAAAAGGTCTGGATCCTCGAGAATTCTCGCTGGTCGCCTTCGGTGGGTGTGGTGCGGTATTTACCGCTGATGTGGCAGAGGAGCTGGGCATAAAAACAGTGATCGTACCCCAAGATGCCGGCCTATTGTCGGCTAAAGGACTACTGGTAACTGACCATAAGAATGACTACAGCAGGACCCGCATATCGATTCTTGGGGGGACAGACAAGAACGCGCTGATTGGCTTTTTCGATGAAATGAAAGCGCAGGCTAGGGCTGAATTCAAAAAAGATAACTTTGACATTGGGGATTTGAAATTCCTGTATAGCCTTGACCTGCGTTACTCGGGGCAGGCTTATGAAATCAACGTTCCGATCTTTGGAGAGGTCGAAGAAATTACCTTTGATACAGTAAGAGACAGATTTAACGAGTCGCATAGGCGTTTGTACTGGTGGAGTGATTCCAAGCGAGAGCTAGAGATCGTCAACTTGAGGATATCGGTTATTTCGCTCGTACCCAAGGCAACGCCTGAACTTTTACCACTTCAGCAAGCGGACAGTGGGCATGCGATCAAAGGAAATCGACCAGTGTTTTTTAAACAGTACGGGGAATATTGTGGCACCACTGTCTACGATCGCAGGGAACTGCGCCCGGGTAATCATATTCCCGGTCCAGCAATAATTGAAAGTTTCGATACGACTGTCGTGATCCTTCCTATAAATACTGCCAAGGTAGATGGCTATGGGAACATCATCATCAGTGTGGAAGGGTAGTCGGGTGCCTGAAATAGATCAAATTGAAGTCGAGGTTCTTCGGAACCATCTGGTTTCGATCGTTTATGAAATGGGTGCGGTATTACGTCGGACGGCATATTCGCCCAACATTCGAGAGAGAGAGGATTGTTCTTGCGTCTTAGCCGATACAAGTGGGCAGATCATTGCTCAAGCAGAGCATATTCCCGGCCATCTGGGGATCCTTACGGTCGGCATCCCCTATTTACTTGAACACTTTCCACCGACTGTTTGGGAGGAGGGTGACGTATTAATGTTCAACACCCCGGAAGGTGGTTCACATTTGCCGGACATTCGAATTGTGGTGCCGATATTCCATCGGGGCGAACTGGTGGCGTTGTCAGCAAACCTTGCCCATCATGCAGATGTGGGAGGTATGGTGCCCGGGAGCATGCCATCGACCTCAACAGAAGTTTGGCAGGAGGGTTTAATCCTACCGCCTCTCAAGCTTTACAGTAAGGGTGAACTCAATACTGCCGTGATGGATATTTTGATGCGTAATGTACGTACGCCAGATGAACGAGCAGGAGACTTGAATGCTCAGATCGCCTCTGCACAACTGGGCTGTCGCCGCGTTTTAGAAGTGATCGACAAAATCGGAATCAATCATTGGACGACCTATAAAGACGAAATACTCAATTATTCAGAACGATTAATGCGAGCAAAGATAGAAGAAGTGCTTCCTGACGGGGAGTACTATTCGGAGTTATTTATTGATGATGATGGGCTGGTTGAGGGTAGGATCAAGATAGCGGTAACCCTGACTGTGAAAGGGGACTCGGTCAAAATTGATTACACTGGAACCGATCCACAACGCCCATCTGGGGTCAATTGCATCCTGGCGAACTGTATCTCTGCTGCCTATTTTGTTATCAAGTGTGTGTCGGACCCAACTATCCCAGTGAATGCTGGATGTTACAGGCCCATAGAAGTATTTTGCCCGGAAGGGACCATCATTAGCCCTGATCCCACTGCTGCGATCGGGGCTGGCAACGAAACTTGGCAACGAATAGCTGAGACTGTAATTGCCGCAGTTCTACAGGCAGACCCTTCGATCGCCAAAGCGCATTCCCATGGCTGTATGAACAACACAGTTTTCGGCGGTACTGACCCTAGAAATGGTCGGCGATACACATACTATGAAACCATCGGTGGCGGCGACGGTGGACGAAGTATGGCCGATGGTATGGATGGTGTTCAGGTCTTGGGGACTAATACGATGAATACGCCTGTCGAGGTGGTCGAGATGTACTATCCATTGACAGTAGAAGAGTACAGCCTTAGGCCTGATTCAGGTGGCGTTGGGAAGTACAGGGGTGGCCTGGGAATAAAACGCAAATTTCGTGTGGAGGATCACAGGTCGGTGCTGACCGCAAACAGTGACTGGATCAAGCAGAAACCAGGAGGCGTTGAAGGGGGGGGTACAGGAGCCAAGACCCGTTTGGTTATTAACGAAGGGACTGATAAAGAAGAGACCCCACAATTCTGCAAGGTCATGAGAGTTCTCGATCATGGGGAAACTTTCACGGTCTATAGCGGGGGTGGAAACGGGTACGGTCCGCCCCAGGAGAGAGCGCGCGAACACATCAGGCGAGACGTTCTGGATGAAAAGGTTAGCGATCATGACCCCGCCCAAGATGGTTGAGCGTAAATTTGAACATCAGGAGTAACTGAGATTGTTGCTCTCTTGTATTGAAGACATTGCTCTAGATCCGAAAATACTCGTTCTTTTGGAACGAATTCGTTTCGAATAGTCGAATTCTCGCCTCACTCCAACCGGGCCGACGAGCAGATGCTTGGCTCGGACCGGTTGGTCGTAGACGGCATTCCCTAAGGGATCGGACGAACATGAGAGAACATTGAGCAGTATTTGCCTGATAGCGACACACGGCAGAAGGATCGGTCAGTGTTTTATTTTTCTTGGTACTCAATCGCTCATGCCCCATGAGTAGTGCGAAAAATATCACAATCATTGGTGCTGGGCTGGCAGGGCTTACCGCTGGCCATCTGCTCAAAAAAAAAGGCTTTTGCGTTACTCTGCTAGAGGCTGAGAGCCTGCCAGGTGGGCGAATGTCGGAGCGGCGTATCAAAGGTCTTCGCTTTAATACGGGCGCTCGGTGGATCTACTCGTTCAGCCAGGAAATTCTCGACCTGGTAAAACAGCTGGATCTTCAAAAGCATCTTCGAACTGTGTCGAAGGTACCGGTATTCGCCGATGTTGCGGGCCGGACTTACAAGCTCAGATTTGGCCCTGATCCGCGTATCCTTTTAGATTCTTTATTAACCCCGGCGGACAAGTTGCGTTGCCTAACGCTGATACCGGATTTGCTACGGGCTCGTTACAGAATGGATCCCAATCAACTCCTGACCGCCGACCGGTTCGATTCAAAATCACTCGCCCAATACTTTGCCGAAAAAAGATTAGACCGCTATGCGAAGTACTTCGTGGAGCCCCTGTTCCGAGGTGCGCGTTGTTGGAATCTTGGGGACATCTCACCCGCTTTCTTCCTCACCACGGGGGCCCATATGCTCGGTGGTCAAGCGTATACCCTCGACCAAGGGATAGGGCTGTTGTGCAGAACAATGAGCAGCCAGCTCAACCTGGTTTACGGGGCAAGGGTGCAAGATGTCATTAGACTCGGAACTGGTGGCTGCCGCATAAAATACACCTACGATGATCAACTGGTCGGCCGAGAGGCGGATCTCGTCCTCTGCGCGGTCGAAGGAGCACGCCTTTCAAGCCTCATACGGGAGCCTCGTGCTGAGGAATCTTCATGGTTTCAAGCCGTTCGCTATAGCCCGGGTGGTGTGGTGCATTTCGGGGGAAAGCCCAGGCTCTCTCCAATGGTTCGATTTATGGATGATAGCGCCAGTAAACGCTTATCCACCATCGATATTTCAGATGAATTGACAGACACTGGAGACACTCAAACTCGCGTATCGTGTTACCTGTCCCCCGAGGGGGCCAAGGAGGTGAGGGATCAGGGACTAAAATCACAATTGGCTACCTTTATACAGAAAGAGCTACCAGCCGATGTGATGGCCTTCTGCCAGAGTGCAGATGCTGTGGCAGAACAGTGGATAGAACATATGCTGCCGGTGTTCTACCCCGGTTATTTGAAGAAACTGAATTCGTTTGCGAGGTATCAGGCCGATAAGCGCAAGACCATTTATTACGCTGGAGACTACATGGCTCAAGCGTTAGTGGGAGGGGCATGCCGAAGCGGTTTGGAAGCGGCACAGACGATTATCAGGCACTGGGGGTCAAATTGAAGGTGGTTTCTCATTGGGCGTCAGGTTAAACGTTAGAAGAAAACCGATACTGCGACGGACCCACGGGCTAAATGCGTTGGATACACCAAGCAAAAGAGACGTGACCGGAGGTGTCAACCTGGACTAACAACGGGGATAATGGACTAGTATATTACTAGCCAAACAACCGAATTATCGTCCATACTATAGGGGAAAGGCCAAGTTTAGGCATGCCCGAGCTGGTCTTTTCCAGTTTGAAGATCAATTAAAGTGAGGATACTAATATGAATCTTGAAAAACCTAAGGCTCTCGGTGGAATTCGAAGCCTAGTCGCCAGTGCAGCGTTGGCGTCATTTATTGCCACACCGGCGGTTGCTGGTGAGGCAAGAATTGGTGTGTTAAATGCCCTGACCGGTCCTATTCCAGATCTGGTGGCCGTCATGCTCCAATCGGAACAAGCTGCTGCAGCCTTCATCAATGCCAATGGGGGCATATGGAATGGGGACAAGGTTGCTTTAGCCGTTGGTGATTCCGCCTGTGACGCAAAAGCGGGTGTCGATGCCGCGACGAAAGTAGTGAATGTAGAGCAAGCATCGATAATCGTCGGCCCCGTTTGTTCTGGTGCGACCATAGGTGCAACGCAGGCGGTAACAATCCCTGCCGGTGTGGTGGTTATTTCTCCATCGGCTACCTCGCCCGCGATCACGGACCTGGACGATAACGATACCGTATTTCGGGTTTGTCCTTCGGACGCTTATCAAGGTGTGACGCTGGCAAAGTTAGCGAGAAGTATGGGCTATTCAAAGGTGGCAACCACCTACGCTAACGATGACTATAACGCTGGGCTCCATGATGTGTTTGTTAAGGCATTCCAGGATGCCGGCGGAACCATTACGGCGGATCAGATGCACGAAGCCAATAAGGCATCCTACCGTTCTGAATTAGCCACACTGGCACAAGGTGAACCGGAAGCTCTGGTACTTTTTGCATACTACAATGGCAGCGGCATTACGATAATGCGTCAAAGCCTTGAAAATGGCTTCTTCAGTAAGTTCTTGGGTGGAGACGGCATGGTGGCGGATCAGGTCATTGCAGAGATTGGTGCTGACAACCTGGCCGATACGGTCTTTACAAAGGGTACTTCAGATGAAGGTTCACCGCACTTCAAGACGTATGCCGGATTGTTTGCCAAGCCATCTGATCCTTACGTAGCACAGGCATGGGATACGGTGATGATCGCTGCGTTGGCTCTACAGCGTGCTGGAGAAGCGACCCGCGATCTGAGTGAGCATGTTCGAGCAGTGACCAACGCGCCAGGTGTAAAAGTGGGTCCGGGTGACTGGGCCAAGGCGAAGAAGCTCTTGGAGGAAGGTAAAGATATCGACTACCAGGGCGCTGGCTTGGGTGAAGCGGACTTCGATGAAAACGGTGACGTTGCGGGCCTCTATGGCAAGAACGAAGTGATCGATGGTAAGTGGGTAGAAACGATTGTTGATTGATCGATAAAGCTACTGAGTTCAGTCGTTTCCAGGCCCTCTTCCCGCAATGGGGAGAGGGCTTTGGCTTGCTGGGTTTACGCTGGCCAAAATTGATACCAAACAAGTACAGTAACTGGTTACTTCTTGTTGGTGACGGAGACCAACCGGCGTTCTGGCAGGATTCCACCGGCGTATCGCTGCAAGACGACTTGTAACAATAGCCCGATCAGGAAAATTCGAAAATAGGCTGCTTTAATCGCAAGTTCTTCAGGCAGTCTGCTGGTCAGTACCTCACTAAAGGACCATATGGTCCACATCATAAATGCACCGAGTATGGCGCCACGATTATTGCCACTGCCTCCAACGATCAGCATTACCCACACCAAAAAGGTTGTTGTAAGCGGTTCCGTTGCACCGGGACCGATAAACTTGATGTAATGAGCGGTCAACCCCCCGGCAAGGCCCATGAGCACCGAGCCGCAGATAAATGCTTCAACCCTGAAGCGTTCGACGTTCTTCCCAGCGGCTCGGGCTGCATGTTCATTCTCCCTTATAGCAGTCATGAGCCGGCCCCATGGCGCCAACCGGGCACGCTCGATCAAAAAGTAGAATGCGACAACGATAGCCAGAACCAGCAGCATAAAACCAATCTTGTTCCATGGTTCAGCCAGTGTCTCGAATGGCAGAGGTATTTTGGCAATACCTCTGGCACCATTGGTGGCCCAGATTTCATTCTTTAGGATGAGCCGAAAAATCTCCCCGATCCCGATAGTGGCGATTGCCAGGTAATCGCTCCTTAAGCGGATACAGAGCAGCCCAACAAGCCAGGCAACAACCGCAGTCACGACCATCGCGCCAACCAGTCCAAAGGCAACAGGTAAGCCAAAACCACCCAGATGAAATGGCGAGCCATCTGTGGTCAGGATCGCAGATACATAGGCACCGATGGCAAAAAAGCCGGCAATTCCGGCGTTGAATAATCCGGTAAAGCCCCATTGAATGTTCAGACCAAGGCACATCAGTGCATAGATGCCGCCTATGGTGATCAGCGACACCAGGTACAGCATGTAACCATAAGCTTGAGCAGCGTCCATGTTAAAACACTCGTCCGCGGAACAATCCACTGGGGCGCCAGAGCAGCATCAGCACCATTAATGCAAAGGCCACACCAGCTTTATAGGCGGGCGGGAGGAGGGGAGAATCACCCAACCAGGGATAACTGGAGAGTTCCTCTGCCAGACCTACAACAAGTCCACCCACCATCGCACCATAGGGCTGCCCTATGCCACCCAAGATTGCGGCCGCAAACATGGGCAATAGCATGTAGAACCCCATCATGGAGTGCAGGTGTGAGTCCAGTCCTAGAAACACCCCAGCTGCTGCTGCCAAAGAAGCACCAAGTATCCAAGTGGCTCGGACAACTTTTTCGGTTTCGATGCCAGTGAGACGTGCGAGTTCAGCCGAATCACTCATTGCACGCATGGCTTTCCCGATTCGGGTGTAACTGAGTATTGTGTGGATGCAAAGCATCAGGCCAATGGAGCAGCTCACAATCCACACATGTTTCATAAAGATTCGTAAACCACCGAACAATACGATGGGCATTTCGATTCTTCCGGAGGAGTATGAAAAAGTGTCAACCCCCCAGATGATCTGAACCGCCGATCGGGCCATTAAGGCAATACCAAATGAAGCGACGATCACGATGGTGGTCTTAGAGTTTCGAAAAGGTTTGTAAAATGTGTGGTCTATTCCAAGAGCGATGAAGCTGGTCAAAACCATGGCTAAGGGCAGTACGGCTAGAGGATGTAACCCGGTAAACTGAAATAATGAATAAGTTATATAGGCGCCGATCAGCATCAGTTCTCCATGGGCAAAATTAGCAAAACGCAAAATGCCAAAAACCAGCGAAACACCGATAGCCCCGAGCGCATAAATGCTTCCAAGAACAATTCCAGGTAGCAGATAGAAGTTGATGAATTCCATAAGCTTGCTGTTCTATCCTCCAAGGAACATTTCGGCGATTTCGGGGTCTTGGAGTAGATCAGACCCTTTGCCCTGAGTTCGATTGCGCCCATCAACAAGAATATAGCCCCGATCAGCGACAGCCAGTGATTGCTTGGCATTTTGCTCGACCATAAGTATTGGAATTCCGGTCGCGTTTATTTGGCGAACCGTATCGAATATTTCCTTTCGATAGATCGGGCTGAGTCCGGCGGTTGGTTCATCTAACAGTAGAATCTTAGGCTCGACCATCAGTGCTTTTCCCATTGCAACCATTTGGCGTTGGCCGCCGGAAAGTTCTCCCGCCCTTTGTTTTCGCTTTTCAGCGAGCGGTGGAAACATTTCGTAGATTTCTTGTATGCGTGGTTTGAAATTATCTTCTCGAATGTAGGCACCCATCTCCAGGTTTTCCTGGACAGTCAGGGTCGAAAAAACGTTGTTTGTTTGAGGCACATAACAGACACCTTTTCGTACCACTCGGGCTGGATCCATGCCGGTGATATCCTCGCCGGCGAGTGTGATAGTACCCCCGGAGAGTCTTAAAAGACCGAATACAGCTTTCATCGCCGTCGATTTTCCTGCTCCATTTGGGCCGATTACCACAACGATCTCGCCCTCGCCGATCGTTAGTGTCACCCCATGAAGAATATCGGCCTCACCGTAACCACCTGAGATATCTTTTAGTTCTAGAACCGACATAGGTTAATTGATCTCTGGTGTATCGTCGCCGCCTAGATAGGCGTCCAGGACACGAGCATCAGTGCGAACCGCTTCCATGCTGCCCTGAGTAAGAACCGAGCCTTCGGCCATGACGATTACCGGCTCACAGAGGCGCGCTATCATATCCATGTTATGTTCAATGATGCAGAAAGTGTACGAACGTTCCCTGTTCAGACGTTCGATCATATCGGCTAAATTGCCTAGGAGTGTTGGGTTCACCCCTGCACCGGGTTCATCTAGCAAAACAATCTTGGGCTCAGCCATCATGGCCCGGCCTAGTTCCAATAGTTTTTTCTGCCCCCCAGATAGATTTCCCGCCAACTCATCAGCGAGGTCAGTTAAGCGAAGAAACTCGAGCACCTCTAAGGCTCGTTGCCGGATCTGCTGTTCTCTTAACCTGACCTTCTGAGACGAGAATAGGGCATGTAGTAGGTTCTCTCCCGGTTGACTGCCCGGTACTGTCATGAGATTTTCGAGAACACTCATCGCACTGAATTCTTGCGGAATTTGAAAAGTACGCATGATTCCCAGATGAAAAAGCTCATGTGCCGGTTTGCCGGTGATGTCGATGCCGTTAAATGTGATTCGCCCAGAAGTCGGTCTCATCGCACCTGCGATCATGTTGAACGTGGTTGTTTTTCCGGCACCATTTGGTCCGATCAATCCGGTAATCGAGTTTTCTTCTATGTTGAAACTGCATTGATTTACTGCAGCCACTCCTCCGAAGTTCTTCGCTAGATTTTCTACGCTTAACATAGCTTCAAGGCTGACAATAGAGTCGAAGTTAAAGGTGAGTTTTCATAAAGGAGTTCAGGCAAAGATTCAGAAATAGCCCAGGCTTCGTTGCAAGTTCAAGGCGTCCTCCCTACCAAGTGGCAAGACCGGTGCTCGACAATTCCCGACCGAAAACCCCCGGTGCTCGGCGGCAGCTTTAACGGATGAATTGTAAACATGGCTCCAGATAAAGAGCTGGGATGGTAATAGGCGTTGCCAAAGCTCATTGGCGGCGTTTAAGTTGTTTTCTTTCACCAGTTGGTACAGCTGAACTGCCTCCCTTGGGAGGAAATTGACCGCGCCCCAAACACAGCCTACACAGCCTGCAGCCAGGGACGGGTAAGTAATGGGGTCCCCACCGTTAAAGATCTTGCCACCGGTTTGGATGAGTTCCTGGATTCGGATCAGATCACCTGTGCTGTCTTTAATGTAGTCAATGCCGTCGATCTCCAGTAGCCGACTAAAAAAGTCCGGTGTGATGTCAAACCCGGAATGCACCGGGATGTTGTAGACCATCAAGGGGATGCTCGAAGCGCGAGCGACCTGTTCAAAGTGATGATAGACCCCATCCGCATCTGGGCCTTCAAAGTAGGGGGGCAGCACCATAACCGCGTCAGCCCCGTGGTCGATCGCATGCAGAGTCGCTTCGATGGTGTCCCGCAGGCTGATAGCTGAAGTCTGAGCTACGAATGCTGCTTTCCCTTCGACATGTTTGGCGGTGATCTCGATCAGCCGTCGTTTTTCTTCGGGCCGTAGATAAGCAAATTCCCCGGTACCGCCGCAGGCCAGTATGATGTGCACACCCGCTTCGAGCATCGCATCGACGTGGGCGAGGTAACCTGTTTCATCGATGGTCTCGTTGTTGTCAAATACGCTACAAACTGGAACGCAAACTCCAAAAAGTTCCGCCATGGTGAATCCTCTCTAGCCCTGTTACGAAGCGAGAAGGCAGTGTACCTAATTAATAGGAGATTTTGGGTATCAAACCAAGGTATTTCCCGCGAACTGGCGCCGGTCCATATTGTTGAAAAAGCACTGGAGAAGCTGGATAGAGATTTGAAGAATGTACGCAAAGTGTGAACAGCGGCATGGGGTTGGTCGTCATGAGGCCTGCCAATGGTTCGAATTAGTCGAAATCAGACATCGGGACAGTACGATTCAAGGTCAGCTTGTTCTTCAGCTGCGAACTGTATCTCGATGTGATTACCGTCAGGATCACGAACATTTATCTGACGTCTGCCCGACTCGGGGATCAACTGCACATCGTAAGCCGTCGCCGACGCCCTTAGCCGAGCCAGGAAACTTGAAAGCCCGGATGCCAGAAAAGCAAAATGCTCGATCTGTACTTCGTTCAGGCTGGGCTGTACTTCAACCTCGACTAAATGAACAACCGCCTGCTCTCCGCAGTAAAGCCAGGAGCCGCCGAATTCAAATGGGGGCCGCGGCCCGGCGTTAAGGCCGAGTGTCTGAGTGTAGAAAGTTGTCATGTCCGCCAGGTTGGCGGTACGAATATTGACATGGTCGAGGCTGTTCAGCTGCATCATGGAATTCCGGATCTGGGTTGGGTGCTGAAATGCTCCTGGCTAAAGCCGACCATCTAGGCCACTAGCCTGAGGTTGCTAAATATCTGGTCACAGAAATCCCCTCAACGGGTCTGTTCAGGCGCCAGGCCTCGATCCCTGAGTTCCTTAAGGGCTTGGTCAGACTTTGTTAGGTGCCCCATTCCCATTCCATTGAGAACTGACTCGGCCTTACTGAACTGGATATTAGTATAAGTCGTGATCTCGACTCGATTGCCCCAGGGATCTAGAAAATTTAGAAACCGTGATTCGGCCAGTTCAATGCCTATGCGTTCCAATATATGACGTACCAGTTCCTTATTGTCGACAGCAATACCAAAATGTCGCCGGGCATCTGGAGCTTGAGTCCGGCCCCTGGAGAAGTTAATAAACTGATCTCCAAGATACACAAATGCTGCGTCATCATCCTGGTGTGTTACCTCGAATCTCAGGAAAGCACCATAGAACGCCAATGCTTCAGCGATATCATCGACTTCTAGCGCAATGTGGTTGATTCCGATTGCCGTGGCCTTATTTTCGTTGTGGTTGTCGCTCATGCTGTTCGCATCTCGGAGGTTACCATCCGGTGTCGATTTCATTTTGTATTCTTGCTAATAGCTTCGCTCCGAAAGACAGCATCGTAACGTTCTGCTGCGATTTCCACACAGAGCTCCATGTCTTCATCAAGAAGATAACGTTGGGATACCAGTGTATCCGCTGCTTGCCTTACGGCCTCCAAGTAAGCCTCCCGACCTGAGTAACGGGCCCGAAGAGTCCTTCTGGAATCTTTGTCTTGGTCGACTGTGTTCATTGCGAACGGCACACTGGACCCCAGGTACTCGAGAATCTGACCATTCCCACCGGTCTCAGAATGCCGAGGGTCAAACCCGGTGTGGGTTGCAACGGGGACGGACACGTCAGGCATCGGAATACCGGCGAGTTCGTTTCCATCGATATTGATTGTCGATACGAGACTAGGGTAGCGTTCTCCAGTTCTTTCAGCGGGGAGTTGGGCATTGTTTTGGTTTGAAAGGCTGCCGAGGTTCAGTGGATACAAAACGGGCAGTCGCTCAGGGTCTGGCAGTTGGATTGGAACGCCCAAAAATGAATCCAATACCTCAGTCCGGCTCTGCGCGGTCCTATCAGATAGCCGGGGGAAAGCACTCGGCGGGGGGTCTACTTGCTCTACGATCCAGGCTCTGAGGTGTGTAAGCAGGGCCCGGAAGAGCGGTCGGTAGTCAATAACGTTAAACCAGTTGGCACCGTGACTTCCAAACATGCTTTGATTGGTAAAAGGTACGATCCCGGGTCCATGCTGCGTACTTGCAAACAGGTAGCGGCGCACCTCGGGTGGTGGTTCGACATCCTGCCCGGTTTCGACACTGAAGTGGGTTAGAGACGCGTCGCCACGCCAGTACTCCGAAGAAGTTTCCGTGTACATTATCTTTGGCACAGCGTTTCGTTTCTTCAGCGAATCCAGCAGCCCGGCTGCCTGACCGGTTCGCGGGTCGGTTTGAGGTTCATCGGCAAACGGAAACAGATGCCCAAAGCTCGGGGTGGGCTGTACTGACGGTTGTCCATAACGTTGGTTGAACTCCCCTCGGCGCGCCCCGGCGATATGCGGAAGCACGCCGTCGAACACCTGACGCCCTGTCTCATCGGTGTTCAACCCAAGGTGTATCATCGACCGTAGAAGGCGTCCACATTGAGAAATGCCGTGAGCAATCGTGTGACTGATGGTTCCGGCGGTTGGTGCCTGTTCAGCATACCGAGCGAAAGATCCGAAGTCGCGAATCGCCAGCAGGCCGGCACCTACGACGGGACACTCGGCGGGTGCGTAAATCAGGTCGTACAGCTGGCCTGGTTGAAAGCCATTATCGAGGCTGAACCGAGTGGCCTCGCCTCTATCTTCAGCGGGATGAAAGTGCCAGCGTGATCGCTCGATAAGTTCGGGCTCACCCCAGAGATGGTCTCGAACCAACAAACGTGCCTTTGGGTCATCGGGGCGGGCCGGTGGAATAGGCCTGTGGTTGCCAACGGCGCCCACATGCTGGTCCGTCAAGTCGAACGTGTAAGTGAGACTATCTGGCTGGATTCGAAGTTGCATCTCGTCCTTCGGATCCAGGTATTCAGTTCGAACCATGGGAGGCCTAAGTCCCAAACGGTGTGTGCACGTGGGGACGTCCCATTGCCAGCCGACAAAGGCGATCGACCAGCCATGGCGCATCAGAAAGCCGTCACCAGGCTCAATGGCATCAGAAGGAATGACATCAAATGGCGCACGATTGAATGATCGCAAAGCCAGCGGGTGCCCGCGATTGGGCGCCTCTAGCAGCAGCGTGCCGTTGCCATTGTCAGTGGTCTCGGGCAGCAACAGGGTGATATCACCATCGAAGCAGACATGGCCGACCTCGTTGGTATCTGCAAGATGCAGGTCCGTAATGTCGGAGTTGAGGGGGTCATCGGGGTCAACCGCATAGCGTGCTATTCCGTCGATCCGTCTATAGGCGCCCGTCTGGCCGAACTTTAAGCCCCCAAGATAGGGCTCATTCCGCTGCACGCTGAAATCGATGACTGCCATGGAGAATGCGTTAACCTGTCTTACTGTGCGACAGACCGTAGTTGTGACAGGTCATATGATGACACCAAAAGACCTGGCGTGGTTCGATCATACGCGCGGAATGAGTTCCGAACTTAATTTCGATCCGCATTAATCCGGGTGCCTGTGTAGATCGAACAGTTTCGATATTTGGCGGTCTATCTCGTGGGGGATAATCCAATTGAGGCACATTCTCCCACACGATTGCAACAAGGTAGAAACTAAAAGGGGACCCGACCCAGGCCTTGATCTGGCTGCTACCGAGGAATCATGGCTGGGATCCAGTCGTGAAATTTGTGCCTGGTCGTATCATGAAACAGTTGCCTTTTTCTTCGTCAGGTCTTGAATCTTGTTGACTTGGAAAAACCCGATCACTTGTGGATTTGCGAGTCGAGAGTGGCAGGGAGACCGGGACATTTCCTTGCGATTGATATCACGAAGCGAAGTGCAGGAGCCCGATCATGCGTGCGATGGCCATGGTGAACCTCGCCGCCAACAATCTAGTTAGTAAGCGAATGCCCGTTTTCTGTAGGGCACCCGACCAAAGGAGGTGTTGCCGCCATAATGGCAGAGCCCTTGCGTACGTGTTCGGGCGTTCCCTTCTGCCCTGATGTGGCTTAGCCCAGCCCAAGTATGGATTTTTCTTGAAAAATAATTCCGATGCGAGACATCCTGCGCGTGTTCTAGGTCCGACTTTTCATCAGCTATAACGAATTCGAGGATCTAGCCAGGCATAAAACAGGTCGATAGTAAAGTTGACCACCACGAACACCGCAACAACTAACATGACCAGCGCCTGGATTGTGTTGTAATCTCCGTAAAGTACTGAGTCGACCAGGAGTCGGCCGAGACCGTTGAGATTGAAGACCTGTTCAGTGACGACCAGCCCTCCCATAAAAAAAGAAAACTCCATGCCGATGATGGTAACTACGGGCAATAGAGCGTTCCTCATTGCATGCCGGTTGATAACCAAGCGTTCTGTCAGGCCTTTTGCTCGACCCATTCTTATATAGTCCTCGTGCAGCACCTCGAGGAAGGCGGAACGGGTCATTCGTGCGACAACAGCTGAGTAGCGGTAACCCGTCGCAATGACTGGCCAAATCAACTGGGACATGTTGCTCTGAAAATCTTCAAACGGTGACACATATTCAATCGGCGGCATCCATGGGTCTCCAAACCAGGCTTGAGAAAAGATCAGCAACCCCAAGATGATGAGAATGCCCAGCCAGAATGATGGCATGGCGACTCCTGCGATGGAAATGGTACGTACCAGATAGTCGATCCAGGTGTTTTGGTGTATTGCCGAAACGATACCAAGTGGGACCGCGATCATTACAGAAACCAGAGTAGCCATAATCGCAACCTGCAGGGATAGCGCAAATCGCTGGTTCAACTCGTCAATGATGGGTTGCCCCGTCCACAGGGAAACTCCGAAGTCTAATGTCATGATACCTTCAAAAAAACGAGCAAACTGTATGTAGAGAGGAGCATTTAAACCAAGGTCACTCCGGCAAAGCTCAAGTAGAGTCGGGTCCAAGTCGCTACCATAGTCCACCCACCTTGCCAGGCAGATGTCCCCCGGAATTACGCGCATCAGAAAAAATATCAGTATCCCAGCCCCCAGAAGGGTCGGGGCCATGAGTAGGATCCGTCCTAAAATGTACCGTTTCATCTACGGGTGCTCCGTGCAAGGCGGTCTGTCATCTGTGGTTGAATCGCCCTGCCTGCGAGAGAACCTGAACAGTCATAGCCCAGGTGAACACTATGTCATGAAGAGGTAAGGGGCAGATATCATAGCCACAAAAACAACCCTCGGGCAACGCCTTGCTGGACCGGCTGGAAGCTTGGTGTGAAGTTCGCAATCAAACTGCTGTAACACGGGGAGGATGTACGCAGGAGGTTGCAGCGAGAGTGTGCCCAAAAACAAGTACTGGATACTGAATTCTCCCTGTATACGAGGATAAGCCTGCATTCTGTCTCGGCCAATTGTGTCATTTCGTAAAGTGATTACACCCCCCGACCTGGTTTTCTTCACCCACATAATAGTCAGTTGGAACCAGATGCAATCGGCTTTGGTTTCTACGTGGATATTATTGACAATAACGATTAAAAGTTGGTCGCTCATTGCGGTATATTACCGCTTCTTTGGTAGGGGTTAATCGCCCTTTCTGGCACGCTCGTTAGCAGCAAGACATCAAATCAAGGAGATACGTCTATGAACAAAAGCTCGACAGCAGGGATTCTGATCGGATACCAAAATGACTATTTTGCGCCAGATGGAATATTGACCGGGGTTATTGAGGAGTCTTCGAAAAACAATCATGTGGTTGAGAATACCCTGGATTTGTTACGCACCGTTGAATTGCCAATGTATATCACTACACCAATTATTTTTTCCGACGACTACAGCGAGCTGGTCGACCCCGTGGGTATTCTGAAGACCATTACAGAGGTTGGAGCATTTAAAAAGGGGACAACCGGATCAGAAACGATTCCGGAATTGGAGGAGTTTAAAGACAAGATCACGGAAATCCCTGGAAAGCAGGGCCTAAACGCGTTCGTCAACACAGATCTGGAAGCTACACTTCGCCAAAATAACATCCAACACGTGGTGCTGGCCGGCGCGGTTGCATCTATCTGTATCGATTCAACAGGCAGAGCAGCTTTTGAAATGGGATTCGGGGTTACGGTTCTGTCCGACTGTATTTCCGGGCGGACTGTTTTTGAGCAGGAGTTCTATTGCGAAAATGTATATCCGCTTTATGGTGCTGTAATGACTCATGCTGAGTTAGGAGATGCTTTGCAGCCGTGATCGACTCGGTCGAAGATGATGAGCGTAGCCTAGCGACGCAGGTTCAGTATCGCATGATGGAGACGTTGTCCGAACAGAATAAGGTCCTGCAAGAAGAAATCGCTCAACGAAAGAAACTACACCAGGAGGTCATTGACACGAATGCTTCTCTGGAACATCGTGTCCACAAGCGGACAAAAGAGCTCCAGCAGGTGAATGAACAGCTTAAGGACGAACTGGTTCGGCGAAAACAGGCGGAAGAACGCCTCGCCCACCTAGCGAACACCGATGAGCTGACAGGAATCGACAATCGACGTGCATTCTTTTCAAAAGGGGAAAAGCTGATTGCAAATGCTTGCAAGGTCAGGTGTTTTTTTCTGCTCATTGATCTTGATCATTTCAAGGCAATCAATGATACCTATGGCCATGCAGCTGGAGATGTCGTGCTAGAGACCGTCGGCAAGCATATACAAGGGGGCGTACGCACAAGCGGAGCCCGGCCTTCTACTCGGGCATCCGATATAGTGGGCAGGCTTGGTGGGGAGGAGTTCGGCGTTCTGTTGGTTTTAGATGATCTGGATACTGCAGTACTTGTCGCCGAACGGTTACGCGAAACGTTAGCGGAGACGGTTATTGAAGCGGGAAGTGACACTATAGCGGTGACTGGATCATTCGGTATGACCGAATATCTAAATGGCGAAAGCCTCGATGAGCTTTATCAACGCGCGGATAAAGCTTGCTATAGCGCGAAAGATGCCGGGCGGAACTGCCTGGTGATCGAGTGAATAGGCCGTGATTCGTCGACACTAGCTAATGAAGACGTAGAAGAACATGACTGCTGTTGCGGATAAGAGTGCTAATTGGCAATTCGTCGATGCTGTCTGGTGGGTTGCCATGCGAGCGAACTCATAAAGCGATAGATGGCTCCCCGGGCTGGACTCGAACCAGCGACATATGGATTAACAGTCCACCGTTCTAGCCATTCCTGTCATCAATTATCCTTGTAAATCCAATACATTCAAGCACCTCAACCCCACGCTTGTTTGACTTGAATGTCCTGAAAGGGACAGAGATGAACTCAATTTAGTTACATTTTAGTGACAGTCGGAATTCTCGTTGGTTTCGGGGAGATCAAAAAGGAACCCCTAATCCCTAAAGATCAATCCCAGATTTAAGTGGAACGATCCACTGGCCCCGGTCCTGCTATCGGGACCCACACGCACACCCCTGATTCAAGACCGTCGATTCCATGGTATCGTAGGGATAACGCTTGCTAGGTCGAAGAAACCGATGCGTAACGGTCGGAGAGCCAAAGACTATAACTATGTCATTTAAGATTGAGTTCTTCGGCTCCCTGCAAAGCCCTTACTGCTATTTCGCTCTAGACCGAATTGAAACCTTGATGTGCGATCTGAGGATTCAGGTTGTAATGCATCCTGTCTTGCCGGGGGTTATTCGTATACCTGATGCTTTTGCAGATCGTTCAGAAATGGAACTGGCATATTTTCAGAAAGATGTTGCCAGAACTGCTAGATTTCTCAACCTGCCCTACGACGAACCAGTCCCTTCACCGGTAAACTGGACTGAAGGGGCAGGATGGATTGCTGGTCCGGATCAGGGAAGGATAAACCACCTCTACAACCTGCTGTACCAAGCCCATATTTTATCTAAAGAATACACACTGTACGCAGCAATGATGCGTCTCATCTGGTCGGGACACACGCCTAATTGGGATGATGAACAGCATTTGGTTAGGTGCCTAGCTTCATGCGGCCTGCCTGCAAACATGATAGACCAACCATACATTCTGTTGTCGGAAGCTGAGCGTTATTACGCCTCCAATCAGCAGACTATGTTTGATTCCGGTCATTGGGGGGTGCCTATGTTTTCCTTTCACGCAGAACCATTTTACGGTCAGGATCGCCTTGACCAGCTTCGCTGGCGAATTGAGAATTCGTGAGGGCATGCGTGAATGTTTCATGTCGCCTATATGTGGTTGTGAATTCACCGCTGAGGACTGCCAAGAGAGCGCTCCTCACCAACAGTCCAAAAACCCCTTAAATAACAGGCTCCGACTCCACGCAATAGGACCTGAATGGACTGGAGATGACTGGAATGGACCCCAGATCAGCACCTTTTCAGCACACTTTTGGGACTCGAATTAGGGTTGCGAAACCTACCCTTAAATACTGACATAGCTTTCGAAATGTAGAAAAGGAACCCCTATCGAATGACTAGGTCGAACGATTCTTTAATGGAACGATCCATACCCCCTTAAGGCGAATAATCGAGATCAACGCACATAAAGGCTCGAGGCCTAGCCAACTAATTCCCCCAAATATTGTTTTGGGAAATTTTCCAGGAATTTTTTCTACAAATAATTCGTCGCTGAGCCTGCTCGGAGTAGGGGAGTGGGTATGAAGGGCTGTTTGGGGTGATTCGATCCTAATTCCTAAAAACCAATCCCAGTTTTCAGTGGAACGATCCACTGGCCCCGGTTTTGTTATCGGGACCCATACACACTCACACTTCCTCCATTACTAGTAACACCTTTCCACTGTGACGGGGATCACACTCAAAACCCGTTAGGGTGTATCTACGCTGCAATATTCGGGAAAAATTGACTTGAAACAAGAGCTTTATGATAACCATTTCAGACACAGGCGTAGTATTGGAGAGTCATTGACGAAGGAGATACAACCATGAGCAAAGAGAATCTAGAGCAGTTTATGGAGAAGGTTGGGA